>CXWK01002006.1_pt3 | contig 13390 bp, 14 predicted proteins | sample 590851 | NCBI WGS metagenome assembly CXWK01 (sample SAMEA3498364, study PRJEB10139) | wastewater metagenome | biome: wastewater treatment plant; material: activated sludge | place: Denmark | collected 2014-08-01
CCCGCTCGCGGAGTTCGGTGCCGGCCCGCGTAGAGTCGCACCTCCATGGACAGTCGTTCGTTCCTCGGCCTGCAGCAGAGCCACAACCCGTTTCGCTGGTCGATGGAGGTGGCTCCCTCGCTCGCCACCACCGGCGGCTTCCTCTTCGGTGGGTGCGGCCTGGGCGCAGCGATCTCGGCGATGGAGGGAACCAGCGGGCGCGAGGTGGTGTGGGCCACCGCGCAGTACCTGTCGTACGCCAAGCCGGGCGAGTTCCTCGATGTCGACGTCACGATCGCGGTGGAGGGCCACCAGATCACCCAGGCTCGCGCTGTGTGCCATGTGGGGAACCGCGAGATCCTCACCGTCAACGCGGCGCTCGGCGACCGGCCGATGGACCAGCGTGGGCAGTGGGAGCGGATGCCCGACGTGCCGGGCCCGAACGAGGGCGTCGTACGCCGGCATCGCATGCCGGCCGACGGCACCATTCACGATCGGCTCGAGCAGCGGATGGTGAAGGGTCGCCCGTTCGAGGAGATGGATGGCGAGCAGGGCGACGGCCAGGTGCTGATGTGGGCCCGCATTCCCGACGTGCTGGAGGCCGTGGACGCAACCGCGCTGGCGGTGCTGGGCGACTTCGTGCCGATGGGCGTGGGCCAGGCCTTGGGTGTGCGCGGCGGCGGCAACAGCCTGGACAACACGCTGCGGGTGGTGCACCTGGTGCCCACCGAATGGGTGCTGCTCGACATCCGCGTGCACGCGGTGGAGCGCGGCTTCGGCCATGGCCTGGTGCACATGTTCGCGGAGGACGGCACGCTGCTGGCCACCGCCAGCCAGAGCTGCATCGTGCGCTTCTGGAAGAGTTGAGCGTTCGCGACACGAGCGTCGACGAGATGAAGGGGAACCGACGATGACCATGCCGATTCGACCTGGGATGACGGTGCCGCTGCCCGGCCCGCTGCACAGCCACCGCGAGAAGCTCGGCGAGCTGGCCGACATGGGCTACACCGACATCTGGTCGGCCGAGAGCGATGGCGCCGACGGCTTCACGCCGCTGGCCCTCGCCGCCGCCTGGGAGCCGCGACTGCGCCTGGGCACCGCGATCATCCCTGCGTACACGCGCTCGCCGGCCTGCTTCGCGCAGAGCGTTGCGTCGCTGGCCGACGCGGCCCCCGGCCGGTTCGCGATCGGCATCGGCAGCAGCAGCAACGTGATCGTCGAGCGCTGGAACGGCGTGCCCTTCGTGGAGCCGTACAAGAAGGTGCGCGACGTGGTGCGCTTCCTGCGCGACGCGTTGAGCGGCGAGAAGGTGGCGAAGAGCTACGACACGTTCGAGGTGAACGGCTTCCGCCTGGGCGTGCGCCCCGAGCACACGCCGCCGATCCTTGTTGCGGGTCTGCGTGAAGGAATGCTGCGCCTGGCAGCTCGCGAGGGCGACGGTGCCATCATCAACTGGCTGGGCGCCGACGACGTGCCGCAGGTGGCCAAGGTGGTGCACGACGCCGCCGCCGGGGTGGAGAAGGAGATCGTCGCGCGCATCTTCTGCTGCCCCAGCGAGAACGCCGACGTGGTGCGTGCCGGTGCCAGGTTTGCGATTGCGGCCTACATGAACGTGCCCGTGTACGCGGCCTTCCAGGAGTGGCTGGGTCGCGGCCCGGCGCTGCAGGGCATGTGGGATGCGTGGAAGGCCGGCGACCGCAAAGCGGCACTGGCGGCGATTCCCGACGAGGTGGTCGACCAGCTGATCGTGCACGGCTCTCCCGAGCACTGCCGAGCCACCATTCAGCGCTACTTCGACAACGGTGTGACGACGACCTCGCTGGCAATCTTGCCGCTCGACCCGGAGCTGAAGCACTGGGACGCGGTGACTGCGTTGGCGCCCTCGGCCGGCTGAGGCGGCCACGCGTGTGGGCGGCGCTGGTCAGGCAGCCCGACGAGCGGGCGCCGGACTGCCGATGGGCTGCCGCTCGGCGGCTTTCGCGGCCAGCTGCGCCTTGATGGCGGCGATGTGCGCGAGCCCGGTGAGCCGGGTGCGCGAGTCGAGACGGAACTGGAGAGGGACATCGCCCGGCGACAGCAGCGCCAGCTGCTCGGGGGCCTGAGTGGTATCGGTGCTGAGGGCCATGTCTGCATCGTGCCAAAAGGGTGTGACAGAGTTCCCGAGTTGAGGTCGCAGGTGGCTCCCGCACTCATCCATCGGCAGCACGGGAGGTGTCTGGCGCTGCGCGATGGAACTCGACCCGATACAAGGTGGCGCTGGAGCGGCCGGCGCTAGGGCTCGATCAGATCGAGGACGCGCTGAGCCAGCTCGAGGGGATCCGGGCAATTGGTGTTGTCGAACTCGAGGTCGTAGGTCCAGCCGTCGTGAACGCCGAGCGATTCCGCGGCGATGCCAGCCCATCGGCCAGTTCGCCGTTCACGGTCCAGAAGTGCTTCGAAGGCACATCTCAGGCCGACGGTGACCATACGGGTACCGTTGAACGCGTCGGCGATCTCATGGTGCGGGTGTCCTGCGGCCGACAACGCGACATGGTTGCCTTCACGTGCGAGCGTGCCGATGGCCGCCAGGTAGCCGCGGTGCAGCGAGGGCGCACAGTCGCGCCAGATCAGGTAAGGCGGTTGGACCGTGCCGATCTGCTCGGGCTCGTCGAGCACGACCAATGGGAAGGTGGCGACAGATTGCAGTGCCCGCATGAGCGTCGACTTGCCAGCACCAGACGCACCGTTGATGACGATGACCCGACCTCCAGAGACTCCGTCGAACCGGTCGGGTCTCAGATACGCCTCGAGCCACGTGAGCAGCCCAGCGGCGTCGTGAGCGAACACGACACGAGCATGGACATCGCCGGTGGTGACGACGGCGTCGATTCGTCTGTGATTCCCGGCGATCGAGTCGATGACGGCGTGGTCGACGGCCAGCGGGCGCAGAGTGGCCGTGACGAGGTCGACATCGGCGCCCGGGGCGAGCAGATCCGAGATCGTTCGGCCCTCACGGACACGGCCGATGAGATTGCTCAGGAGTATCCGGGAACGCTGCTCTCCATTGCTGACTGCAGGCACAGCAGCCAGCGTAGAGCGGACAGCGTCGAGCGACCGGCGACAACGAGACGATCGCGTTCATCGAGCACATCGGCGGCCCCGTTCACATCGTCGGCTGGAGTGATGGTGGCATCATCGGGCTGCTCCTTGCGCTCCGCCGGCCGGCGCTCCTCGGACGGCTCGTCGCGATCGGTGCCAACTACCACTGGAACGTCCTCCCGGATCTCACCGGTACGGCAGCGGCGGACGACGCCGGCGGAGACGCAACACCCGAGGCAGAATCTGGAGACGGCGGCATCGTCGCGCTGATGGCGGCGGCGTACGCCGCTTGCCCGAGGCCCAGCTCGCGATCGTGCCGGGAGCTTCACACGGACTGCCGATGGAGCACCCACAGGAGGTCGTCGGTCTCATCGAGCGCTTCCTGGGGTCCGACGTCCCGCCGGTGACGATGATGCCCAACCTGCGCGTCTGACGGACCCGACTGGCGCGTGAGGATGCGTGGCGGGGGCGCGATCCGTGTCACACCGTGACGAGGACGGCCAGAGTCTGAAAGAGGTGAACCGGCGCACACCGCGTTGCCCAGCGCCGGTCGATCCTGCCCCGCGTGCGCGGCGCAGCGGCGCCGAGCGCCAGACTTCGCCCATGACTCGCACACGGATCAGCCAGGGCAGCGTCTTCGAGGAGCAGATCGGGTACTCCCGCGCGGTCGTCGACGGTAGGTGGGTGTTCGTGGCCGGCACCACCGGCTACGACTACACCACGATGACCATCAGCGACGACGTGGTGCAACAAGCCCGCCAGACGCTCGCCAACATCGACGAGGCCCTGAGCCGCGCCGGATCCTGCGCGGCCGACGTGGTGCGCGTGCACTACCTCCTCCCNNGCGGCCCTCCCGGCAGCCACGATGATGGTCGTGGGTCTGGCCTCACCCGCGATGAAGATCGAGATCGAGGTCACCGCACTGAAGCCCGACGACGACTGAAGCACGCGACGCGGTGCCGGGGGTGGCGAGCTGTCACGGCATAGGTTGCAGTGCATGGGCGTCGGCCACAGCCATCCTCCTCACGATGCGCCGTCGTGGCAGCCCACGGCCCGCATCGAGCGGTCGCTGTGGATCGCGGTGGCAACGTGGGCGGTGCTGGCCATCGTGGGCGTCGTCGCGTTGTGGCCGGCCGGCACATCCGACTCCACCTCGCCGGCCGACCAGCGTGTCAACGGTTACGTGGTCGCGGTGGCGATCGAGCCATGCACCGGCACCGCGGTCGAAGACCTCGTCGAGTGCAGGAAGCTCACCGTGCAGCTGGTCGGCGGGAGCGACGACGGCGAGCAGGTCATCCTCGAGCAGGGCATCACCTCCACCCGCGGCAAGGTGCCCGAGGTCGGCGATGAGCTGGTGCTCGTGTCAACCCGACTCGCGGACGGGTCCACCGTCTACAACTTCGCCGACTACGAGCGCTCGAGCGCGATGTGGGTGCTGGTCGTGCTCTTCGTCGTCACCGTGGTCGCGCTCGGCCGGTGGCGCGGCCTCGGAGCGTTGGCCGGCCTGGCAATCAGCATCGCCGTGCTGGTCACCTTCGTGCTGCCGGCGCTGTTGGCCGGCTCGAACCCGGTGCTGGTGGCGATCGTCGGGGCGTCGGTGATCGCGTTCGCATCGCTCTACCTCGCCCACGGCCTCGGCTCGGCCACCAACGTCGCACTGCTCAGCACGCTGGCCGCGCTGGCCCTCACGGGCGTGCTGGCGTGGGCGTTCATCGAGCTCACCTCGCTCACCGGCCTCAGCGACGAGAATGCACTCCTGCTCGACACATTGGGGGTGCACCTCGACCCTCGTGGCCTGCTGCTGGCGGGTGTCGTGATCGGGTCGTTGGGCGTGCTCGACGACGTGACGGTCACCCAGGTGTCGGCAGTGGGCGAGCTGAATCGCGCGAATCCCGCTGCAACCTTCAACGACCTGTATCGCTCGGCGCTGGTGATCGGTCGCGACCACATCTCGTCCACCGTCAACACCTTGTTCCTCGCGTACGCCGGCGCGGCGTTGCCGCTGCTGCTCCTGTTCAGCCAAGTGCGTCAGTCGATCGCCACCACCGCCATGAGCGAGCAGGTGGCAGTGGAGATCGTTCGAACCCTGGTCGGCAGCATCGGTCTGGTCGCCTCCGTGCCGATCGCGACGGCACTGGCCGCCGCGGTGCTGAAGGCGAAGCCGCCGGCGACCTGAACGTCACTGCGACCGTCGAGCGAGGCTCGCCACCGGATGTCGCCAGTCGTCACCGCGGGTCTCCATCCAGTCGCGCATCTCGGCTGCGGTCATCGGATGCGCGATCAGGAAGCCCTGCGCCATCGTGCAGCCCAACTCGCGCAGGGTGTCGTACTGCTCGTCGGTCTCCACGCCCTCGGCAACCACCTGCAGGCCGAGAGCGCCGGCCATTCCGACGACTGCTGCAACCACCGCGCGGTCCTCGGGATGAGTGCACACACCGGCAACGAAGGTGCGATCGATCTTCACCGAGTTGAGCGTGTAGCGACGAATGTGCGTCAGCGACGAGTAGCCGGTTCCGAAGTCGTCGAGCGCCAACGAGGCGCCCATCTCGCGCAGCTCCGTCAGCGTGCGCTCGGGCGCTGCTCGCCCGACGCCGGCTCGCCGTGCCAGCGTGTCACGCTCGGTGATCTCGACGACCAGTCGTTCGGGCGGCAGTGAGTACTCGCGCAGGATGCCGGCGATACGAGCGGCGAGGCCGCGGTCGGTGAGCTGTGCGACGGAGAGGTTGATGCCCAGTCGCAGCGGCTGCGGCAGACCCTGCAACGCCTGGCAGGCACTGCGCAGCACGGCGTCGCCCAACGGCAGGTCGAGCCCGGCGTCCTCGGCGAGGTCGAGGAACGCCATCGGTCCCAGCGTGTCGAGAGTCGGATGGTTCCACCTGGCCAGCGCTTCCACCTCGACGGTGCGGTTGGAGGCCAGCTCGACCAGCGGCTGAAGGTAGGCGACCACCTCGCCGGCGTGCAGTCCGACCGCCAGGTCGTCGGCCAACTTGCGCCGTTCGTTGGCGGTTCGTTGGCGGTGGGGATCGCGGCCCAGTGGCTCACCGCGGCGCCCGGCCTTGGCTTCGTACATGGCGAGGTCGGCATCGGCGAGCAGGCCGGTGACGGTGGACTCGGCGTCACGCAGCGCCAGCCCGACGCTGGCGGTCAACCGCACCGGTCCGTCGGCCAGCAGATAGGGCTCGGCCAGGCTGGCATCGATGCGGTCGCAGAACGCCTGACCGGTCGCCAGGTCGTCGACACCGACGGCGAGCACCACGAACTCGTCGCCGCCCACTCGTGCCACCAGGTCACCCTGCCTGACGACGCGCCGAAGGCGCTCGCTCACCTCGCAGAGCAACTCGTCGCCGGCCTCGTGGCCGAACAGATCGTTGACCGGCTTGAACCGATCGAGGTCGATGAACACGGCTGCGGTCGATTGCCGGGCTGCGATGATCTGCTCGAGTTGCTCGATCAGCACCGATCGGTTGGCCAAGCCCGTGAGTGCGTCGTGTCGGGCCAGGTGCTCCAACGAGCGCCGGGCGCGATGGAGATCACTGACATCGTGGCCGGTGACGACGAAGCCACCGATGACGGGGTCGTCGAGCAGGTTCACGATCTCGAATCGGATTGGTCGCGGTGGCACGGTCGGGTCGCTGTTGCGCATTGCGACTTCACAACTGGTGACCGACCCGGAGCTGCGCGCGAGCTCCACGGCGGTCTCCAGGTCGGCAGCGCTGCCTGGCGCGCAGAACTCCACCAGGCAGTGGTCGACGGTCAGCGAAGGGTCGTGCCCGAGCAGGCGCGTGAAGGCGGCGTTCACGCTGCTGATGCGCCCCGCGTCGTCGAGCAGCAGGGTGATCGACGAGCCATGCTGCACCAGTTGTTGGAAGACGGCTGTATCACCGGCAGCGACTTCCCACATGCGTCGTTGGGTGATGTCGCGGACCATGATGACCAGGCCTCGCACGCCGGGATGGTCGAAGGCGTCGCGCCCCACGATCTCCACCCGGCGCCACGAGTCGTCGGCGCAGCGCACACGAACCTCCACCGGCGTGCCCTGGCTCTTGCCCAAGACCGTGGTGGCGGACGACACCATGACTGCGACGTCGTCGGGGTGGACGAGCTCGAGCAGGCTCCGGCCGTGCCAGTCCTCGGCCTTCCACCCGAGCAGTTCGACGCCGGCTTGGTTGACGAACACGAGGTTGATCGCGGAGTCGACAACGACCAACGAGTCAGGAATGTCTTGGACAAGCGCCGCGAAGTCGATCTGTTCACCCACCACGTCATTCATCGGCCGTTCTTGACGGAGGCTTGAGTGACTTGGCGCGCGCAGAGTGCTGTCGCGCTGGTCGATCGATCAGCCGGTGGCGACCGTGTCGTTCTGTGGCACCGTGTCGTTCAATGGCACGGTGTCGTTCAGGGGCACGGTGTCGTTCAGGGGCACCGTGTCGACCGGAGGAGTCGTTGGTGCGGGCGCGGGGCGCAGGAACAGCCACATCACCGGTACCGCGTATGCGAAGTAGGCGATGACACGTATCCGTTCCGGAGACGGTGACCACCCGAACAACCCCTTGAGGAAGTCGTGCACCGCGCCGCTGGCGAACACGCCGGAGGTGACGGTCCACATCGGGTCGATCAGCCACCCGTTCTCGAAGCCCAGCAGTTCGCGGAACTCGTGGACGGCTTTGCCCACCAGGCCTGCTGCGAACAAGATGAGCACGATGCCGGTGTAGCGGAAGAACTTCTGCAGGTTGATGCGTGCGCCGCCGAGGTAGATGAGCACGCCCACCACGGCGCTGACAGTCAGGCCGAGCAGGCCACCCAGCACCACCTGGGCGCCCGACGAGCCGCCGGTCTCGGCGCCCAGCAGGAACAGCACCGTCTCGAAACCTTCGCGGGCGACGCCGACGAAGGCGACCACCGCAAGAGCACCAGCGGTCTGCGCGCCGTCGACCTGCGAGCGCAGGTGCCCACCCATGCTGCGTGCGTTGCGGCGCATCCACAGGATCATGTACGTGAGCACCAGCGCCGCGCTGAGGGCCAACGTGCCCTCCACCGCTTGCTCGGCCTTACCGGTGAGGCCGTCGGTGAGGGCATTGACGATGAGCCCCGCGATGAGGCAGACGACGACGGCGACGCCGGCGCCGAGCCAGACGGCCCGGAGCTGATCGCGCCGATTGGTCTTGACCAGGTACCCGACCAGGATGGCCAGCACGATGGCGATCTCGAGTCCTTCGCGGAGGGTGATGAGGAACGCTGCGCTCATGCGGAGATGTTAGGCATGCCGAACAGAATTCTGCAACCCGGCCAACCGCGTCACTCGTCAGCGTGTGCCCCAGACGAATCGATGCGTGTGGATGCCGAAGTAGGTGAAGCTCTCCACCGTGCGCACGTCGTCGATGGACCGGATCTCGTCGTCGATCACCTGCAGCAGGCGCGCGGAGTCTTCGCACAGCACCTCCACCAGCAGGTCGAACGAGCCGGACGTGAACACCACGTAGATGACGCCCTTGATGTCGGCGATGCGATCGGCGACGGCGCGCACGTTGCGTTCCACTCGAACACCGAGCGCGGCCATCACCGGATAGCCGAGCGCCAGCGGATCGGTGACGCCCACCACTTGCACCACACCGGCATCGAGCAGCCGTTGCACGCGCAGGCGGGTGGCTGCGGGGGAGAGGCCCACCAGCTCGGCGAGGTCGGCGTAGGTGGCGCGCCCGTCGCGCTGCAGCGCATCGATGAGGTGGCGGTCGATGTCGTCGAGAGGTATCTGTGTGCTCATCGCTCCGCCATCCTGGCACTTCCGAGGAGGCTCAGAAGATGCCTGCGGAGAGGCCGAAGTCGGCGGAGATGTTGGCACCGGTGATGGGCGCGGCAGCCGGTTGCACCAGGAACCAGATCAGTTCCGCGATCTCCGCCGGTTGGATGAAGCGCGCCTGCGCGCCCTGCGGGTAGCCGGCGAGCAGCCGATCGAGGTAGGCCTGGGGCTGCGCTGCACCGTATGCCGCCGCCTGGCCGCGCAGCATCGGTGAGTCGACGTCTCCGGGGCAGACGGCGTTGACGCGGATGCCGTGGGGCGCCAACTCGAGCGCCAGTGCCTTCGTGAGGATGCTGACGCCACCCTTCGACGCGCAGTACACGGCAGCACCGGCGTTGCCCTGGATGCCGGCGTCGCTGGACAGGTTGACGACACAGCCGCGCGAGGTGGCCAGGTGCGGAATGGCGGCCGAGGTGACGAAGTACAGACCCTTCAGGTTCACACCCATCACGCGATCCCACTCGGCTTCCGTGGTGTCGGCGGCGGCGCCCTCGGTCCACACGCCCGCGGCGTTGACCACTGCGTCGAGCTGGCCGCCCCACGCGACCGCTTGGTGCACTGCGGCCCGACACCCGGCCACGTCGCTGAGATCGGCTGCGATGCCTAGCAGCCCCTGCCCGGAGGCAACAGGGCGCACGTCGGCCGCGGCCACGTGCCAGCCGCCGCTGAGGAAGCGTTGCGTGACAGCATCACCGATGCCGCCGGCCGCGCCGGTGACCAGTGCGACACGAGCGCTGGCGGTGCTCATGGCCGCCAGCTGCGATCTTCCGGCAGCGAGTTGCCGCCATCGACCACCACCAGCTGCCCGGTGATGTAACTGGCCGAGCGATCGGCCAGGAAGCGAACTGCGGCGGCGATCTCGTCGGGTGTACCGCTGCGACCGATGGGGGTGAGCGCGCCCGCGACCTGCTCGAACTGCAGCTGGGAGCCGCTGGCGATCCAGCCGGGAGCGACGGCATTGACGGTGATGCCGTGCCCTGCGGTCTCGAGCGCGACAGCGCGAGTGAAGCCCACCATGCCGGCCTTCGCCGCGTGGTAGGCGACGTCGCCGTGGAACACCTGCACCGGGCCCGACGTGCTGGAGATGTTGACCACCCGTCCGTAGCCGGAGCGACGCATCACGGCGACCACCGCCCGAGTGACGGCGAAGCAGGTGGTGAGGTTGCGCTCGATGCCGTCGTGCCACGACGCGTCGGTGGTGTGCTCGATGTCGGCGTCGGTCGCCGCCGACCCGACGGCGATCATCCCGGCGTTGTTGACGCAGATGTCGAGCCGGTCTGCCACGCCCAGCGCAGTGGCCACCACTCGGTCGGCGGCGCCCGGCTGCATGAGGTCGGCGACCACACCGATGGCGTTGCCTCCGAGCGCGTCGAGCTCGGCGACGCGTTCGTGAATGCGCTCGGTGGTGGACGTGAGCACGACGGCGGCACCGTCGGCGGCCAGCGCCTTCGCGACCGCGAAGCCGATGCCCAGGCTGTTGCCCGCGCCGGTGACCAGCGCCACCTGGCCATCCAGGCTCTGGAAGATGCTCATCGGGTCAAGTGTTCCACGGCATCATGGAACACCCGGTCATGCAGCTGCACATCCGCGAGCGTGTGGTGTGGCGACATCAGGGCCATGTTGTGGAACGGCGTCAGCAGCACACCGCGGTTGATGGCCCAGAGGTGCATGAACGCATCGAGCTGGTGGTCGACGGCCGCGGCTGCGGTGGCGCCGTCGCCCGGCGGCGGACAGAACCAGTACTCGGCGCGGGCACCCAACTGCTGCACGTTCCATGGCAGACCGAAGGCGTCGATGGTGGCCTGCACGCCGTCGGTCCACTTGCCGGCAAGGGGGATCATGTGCGCGAAGTCGGCGTCGAGCAGCGTGGTTGACAGCGTGGCCTTCACTGCGGCCAACGCCAGTGCGTTGCCGGTGAGCGTTCCGCCCACGCCGCTGGTGTCGACGCTCTTGTCGAGCAGCAGCTCGTTGAGCCGTGCTGCGATCTCGGCGGTGCAGCCATATGCGGCGGCAGGCATCCCGCCGCCGATGGTCTTGCCGATGACGAAGAAGTCGGGCTGCAGGCCCCACGCTGCCGTGGCGCCACCGGGGCCGACGCAGATGGTGTGCGTCTCGTCGATGACCAGCATCGTGCCGTAGGCGCGCGTGAGCGACCGAAGGGCATCGTGGAAGCCGGGTTGCGGCAGCACGATGCCGATGTTGGTGAGCGCCGGCTCGGCCAGCACACATGCGATCTCGCCGGTCGCGAGCGCCGCCTCCAGAGCAGGGATGTCGTTGAACGGCACCACCACCGTGGTCTGCTCGGGGTGCACCTGCGGCCCGATGTTGCCCTGCCGCGGCACCGCCAGGCCACGTTCGTCGAGAGTGACCAGCGTTTCGTCGACGCTGCCGTGGTAGCACCAGTCGAAGACCAGCACCTTCGAGCGGCCGGTGAGGAAGCGGGCGAAGCGCAGCACGAAGCGGTTCGCGTCGGTGGCGGTCATCGCCATCTGCCACACCGGCAGGCCGAAGCGGCGCGCCAGCTCGCCGCCCACCCACGCCGCATCGGCGTTGGGCAGCATCGTGGTGATGCCGCGGGAGGCTTGGTGGTACAGCGCGTCGGCCACTTGCGGCAGCGCATGGCCGGTCATCGCACCGGTGTCGCCGAGGCAGAAGTCGACGTACTCGTGGCCGTCGACATCGGTGAAGCGGGCGCCGTGAGCCTCGTCGAAGAAGAGCGGAAAGGCGCCCGGCCAGCGGGTCATCCATGCCATCGGCACGCCGCCGAGCAGGTTGGTGCGCGCGTCGGCGGCCATCTGCGCCGACCGAGGGTGCAACTCGACGAAGCGCTGCTCCTCGGCGTGCTGTGAGTCGGCCAGATGCTGTCGATCGATCATGGTTGAACCCTAGCGCAAGCGATTCACCATCTGATCTCGATTGACGCGAGCGATTCGCTTGTTCGTGCGTCCTCGGCTTTGTGTCGAACCTGCGTGTTTACAGCTGCAGGTAGACCCCCGACAGCGTGTACGGAAAAGCGGCGTGGGGCTGGAGAGGCGTCAGCTGGTGACGGCGTTGATGGCCCGCCACACCTTCTCGGCGGTGCAGGGCATGTCGATGTGGCGCACGCCGAGATGGCTGACGGCGTCGATGACGGCGGATTGCACCGCAGGGGTGCTGCCGATGGTGCCGCTCTCGCCGATGCCCTTGGCGCCCAGTGGGTTGAGGTGCGTGGGAGTCTCCATGTGCACGACTTCGAAGCTGGGCAGCTCGGCGGCGGAGATGAAGGCGTAGTCGGCGAGGTTGGAGGTGACGGGGTTGCCGTCGCTGTCGTAGCGCACCTCCTCCATCAACGCCTGCGCGGCGCCCTGTGCGATGCCACCGTGGATCTGCCCTTCCAGCAGCATCGGGTTCAACACCTTGCCGGCGTCGTCGCAGGCCACCTGGCGCACCAGACGCACCTTGCCGGTCTCGGTGTCGACCTCGACCACCGCAACATGCGAGCCGAACGGGAAGCTGGCCGCGCCCTGGAAGAACAGCGCGTGCTGCAAACCCTCGGGCAGCTCCTCGTCGGTGTGCGCGGCCACTGCGAGGTCGGCCCAGCTCTTGGTGATCGACGGGGTGCCCGAGACGTGGAACGACCCACTGTCCTTGTCGAGCACGACGTCGGCTTCATCGGCTTCCATCAGCTTGGCGGCCAGCTTGCGGGCCTTCTCCACCAGTTCGATGGCGGCGTTCCACACCGCGGTGCCGCCATGCTGCAGTGAGCGTGAGCCCATCGTGCCGGCGCCCTCGGGCACGAGATCCGTGTCGCCCCAGATGACGTCGATCTGGTCCATGGGAATGCCGGTCTGCTCGTGAGCGAGCATGCTCCACGACGTGACGTGGCCCTGACCGTGCGGCGATGTGCCGGTGTACACGTTGGCTCGCCCGCTGTCGAGCACGACGATCTTGGCGTGCTCACCGAAGGGCTCGACGCCGCCGGTGATCTCCACGTAGGTGCTCACGCCGATGCCCAACTGCACCACGTCGCCGGCGGCGCGGCGGCGGGCCTGCTCGGCGCGCAACTCGTCGTAGCCGGCCGCGGCGAGCGCCTTGTCGAGTGCAGTTTCGTAGTCGCCGACGTCGTAGGTCTGGCCGATGGCGGTGGTGTGCGGCTCGAGGAACTTCGGGATCAGGTTGATGCGCCGTGCCTCCACCGGGTCGAGCCCCAGCTCCAGCGCCCACAGATCGAGCGAGCGTTCCGCTGCAGCGGTGGCCTCGGGCCGGCCGGCACCGCGATACGGAGTGGTGAACACCGTGTTGGTGACCACGGCGGTGGACTGGCACTCGATGTTGGGAATGGCATACACCGCACTGGCCATCGGCCGACCGAAGAACGCGGGGAGGATGGTGCCGATCTCGGCGAAGCCGCCGGCGTCCTGGATGAAGTGCAGCTGGTAGTGCGTGATCTTGCCGTCGCGGCTGCCGCCGATGGTGACGTACTGCACCTGACCGCGGCCATGACCCATGGCCATCATGTTCTCGCTGCGGGTCTCGCGCCAGCGCAACGCGCGGCCG
>CXWK01000272.1_pt3 | contig 13388 bp, 13 predicted proteins | sample 590851 | NCBI WGS metagenome assembly CXWK01 (sample SAMEA3498364, study PRJEB10139) | wastewater metagenome | biome: wastewater treatment plant; material: activated sludge | place: Denmark | collected 2014-08-01
CCCAGATAGAGCGCCGTGACCAGCGTCAGGCCGACGACCAGCTCCACGGCGCGGGCCAGCGAGAAGAGGGCCAGACCGCGGCCGCTGTACTCGGTCAGCGCCCCGGCCACGATCTCCGTCTCCGCCTCTGGCGCGTCGAACGGCGGCAGCTCCAGCTTGCCCATCAGGCCAACCAGGGCAACGACGAAGGTGATGGGCAGAGTCACGATAAACCACGTCTGCCCGCCGGCCGTCGTCGCCAGTTCGCCGATCTGCCAGCTACTCGGCTGCCCGGCCAGCATCAGGGCCACCGCCGGGCTGAGCAGGGCCAGGATGAACGGCGCTTCGTAGGCGAACATCTGCGTGAAGACGCGCAACGCCCCGGCCAGCGAGAAGCGATCGCGCGTCTGCGCCCCGGCCAGACCGATGCACAGCGTCAGTAGGCTCATCAGGTAGAGGGTCACGATGAGGTCGCCGGGGAAGCTGAACACCGGGGCCAGGCCGAAGAGAGGCACGTAGAGGGCGGCCGTCAGCGCCCCGGCCAGGGCCAGTACCGGCAGCGCGGCGAAGAGGAAGGCGCTGCTGCCCGCCGGGTGAATCTCCTCCTTGCCCAGCAGCTTCAGTGCGTCGGCGAACGGCTGGAACCAGCGCGGCCCCAGCCGGTTCTGGAAGCGGGCCAGCAGCTTGCGGTCAGCCCACTGGTAGAGCAGCCCAGCGGCGATCAGCCCCAGCCCGGCGGGGAAGAAAAGCAGGTTGATGAGGTCTAGTGCCATTTTCGGTTGCCAGTTGTCACTATTCAGTACCCAGTATTCAGTAGGTCAGTAGGTCAGTGGGTCAGTGGGTCAGTGGGTCAGTGGTCTTGGTTGCACTACTCGCCCCTCGCCCTCTGTATTCCTAATTCTCCGATAGTACTCAATGCCATAGCGCCGCAAGTCAGCCCACGACCAGGCCCGGCCGTCGCTGTTGGCGCGGCGGATGGTGACGGCGCGGTCGTTGCAGGAGAAGCATGGGTCAATGCCGACCAGGATCATGGGCACGTCGGCCAGGTTGTGGCCGATGGTCTGGGTGATCACCGAGCCCATGTTGCACAGGGTGGGCGTGCGTACTTTCACGCGGTCGGGCGTCTCGCCGCCGGTGCTGCGGATGTAGTAGAACAGTTCGCCGCGCGGCGCTTCGACGCGGCTGATCACCTCGCCCGGCTTCAGCTTGCGCGGCATCCTTTTAGCGGTCAGTTCGCCGGCAGGGAGCTTGGCCAGCAAAACGCGAATGAGACGGAAGCTGTCGAGCAACTCGTCGAGGCGGACGAGGAAGCGCGCCTCCAGATCGCCGGCGGTCAGCAGTTGAATCTGGGCCGGGAAGTCGGCGTAGGCGACGTAGGGGGCGTCCACGCGCACGTCGCGGGCCACGCCGGAGGCGCGCGCCGTGGGGCCGACAACTCCCAGGGCCAGCGCTTCGGCGTGGGTCATCGTGCCGACGCCGCGCGTGCGTTGCAGGAAAAAGGCGTCTTCGCTAACCACCTTGCGGTAGTGGTGGGTGCGTTCCTCCAGGAACTCCACACCCTTCAGGATGGCCACCGCCGCCTCGTCCGTCAGATCGAACTTGACCCCGCCCAGCACGTTGGCCGAGTAGTGGACGCGATTGCCGCTGATGGTCTCCAGAATGTCCATGACCGTTTCGCGGTCGCGCCAGGTGTACATGAACAGCGTATCAAAGCCGGCGTCGTGGGCGGCCACGCCCAGCCACAGCATATGGCTGTGGATGCGTTCCAACTCGCAGATGATCGCGCGGATGGCCTGGGCGCGGGCGGGTACTTCGACCTCGGCCAGTTGCTCCACGCCGATGGCGTAGGCCGTGCTGTGAATGTGGGAGCAGATGCCGCAGATGCGCTCCATCAGGTAGAGGGTCTGCGTCCAGTTGCGCCCCTCGGCCCCCTTCTCGATGCCGCGATGGGCGTAGCCCAGGCGCACGGTGGCGTCGGTGACGGTCTCGCCCTCGACGGTGAACTCGAAGTGGCCCGGCTCCTTCAGCGCCGGGTGTTGCGGCCCGATGGGCACAACAAATCGCTCGGTGGCGGGCGCGTTCATTGCGGCACACTCTCCTTGTCCAGTTGTTCGGGCCGAAACTCCTTGCGCAGCGGGTAGACGCCGGCCGGCCAATCGTCGGCCAGGAACAGCCGCCCCCGCTCTGGCGCGCCGACCACGGTCACGCCCAGAACTTCGATCAACTCCTGCTCATACATGGCCGCCAACGGAATGAGCGGCCGGATAGTGGGCACCTCAGCCGCGTCGCGCGGCAGGGCCACGCGCAAGGTGACGATGGCCGCGCCCTCGGCGAAGTGGTAGAGCACGTGCAACTGGCCGGTGGCCAGGCCCGGGTCCAGCCCGGTGATGGCCGCCAGATAGCCCCATTCGCCGGCCACCAGCGTGGCCACGACCGGCAGCAGCTCGTCGGGCGATAGCCAGATGTCCAGCCGGTTCTCGGCCGGGCGCTCCGTCTTGCCCAGCCACGGCTCCAGCAGCGCCTCAGCGCGCGCCAAGTGGTTCTGCGTTTGGTTCATCGCTCACTTCCTCTTCCAGAGCCGCACCGGTCGCGCCGGCTTCGACCAACAGGCGGTCAATCTCGGCGGCGCGATCGGGCTGGAGCTTCTTCAGGAGAACGGCCACGCCCTGGATGATCGCCTCCGGCCGCGGCGCGCAGCCGGGCACGTAGACGTCAACCGGAATGACTTCATCCACACCGCCGAGGATGTTGTAGCAGCCGCGAAACGCCCCGCCGGAGATGCCGCACGCGCCGACGGCGACGACAAACTTCGGCTCCGGCATCTGGTCATAGATGCGCCGCAGCCGGTCGCGCGATTGGCGCGTCACCGGGCCGGTACAGACCAGCACGTCGGCGTGGCGCGGGCTGCCCTGCAACTTGACGCCCAGCCGCTCCAGGTCGTAGCGCGGCGTCAGCGTGGCCAGGATTTCGATGTCACAGCCGTTGCACGAGCCGCTGTTGTAGTGAACCAGCCACGGCGAATTGGCCAGCGACCAGTTGCGCAGCCGATCCAGCACAGTCCGCCAGCGCGGCGGCGATTGGGTCGTGATGGTGTCCATATTGGTAACGCTCGTTGCCACTAACTCAACAGCAGAATGATCAGCGTCAGCGACAGGCCGCCCAGATAGAGCAGCAGCGCCGTCCACAGCGCCGGGCCGAGGGCCGCGCCGCCGGCCAGCCCGGCCGTGGCCAGCACCAGCGCCCCCAGATGGAGCACGGCAAAGAACAGGGCGACGATGAAGAAGCGGCGATAGCCGGGCGCGGCCTTGGTCGTGGCCGCCACTTCACCACCGGCGTAGAGACTCGATTGGGCCGCCGACGGCCGCGCGGCCGGAGCCAGCAGCCGGCCGAAGCCGAACAGCAGCGCCACCAGGCCGATGTAGGCCAGCAGGGCGACCGGTGGGGTTAACATCACACTCATTCCACTACCTCCCACGTCATTGCGCGAAGGCGGCCAGCAGGTCGGCCGCCGCTGGAATCGTCAGCCAGCCGGCCAGGAAGGGCAACACGCCCAGAACGACGACGGCCACGGCCAGCACGACCAGCGGCCCCAGCATGGCCGCGGGGATGGCCCGCCCTTTGGCCACCAGCGCCCCCGGTTCGCGCCGGTACATGCGGTTGACCAGCGGCGCGTAGTAGGCCAGCGATAGGACACTGCACAGGGCAGCGATGATCAAGACGATGAGAATACCCACGTCCCGCGTTTGCGCCCCGGCGGCCAGAATCTGCCACTTGGACATGAAGCCGACCAGCGGCGGCAGCCCGCCCAGCCCCAGTACGGCCAGACTGAGCACCAGGGCCACCAACGGGTAGCGTCGCGCCGCGCCGGACAGGTCATCCACGGTCAGCGGCTGATGCCCGGCGCTGGCCCCCGCCTGTCCCAGCGAGTGTTGCAGCCCGAACATCAGCGCCCCGACGGCCAGAAAGGCCAGCCCCTTCATCAGGCCGTGGCTGAGCAGGTGGAAGAAGCCCGCCTGCGCCCCGGCGGCCGTGCCAACGTACAGCGCCACGCCCAGGCCGACGATCATGTAGCCGACGTGGCCGATGCTGGAGAAGGCCAGCAGCCGCTTGACCTGCTGTTGCCGCAGCGCCAGCAGGTTGCCGGCCAGCATGTTGAACAGGCCGAAGCCGATGAGCAGCGCGCCCCACGACACGGCCGCGCCCGACAGGGCCGACAGCGCCCGCAGCAGGGCGATCAGCCCGGCCTCAATGACCACGGCCGACAGGATGGCGCTGATGCCGCTGGGAGCCTGGGCGTGGGCGTCGGGCAGCCAGGTGTGCAGCGGCACGAGGGCGATCTTGACACCGAAGCCGACGACGAACAGCGCCCCGGCCGTCAGCCACAGCACCGGCTCGACCGGGGCGGCGGCCAGGGCCTGCCGCACACCGAGAACGTCCAGCGTGCCCGCTGACAGCAGCACCAGAGCGATGCCCAGCAGGATGAAGACCGAGCCGGCGGCGCTCTGCACCAGGTACTTGATGCCCGCCTCCAGCGCCAGCCGGTCGTGGGTGTAGAACACGACCAGCGGATAGGATGCGAAGGCCATCGCCTCGAACCATAGCCACAGGTTGAACAGGTCGCCGGCGCTGCCCAGGCCGATGATGGCCCCACAGACCATCAGCAGCAGGGCGTAGTGCTTTTCGCCTCCCTCGCTGTGGCCAATGTAGGGGCCGGAGTAAATCAGGATGACCGTCGTCAGCGTCAGCACCAGCGCAGCCAGCAGGAGGCTCAGGCCGTCGAAGCGCATGGTGATCGCGCCCAGCGTCCACGTCGCTTGCGACACCAGTTCGGGCGCGCCGGCGCTGTAGAAGTCGGTTAGCGCCCGACCGAAGGCCCACCAGGCCACGGCCAGACAGAGCAGCCCCAGCCAGCGGGCCAGACCGCGCCGCCGACCGGTGATGACGTCAATGCGGCCGATCATGTAGACGAACGGCGCCGACAGAATAAGCCAGGAGATGAGCCAGACAAAGGGCGGCAGGGTCATATCACACAACCCCCAACAACACGAGTAGCAACAGGGCCACGGCCAGCAACGCCAGCCCGGCCACATTCCAGTTCAATTGCCCCGTTTGCGTCCGTTGCAGCACGGCGGCCGTGCCCCGGGTGGCGTTGGCCACGGCGGCGGCCGAGTCGTTGAACAGCGCCTCCGTCCCACCAATGGTTCGCCGCAGCGTCGCGCCGCGCCCCGGTCGGCTCGTCCGCGCCGTCCAGGCCCAGAGCAAGACGCTCAGTAGCGTGGCGGTCAGGACGACAGCCGTGGATAGACTGGCCGCGGTGTGGGTCGAAATCAACTCCTCGACCGGCCAGTGGGGCAGCAGATAGGCGGTATGGAAGGGCAGGGTGGCCTGCATCCACACCGCGAACGGCTCGGCCAGCAGCCAGGCGAAGCAGGCGGCGGCGGCCAGCACGTAGAGCGGGGCGAGGATGGCGGGTGGCGCGTGGCGAGTGGCGGGTGGCGCGTGCTGCTGGCCCCCCTGCTCCCCCGCCCCCCTGCTCCCCTGCGCTTCAGAAGCGCGGAAGAAAACCAGCCAACACATCCGGGCNNGAAGCCGTTGAACAGCGGCAGCCCCATCAGCGCCGCCGCGCCGATGAGGAAGGGCACGGCCACGGCGCGCATCTCCGACCATAGACCGCCCATCCGCCGCATGTCGCGCGTGCCGGCGTGGTGGATGATCGCCCCCGCGCCCAGGAAGAGCAGCGCTTTGAAGATGGCGTGGCTGAACAGGTAGAACTGGCTCTCAAAGATCGCCCCCAGGCCAACGCCCGTCACCATAAAGCCCAGTTGGCTGACGGTAGAGTAGGCCAGGGTGCGCTTCAGATCGTGGCCGGTCGTGGCCAGCAGCGCGGCCAGCAGGACCGAGGCCAGGCCGACGACGATCACCGCCGTCGTCCAGCCGGCCACCCCGGCGAAGGCGGGGTAGAAGCGGGCCAGCAGGTAGACCCCGGCGTTGACCATCGTCGCCGCGTGGATGAGGGCGCTGACCGGCGTCGGCGCTTCCATGGCGTCGGGCAACCAGATGTGCAGCGGGAATTGGGCCGACTTGGCCATCGCCGCTAGCAGGAAGCCGAAGGCCACCACGGCCAACATGCCGCTGGGCACATCACCGAACGCCGCCAGCAGCGTGCTGACCTGCAAGTCGGGCAGGTAGGCCGAGGCGACCAGAATGCCCACCAGCAGCCCCACGCCGCCCAACTGAGTGATGATCAGCGCCTTGATGCCGGCGGCCACGGCCCGCGGGTCGTCGTTGTAGAAGGAGATGAGGGCGTAGGAACAGAAGGCGGTCACTTCCCAGAAGAGGAAGAGGAAGAGCAGGTTGCCGCTTAAGACCAGCCCGCACATCGCCCCGATGAAGGTCAGCACCAGAGCGTAGTAGCGGCCCAGTTGGGCCTCGCCGGCCATGTAGCCGGCCGAGAAGATGACCGTCAGGCTGCCGATGCTGGTGGCGATGACGGCCAGAAAGACGGCCAGGCTGTCGGCCACGAAGGTCAGGTCGCCGATGAACGGGCCGAACGGCAGGCGCAGCGCGGCGTCGGCCGTCGTCTGCCAGCGCGCCGCCGGGAGCAACAGCAGCGCCGCCCCGGCGGCGACGAGGGCCGCGACCGCCGCCAGCCAATGCTGCGCGCGCGGCCGCCGGTCGCCGATCAGCCAGACCAGCAGCGCCCCGACCCACGGCGCGCCGATGGCGGTTAGGATGAGAGACGGAGCCATAGCGTTTCCTTACTCAGAGAATCCACAGATTTCACAGATTCCACAGATTTCAAGAGCGACGAAACCGGGTCATCTAGTGGCGCAAGCGCGCCAGGTCGGCCGCGTCCAGCGTTCCCGTCCGGCGCTTGATCTGGACGATGAGCGCCAGAGCCAGGACGGCGGAGATGGTATCCACAACGATGACGGTCAGGGCGATGCTCTGGGCCAGGTTGATCTGGCCGACGGCGTCCCCGGCGGTGACGAGGGCCAGCAGCGCCGCCTTGACCATGATTTGCAGGGCGATGACGACCTTGATCAGATGGCGGCTGATCAGCAAGCCGTACAGCCCGACCCCCAGTAAGAGGACGACGCCGGCGATGGACAGTTGCAGGGGAGTCATTGGTGCGCCTCCACGGCCGGCGACTCCGGCGCGCGCGTCTCGCCCAGCAGGCTGAGCACGCCCATGACACCGGTGATGACGACCACCATCTGCACCACCAGATCGAGTTGCCGATTGTCCCAGACCTGAGCGACGAACGGAGCATCGGCGGCCACCTGTCGGACGGCGGGCAGGGCGGGCAGCAGCAGCCACAGCAGCGCGCCGCCGGCCACGACGACCAGCAGCCAGGCGAACGGCCGCGGGATCAGCGCCGCCGGCATCGCCTCGTCCTCGGCCATGCTGATGGCAAAGGCCAGCAAGACGGTGATGAGGCCCGCGCCGACACTCAACTCAACGACGGCCAGTTCCGGCGCGCCCATGCGGTAGAAGAGGATGGAGACGACCGCGCTGAGGGCGGCCAGCCACAGGGCGGCGTGCAGCGGTCGGGTGCGAACCGCCATTCCCGCACATAGCCCGGCAAGAAGAAGCAGTAACACGTGAAGCGACATCGCGTCACCTCCTGGTACTCTAACAATACGTCAGGGCGGGTATGGCGTTTAGTGATACTTGTCATGCGAAAGACATGACAAACGTCCTGATTTGTGAATTCTGTCACAAACGGGGCTTAATTGACTGGATAGTTTGCATAGTTGTAGCGCGGGATGGTATCCCGCGTTCCCGGCTGCCCAGTACGCGGGATACCATCCCGCGCTACAACTGGATCCCAGCTTAGAGGGTGGTATCTACGAGGGGCAACGAGGCCGTCTCGAAGGCGGGGGCGACGGCGCGGCCAAGCAACTCGCCATAGACCCCCACCAGCCGCGCGCCGATGATGGCCCAGTCGAACTGTTCGGCGTAGCGCCGCGCCGCCTGGCCCATCGCCTCGCGGCAATCTTCGTCGGCCAGCAGGGTGTAGAGGCGCTCGGCCAGCGCTTCGGGGTCGCGCGAGGGGACGTGGTAGCCGGTCAACCCGTCCTGCACCAGGAAGGCCAGCCCGCCCACTTCCGAGGCGATCACCGGCCGGCCCATCGCCATCGCCTCCAACGCCACCATGCCGAAGCTCTCGTAGTGCGAGGGCATGACCACGACCTCGGCCGCGGCGTAGTAGCACGGCAGCACGTTCTGATCCTTGGCTCCCAGAAAGACAACCACGTCGTGGATGTTCAGGTCTTGCCGCAACGCCTGGAGCCGGGCCATCTCCGCGTCGGGTGAATCGGCCCAGGGGTCGCCGCCGATGATGGCCACGCAGGTGTTCTCGACCACGGCCGGATAACGCTCCTTCAACAGGGCCATGGCCCGGATGAGAGTGTCCACGCCCTTGAGCGGCTCGATGCGCCCGGCGAACATGATGTTGTTGTCGCCGCAGGGGATGCCGACGCAGCGCTTGGCCTCGACCCGGTCAATGGGCCGGAAGCGGCGCAGGTCTACGCCGGGCGGGATGATCGACACTTTGCCGGCGTCGGCGCCATAGAGCCAGATGAGTTGTGCCTGCTCGGCCGGCGTGGCGGCGATGATGCGGTCGGCCACGCGCAGGACGTGGCTTTCGCCATCCAGGCGTGTTTGTGGGGCGCGTTCGGCCGCGTCCTGGGCGATGCGGTTCTTCATGTGGCCCAGGGTGTGGTACATGTGGACGACCGGCACGTCGCCCCAATAGCCCTGCAGCTTTTCGGCCACCAGGCCCGACAGCCAGTAGTGGCTGTGGATCAGGTCGTAGCGCAGCCCTTCGGCGGCGGCAAAGGCGGCCACGCCGGCGGCGAACTCGTCCAGATAGTCGCCCACCTCGGCCACGGGGATGGGCGCTTCCGGCCCGGCGGGGATGTGGATGACCCGCGCCCGTTCGCCCAGATCGTGGACGACCATCGGCACGCAGTCGTCCTGCGAGCGGGTGAACACGTCTACGTGCAGCCCCATGCGGCCCAACTCGGCGCTCAGGTCGCGGACGTAGACGTTCATACCGCCCGTCTTCTTGCCGCCCAGCATNNGTGGCCGGTGGCGAGTGGCGAGTGGCGGCTGGCGAGTCGAACATTGGAGGATAATTCCTTGGTGTTAGAGCGGGCGGCGGAGGGTCAGGCGATAGATGGGCCGGTCAACGGCGCCGAAACGGTACTTGTACTCTTCGTCACCCCGCAGGAAGTCAAACTCCGTGCGGCCGAGGGCGATGGCCCGTTCGATGGCCGCGGCGGTCAGGACGACGCCGGGGCTGAGGGCGGCAAAGGCGGCCGGGTCGAGACCGGAGTTGTAGACCCAGATGCGGTCGCGATAGTCGAAGTTGAACAGCGCCGCCGCCGCCCGCCCCTCGACGCCGCAGAACAGCAGTTGCAGCGTGCCCGCTGCCTGGGCCGCGCGGGCCACGTCGTAGAACACAGCCCGCCGCCCTTCGTTCAGCCAGTCGCGCTTCTCGAAGGTGCTGCTTTGCAGCAAGTCCAGGAACTGGGCCACGGCCACATCAACGTCGTCCTCCGGCCCGACGACCGTCGTCGTCAGGTCGGCCGCCTCGGCGCGGCGCAGCTTGCGGCTGACCTCGCGCCGCTGCTTGCTGTCCAGGCTTTCCAGGTAGGCGTCGAATGTGTCGGGCAAGGTAATGGTGGGGCAGACTTCGGCTTGTTCTTCGCGGAAGTCATAGCCGCGCTCGCCGGCCAGGGCGGGCAGGATGGCGCGGGTGGGGGAGTCGTGGGGGACGTTACACAGGTCGAGACTTGTCCAGGCGGGTGACGTGACCGATTCGAGACACGACAGCACCTCGGCCCAGGCGTCCGCGGCACTTCCGGCCGGGGCGATCAGGTCAAGATAGTCCGTCTCCTCGACGCAGCCATTGAAGCGCAGCGCGCCGTCGAGAGCAAAGAAGCAGCCGATGGCCGCCAGTGCCCCCGCCTCGTCGCGCGCGGCGACGGTCAGCAGTTGGCCGCCCGCCGGATGCAAATGCGTCCACCAGGCGCGCTGATAGGCCAGCGTCTGGAACGGTGTATCGGTCATGCCCCGCCCCGCCAGCGCGTCCCACTCACCGGCCAGCGCGTCGAAGACCCCTTCGCCCACGAACAACTCAGTTGACATAAACATCTCTCTTGCCCGCGTCAATCGTTCCCACATTATAGCCCGCCGCTATGGGGGACGATATAGGAAGAGTATCAGAATTGTAGGACGGGTTGGCAACCCGCCTCTTCTGGATTGTAGGACGGGTTGGCAACCCGCCTCTTTACCGCGCAGAAGAGGCGGGTTGCCAACCCGCCCTACAAGGCCGCCGACGACCACACCCGCCCACTGCGCGGCGGCATCATGACCGTCTGGCCGCCCCGCAGCGATTGGCCCAGCGCCGCGCCGACCGGTTCTTCGCCCAGCGCCGCGCCGAAGTCGGCCGGGAGTTGGAACGTTGCCGGCCGTCGCGCCGCGTTAATGGCCACGACGACGCGCTCGTCGCCCAGACGCCGCTCATAGACGGCCAGCCGCCCTGCCGCGTGCAACGGGCAGAACGCGCCGCGCCGCAGCGCCGCCAGCCGATGGCGTAGGGCCGTCAGCCGGCGCACTTCGGCCAGCAGGTCGGTGTTCCACGACTCCGGTTCGTGCCACGGGAACGCCTTGCGACAGTAGGGGTCGCTACGACCGTTCAGACCGATCTCGTCACCGTAGTAGATGTTGGGCGCGCCGGGCGCGGTCATCTGGCACAGGAAGGCCAGGGCCACCGTCTGTGGGTCGTCGTTGGCCAGGGTCATGACCCGCGGCGTGTCGTGGCTGCCCAGCATGAGCAGTTGGGCATAGGCAATCTCGGGATGATAGAGCTTATTTGTGATGTGATCCATCTCGCTGTTGAAGCCCGGCCCGTCGAGCCGCCGAATTTGGCCATAGCCCATCGTGCGCGTCTGCGTCTGGTCGAGGTCGCGGCCGACCAGGAAGCCCAGCACGGCGCGGGTGAACAGGTAGCTCATCTGGGCGTCGAACTGATCCCCTTTCAGCCAGCGTTGGGCCGGCTTCCATAGTTCGGCCACGATGTAGGCGTCGGGGTTGACGGCCTTGCAGCGGCGGCGGAACTCGCGCCAGAACTCGTCGTCGTCAATCTCGTTGGGCACGTCCAGCCGCCAGCCGTCAATGCCCTGCGCCAGCCAGTACGTGCCCACGCTCCATAGGAATTCGCGCACGGCCGGGCTATCGGTGTTGAACTTGGGCAGCGAGGCGATGTTCCACCAGGCAGCGTAGTTGGGGCGCTCGCCGGCCGTGTAGGCGTTCAGCGGCCACTCGCTCACGTGGAACCAGTCCACGTAAGGCGACTCGGCCCCCACTTCCAGCAGGTGGTGGAACTGGAACAGGCCGCGGCTGCAATGGTTGAACACACCATCGAGCACGACCCGGATGCCGCGGGCGTGGGCGGCGTCGAGGAAGCGGGCAAAGCCGGCGTTGCCGCCCAGCAGCGGGTCTACCTGGTAGTAGTCGTGGGCGATGTAGCGGTGGTTGGCGGCCGAGGCGAAGATGGGATTGAGGTAGATAGCGTTGACGCCCAACTCGGCCAGATAGTCGAAGCGTTGAGCAATGCCGGCCAGATTGCCGCCCTGGAAGCTGTGGGAGGTTGGCGGGCTACCCCAGGGCTGGAACTGCACGCCCATGCCCGCCGCGCCGGCGCTGGTGTCGTCCGGGTCGCGGGCAAAGCGGTCGGGGAAAATCTGGTAGAAGATAGCATCTTTGACCCAATCGGGGGTAACGACGTTCATTCTGTCTCCTGCGCGGCAGATGGTATAATTTGGATGGCTCAGACGCGGGGCGTCGGCCGTGGGGCCGAAGTGGTGCGGCTCACCCGCGCTTTGGAATTGTAGACTTGTCCACTCAATTGGCCAACGTACGAAAGTAGCGATACGAAAGTAGTAGTTTATGGAAAAGACACAGGCCATGCGCGCCCTGGAGGGCAAGCGCATCCCCTACGAGGCGCTGGCCTACCCCGACGACATGCGCGACGCGCTCGAGATCGCCCTTATCCTCAACCAGCCGCCGGGCGAGGTGTTCAAGACGCTGGTGGTCATGCCGCCGGAGGGGAGCAAGAAGCCGCTGCTGGTGATGCTTCCATCCGACGCGCAACTCGACCTGAAGAAGCTGGCCGCAGCCGTAGGGGCCAAGAAGATGAAGATGGCCACCCAGCGCGAGGCCGAGGAGCTGACCGGGCTGCAAGTCGGCGGCATCTCCGCTCTGGCGTTGCTCAACAAGGGCTTCGCCGTCTACATTGACCGCTCGGTCACCCCCCTGCGCCACATCTGCGTCAGCGCCGGCAAGCGCGGGCTGCAACTGCGCCTGGCCCCGGCCGAACTGATCAGGCTGACCGGGGCGCGGGCGATTGATGTGGCTGAGCCGTGGCAGACAGAGTGATGGGTCGGTCTCATCAGACTCCATCTTCCACCACGGCTAGAACTCATAACATGCTCTAGGTAATTCCGCCAGGCGCTCTACAGAAAAAAACGAATATCTACCCTGCTACCCGGCGCACCGCCTCGGCGCTCTTGACAAGCTCTCTCTGGCACTTATACTAGCTAATTAAGTGCTTCGTCGGGGTGGAAGAGGAATAGTAAAACCGTCAGCCGTCGCGTCCCAACGCGACTGGCCGTCTGTCCATCATTTCCGCGCTATCTAAGCGCCGTGCCCCGAAAGAGCCTGATCGTTTGTCGCGGCCGCGGTTCCCAGGAGTGGGGGGAGCGGGACGGTCGAAGTGCTAGTTAACGCGCGAGAAGTTCACAAGCGAATAGGCCCCGCTGGCCTGGCCGAGGAAGGTCGCCCATGACCCCCTGGCGTATCGTCCTGTTCGGCGGCTTTCAGTTGCGCCACCCTGCCGCGCCGGAAGAGGTCAAGATCACGGCCACCCTCCAGGCTCTTCTGGCCTATCTTCTCCTTTTCCGCCATCGCGCCCACTCGCGCGATGTCATCATGGAACTCTTCTGGGGTGACCGCGACGAGGCCCACGCCCGTGCCTGTCTCAACACCTCCCTCTGGCGGCTGCGCCAAATCCTGGAGCCGCGCGGCGCGGTCGAGCGGGGCCAATACCTGCTGACCAATCACGTTGGCGACATCGGCTTCAACGGCGGGGGAGACTACTCGCTCGACGTGGCCGACTTCGAGACGGCCGTCGCTCCCCTCCTGCGCCGCTCGGCCGAAGCGCTGACCGACGCCGACGCCCAACAACTGGAGGAAGGCCTGCGCCTCTATCGCGGCGACCTGCTGGAAGGGATCTACGCCGATTGGGCCTTGCGCGAGCGCGAGCGCCTGCGCGAGATGCGCCTGGCTGCCCTCTACCATCTGTTGCATCACTACCGGCAGCGCCGCCGCTACGACGA
>CXWK01000623.1_pt2 | contig 13367 bp, 10 predicted proteins | sample 590851 | NCBI WGS metagenome assembly CXWK01 (sample SAMEA3498364, study PRJEB10139) | wastewater metagenome | biome: wastewater treatment plant; material: activated sludge | place: Denmark | collected 2014-08-01
GCCTCTTCGACGCGCTCCAGATGCAGGGCCGCCGATAGCACGCCCTTAGATCCGCGCAAATGAGCGCCGATGGCGACATTCTCCAGCACGCTCATGGTCGGCAGCAGGCGCACGTGCTGAAAGGTGCGGCCCATGCCGCGCCGCGCGTTCTCGCGTGCGGCCAGCCTGTCGGTGCGCTCGCCCAGAAAGCGGATCTCGCCCGAGGTCACCGGATCGACGCCGGAGATGCAGTTGAACATGGTGCTCTTGCCGGCGCCGTTGGGGCCGATCAGGGCCATCACTTCACCAGCCTTGACGGTCAGGTTCATGTCGTTGTTGGCAACCAGGCCACCGAATGTCTTGCGGGCGTCCTTCACTTCCAGCAGCACCGTGCCGACCGCCGGAAGTGGTCGGCACGGCAGCGGCTCTGCCTCGGCGAGGGTGCGCTGACCGATCTTCACCGGCACCAGGCGGACCAGCCACGGCCAGATGCCCTCGCGGGCGAGCTGCAGCACGATGACCAGCAGGACCCCGAAGAAGATCACCTCGAAATTGCCGCTCTGGCCAAAGATCTTCGGTAGCAGGTCCTGCAGCCACTGCTTGAGCACCGTGATGAGGCCGGCACCGACCAGTGCACCCCAGACGTGGGCCGCGCCGCCCACCACCGCCATGAAGAGATACTCGATGCCGATGTGCAGTCCGAACGGCGTCGGGTTCACGAAACGCTGCAGGTGCGCGTAGAGCCAGCCCGAGAGGCACGCGTACAGTGCGGCGATGAGGAAGATGACGGTCTTGGTGCGGGCGGTATCGACGCCCATGCTCTCGGCCATCAGGCCGCCGCCCTTGAGTGCACGGATGGCGCGCCCTTCGCGCGAATCGAGCAGGTTCTGCGTCGCCAACACGGCACCGAGCAGGACGACCCAGATGAGGTAGTAGAACGCGCGGCCACTGTCCAGCGCCAGGCCGAACAGCTCGACGACGGGAATCCCGGTCAGCCCGGTGTGTCCGCCGAGGAAGGCCAGGTTGCCAAACAGAAAATACAGGCTGATGCCCCAGGCGATCGTCCCCAGCGGGAGATAGTGGCCGGACAGGCGTAGCGTGAGGAGGCCGAGCACCAGGGCCACGGTGGCCGTGACGGCGAGCCCCGCCAGCAAAGTCAGCCACGGCGACACGGCGTGCGCGGTGGTCAGATAGGCCGTCGTGTAGGCGCCGAGACCGACAAAGGCCGCCTGGCCGAATGAGGTGAGCCCGCCCACACCCGTGAGCAACACCAGGCCCAGCGCGACGATCGAATACAGTCCGATGTAGTTGAGCAGCGTGACGTGAAACTCGGGCAGCAGCGGTGGAGCGAGTGCCAGCAAGGCCAGAAATGCAATGAGCGGCAGGCGCGCCCTCATTCTTCTTCCTCCACATGGTGGGAGGTAAGCGAGCGCCAGATGAGCACCGGAATAATGAGGGTGAACACGATGACTTCCTTGAAGGCGCTGGCCCAGAAGGAGGAGAAGGCTTCGAGCAGACCGACCAGAATGGCGCCCGCGGCGGCCAAGGGATAGCTGACCAGGCCGGCGATGATCGCGGCAACGAAGCCCTTCAGGCCGACCAGAAAGCCGGTGTCATAGTAGACGGTGGTGATCGGCGCGACCAGGATGCCGGAGAGCGCACCGATCATTGCAGCCAGCGTGAAGGTCAGCTTGCCCGCCATCGTGGTGGAAATGCCCATCAGGCGCGCACCGACCCGGTTGATGGCGGTGGCGCGCAGTGCCTTGCCGTAGAGGGAGCGGCCGAAGAACAGGTAGAGCGCAACGATCAGCGCAACACTGGCACCCAGCACCCATAGCGTCTGGCCGTTTATTGTCAGCATACCCAGATTGAACTGCGCATCGCTAAAGGGCGTGGTGCGTGAGCCCTCGGCACCGAAGAACAGCAGCCCCAGGCCGACCAGTGCCCAATGCACGGCCACCGACACGATGAGCAGCACCAGCACCGAGGCGCCCGCCAGCGGTTGATAGGCCAGTCGATAGATCATCGGGCCAAGCGGCACGACAATGGCCAGGGCCAATACAACCTGCGCTGCCAGCGGCAGCCGCCCCGGCTCCAGCCAAAGCACCAGGCCAGCCACCGCGCCCGGCAGGACCAGGTCCCACAGCACAATACGCTTCAGCCGCACCAGACTGCCAGAGCGCACCGCCTTGAAGGTATCAATGAGCGCCACCAGCACGCCCGCGCCCAACATCAGCCAGAGAGTGCCAGGCGTCTTGCCGGCCTGGAAGGCCGCCAGCGTCAGCGCACCGTATGCTACAAACTCGCCCTGGGGAATGAAAATGACCCGGGTAACCGTGAACACCAGTACCAAAGCCAGCGCCAGCAACGCATAGATCGCACCATTGACAATGCCGTCCTGGCCAAGCAACAAGGCAATTTGTAAGTCCATTTATTATTTGTTTTAGTCTTGTTTCATGAAAAAAAGGTGCCGCGCAAGAGGGTGATTGTACGTCACCGTCTCGCGCGGCACCCTCTCCCGATTAATGCAATGACCGGCAGCCTCTTCTGCCGGTTGCCACCCATTATAGGGTGACAAACTAACCTGCCGTTCTTACTTTTGCACCACCCACTTGCCACCCTCGATCTTCACCATCACGCGTGAGCGCTGATCAAGGCCGAGGTGGTCTGTCGCCGTCATGCTGTAGACGCCATGTGCGGCGTACAGATTGTTGGTGGCTTCCAGCGCATCACGCAGACCAAGGCGAAACTCCTTGCTGCCCGGCTTGCCTTTCTTAAGTGCTACAGGGATGGCGTTCGCCAGGAGCAGACCAGCATCCCAGGCGTGTGCGCCGAAAGTGGATACGCTGCCCGGGCCATGCGCCTTCTCGTACTTGGCGATGTAATTCAGCGCTGTCTTCTTGACTGGATTGGTATCCGGCAGTTGAGCCGCCACCAGCACCGGGCCGGCGGGCAGGAAAGTGCCTTCGCAATCCCTGCCGCAGACGCGCAGGAAGTCGTTGTTGGCGACACCATGCGTCTGGTAGATCCTGCCCTTATAGCCCTTCTCCTTCAGTGCCTTCTGCGGCAGTGCTGCCGGGGTACCGGAACCGGCAATGAGAATCGCATCCGGATTGGTCGACATGAGCTTGAGCACCTGCCCGGTCACCGACGTGTCGGCGCGATTAAAGCGCTCGCTGGCCACCATCTTCAATTTGCGCACTTCGGCGATCTTGCTGAATTCCTGCCACCAGCCTTCGCCATAGGCATCGGCAAAACCGATGAAAGCCACCGTCTTCACACCGCTGTTGCTCATGTGCTCGGTAATGGCGGTAGACATCTGCACATCGTTCTGCGGCGTCTTGAAGACCCAGCGACGCTTGGCGTCAACAGGCTCGACGATGCGTGCCGAAGCGGCCATCGAGATCATCGGCGTCTCCGCCTCTGCAACTATGTCGACCATCGCCAGGGAGTTCGGCGTGATGGTCGAGCCGATGATGACGTCCACCTTGTCTTCGGTGAGCAGCTTGCGGGTGTTCTTGACGGCCGTCGTGGTGTCAGAAGCATCGTCGAGAACGATGTACTTGACCTTCTCGCCGGCGATGGTCGTCGGCATCAACTCAAAGGTATTCTTTTCGGGAATGCCCAGCGAAGCGGCCGGACCGGTCGCGGACACCAGCACGCCTACATTGATATCGGCAAAAGCAAGAGTGGCCACACCGGCCGACAACAGTGCTGCAACAATTGTCTTGATCTTCATTGATTCCTCCTTTTATGTCAGGTTTCAGCGCCTAAACACCACAAGCCGGTAATATCCTTTATTGTTCAAGCTATTGGCACGATATTGCCATGATACAAGACTTTATTTGATTCTGGCTATAGATGAATCATTTATTTATGGTCACGGAATAAATGTATCCCAACCAAACTTAAGGATTAATAAGCTCGCCACTCCCAGAAAAACGCGCCTCACGAATCCCGCCCCATGCCGGATCGCCAGTTGCGATCCAATCAAGGATCCACCAATGTTGAAAACCGCCATGGCTAAGCCGGTGATAAGCAAAACATGAGTGTTCGCTCCGAAAAACGTCAATGCCGCTAAATTGGTGGCGGCATTGACGATCTTGGCCGAGGCGGAAGCCCGCAGGAAGTCCAGGCCGAAAAAACGAACAAACATGAATATCAGAAAACTTCCCGTGCCCGGGCCAAAGAAACCATCATAAAACCCGATCGCACCCCCTAAAAAAGCCGCCCACAGCATGTCTTTTCTGCCGAATACACGATATTGATCCATGGTTCCCAAGTTTTTTCTTGCATACGTGTAGGCAGTGACAACGATCAACAGCACGAGGACTAGAGGGCGCAACCACTCCTTGGGCATTAGCGCTACCGTCATGGCGCCAAAATAGGACAGGATGAAAGCTGATAGGGCCGCCGGCAAGGCCGCTCGCCAGGGGACATCGATGCGCTGGGCATAACGCAAGGCAGCACTGGCAGTACCAAAAATACTGGCCAGTTTGTTGGTGCCGAACAGGGTGGCCGGTTGTGCCTGCGGCAACACGCTGAACAAGGCTGGAATCTGGATCAACCCACCCCCACCCACCACCGCATCAATCAGGCCGGCGGCAAATGCGACGACGCACAATAGAATTAGGTTGGTCGGTTCCACGTGGAACAATCCGCTTGCATAGGCCTTATTTACCGATGCAGAAACTGGAAAAAATCTTCCCGAGCAAGTCGTCGGGAGTAAATTCGCCGGTGATGGTTCCCAGCGACTCTTGAGTCAAACGCAACTCCTCCGCAAGCAGCTCAAGCGCATTTTGCTGGGCCTGGGCCGTCCGCAGATGCGCCAAGGCTTTTTCCAGTGCCATGAGATGGCGTTCCCTGGCAAGAAAAACATCCTCCGCGGCCGTTTGCCAGCCGGCAACGCGCATCAATTCACGCTCAAGCGCGTCCATGCCCTCCCCGGTCTTGGCAGAAATCCAGAGGGTGACACGGCCATTGCGTTCCTCGCGGCGCCCTGCCTGGCTGGTCAAATCGCTTTTGTTGAATACTGCAATTTGCTCCACCCCTGCGGGCAAGCGGTCTGAAATATCGTCGTCTGCCTGGGTCGCCCCGGTTCGCGCATCCAAAAGATGCAGAATCACGTCGGCTCGTTGGATTTCCTTCCAGCTGCGTGCTACGCCAAGTCGCTCGACTTCATCCTCGGATTCGCGCAGTCCAGCCGTATCCACGATATGCAAAGGAATGCCGCCAACCTGTATGGTTTCGCGCAAGGCATCCCGCGTCGTGCCTGGAACGGCGGTAACAATCGCTCGCTCTTCACCAGCTAGCCTATTGAGCAGGCTTGACTTGCCGACATTGGGTTGACCCGCCAGGACGATATGTAGGCCATTTCGTAGCAGACTGCCCTGTCGTGCCCGGTGCTGTAGCAGGCCGATATCGTTGATAAGCGCGCTTACCTGACCAGAAACATCCGCCTGGCGCAGGAAGTCGACCTCCTCCTCCGGAAAATCCAGCGTTGACTCGAGAAGCATGCGCAATGCAATCAGCCTCTCGACCAAGTCATTCACCCTACGGGAAAACTCACCCGATAAGGACTTCACGGCGGAGCGGGCAGCAGCAGCGGTGGTCGCCTCAATCAGATCGGCCACCGCCTCGGCCTGAGCCAAGTCGATCTTGCCGTTGAGGTAAGCGCGATGGGTGAACTCACCCGGCTCAGCCAGCCGGGCACCCAGCTCTAGGCAACGCTGTAAAACCAGCTGAAGCACCACGGGGCCACCATGACCCTGAAGCTCAAGCACATCCTCCCCGGTATAGGAGCGGGGCGCGGCGAGNNGAGCGGGGCGCGGCGAAATAGAGAACGATGCCTTCGTCGATCTCGACTCCGGTCTCATCAAGAAACCGTGCTCGGGTAGCAGTGCGGGGTTGCGGGAGATTGCCGGTCAGTCTTAATGCAATCGAACCGAGATCCGGTCCGGACAGGCGCACGACACCGATGCCACCGAGACCCTGCGCGGTGGCAATGGCAACAATCTGATCAACTGGCCTTTTTCCTGCCACCCTCGATCATGCGTGTAATCTGCCACTGCTGGGCTACCGACAGGACATTGTTGACCGTCCAGTAAAGCACCAGACCAGAGGGAAACCAGAGGAACATGAAGGTGAAAACGATCGGCATCGCCATCATGACCTTAGCCTGTATCGGGTCGGGCGGCGTCGGATTCAGCTTCATCTGGATCAGCATTGTCGCGCCCATGATGATCGGCAGCACAAAATACGGATCCTTTACCGAGAGATCGTGGATCCACAGTATCCAGGGTGCATTGCGCATCTCGACACTGCCCAGCAACACCCAATAGAGGGCAATAAAGACGGGTATCTGAACCAGGATGGGCAAGCATCCACCAAGGGGATTGATCTTTTCCTTGCGATAGAGCTCCATCATTTCCTGATTCATGCGGTTCCGATCCGCAGAGAACTGCTCTTTGATCTTCATCATCTTCGGCGTTACGAGCTTCATCTTGGCCATCGACTTGTAACTGGCGGCGGACAACGGATAAAAGGCGCCCTTGATCAAGACGGTCAGGAATATGATCGCCCAGCCCCAATTGCCGACGAAACGATGGATCAACTCCAGTAGCCAATAGATCGGTGCCGCTATCACCGTCAGCCAGCCATAATCCACCACCAAGTCGAAGCCGGGGGCAATTTTTTCAAGCTTCGCCTGCTCCTGAGGACCGGCGTATAGCGGCACGCCGATATGGGCCGTCTGGCCCGGCGGGACTGCGGCGACCGGCAAGATGATGCCAGCGGAGAAAAGATTGTCCGCGACCTTGCGCATGAAAAACTCCCGCTCGTCATGGCCCTTGGGCGTCCAGCCGGCGACAAAATAATGCTGCACCATGGCCAGCCAGCCGTCTTTGGCCATCTGCACGTACTTGGCCTTGCCACTGTCTATATCGGTAAAATTCACTTTCTGGAACTTGCCGGCGTCCGTGTAGATCGCTGGTCCGGTGAATGTTGCGATGTTGGTCATGCTGGCTTCCGGCACCTTGCCATCTCGGGTCAACTGAAAATACGCATGCGTGGCAAAAGGCGCTTGCCGTTGATTGACGATTTCATATCCGACGTCGATCTGGTAACTGCCGCGATGAAAGGTGTAAATCTTGGTCACTTCCAGCCCATTCACTCCGGGTGCGATCAGCCTGAGCTCAAGCGTGTCGGAACCCGGTTTCAGTTCGCGGATGCCCGGCTCCAAACCAAATTCGGTCTTGTGGTTGGGCAAACCTTCACCGATCAAGCCGGTCTGCGCCACATAGGTCAAATCCCTTGAAACCTCCATCAGGACAAAATTCTTGGCTTTGTCCTCCGTTGACATGTGCCGAGTAAGTTCGAGTCGAACCAAGTCGCCGCCCACCGAAGAAATCTCGGCCTGATAAAGATCTGTTTTTACCGTGGCCTTGACACCCAGCGCAGAAACTAGGCTCTGGGAATGCGTCGGGACAGACGACGCGGATGCTTGGGACGCCGACGACAATGTGGTAGTCGGCGTCGGGGAGGCGCCCGAAACCGAAGGTGTTGCCTGCTGTGACGGTTGATTCTTAGCGACGGCCGATACGGGCTGGTTATGCCGCTGCCAGCCATCCCACAGCATGAATATGGAAAAAAAGAACACCAGCAGCAGGATAAGGCGTTGATTGTCCATCTATTGGATCTCTAATTCAGGGAGTTCAGGGAACGGGGTCGTACCCGCCCGGATGCCAAGGATGGCAACGCGTAATGCGTTTAGCGGCAATCCAGGAACCTTTGAAGCCGCCATGTTTTTCAAGCGCTTCAATAGTATATTCGGAACAGGTCGGATGAAACCGGCAATTCCTGCCCGTCAGAGGGCTGATCGCCAGCTGGTAGGTGCGCACGAGCAGAACAAGCAGCTTATTCATAGGGCTAAACGGTCAAACAACGCGTCAATTTCTCCACGCAAGGCGCATTTGTCCGGTGAAGCCATATGCGTCGTGACGCGCACCACCAGGTCGCGATGGGGCAAATTCGTGCGGAGCAGGCGAAAGGATTCACGCACAATGCGCTTAATCAAATTGCGGCCCACAGCCGAGCGAACAAGTTTTTTTGCGATGACCACACCGAGTCTGGCCGTCCCTGACGAATTGGGTCGGTAGAGCACATCGAAATACTTGCCGCGGAGGGTCCTACGAAAAGCAAAAACGGATGAAAACTCATCCGTTTTACATAATCGGTGCTCGTCGCGGAAGCTTAGATCGACGACCGGAGGAGGTCCCTTTGGGACATCCACCGTCACATTAAACGCCGAGACGCGCCCGCCCTCTTGCGCGTCGCGCGCGAATGACAGCACGTCCGCCACGCGTACGCATGCGAACAAGGAATCCATGGGTGCGTTTGCGCCGGATTACGGAAGGTTGGTAAGTGCGTTTCATGGCTACCGTTTGTGCAAGAAGAGAAACGCGTGATTACATCTCTTCATCATTGATTTGTCAAGCCCATTTTTTTTACCAGCCTGTGGATAACTCCCGCGGAATGGCGCTAGAATTCGCAATGGAAGCACATGGCCAGCCCTGTTTGGGATTGCGTCATTATATGATAATTATAATAATATTCAATAGGTTATATTAATATCACGTTTATCGGGTTCACCAGGCATTTAGCGTGGTGGCGGATCTTTAAGAATGAATGCATTTTGGTCATCCTGTCTCCGGCAACTCGAGCAGGAACTCCCACCCCAACAATTCAATACCTGGATTAAGGCCCTGCGCCTTGAGGATGGTAGTGACTCCAACCCAAGCCTGAAACTCATAGCCCCCAATCGGTTTGTCCTGCAATGGGTGCGCGAACGCTATTTGCGCCGCTTCGAGGATCTTGCCAAACAATTCTTTGCGGAACCCGTACAGGTATCCATCAACCTATCCGAAAATTCGGAAATAGCGCATTTAGATGTCATGTCACCNNCAAAACCCGCCTCAACCCGACGTTTACCTTCGATACCCTAGTCACCGGCCGTGCCAACGACCTGGCTCGAGCGGCCGCCTATCAAGTTGCACTGAATCCAGGCATTTCCTACAACCCGCTTTTTGTTTATGGCGGTGTTGGCCTCGGAAAAACCCACCTGATCCACGCGCTGGGGAATGAAGTCTATCGACAGAATCCAGACAAGGTCATCCGCTATGTTCATGCCGAAGATTACTATGCCGACGTCGTACGTGCCTATCAGCAGAAATCCTTTGACGTATTCAAGCGCTATTACCGCTCGCTGGATTTGTTGCTGATAGACGACATTCAGTTCTTCAACAACAAGAATCGCACCCAGGAGGAATTTTTCTACGCCTTCAATGCACTGATAGAGGCCAAAAAACAAATTGTCATCACTTGCGACACCTATCCGAAGGACATCACTGGGCTTGAGGACCGTTTGATTTCGAGATTCGATTGGGGATTGACTGTCGCCATCGAGCCGCCTGAACTGGAAATGCGCGTAGCCATCCTTAAAAAGAAGGCGGAAGCTGAACGTATCGAGGTTAATGAAGACGTCGCATTCCTGATTGCCAAAAATTTACGTTCCAATGTTCGGGAACTGGAAGGTGCACTCAAGAAAGTTCTCGCGTTCGCCCGCTTCCATGGCCGAGAAATCAATCTAGAAGTTGCCAAAGAAGCCCTCAAGGACCTGCTGGGTGCTCACAACCGCCAAATTACCTTCGAATCGATTCAGAAAACCGTAGCCGAATACTACAAAATCAAGGTTTCCGACATGTATTCAAAGAAGCGAACACGCATCGTGGCCCGTCCTCGCCAAGTTGCCATGTGGCTCGCTAAGGAGCTGACGCCGGCAAGTCTGCCCGCGATCGGCGAAGCTTTCGGCGGTCGCGACCACACTACGGTTCTGCATGCCTGTCGTACCATTTCCGACCTTCGCTTGAAGGACACATTGATTAATCATGACTTGTTAGTACTCACACAGGTTCTAAAAGGCTGATTGAATAACCCGATGATGATTTGTGGATAACTGAAAAAAACAGACAGTGGGCTTTTTTTCTCAACAATTCACCCACATGCAATTAATCACTTTATCCATACCCTTATCAACTAATCAAAGTATTGTTTCAATTATTACTTTTAATGTTATCCACTGAAATTGACTGTGTACTAATTACTAGTTGGAGATTTATATATGCTCCTTATTAGAACTCATCGTGACAACATTCTGACGCCACTTCAATCTGTTTGTGGCATTGTCGAAAAGCGTCACACCTTGCCTATCCTTTCGAATGTCCTGATTGAAAAGAGCGGTGATCAGCTGACAATGCTGGCGACCGATATTGAAATTCAGATACGGACACAGACTGGAGAAAAAGAGGGTACGGAAAAAACTGCGGTGACCGTGGGGGCGAGAAAACTCCAAGATATCCTGCGTTCTCTTCCGGAAAGCGCCGAAGTCAGCCTGGAACTGATGGACAAGCGGATGCAAGTACGAGCAGGAAAAAGCCGATTCAATCTGCAAACGCTACCATGCGAAGATTACCCACGCATGGCCCAGATTGATGGTGAGCAAGCACGACTGCAACTAACTCAAAAGCAGTTCAAACGATTGATTGGGCTGGTGCAATACGCTATGGCCCAACAGGATATTCGGTATTACCTAAACGGACTTCTTTTAGTCGTGGTTGGAAATGAAATTCGCGTGGTGGCAACGGATGGTCATCGATTGGCTTATGCCAGCGAAAAATTGCAGGATTCCCATCCTCGTACGGAGGTAATTCTACCGCGCAAGGCCATCCAAGAGCTTTCCAGGCTACTGTCGGATAATGATGACGTCCTGAATATCAGCCTTTCGACCAACCAGGCACTATTTCGCTTTGGCGCGATTGAGTTGGTGTCGAAATTAATTGATGGCAAGTTCCCGGATTATGAACGCGTTATTCCACAGAGTCATGGCAAAGTCATCACGATTTCGAGAACCACTTTCCTGCAGTCTCTACATCGCGCAGCCATATTGACCAACGAAAAATTTCGCGGTGTCAGAATCGTTTTAGCATCAGGAAGCTTAAAAATAATCAGCAACAATGCCGACCAAGAAGAAGCTCAAGAAGAACTTGAAATAACCTATGAAGCAGAAGCGCTGGACATCGGCTTCAATGTCACTTACTTGCTTGACGTCCTTAATAACGTTTCCAACGAAGAGGTGGAAATCCGTTTGGCGGATGCCAACTCAAGCGCACTTATTACACTACCCGGCAATGACAGTTTCAAGTATGTCGTAATGCCGATGCGAATCTGATTTCCCTTTGGAGTACGTAATTGATGGCAGAGATTAGCCAGGACAGCAACGGCAGCTACGATTCATCCAGCATCAAGATCCTTAAAGGCTTGGAAGCCGTCAGAAAACGGCCTGGCATGTACATCGGCGATACATCCGATGGAACCGGCCTGCACCACATGGTATTCGAAGTATTAGATAACGCCATCGATGAAGCACTAGCAGGCTATTGTGATGATATCGTGGTAATCATCCATCCTGACAACTCCATTTCTGTTTCCGATAATGGACGCGGCATTCCAACCGACCTAAAGGAAGATGACGAGGAAAACCGTTCCGCTGCAGAAATTGTCATGACGGAACTACATGCTGGTGGCAAGTTTGATTCGAATTCCTACAAAGTCTCTGGAGGCCTGCATGGCGTCGGTGTGTCGGTGGTCAATGCTATGTCGGAATGGTTGAGACTGACAATCCGCCGGGATGGAATGAAACATGCGCTGGAGTTTCGCGATGGCGTAGCAGTCGAACCGATCAAGATTGTAGGTAGTACGGAGAAGCGCGGCACAGAAGTACATTTTCTGGCCTCGGTCGTGACGTTTGGCAACATCGATTACCACTACGATATTCTGGCAAAGCGACTGCGCGAACTTTCCTTTCTCAACAATGGCGTGAAGATCCGCCTGATTGACCAGCGGAGCGGAAAAGAGGAGAACTTTGCCTACTCCGGCGGCGTGAAGGGCTTTGTTGAATATATCAACCGCAGCAAATCTGTTTTGCACGGCAGTATTTTCAGTGCCGTTGGCCAGAAGGACGGCATTACGGTGGAGGTTTCCATGCAATGGAACGACTCCTACCAGGAGCAGGTGCTCTGCTTTACCAATAATATTCCACAGAAGGATGGTGGTACCCATCTGACCGGTCTCCGCGCGGCGATGACACGCGTTATCAATAAGTACATCGAAGACAACGAACTGGCGAAAAAGGCCAAGGTGGAGACTACCGGCGACGACATGCGAGAAGGACTCGCCTGCGTGCTTTCGATCAAGGTGCCGGAGCCGAAATTTTCATCCCAAACAAAGGAAAAACTAGTTTCCTCCGAGGTGCGTCCTGTGGTCGAGGAGGTTGTCGGCCAAAAGCTATCCGAGTACCTGCTGGAAAAGCCGGCCGACGCAAAAATTATCACGGGCAAGATTATCGATGCTGCCCGCGCTAGAGAAGCGGCACGCAAAGCGCGCGAGATGACCCGCCGCAAGGGCATACTCGACGGTATCGGGCTGCCAGGCAAGCTGGCAGACTGTCAGGAGAAGGACCCCACCCTGTGTGAACTGTATCTGGTTGAAGGAGATTCTGCCGGCGGCTCCGCCAAGCAGGGACGCGATCGGAAATTCCAAGCCATCCTGCCGCTCAAGGGCAAGATACTCAACGTCGAGAAGGCGCGATTCGACAAATTGCTCTCTTCGCAAGAAATCGCCACGCTGATCACCGCACTCGTNNTCGGTACCGGCATCGGCAAGGGCGAAGACTACAAGCCGGAAAAGCTCCGCTACCACCGCATCATCATCATGACAGACGCAGATGTGGACGGCGCCCACATTCGAACCTTGTTGCTAACCTTTTTCTACAGGCAGATGCCAGAGCTGGTCGAGCGTGGCCACATATACATTGCACAGCCCCCACTCTACAAGATCAAGCACGGCAAGAGCGAACGCTACATCAAGGACGAATTTGAACTGAATCAGCACCTGCTCAAGCTGGCGCTGGAGAACGCGGAATTGATTCCGGGGGAAGGTGTGGAAACCCTGGGAGGAGAAACGCTGGCCGAGTTGGCGCGCTCCTATTTGCTATCGGAAGCGGTCATTCTTCGCCTTGGAAGCTTTATCGACGGCGAGGTTTTGCATGCCCTGCTTGCCCACAATATTCCCATCGACATCATCGACGAAAACGCCGCACAGGCATCCGCCACTCGCCTGTCTGCCCACCTGTCGCCCGACATCAAGGTAGGTGCTAATTTCAACGACAAGCTGGAGCGCTGGCAATTGAGCGTGGAGAAAATACTTCATGGCAACCTCAGGACCGGCATGATCGATGAGGAATTCCTTCTTTCCGGCGACTACCAGCAGATCCG
>CXWK01004483.1_pt1 | contig 13366 bp, 12 predicted proteins | sample 590851 | NCBI WGS metagenome assembly CXWK01 (sample SAMEA3498364, study PRJEB10139) | wastewater metagenome | biome: wastewater treatment plant; material: activated sludge | place: Denmark | collected 2014-08-01
CCGGAAGCCGGGTGACGGTAACGGGTAGGATGCGCTGAGGAAAGTGAGCCCGGGTGGAATCGACCACGACGGCGAGGCCGAAGGCCGGAGCCGTGTGGCTGATGACAGCCGTGGCGAACCATCCGGAGCGAAGCGAAGGATGGTGAGCCCGGGTGGAATCGAACCACCAACCAACAGATTAAGAGTCCTCATGAGAACGAGTTCACCCAGGATCACGTCAGCGTTGCTGGGCCTGATTCGATACCTGGCGTCTCAGAATGCGCCGCCTCGCACGACTCTATTCGCACAAAGTTCGCACAATTCGATCGGCGGCGTCTGGACCACGAGGGTCACTCTCCAAAGCCGGCGCGTCGAAACAGGATGCTTGTGGGGCGCCGCGGAGGTGAGTCTGGTTAAACGAATCTGACAACCTCGAGCCAGATCACCTGCCTCTTGGCAGTTGTCGAAGGCCCTTCGCGAAGACTGCCTGAGCCACGGCACCAGATAGCCGGAGCTGTGCCTCCAAGACGTCGTTCTTGACTGTTCCGACGACGAAGGTCGGCGTGCTGAAAACCCCAGGCTTGCGGGCATCCTCAATGTCCTGGTCGACGATGTCCCGTCCGAGTCCTGCGGCACACTGATCAAGTTTCTGGGAGTCAAGCTTGAGTGACGTGGAAAGCGACTCGGCGGTCACCGCCGATGCTGGCGATGCCTGGTATAGGAGCGTGTGAACGTCCCAAGGATCGTTCTGCAGGGACGCACACGCCGACAGCCGAGCTAGGCGACGGGCGCTCGCGTGCAGCCGGTCGATTGGATAGTGTTTGAAGACCAACCTCAATTGGCCCCGGTCGACTATTCCGATCGGACCAAGGTATGAGCCCATCTGCGGCGACTCGGCAGAACTGGCATTCGAAGTCAGAAAACATCATGACCGCGTGAACCGCTTGGTTGTCGCCCAGGCTGGGCGAGGCGCCGATAGCAACCTGAATGGGGTCGATTGCACTCCAACCGGCGTCGTTGTTCGCAAGGTAACCCCCTCGGAGGATCACCATGACCGCGGCTACTAGCACTGCTCCTGTCGCGGCGACGTCTAATGCCCTTAAGCCAATCCACTTAGTCATGTGACGCTCATCGAACCGTCGTAAAGCCGACCAGTGCCTACTCCCTCATTACTTGCGACGGATCAATCCGCGCCATTTGCCAGATGGGCCGAGCCATCGCGACAACGACTGCACCGAACAAACACCCGACGCCGACCGCCAAGGCGAGAGGCTGCGTCGCAGACACACCGAACAAGACATGACGAAGTCCGTACCCGCTAACCAGCGAGAGTGGCACCCCGATAACCAAGCCAATGACCGCCGAGACAAGCGCGTCCCGACCCAGGAGTCGAGCAATGTCAGTCGTGCCCGCGCCCAGCGCGACCCGAAGGGCGCATTCTTTACGTCGTTGCTCGGCGGCCCGTCGACCAATCGCGTAGAGTCCGGCCACCGCCAGGAACACGGCCGACGAGCCGAACAGCTCAGCACTGCGAGCGCGGAGTGCTTCGGCCGCCAGTGAGCGCTCCAACAGCATCGCAACTGGATGAACCGCAGTGACGACGAGCGTCGGGTCGAACTCCTGAACGGCCTGCCGAATCGCAGCGGCCGAGACCGTTACGCCGGGAGAAGACCGGACGAGCAGGCTCTGGATCGAATCGAAGGTATTCGACGGGATGTAGACCGCCGGCAGATCGTTTTCACGGTAATCCTCGTGTGTGACGTCTCCAACCACCCCAACCACCAGGTAGGGCTGTGAGGCAAAGATGAGCTTCGCGCCAAGTACCTCGTCGCCCAATTGGCGGGCCAATGATTCCGAAACGACCACGTTGACGCTGCCAGAGCGAGGCAACCAGGCGCGATCCGCGGGCTCGAACATGCGGCCGGCCACGAGCCGAACGCGCATCGTCTGAAAATAGCCGTTCGACACATGCTGCACTGGCACCCGCGTTGGGACGGTGTTGCCCGGCAGCAGGAACTGGATGGTTCGAACGTTGCTTGCAAAGGGCGCGTCAAGAACCGCGGCGGCGGCGCTGACACCTGGCAGCCGACGGACTGATTCCACCAAAGCGTCTGCATATCCGGCGGTATTGAAGTGGTTCAGTCGATTGCCCGCTTGGTCAGTGGGCCATGCCGTCGGTGTGAAATTCACGACCTTCAAATCCTTTGGGTCGAACCCCAAGGGCTGTGATGTCAGGCGCCAGATCGTTTGCTCGAGCAGACAGGCACAGACCACTAATGTCAGGCACGCCGCAAGCTGCGCTCCAAGCAGGAGGCGGTGACTCCCAGCGAGCCTCGAGGTCGCACGCGCAAGGCTGGACACGGGAGGTCCGACCGCGAGCCTGCGAGCCACAACGATAGATGGCAGGGCCGCCGCGGTTAGGATTGTGGTGGTAACGCCGAGAAGTGACAGCGGAAACGACGTCCAGTCCCCGATACTCACGCCGAGCGAGGTCAGCGAGGGGAGCAGCGTAGCCACGGCATATCGGACCAGCCAGAATGCGACGGGCCCGGCCAAGGCGAGGGACGCGGAGATGAGGACAGCCTGACGGGCGAACGACTGCATAAGGACGCGGCGGGGCGTCGCCCCGATCGCGATTCGTAACGCCAATTCGCTGCGGCGCTCCACGATATCGGATGTGGCGATAGCCGTCGCACTACCCACAGCAACGATCAAGACGATCAAGGCGGCCCAACCCAGAGGGTTGGTCTCGGTGGCCTCACCAAAAATATCGTCGGCCACTTTGACCACCCGCGCTTCGAGTGGCCATCTCGTCTTCGTCAAGAGCGGCACGAACTCCGAAGCGCCCGATCTCGCCGCGTCAAAGGCATCCGGCGAGACAAGGCGGGCCACCACCCGGAGCGTCGGGCGGTCCAAGCTCGACCATGGCGGTACACCCAGGGGGAGAACCACCTCGGGGATTTGTCCCTGCATCGCGACCGACTGCGGCAGGACTCCCACGACCGTTCGAACGTGGTGGTCGAGGTAAGTGTAGGTGAGGCCCAATGTCTGCCCCACAACGTCCTCGCGGCCGCCAAAACGCGCTTGCCAGAAGTCCCACGAGATTAGCGCAGCACCGTCAGGGTCGGTTGTGTCTTCGTCGGCGGTGAATAGTCGGCCGATCACCGGCTTCACCCCCAACAGTGGCAGCACCGAAGCCGACACTTTCCACGTTTCAACGATCGCGCGGCTGGGTCGATCGAGGACGACGCTTTCTCGCGTCCACGCGCCGACATCTTGAAATGCCGGAAGGTCCCGCAGCGCCTGCCAAGTCGCCCAGGACACTCCGGTCGGTCGTGGTCGGATGGGAGAAGCATCCCTCGCCACTGAATTGATGTAGACGAGGCTGTCCGCGTCTGGAAATGGCAGTGGCCGTAGGAGAACGATGCTGGCCACCGTCATGGTCGCCGTTGAGGTAGCGATGGCACCTGCGAGCCCCAGGAGAGACCAGTGGCTCGTAGCTGGACGCCTCCATAGGGCCCGAACGGCGGCGCGCACGTCTTCAAGGAACGAGTCGATCATTGGACTACTTCTTCTTCACCAGGGTTGGTGTCCATAGCTCAAGTCCTCCCGAGGGATTGGCTGATGCGACATCGCTTGTGATGGCGACGGAGCCTTCTTGTCTCAGAAGCTGGCGGTCGAACCTCCTCAGGGCGACGACGCTTCCCGTGTCGCTGCGAACAGCCTCCAGGACCCAATCGGAACGACGGTCGTCGATTTCAGCGCGCGCGCGTGCCGTCGCCTTAAGCCACTCGCTTTCGGGGATCCGCCTCGGAATCCACTTCGGATCCGGGGCCTTATACAGGATCCAGACGAGATCCCCTTCTGCCCAAATCGCGACGACGAACGGATTCGCAGCCAGGCCGTTAAACGCAGTGCTGGACTCGCGAAACCATGTCGACTTGACGGTGACCTGAGCGAGGCGGCGGCCAGTCGAGGTGTCCCAACGTTCGAGCAACCGGCCACCCGATGCAATGCTCCAGATAGTGCCGTCTGGATTGAGGCAAACGGCCCGCGAGTTCTTGAGGGTGTCCGTCGGACGAAAAGGGCCCGCGTCCGCGCCAAATGATCTCGCGATGCTGCCGTCTTTCGACATGACGTGTAGGGGATGCCCCACCATGCCCGGTTTGTCAATTTGGCCCTCCACCAGGAACCTGCCTTCGCCCAGCGACAGGGCTGGAGGATGAGGCAGTGTCGTCCGCGTCGTTACTCGATAGCTGGAATCAAACGCCAACAGTGAACCTGCCTTCGAGTCATAGGCGTGCACAGCACCCGCAGAGTCAACGAAGAGACTCACGATGCGTCCAACGCTGGGACGGGGCGAAGCCAGCAGCTTTCCAGTGCCCTCGAAAATCAAGAGCTGTCGAAAATCGTCCGATACGGCGACGTACCGCCCTCGGCTATCGCGGACTACCCACCTGCCGGTCTTGGTGGTATCAACTCCCGACAACGTCACCATCGATTGCTTTCCAATGGCGCAGTCAGCCCGACATCCCGCCGGACTCTGGTCCGCATCGGCCGTCTCGCTGTTCCAAAAGAGGCGCTCGGCGTTTGTCACGGGAGCAAGGCACAATGCGGCCACCCCCACCGCAACGCTCAGGGCCTGCCAGCGACTCGATCGGATCATGAGTGTGCCTCCTCGGCACTATAGCCGTTCTTTGCGAGGAATATTGACGCTATCGGTCAGCAGGTTTCAATGCTTCTTGTCCTTTTGACGGCGGTTTCGCGCGCTGTAGCGAAAAGAGGCCTCCCGTTGGGAGGCCGAGATTGTTTCGTTGTCATAGCCCTATTCGGGAGTTGACCAATAACGAGAGGACTTCGAAAAACAGGCGGCGCCACTGACGACCAACAATCCTAGATCCTCGGTCGCAATGCCATTAGAACCAGCTCCCTTATCTCAATGTAGCTTTCGAAGAGCCTTGGCGAACACTGCCTGTGACACGGCACCAGACACTCGAACCCTTGCCTCCATGACGTCGTCCCTAACCGTTCCAATGACGAAAGTCGGTGTGCTGGAAACCCCAAGCCTGAGGCCGTCCTCAATGTCCTGGTCGACGATCTCGCGTCCGACTCCTAGAGCACACTGATCAAGCTTTTGGGAGTCAAGGTTAAGAGACTTGGAAAGAGATTCGGTAGTTACCGCCGACGGTGGTGATGTCCGGTACAACAGCTTGTGAACGCTCCAAGGGTCGTTCTGCAGTGACGCACATGCCGACAGCCGTGCCAGGCGACGTGCGTTCGCATGTAGCTGATCGAGTGGGAAGTGTTTGAAGACCAACCGGAGTTGGCCCCGGTCGACGTATTCAGAGCGGAGCCAAGGTATGAGCTCATCGGCTGCAACTCGGCAGAACGGGCACTCGAAATCCGAAAACACCATCACGACGTCAGCCGCTTGGCTGACGCCAAGGCTAGGCGATGCGCCAATCGGAACTTGACTAGGCTCGATTTCGCTCCAACTATCGTCGTTCCTCGCAAGGTAACCTCCTCGAAGAATCACCAAGACCGCAGCCACCAGCACCGCGACGGTGGCGGCGACTTCTAATAGCGCTCGGGGCCTAATCCATCTGGTCATCTGATCCCCATCGAACGAAGGAAAGCCACCTGCGCTATTGCCCCCTGAGCACTTTCATGACTCAAGTCGCCCCACCTGCCGAGCGGACCGTGCCACGGCGAATGACTGCCCCGAACACGTCCGACGCCTACCGCCGCGGCAAACGGTAACGGCGCAGACAATTTGAAAGAGAAGTGACGGCATCTGTTCCTTCCGAGCAGCGAGTGTGCAGTCCGAGGAGCCCATTGACCGGCGAAAAAGGTATGCACCATCAAACATGGGAACGATTTTCTGGCAGAAGGAACGGAACGGTCCGAACGCTCAAGGGACGCGTCACGAACATCGCCACGGCCGCCAAACCGCGTTTGCCAGTTGACCAGGCCCCATGACGGCCGCGCGAACGCCTTCCATGACGAACGGGCCGATTATGGGCTGAGCCGACTCCCTTCGGTGGGGGGCTGAGCCTTCGCCCAAGCCCCCCACCTCTGGAATGCTTTCTGAGTCTGGATCAGCGCAGGGCGAAGGCCGCCAGGTCACCTAGTAGGGCGGACGGCACCGGAATATGCGCCAGAACTTCACCTGAGCAGTCCAACTGTTGCAGAGCCGACCTCTCGGTGTTGACCGTCAGCGAGCTATGTTCCGCGAGCATCGCCTCAACCTTTGAGATGTCGCCGGCCTTCGCTGCGTGCTCGAGCACGTCCAATTCCTCGACTGGGATCGGTAGGCCGCATTGAGCATGGGCGGAGCATGGGTCAACTTGACAGTCGTGTTCCGCGCCTTCCCGAGTGCCGAACGACATTACGATAGTATAGTGACTGTCTGGGTCACAGCCATTCACGCCCGACTGGCAATATATTTGGTCGCACCTTGCCTGCACGGCCGACGGTGAGAACGCGATAAACCCGATAACACAACCCAGAGAGCCAAACCGAATTGCCCAATGGGCCATACGCGCCGATATTTTAGTCGTCATCTGCTCTTTCTCCTTTTTTGATTACGGCCTGATTCACATACCGACTACTTCTTAACCACGACAGGCGTCCACAACTCCAGCTCTTTGCCTTGCTTCGTAGAGGCGGCGTCACTCGCAACCCAAAACGAACCTGCACGTCGCAGAAGTATGCGGTCGAAGCTCTTCATAGCGACGACTTGACCCGTGTCGCTACGAACAGCCTCAAGGACCCAATCGAAGCGACGTGAGGGGTCTTCACCGACGGGGACACGATCCTTCTCCGGCGTCCGCCGCGGAATCCACTTCGGATCGGCAACTTTGTACAAGATCCAGACGAGATCGTTGTCTGGCCAAATCGTGAGGATGATCGGGTTCGCCACCTCATCCTCTTCTGCTGGTCTACTAGACTCGCGAAACCATGTCGACTTGACTGTGACTTGCGCGATGCGACGTCCACTCGAAGTGTCCCAACGCTCCAGCAGCCGTCCGCCCCACGCGATGCTCCAAATCGAGCCGTCGGGATTGAGGCAGACGGCTCGTCCGTTCTTGTAAGTGTCCTCCGAATGAAAGACACCGCCGTCTCCCCCGAATGACCTCTCGATGCTGCCGTCCTTCGACATGACGTGCAGCGGATACCCGACAAGTGCTGGCGTGGCGAGTTGTTGCGCCACTAGGAACCTGCCGCCTCCCAGCGGCAGAGACGGAGTATGAGGTAGTGCCGTCTTTGCCGCTTCTTGGTAGTTCGCACCGAGCGTCAATAGTGAACCTGCCCTGGCGTCATATGCTTCCACGGCTCCCGTGGCGTGAAGAAAGAGGCTGACGACTCGCCCAAAGCTCGGACGGGGCGACTCAAGTAGTGCCCCGTTGGCATCGAAAACCAATACTTGGCGAAAATCACTTGATACTGCGGCGTACCGCCCACGCCGATCGCGGACTACCATCGCGCCGGTTCTTGTGGTGTCTACTCCCGAAAGCATCACCACCGACCGCTTCCCAACCGTGCAATCAGTCCGGCATGTTTCTGCACTCTGGTCCGCATTGGCCGTCACGCTATTCCGCCAGAGATGCCCCACTGTTGTCGCTGGAGCGAACCTCGCCTGAGGCGTTTCTGGGGACTGACTGCCCAGAGTTGGAGTTGTCTTGGCCTTTCCTGCCGCCCGCGAAGCTGACCCCACTGCCCGCAATGGATCGTCGACGCCGATGGAAACCGCGAATGAAGTTGCCACTAGGAGCACTGCGAGATATCCTGGGCGACACCTAGAACGCGCGGATGTAACTTGCGCACTGCTTCCAGGTTGAGCTGCGGTTCGATCGGTCGATCCCGCGTCTTGTGATGCGTCCATGACTGTGCTCCCGTTTTTCGAATGAGGCACACTATATGGCTCGGTGGGACGACTCAGTGTGGCGTGGCGTCACATCTGGGCGTGATCTAGATCACACTTCGAAATAAGTCGAACTCTTCACAGCTGGAGCCAAGCTGGCCTTTGAGCCTTCAACGTCATTCATCTGGCCCGCCAGGTAGCTACAGGTTGGGATCACAATCTCGGTCCGCTCGATGGATACCAGCGAGGCGCGGCCAAGTTCACTTATCAGTCGTGACGCAGTCTCCCGGCTTGTCTTCAAGAGGTCCGCTAGATCCCGATGGCTCAATCTAACAGGTATCACGTACGAACCGTCCAGCTGCTTCACAGGTGGGCACGCGCTCGCCAAGCTCAGGACAATTCGCAGGAGTCGTTGACGCGCACCTAGCAACGACATATCTTGAGCTTCCAGGTGTTTGACCACCTCTCCCGCCAAGAGAGTGGCAAGCCATCCATCGATGGTGGGATCGTTCTGCCTTGCCGAAGCAAGGGCTCGCGCATCAAGCGGCCGAATGATGGCATCTGTGAGTGCTTCCGCAGTGACTGGGGAAATCTGACCGAGGACAAACGAAGTTACTCCGAGCAGCCAGCCTTTTGAGCGAAGGCCGACGATAACAGTCCGATCGGCTGAGTTGGCACGAATCAGCTTTATCGCTCCGTCAACAATATAGTGGAGGGTGCTGAGGGTGTCGCCTTGTAGATACAGGACGGCGCCTGCCCTGTGGTGCCGGGGTCGCCCGAGGAGCGATTCATCGAGCGGTTGGCTTGCATACTGACCCCGCTCTCCAAAAGTCGCAGGTGCCATGCCCGTCGGTCGGTGCGTGCGATGATCTGCCACGGTCACCTCGTTTATGCTTAGGAAATACCGTTGACCCTTGACCGATAAACTTACCGCCTGAACTACTAATTGGCAAGACTATGACTCTGACTCGGTCCAGTCGTTATTTGACGACGTGGCACAAACGTGACGGGTAGCGTGAGAAGGACCGAAAGCCTCGACCGCACCGCGAAGTTGATGCAAGAGAAACGCCAGAAGATCTCACCTGGATTGCGCCGCGTCGCCGAGCACCATATCTTCAGACGATGACACACCTGTAAGTGGTCCTGCACAATTTGAAGCCCGTGCAAAAGACTATCGGTCACAGCTGCGCAAAGAGTACGTCGGCAGCGCCGAGACGTTGCCGACGGGATGATGGCCGCGTACTTCTGCCCCTGCTCGACGTGAGGGTCTTGTCGAGTCCGCGCATTCTGAGAACTCTTCCGGTCAGGTTTCTTTCAAAATTTGCGTTCGTCTAAGTGTGGCGCCCGCCCGTGGAAGGCGTCGCTGTATCTCCCAGCCAGCGCTGAGCCGACAACTTCATGTCCAGGGGCGGCCGAGATGATGATCGGGCGGACGTTCGCGAGACGGACGTAGGCCGAACTCCGCCCGAACGGTCGTTCTCCCGAGAGCGGCCCGAGCCCAACGAGAACGTCTTGACACATGGACTGACCCTACCTCGTGGCGACGAGCGGGAGCGCGTTGACTTCCGGGACCGGAACTACACGCTCAACGGATCGGAGACCCGCGCACTTGCCGCCGTGGGCGCGTTTCGCGTCGTTGATAGCGCCGACTTCAAGGTTGACGAGCATGGCCGGAATGGCTTTGCCGGCGACTGGCGGCACCTCCGCGAGGCAGGACTCGTGACGCAGACGACGACCACGGACCGAGAGGGCGCACACCACGTCGTCAGCCTCACGCGTGATGGTAAGGACTTGCTGGACGCGCACATGACCACCAGCTCCGGCGGCCGGCGGCAAGTCTTCTACGCCGGCGTCGTAAAACCGCGCGAGCTCGCGCACGACGCCCGGCTGTATGGCGTCTTCAGGGAAGAGAGCCGGCAGATCGAGCGCGAGGGCGGGCGTGTAACCAGAGTCGTACTCGACTACGAGGTGAAACGCGACTACCAGCAGTTCCTCAACCGGAAGGACCGGCCCGCCGACGCGGACGTTTCGGACGACCGGTTGGCGTTCGCCCAAGCGCATGACCTGAAAGTGGTCAAAGGACACCTGGAGTTGCCCGACCTTCGCATCGAGTACGAGACGGAAGACGGGCGACTTGAGTACCGCGATGTCGAACTCGTCACGGAGCACTACTCGCGCGGACAGGTGTCGGGCAAAACGCGCGCGGGCTTTACATGCTACCGCACCGGCGGCAGCGGCGGTCAATCGCGAACTGGCGGGAGCCCTTTCGATCCGCGCCATCTGGAGCGGCTCTCATGACCTTCAATGAACGCGTGGCTGGCCTGGCCTCGCTTGGCTTCAGCGAACGACAGACGCGGTTCTTGGTCACGGTCGCGCTACATAGCGGGTTCTGTCTGCGCCGGCACTACACGGCCTTCGCGGACTTGCAGTATGGCGCCGGCGTGCGCGACTTCCTGGACCGGCTCGTGTCGCGCCGTCTGGCGCGGAGGCTCGACTTCCGCCGTGACCGCGGCCATGTCTATCACCTGTGCAACTCGTCCATTTACGACGCGATCGGGCAGGACGACAACCGGAACCGCCGCCGGACAAGCCCGGCCCTGATCGCGCGGAAGCTGATGCTCCTCGACTACGTGCTCGCCCATCGTGATGTCGACTGGTGCGCGACGGAAGCCGACAAGGTCGCCCTGTTCACCGGACCGTTTGCCGTGCCGGCCTTGGATCTGCCGCAGCGTATCTACGTGCCGCGCCTCAGGCAGACGCCGCCGACCTTCCGGTACTTCATCCACAAGTTGCCGATTGGCCTGACGGACGACCCAGCGGTCCCGTCGTTCGTCTTCCTGGTCACCGACTCAACAGGTCAGGCCTTCGAGCAGTTTCTGAAGGACCACTTGGCCCTGCTGAACCACCTCCTCAGATGGCGCATCGTGGCCGTCGCGCCACGGCATATTCCAGGCCTGCCTGCCTGCGACATCGCGCTCCGGCGCGTCGTGGCCGATGTGCAACGCCCGCGTCGGCACGCCACGGAGGAGCTCGACGCGCTGACTTTCTACTTCACGATCCTCGACTGCCTCGATCGGGACGACCTCAACCACGTCTCAATCGCCGACCTCAACCGATTCCGAGAGACCCGTCCCCGCTTCGCCGCGCCGGAATATGAAGTCCTCTTTCAACGCTGGAAGGCGGACGGGCCGACAGCCCTGACGAACCCGATCGCCCCGGGCTTCCTAGCCGCTCTCGCCGAGCGGCGCGGCGTCCTCGAGGCCTATCAACTCCCGATCCGGTACGACCGGTTCGGCACCTACGCGGGAGTCGTATGACCCGCCACCGTGTCTTCCAGACGGTGGCGGGGTCGCTGGCTACGTGGGTGGCCCCTGGAATGCCCCACACCGCCCGAGATTCGGCGCGAAACGGCAGGGGCCAGCGCGTCAGTGGACAGGTGCAGGTGCCTGGGCAACGGGGAGAGCGACCCCCTCGATCGCGGCGGTCCCTGACCAGCGCGCCATGCGCGCCGGCCACGGATCGCCGACGGGGTCGCTCTCCCCGTTGCCCAGGATGAGGACTGTCAGTGAACTCAAGAACGGATCAACGCGTGTCGCGTCTGGTGTCGATGCGTGGCCATCACGCCGGGCGATTGTCGGGCTGCACCGAGGGTCCGTCAAGGCTCGGCACAGTGCGCCGCCCGCTTGCGCGGCTGCGGCCTTGACGGACCCTCGGCGCAGCCCGGATCGGCAGTTGCGTGATGGTCACGGTGTTGTGCTCGGGCAAAACCACTGTCGGATCACATCGCAGATCACGACTCGGACAAATGGCAGTACCAAACAGTGCGAGGACGATGGTATGAATAACGAACAGGCCAGGACAGCAGATCGATTCGGCGACACCGTGTGGTTGACACTCCGCCGCGCCGCGGCGCGAGCTGCAGTGTCTGAAGCGACGATCAAGCGGGAGGTCAGCCGCGGCAGGATCCGGTTCGCACGAGTCGGAGGCCGGCGATCGCTGAGATTCAGACCCGAGTGGATCGACGCCTGGCTTGACACGAGCACGACACCGATCGAACACACAACGCGACCGGTTTGAAAGCAAGAGTCTGCTCACAGGCCGGACCAGCGGAAGGAACGCCAAGATGCCGAAACGAACTGACGACGGAATTCGGAAACGCTGCAACTGTGGACGGCGACGCTGGCCAAAGTGCGCGCACCCGTGGCACTTCAGCTTTCATCACGGAGAGCGCGAGTACCGATACTCGCTCACAACCATCGCCCGTGCGAGAGGCGAGCAACCGCCCCAGGGCAAGACAGAAGCGCGCAGGTGGCGCGACCGGCTCAGGTCCGAGATCGGTAGCGGCACATTTCTCGGATCGAAGGCGCCGAGACCCGAGATTGGGGACGCGCGCCTGGCGTTCGGCGACGTGGCCGACCTGTACCTCAAGCGATACGTCGGGAAGATCACTGGAGCGGACGGCGAGACGCGATGGGGAGGTCGGCACTTGCGTCCGAAGACAGCCGAGCAGGCAGAGTACCACTTGACCACGCTGCGGCGCATCGAGATCCCGGCTCCGCACGGGACGACGATCCGTCTGGAGGCAAAGCCTCTCGACGCGATCACCAAGGCAGATGTCGAGACAGTGCGCGAAGCACGCCTTGCGCACGGCACTATTGGGTGCAATCGTCTGCTGGCCCGGCTGCGACACCTTCTCAACTGGGCGATCGCGGAAGGCATGCTCGACCAGAGTCCATTCAAGAGAGGCGGCGTGACGGTCGTGAGACTGGACATGCGCGCCGAGCATGCGCGGCAGCGGCGGCTGGCACCCGGCGAAGAAGAGGCGCTGCTCAAACACGCCGGCGCGCACCTTCGGGCGTTGATCGTCGCCGCGCTCTCAACAGGCTGTCGGCGCGGCGAGTTGCTGTCTCTGCAGTGGTCGCAGGTCCGGCGCGATGACAAGGGAGAGGCGCGCTGGATCGTCTTGCCCGCGGCGAAGACCAAGACCAACGAGCCTCGAGTCATCCCGATTGGGCCGAGGCTGCGCGCGGAACTGGCCATCCGGCAACACGCACCGGACTGCACCGAGCACCCTCCATCGGCGTACGTCTTTGGCAACGAATGCGGCGAGCAGATCGAGTCGAGCAAGACGGCCTGGAACAACACGTGTCAGCGGGCGCAGATCGTCGGGCTGCGCTTTCACGACCTGCGCCGAGAGTTCGCGTGCCGGCTGCTCGAGTCCGGCGCCCAGCAGCATGACGTCCGCGACTTCCTGGGACACGCGAACATCACGACGACGAGCCGGTACTTGGCCAGCACGCCTGTGCGCCTTGAACAAGCGCTCGCCCGCATGGAAGGCGGCGCTATTCGCACACCATTCGCACAAACGGACGAATCGGCGGAAACCGCCGATTTGGACGATGCCGCTAACACGCTGAATTGACGTGAGTTAGGAAGTGAGCCCGGAAGGAATCGAACCTTCAACCAACAGATTAAGAGTCTGCTGCTCTGCCAATTGAGCTACGGGCCCACAAAAGGTGGGGT
>CXWK01017315.1_pt2 | contig 13364 bp, 6 predicted proteins | sample 590851 | NCBI WGS metagenome assembly CXWK01 (sample SAMEA3498364, study PRJEB10139) | wastewater metagenome | biome: wastewater treatment plant; material: activated sludge | place: Denmark | collected 2014-08-01
CGCGGACCTGTGTCACTTCGACGTCGAACGGACCGACGAGCTCACCCACCAGGTCGCGGCGGCGACGGCCGGCGGGCTGAGGGTCTTGGCGGTCGCCAGCGCCCGCTTCGGCCACGCCGATGTGCTGCCGACCGAGCAACACGAGTTCGAGTTCGAGTACCTGGGACTGGCGGGTCTGCAGGATCCGGTTCGACCTGGGGTTGCCGAGGCCGTGGCCGTGTGTGTCGGGGCTGGCGTGAGGATCGTGATGATCACCGGCGACTACCCCGGAACAGCCATGGCGATCGCACGCGAGGTAGGGCTCGACACCGGTGGCGGGTGTATCAGCGGTCCTGATCTCGCCAATATGGCCGACACTGAGCTGGCAGATCGCGTCCGGTCCGTGAGCGTCTTCGCGCGGATGGTGCCCGAGCAGAAGCTGAGGTTGATCCGCGCCCTGAAGGCAAATGGGGAGGTCGTTGGCATGACCGGCGACGGGGTCAACGACGCGCCCGCCCTACGCGCCGCGGACATCGGCATCGCCATGGGTGCCCGCGGCACCGACGTCGCCCGCGAGGCGGCAGCTCTGGTCCTCACCGACGACGACTTCGCGTCGATCGCCGGTGGAGTGCGTCAGGGTCGCGGGATTTTCGACAACCTGCGCAAGGCGATGTCGTACATCATCGCCGTCCACGTGCCCATCTTCGGGATGTCGCTGATCCCGGTGTTTGTCTCCGATTGGCCTCTCGTTCTTCTTCCGGTGCAGATCGCGTTCCTCGAACTGATCATCGACCCGGCTTGCTCGATCGTGTTCGAGTCCGAACAGATCGACCCGAAGATCATGGAGCAGCCACCCAGGGGCATCGGGGAGCCGATGTTCGGCCGCCGCCTGCTGCTGATCGCCGCCATGCAGGGCATCTCGGTGCTCGCGGCGGTGCTCGGCGTCTATCTGTGGGCTCTCGACAGCGACCGCACCGACGACGTCGTGAGGTCTGTCACCTTCGCCACCCTCGTTATCGGCAACCTCGCCCTGATCCTCGTCAACCGGTCGTGGAGGCTCTCCATCTGGCAGGCCATTCGCGAACGTCGGAACCCCACCATCAAATGGATCCTGGGCATCACCAGCGCCTTCCTCGTCGTGCTCCTCAGCGTCCGCCAACTCCGCGAGGCCTTCGACTTCGGACGGATGCGACCAGTCGACTGGATGGTGGCGCTCGTCGCCGGGTTCATCGGTGTCGTCTGGTTCGAGATCTACAAGGTGCGCTCGCGCGCCTGACCGGATGCGCCGCTCACGAAGAGGTGCGGATGACGCCCTGCTCACGGAGGAACTGGACGGCGGTGGCATGCACGCCTGGGGTAAGAGGTCGGTTGCGTGCCCCGAGGGCCTGGCGCACCGCTCCACTCGAAGGGACTACCTCGACGCAGCCGACCAGGGCATCGTCGCGTTCGATCCCGATCAGCCACGACCTTTGCTCGGCCATCGCCGAGGCGTAGCTCGCCAGACAGTTGTGAAGGCGAAGCCCCCACGCGGTGAGCTCGACGGTGGAAGTGGGGACCGTGAAGTGGAGGCTCTCGTGGTGACGCTGGTGAACGGGTAGCAGGCCCGCCGGCACAGGCCAGCGGCTGGGCGCTGTGTGGGCGGAGGCCCCGGCACTGGCATGGCGTGCCGGGGGAGCCAGTGGCTGTGAGTGCGGGCGGGGAGGCGGGCTGGGTTGAACCGGTTGAACCGGCGATGGCAAGGGCACGGCAATCGGCTCCGTTGGCCGGGTGTGAACGGTTGCCGGTGCCAACACCGTCACCAGACGACGACATACGTCTTTGAGGTCGTCGAGCTTCACGGGCAGGGGATGCCCAACCCTGTCGCGCACCCACCACAGGTGGGTCATCACCCGGGCCAGTTCCACGGCATCGTGGTGGCATGCCACGTCTAGCAGGAGTGCCGCGCGGCGCCCGACCGGGTAGAGGCCGAGTCCTTGGCGAGCAACCTTCACGTCGTCGACGGACGCCAAACGCTCGCGNNACCCAAACGCTCGAGGCCGACGGTCAGGGCCACGTCGAGAAGGTTCGCGGTCTCGTCGAGGCTGATCAGGTTGCGGGCGATCACGGCGAGGGCCATCTGCTGGAGCCCGACCAGGCCACCTTCACCACCGGCGAGAAGGCTGTGGGCCAAAGAGCGCACCAGGCGCCGGTTGGGGTCGGTGCCGGTTAGCTCGCGTGCGGCCCCAGCGGCGTCGGGGCAGCGCAGCACGGTGGTGGCCCAGCGGGGGATCTCGCCCAGTGGCTGACGACCTTGGGAGTACACCTGTGCGAGCAGGGGATGGGTGAGCGCGCCTACGGCATCGAGCAAGCGCGACGGCTCGGCGGGGCACCACGCCAGCCCTCCCGACCAACGGCGCAACTCGGCGAGTACGGAGCCGCGCCACCGGTTGGGGTCGACGCCCTGCTCACGTGCACTCTGGTCGATCTCGCGCACGACGGCGCCGAGCTGCAACGACACATCTGCGCGCATGCGGTTGCCGGCGAAGGTGAGCGCTGTGGTGATCCGACCGTCGCGGCGCCTGCACTCCACACCGGTGCTCCCGCGGGCAAGGCGAAACCCGAGCACGGTGGGCGTGCACGCCGCCTCGAGTCCGGCGCCGAGGTCAAGGAAGTGAGGCATTGAACAAATGAAACACACGTTCGCTGTGGGTAACAAGTGGACAACCAAGGTTCTCGTCGTCGAGTGTCGATCACCCGTTGTCGAGGCCGAGTAGGCGCCGCCCGAGGTGGAGCAGATCGGTGCTGCGGTACTCGACGACGCCGGTGGGTGTCGAGCGGCGGCCGTGAACTGCCGCCAACCATCGGGCGGGTATGGCCTCGAGCCCGTACGTCGCACCGGCGAAGGCCCCGGCGACGCAGGCCACCGTGTCCGTGTCCCCACCCAGGTCGATCGCCGCTGCCATGGCGTCCTCGAACGACTTGGTGGTGCGTACTGCCCAAGCCGCCTGAGCCAAGCAACCCCACACGGAACCATTGCCAGGTAGGGAGTCTGGTCCTGGCTCCCACCGGGGTGAGATCAGGGTCGCGAAGAAGGACCCGACACCATCGGGCACATAATCGAGCGCCTCGTCGACGTCGTCGTAGGAGGCCCCACCGAGGATGATCCGGCGGGTGCCCTCGGCGGCGATGGCCGCACCCCAGCCTGCTGCGGGGTCGTGGTGAGTGAGGGCGCCCTGGTCGAAGGCCGCCTGCATGGTGATGCGGGTGGCAAGGCCGGGCGCCAGGCGTACGCAGGCAAGTGCAACGGGGGTGACGCGCATCAGGGCACCGTTACCAGCGCTCTGGCCCATTGACATGTGCGCTGCCTTCGCCGCCCCTTCCCAATCCGTGTGGCGGAGCGACGAACCGGTTATCGAGCCCACATCGCGGGCCTCGGCCACCCAGGCCCGCCAGCGGGCCCACAAGTCCTCGGGGTTGACGCGGCGATTCTCGATGAGCGACTCGGCGAGGGCAATCGCCATCTGGGTGTCGTCGGTGAACTCCCCTGGTTCCCAGCCGAAGCCGCCGCCACCGATCATCTCGCCTGTGCCGTCGAGCATCGCCCTGGGGAAGCGCTTGCTGTACTGGTTCGGGGGTCCGAACTCGAAGGGTGCGCCGAGGGCGTCGCCGCAAGCCGACCCGAGGAGCGCGCCGAGGGCGTGGTCGACCTGGTCGTCGGTGAGCTCGATCTGGTGGCGGAGGTTGGGAACGGCCATCGGGCCACTTCTCTATTCGGGCTGGGAACAGGTCTCCAACGGCTGAACGAGGCTACGCCATGGAGAGCCTGCCTCCGTAGATGGTGCGGAGACGGCACTGCCGGTACGTTGGCGCCTGTGCTGTCCGCTTCCACGAACACCACGCCGACTCGGCTCGCAGGGCTCGACGGACTGCGCGGCATCGCTGTGGCAGCGATGGTTACTTACCACCTGTGGCCCGGAGCGCTGCCCGGCGCCTTCGTAAGCCTGCCTCTGTTCTTCGCCCTGTCGGGCTATTTGATCACCCGTGTGCTGTTGCAGGAGATCGAGCGAACGCGAACGGTCACTCTGCGTCGGTTCTGGGGAAGGCGGGCCCGCCGGCTGATGCCCGCGTCGCTGGTGACGCTCGGGCTCGTGGCGACGATCTGGACGGCAGCGGGATGGCTCACCGACGGAGTACGCAACGACCTGGTGTGGTCGGCCCTGCAGGGTGCGAACTGGCGACATGTCGCCCAATCCACCGTCTACGGCGTGAACCCGGAGTCGTCACCGGTCATGCACTTCTGGTCGCTGTCGATCGAGGAGCAGTACTACCTCGCCATCCCCGTGATCGTCCTGATCGCACGAACTCAACGTCGCGTTCTGTGGTCGATGAGTGCGATCCTGGCGATCAGTGTGCTCGCCACCATCGTCTGGTGGGGTGATCCGGTGATGACCTACTTCTCCACCCTCACCCGGGCAGGCGAACTGGCGGCCGGAGGTATTGCCGGAGCGCTGTCGGTCGGTCGTCGGACGAGTGGTCACGATGGTGGGTGGCGTGCCGGAGCGCTCACCCTCGTCGGGCTCGGCGGCCTCACCGTGCTCACTCTCGGAACCTCCTTCGACATGCCCATGTACTCACGCGGTGGCCTGTTGCTCGCCGGTGTCCTCAGCGCGCTTGCCTGCTCCAATGCGGTGAACAGTCCCCGCATCGGCGCTCTCCTCGACTTCGCTCCCCTCGCCCGGCTGGGCACTCTTTCGTATGGGATCTACCTCGTTCACTGGCCACTGTTGGTCAGCCTGCGTCATGCCGGGGTCGATGCGACTTGGGCACCCTGGATCACCGTCGCGCTGACGCCGCTCCTCGCTTTCGCGTCGGACCACCTCATCGAGAGACCCGTCCGTGAGCGACGGCGACTCGTCACCGTGAAGCGCGGCTACGCCGCTGCGCTCACAGGCATGGTCGTTCTGGTCAGCGCGCTGATCGTCGCACCGGTCGCCACTCCCTTGTTCGAACCCCTGTCCGCGAGCAAGCTCGCTGCTGCCCGACTCGAAGTCCTCCGGGCCAGTGAGAACACCGTTTCGATCGTCGCCGTTGACGACGTGCCGCCCTTGATCCCGCTGATCGACGAGGACGACTCGCAGGTGATCCGGTCGGTCTGGGTCAGCGATTCGAAGGGGCTCGGCATGGTGCTGGGAATCCCCACGACGGACCGCCACAAGATCACCTCGTGGTTCACCCAGATGGGCTGCCCGGTGGGTCGAGGTGGTGTGGTAAGGTCGGCCACCACGGGCACAGCTCAGTGGACGACGGCGGAGAAGGGATGCGAGTGGGATCGTTGGATCGAGAGCTCATTGCCTACCGAAGGTGTCGACGTGGCCATCGTCGCCTTCGGCACGTGGGACATCGCTGAGCGCCGGATTTCCCAACTTGGTGACCGCTGGACCGGTATGGGCGATCCCGCCTACGAAGCCTGGCTGGTAGACGAGATTCGCGCCCTCACGATGGAGCTTCTCGACGCCGGCGCCGAGCAGGTGGCGTGGTTGACGCTGTCGTTCGACCCTGCGCAGGGGCCGCGCGAGAAAGTGGACCGCTACAACGAGATGATCGCCGCGGTCGCCGCCGAACGCCAGGACAGGGTCCGTGTGATCGACCTTGCCGGCTGGATCGAGTCGACCGGCGAAGCCGATCGCCTTTTCCCCGATGGGGTTCACGCGACGTACGAACCCGATGGCGGCACCGCCGCGGAGATTGCCGAACGGTTCCTCTTCGGCGAGATCGAACGAGCAGTCGGGCCGTAGCGCCCGGTCGCAACGACCGGGTTCCGGGGGCGTCATGTCACACCCCTCACGTAACGTTCACCACGTCATGCTCCACCTCCACCACGCCGACCAGCTCGACCCCCTGCTCGATGCATTGGCCGCTGTGCTCGACCCGGCCCCCGCGGACCCCTTCACCCCCGACCTCGTGGTGGTTCCGGCAGTCGGGTTGGGCGACGTCGCGATGGCCGGTCTCGGCCGCCGACTCGGGGCCACCGGGTATGGCGACGGCATTGCCGCCAACATCGAGTTCGTCTTCCCTGGCCAGTTCATGGCCCGAGCCCTCGGCGATTCGTCCGCCGAAGGTCCTGCCGGCGATCCTTGGCGTCTTCCCCAGCTCACCTGGTGGGTGCTCGACGAACTCGCCGCCACAACGGTCAGAGTGCCCGGCCGATCGGACTCCGGCGTCGGCTGGTGGTCGCTGGCCCGTCGCATCGCGGACCTGTTCGACCGCTACGCCACCCAACGCCCCCGTCTCATCCAGGAGTGGGCGCGGGGGCTCTACACCGACGGCACAGCGGACCCCGAAGGCGCTCCCTGCGCGCTCGATATGCAGCATCGGTGGCAGGCCGACCTCTGGCGCGGGGTGAGGGCGCGCATCGGCACACCCAGCCCCCCCGAGCGACTGCCCCACCTCCTGGCTGCCATCCTCAGCGGCGAGGTGCAGCCGGCTCTGCCCCAGAGGGTGGCCCTGTTCGGGGTCGGCGGCATACCTCCGGCCATGCTCGGCGTGCTCCGCTCGCTCGGCGCGGCACGCGACGTCCACGTGTTCTTACGGCATCCATCCCACGTGGCGTGGGCTTCGTCGCCCCACGCCCTTGCCGGAAGCCTTTCTTCGCGAGCTCACCTAGACGTTACGGCCCACATCAGTCATCCCTTGCTGCCATCGTGGGGGCGCCCGGCGCTCGAGGCGCGGGCGCTGGTGGGTGGTGCGGCAGACGTCTTCGAACACGCCGAAGGGGTCGTGCCGCACAGCCCACCCACCACCCTGCTCGCGGCACTGCAGAGTGGCATCCGGCGCGACGAGCGGCCCCATCGGCAGGTCGGCATCCACCCCGCCGATGGCAGCATTCAGGTACACGCCTGCCACGGTATGGCGCGGCAGCTCGAGGCACTCCGCGATGCTCTCGGTCACGCCTTCGTCGCCGACCCCACCCTGGCACCCCACGAAGTACTCGTTCTCTGCCCGGACTTGGACCGTACGGCGCCCCTCGTCGAGGCGGTGTTCGGCCGCGGCACCCTGCCCATCCCGGTGCGCATCGGGGACCGTTCGCTCACCACCGACGACCCCATGGTCGGGGCGCTCCAATCGGTGCTGGCCCTCGTCTCCGGTCGAGCCACCCTGTCCGAGGTGCTCGCTCTCGTTCAGTTCGAGCCGGTGCGTCGCCGGTTCGGGTGGACGATCGACGATGTCGAGCAACTAGCGGACTGGTGCACCCGCCTGGGAACCCGCTGGGGACTCGCCGCCGACCACCGCCCCGAGTGGCACGTGCCGGGCACCATCACCACCGGTACGTGGCGTTACATGGTGGACCAGTTGCTCGCCGGCATCGCCATGCCGGCACCCGTACCCCGTGTGGCGTTCGGTGGCGTTGCCCCTTTCGACGACATCGGCAGCGACTCTCTCGCCCTCGTGGGTGGTGTCGCCGAACTGATCGCCCGCCTTGTGGACCTCCACTCGTCTGCCCACTCGGCGCAGCCGATCACCGCGTGGGTCGACCTGCTCCACGGGGTGCTCGAAACGTTCACCGCCGTCGAGCCCACCGAGTCGTGGCGCCGTCAGGCCGTTCACCGCCAACTCGACACTGTTGCCGCCTCCGCGCAAGCGACCCACGAGGGCTCCAACTCGGCGGCCGTACTGCTGACCCTCACCGATGTGAGGGCCGTGCTGGCCGACTCGCTCCATGATCGACCTGGCCGCCTGCCCCTTCGCAGCGGAGCGGTCACAGTCAGTTCGCTCATTCCCCAGCATGGTGTACCGGCGCGAGTCATCTGCTTGGTCGGCCTCGATGACGGGACTCTGCGCGGGGGCGCCTTCGACGGCGACGACGCTCTCGGTAGTCGCCCGTGCATCGGCGAACGACACCCGCGCTTCGAGGGAAGGCAGCTACTGCTCGATGCCGTGCTCGCCGCACGAGAAAAGTTGATCATCACCTGCGACGGTGCCGACCTCACCACCAACAAGGAGACGCCGCTGGTCGTGCCTCTGGTGGAGCTGCTCGACGTGATCGGCCACCTCACCGAGCTCCGTGCCCACGGTGAGCCCGTGGTGGTGCGCCATCCGCGTCACGGCTTCAACGAAAGGTCCCTGATCCCAGGCGCTCTTTGGGAGGTCGCACCAGGACCGTTCACCTTCGACGCGTCGATGCTCTCTGCGGCCGAGGCGCGTCGTAGCGAGGAGATGAGCTACAAGCCCGACAACGAAAGGTCGTCTGTCGCGTCGCCGTGGCTCCTTCGCCCGGTGAGGATCACCGACATCCTCCTCGATGATCTCATCGTCACCGTCAGGAGTCCGGCCAGGGTCTACCTCGAGGACCGACTCGACATTCGTCTGCCGGCCGAGGGTTCTGAGCTCGACGACAACCTGGCGGTCTCGGTGGAGCCCCTCGATGAGGCTCGGCTCGGAGGTGCCTTGCTGTCCGCCCGTCGGCAGGGCATCCACCCCGACGAGTGGGAAGCCGCCACACGTCTCGATGGTTCCCTGCCGCCGGCCGAACTGGGCAGCTCGGTGATGACCTCAGTGCGCACCGAGGTCGGTCGTATGGAGGCTGCAGCGGCCAAGTTCGGCGTGTCACTCACCGGCGCCGCCGAAGCCCTGATCGAGTTGAGCCTCCCGGTCGTCGCCCCCGACGGCACTTCCGGCGAGCTCACCATCTCCGGCCTGCTCGGTGGCATCATTACGGCCGACCCTTCGGTGCCCCTTCTGTCGAGCATCCGGTTTGCCCGCCCCCGGCCGTCGTTTCGGCTCGGCCTGGCGGTGCAACTAGCAGCATTGCAGTACCAACAGCCCGATGCTGCCTGCACGGCGGTCCTCATCGCCCGCGGCAAGAAAGCCGAGGCGGTCAACCCCACGGCGTTCCGCCTCACCATCAAGGGCGAAGGATTCGAGAGGCGTTCGAACGCCGCGAAGTTCCTGCACCGGGTTGGCGAACTGAGGTGGTGGGCCCTGCGCGATGCCGTGCCGTTCTTCGACAAGACCTCGCACTTGCTCCACCTCGACACTCCGAGAGACCTTGCAAAGGCGATCGAGTACGACTTGCTCGACGCGTCCACCGCCACTCTGTGGCCGGACCTGTCACTCGACCTGCTGAGCCAAGAATCGGTCGCAGCCTCCGACCCACCCCTCGTCGCCACCATTGCGGGGGCTAATCCCGGCATGCGCCGGGCGGCCGCCGTCGCCAGTTGGGTGTGGGGCGTGTACGACGAAACGATCCTCGCCAAGGATGAAACCATCCGATTGGGCAAGTGGTCATGACTTCCTCCGATCTCGACCTCCTCGGGCCCCTGCCTGCCGGCCGCCTCGTCATCGATGCCAGCGCTGGTACGGGCAAGACCTACTCACTCAGCGCGCTCGTCGTCAGGCACGTCGCCGAGCGGGGCCTTTCAGCGTCGGCTTTGCTTCTCGTCACCTTCACCCGCGCCGCAGCAGCGGAACTGCGCGACCGCACTCGACGTGCACTCGTCGAGGCGCTCGACGCAATGGATGCCGGCACCGCTCCGGCAGGTTTCGAGTGGATGGAGGTACTGCTCCACGGTGCGCCGCACGAGATGGCCGAGCGCCGCCAGAACCTGTCCGACGCTGTGAGCACCTTCGATGACGCCACCATTACCACCATCCACGGGTTCTGTCAGCAGGCTCTGCGTCAGCTGGGCATGAGCTCCGGTGCCTCGATGGACAGCGAGCTCAGCGACACAACCACTGAGCTCATCGAGGAGGTGTGCCGCGATCTCGTCGTCCAGCACCTCCACGAGTCGCCCGACATCCTCGACTGGGCCGCCGAAATTTCGCCAAGCGATGTACTGAGAGATCTGAAGGACACTGTGAGGGTGGTGACCGGAAACCCGGGCGCCACCACCGTCCCAAGCGTCGATGGCCCCCATCGCGACCTCCTCCACTCCGATCCCCGGCTCGACAGTTGGGTGCACCTGGTCAAGGATGCCGTGAGGATCGTCGGCGAGAGGCGCCGCGCCCGCCAAGAGATGGGTTACGACGATCTCGTCACCGGGCTGCACAGGGCCGTCCACGATGAGCACTCCGGCTGCGGTGCCGTCGCCACCCTGCGCGGCCGTTATCAGCTCGTCCTGGTCGACGAGTTCCAGGACACCGATCCCTTGCAATGGGAGACGTTCGCCACGATCTTCGATGGCGACCTGATCACGGTCGGGGACCCCAAGCAGGCCATCTACCGCTTTCGCGGCGCCGACGTGCAGGCCTACCTTCGTGCCACCGTGGGCCAGCCCACAGGACACCTCGGCACCAACTTCCGCAGTGATCCGGCCCTCGTCGCCGCCACCAACGCTCTGGTGTGTGGGGTGCGTCTTGGCGACGAGCGCATCGTCGCCTCACCGGTGAAGGCCCCTGGCGGTGCTCCCGCCTCGGCATTGAACGCCGGTCTGCCCCTGTCCATTCGCCGGCTGCCCACCGATGCTCGGCTCTTGGGGGCCAAAGGCAGACTCTCCGTCCCGCTCGCCAAGAGGTCCGTGATGGTCGACCTGATCTCGGTCGTCATCGACCTGCTGCGGCACCGCACCATCGACACCGGGCGCGGCCCCCAGCCGGTGGGACCCGGAGACATCGCCGTTCTGGTGCCCAGCAACTCTCTCGCCGACGAGGTGATGAACGCGTTCTCACGTGCCCACATCCCCGCCGTCAGGGCCCGCACAGGGAGTGTGCTCGAGACGTCAGCCACCGACCACTGGGACTTGCTGCTGGCGGCTCTCGAGCGTCCGTCCCATGCGCCAACCGTTCGCGCTGCCGGGCTCGGCCTGTTCTTTCGCCGCACAGCTCAGCAACTCGACCCTCTTGCCGTCGACGCCGACCAGCAGATCGCGGTCCTCCAACAGCAGTGCGCCACCTGGGCCGACGATCTCGGTCGTCGCCCCTTCCTTGCCTGGTGCGACCAGATCCGCACCGAGAGCAAGCTGGCCACAGCCTTGCTCGCCACTCCACACGGTGAGCGTGACCTCACCGACCTCGATCATGTCGCCGAGCTGCTGGCCGGCGAGCTCGGTGGGCGCGGCACGACTGCAGCCACCGCCCGTCGTGCACTGGCGCGGTTGAGGGCAGGGGCCGACGGTACCGACCCCGGCCCCCAGATGAGGCGCATCGATTCCGATGCGGCCGCGGTGCAGATCACCACCCTTCACGGGAGCAAAGGCCTCGAGTACCCGGTGGTGCTGTTGCCCTTCTCTCCTGCCCCACCCAAGGCCTCCAAACCCTTGCTGTACAACGATCCCAGTGGCCAGCGCACGATCGACATCGCTTCCGGCCAGGGCTGGAGCGGTGTTGATCTCGACTCAACCGCAGAAGGCCGCGAGCATCACGCCAGGGTCGCTACGCGGGGCGATCATCTGCGCCTGCTCTACGTCGGCCTCACCCGCGCTCGCCATCTCACCGTCGTGTGGTGGATGCCGCGTAGCGACAGCGGCACCTCGGCACTCAACACGATCCTGTTCGACCGCGACGCCGGTGGAGCACCCTCGTGCACCGAGCCCAGCCTCGGCGAGCTCGACGGCAAGGTGGTCTCCTTCATTCCTGTTGCCCTCCCCGTCGACGACGACGATGCCGTGAGGCGCCTCAACGTGCTGTCGGCTCGCAGCAAGGGGCTGATCAGTATCGACCCCTGTCCCGTCGAGCCGGTTTTCGAGCGTTGGGTTGGGGGAGGCCCCGGCGTTGAACCGACACCATTGGCGCTCGCTGCCGCCGGAGACCGCAAGGTTGCCGACCCCGGGTGGCGACGGTGGTCGTTCACCTCCATCACCAACACCCGCGAGGACCTGTGGGTTCCCACCTCGCCCATAGCGGGCGGCACGACGGATGAGCCCGACGATGAGCCCGACGGTGCGGCCTTCGGTGATAGTGGAGGCGGGCTTGGGGTCACCACGGCAGGCCCGGATATGGCGTGGGCCGACATCGCCGCCGGCACGGCATTCGGTTCCCTCGTCCACTCCGTACTCGAACGCATCGACCCAACAAGCGCCGAGCTAGAGGCAGATCTGCACGAGGCGGTGTGGGCCCAGCTGAGCCGCGATCGACTCGAGGTGGATCCCGCCCTTCTCGTCCGGGGTCTGGCCGCGTCACTTCGCACTCCTCTCGGGCCCGTGGCGAACGGCCTGAGACTCTGCGACATCCCGATTACGGACAGGCTTGCCGAGCTCACCTTCGACATGCCGCTTGCCTCGGCCGGCTCGCGGGCGACGGTCGCCCTGATCGGGGAGGTGCTGCTCGACACTCTGCCGTCCGACGATCCCCAGATCGACTACGCCCGGTCGCTTGCTGCAGACCGGTTCGAGGTCGGTCTCGCCGGGTACCTGCAGGGCTCGTTCGACGCGGTGCTGCGAGTCCCCGACGGCGATGGCCATCGCTTCATCGTCGTCGACTACAAGACCAACCGCCTTCACGCCCGAGGCGCGGCCAGCCCGCTGGACCACTACCACCCCCAGCGGCTGCCCGCGGCGATGGCCGAACACGACTACCCACTCCAGTCCATCCTCTACAGCGTGGCCTTGCATCGCTACCTGCGCTGGCGCCTGCCCTCCTACCTACCCGAGGCCCACCTCGGCGGCATCGCCTACCTGTTCCTGCGTGGCATGGTGGGAGAACGAACCCCCGTCCATGGCCACGAGACCTTCGGGGTGTTCACATGGCGGCCTCCCGCGGCCACGATCCTCGCCCTCGACCAACTTCTCGCCAGAGGGGGCGGATGATGGCCGACCCCTTCACCGTCGCCGTCCCCGCCGAGGTCCGATCGCTGGAGCCCTTTGTGGCCGCCGGCGTGTTGGGGGCCACCGAAGTTCACCTTGCAGGCTGGGTGGCGAGGGCCTCCGGAGTCCACGATCCTCTCGTCAGTCTGGCCGTCGCAATGGCCGCCTGGTCCTCCCGACACGGTCACGCCTGCGCGGTGCTCGGTGAGCTCGCCGCCACCGTTGCGCGTGAACAGGCTGTCCGCCCCGCCGCCTTTGACACCGGCGAGGCTGCCCCTTCGGCGATGATCCCTTGGCCCCATCCTGGGGCGTGGCTCACGGCGCTGAGGGCCGCCCCCGACACCGTGGTGAGAGTGGTCGATGGATGGGACACAGAGGCCGTGCTCGACACACGACCTCTCGTACTCCACTCCGATCGGGTGTATCTGCAGCGCCATTGGGTGGATGAGTGCTCCGTGGCGGCTTCGTTGCGCACCCTTGCCGTGCCCATCGACGGTGCCCTCGCCGGCGGGGCCGCGACCCTCTTCGATCACCTACTGCCCGCCGAGGTCGATGGGGAGCCGAACCTTCAGCGCCGCGCCGCCGAGGTGGCACTCGGCAACCGACTGGCGCTCATCGTCGGTGGACCGGGCACGGGCAAGACCTACTCGGTGGCGCGTCTGTTGGCGG
>CXWK01033819.1_pt1 | contig 13364 bp, 15 predicted proteins | sample 590851 | NCBI WGS metagenome assembly CXWK01 (sample SAMEA3498364, study PRJEB10139) | wastewater metagenome | biome: wastewater treatment plant; material: activated sludge | place: Denmark | collected 2014-08-01
GCGATCGCCGTTTAGGATCTCGTCCCAGCATCGACTAATCGTCTGACCCGTCATCGGGCCATACCACACCGGACCATGGTCAGGATGTTCTTTCATCGCACGCACATCGAGCCAGAACTGGGTGTCGGCGTAGGCGTTCGATCCCGTTGGAACACCAAGCATGAGATAGGGGTAGAGATAGCGCATCCAGACTTGCCCGAGCTGCGTGCGGTTTGTACTTTCGATGCCCGCCGTCGCGTTGGTCGACTGGAGTTTGTGTCCGATAAAATGTCCGACCAGCGATCCTTCTGGGAGCCAGTAGACGTTGAGATCGGACGTGAACCAAAAGAGGCCCAACCCAGGAATCGAAACGATGGAGTAGGGGCTTGAGGTTCCTACGTTGGAATCAAGGAGGCGGATCGAGGCGTCGTCGTTGGTGGCGGATGCCGCTGTTACGTCGGTCCCGAACATCGTGCCGGTAATAAGATGGTAGGCGGACGATTGTAACGCAATGATGCCGGGATAGAGTTGATCTTGCCCGCGAATGGTGAACGGAGTAATGCCGGTAAAGAGCCCAGGTGTGACTGGTCGTAGGGTGGCCCACGAGCTATTCTTGCTCCAGATGTGTCCTACACGGGCGTCGGTGCGTTCAATTCCGTTCGTAGTGATCGCCATCATTCGGTCAAGAATCGGAGCCATCATACGGGCCGGAGGATGGGCGCCGTTCCCAGGAACTTGGGCACTCCCGACAACCGTCGAGACCGTTTGAAACGTCGTCCCGTCGTACTCGCGGAGTTCGTCCGTTCCGTTACAGATATAGACTTTATCGGTGATCGGCCAGGTGAGGAAGTGGGTGTCCTTCGAGGCCGTCATGCCGGTCGTCAGGTTCGTTTCGGAGCCCGCATCGCTGAGGACCGAGATCCGATCGTTGAAGGCGATGAGGCGTTTGCTGGTCGGAGATGAACCCCCGTAGTAATACTTGTGTCCCCCGAGAATCTTGTAGGCTCCTAGGGTAGAACTGTTGAGACGCGTTGAGCCTGTACGGATCTTGGTCCCAGAATCAAACACACAATTTTGCATCAAGCGAGCTTCGCCGGGAGTCAGATCTTCTTCGCTCGCACGGAGGTTGACTCCTTTGACGGGATCGGGAAAGGTCGCCGCGTCTTCTTTAATTTGATTCAGTAGAGCCATTAGCGAAATCCTTCGAGCTGTGTGTACGTAGGGTTTTGTGCCCCATACTGCGCGAGCATCTTATCCCAGATCGCCTTCTCCTGCACGCGCCGTTCATCGTCGTACCGCTCCATGGTCTTGACCTTCACGCCCTGTACCCATAGATGCCGACGTTCTCGGAGGTGCTTAGTGAACACGGTACCCGCATCGTCGAGGCGTGTCAAATTCGCGTAATACGTGAGAATCAAGGGATAGACTTGATCGGCTGCGGGATAGACGTAGAGCTTTGAGCCGATACGACTGTAGAAGACCGGGCGGCGCGAGGTACCGGGACGTTGGTAGTCTCTCCGCATCAAGTCGTGTTTCGTCACCCCAACAACGTATTCGGTCGTAGCTCCGGTGGCCGTGGTCCACACTGCGTCAAGATAGGCGACTTTCGTCGAGTTGACGTACGCAATGATTTGTCTATGCTGCGCCCCGCCTGATCCACCGACGGCAAAGAGGTAGCGCCCCAGCATATCTTCGTTCGTGCTCTCGAAGTCCGCCGCAAGCGTCAAGGTATTTGACGAACCTCCTGCTTGTGCAATTCCACGAAAGCCCTCGTCGGCGTCGTAGAGAACGACGGAAATCTCGGAGTCGAAGTCTGCCGGAAGAGAAACGGCCATGGTCGACATCCCCGCGAACGCGACGAGACAGCTTTGTGTTTCAAGCAAGGGATCAACGCGACTCGCGTTCCAGATCTCTGTCTTGATGGTTTCCCATTGATACGCTTTGAAGTCCGTATAGGACTGGCTCGATGACGTGACGGTGTACTGCCCGCCTTCCTTCATCCCCTGAAGGATAATATCTTGTAAGACTGGATTTGAAGGAATTGCCATAAGTCTCCAAATGAGAAGAGGCGGCACCCCGCTACACAGAATGCCGCCCCTAGAGCGTTAGATGTCGTTCGCCACGTCAAGCTCAAGGTTCGCTTGGAGCCCGTCGGCCAACATTCTCGCCCGTCGGGTGTTCGACCCGTATGTCAAGCGAGGAGTATACACTAGCTCTGTTCCGAGTAGCCACACGTAGTCCGACGCGATGGTAATATTCGCGACGGCAGAACAGGTGACGTTGAGCGCAACCGCGATGGTCGCGGGATCAAACGTCTGGTGGGCATGCGCTCCCGTTGCCAGCGGAGCAATATAACCGTATTTCGACCACGAGATCGCTCTCGCTGTCGCGACGGCTTTTGAGGACGCGCCGTGTGTCTTGGTCAAGGCGGTGGCTCCGATTGCCACGGCACCAGTCGTGATCGGGGTGTACAACGTGGTGAACGTCGCGGTCCCATCTGCGCTGGCATAGTCTGAGGTCCACAGATNNATACAGAGGGAACCTGTTATCGAAGTCTTGCGGAATCCAGAGGTAATTGACATCATCGTCCGTGGCTTCGAGCCGAATGGCCCCGTGTGCCGATGTGCCGAGTTCGAGTAACTGGGCCGCGCCGGTTCCGAAACCTGCGTCGAGAATAACGGACGCGCCAGTGACCTGTGACTGTACATACGCGGACGCTGGAATCCAGAACCGCTTCGAGTTCAAGTCGAGGTGGGTGTTCTTGATAGAATTTTTCAACATAAGTTCTCCAAAGACGCGGCGGGGACTCTCCCAGACCCACTTACCTCGTGAGGCGTCACGAGACCGCTCTCAATTACCGGTAAGCAATAAACGTATACGTCTTCGACGCTTCTTGAACAGCGGCGTCGGTCCCGATGAGGAACCCGTGGTTGGTCCCGTCAGTATGGGCGACCGGGGTAATACCACCACTGGTCACGGCGGCACCGGCGTCGGTGATCCCGTGCCCATCGGTCATATCGGATGTCCAGGTCAATGACACGTCCTTGTCGGTCGCGTTAATCACAACCACACGAGACGGGACAAAGCCGACGTTGATGTTCGTGTTAGACGGCGAAGCGTCACACACGTATTTCCCCTCAACAAAGGCGGAGGTGTTACTAGGACGAATGGTCACTACAGCTACTGCCATAATACTCCTTCAGGGGCAAAACCCCGTTACTTCAAAATCTCGATGTCGAAATCATTCTGATAGACGATCTCCTTTTCAGGATTGAAGAAATCGTCTTGCTTGCGAGGAACGCCCCGCCGTGTAGGATCGTACCGTTCCAGATCCGGCACCGATGTCTGACTTCGTGCGTTCTGAAGGACCTGGAGGACTTCTTTCGGAAGCGTATTCCGTTGTCCCACGCGGGCTTCATACACGTAGTCGTTGACCTTAATAGGAATAGACTCGCCCTTGCGATATTGCGCGGAAGCCCCAAGATAAAATTCGACTTCTTCGCCGGAGGGTCGAGGATGCGTGTCTTGACGTGTGTCTTTTGGCATAAACTCCTTATCGGTGTCGTGAATAGTTATCGTCAAATTCCTTGACGAGTTCTGAATCAACTCTGACGCTAAACTCCGCCGTCCGACGTTTGTCGTTTGCGCGATGGGCGTCGTATCCAGCGGAGAGGTACTGTGCGTAGCGATCCGCCGTAGAACGAGAGAGACCCCGTTTCAGGGGCCTCCCATCTTGGTACACGGTGTAGACGTTCGTCATCGTTTACGGATTACTCCTTACAGAGATGCTGCACACTCAATACGCACCAGCCAGTTTTGGTTGGTGATCAGGCGTGCACTGGTGTTCTTCCAGCCGAACGTTTGAATCTGATCGAGTGGGTCTGCGGTTCCGGCAGAGCCGAGAGCCTTACGCACGTTCTTCGTGCTTTCGCCGTCGAGAGGCACGCGTGTAAAGCCATGCTTGGCCATGACCATGATTGTGAACACGTCAACGGTACCCGCCGTGTTCGTAACCGCCGTGCTCGATCCGCCGCCGGAAGCGAATTTCTTCGCACCTGCGTTGAGGGAACTGGGGTCGGCACTCGGAAAGAACGCGAGCTGTTTGTAGCGAGCTTGTTCTCCTTCGACAGCGCCACGGTAGTCCGACGCCCACTTGAACCCGTCGAGGTTCTGGAGATCGAACATAACATCCGGCGAGGTGATCGCGGGATACGCGGCCATGATCGGCGTGCTGCCGACGTTCGTCGAACCGCTGTTACCGGAGAGCATGGACTGGCCACCGTTACGGGCGAGTGACCGAATGGCGCGATCAAGATCGTTCTCGTCGATGATCGATACGACATCGGTACGCGCGGCCCCGTTGGAGTAGATGACGTTGGTACCAGCCGTCACCACGTCGCGATCAACCGCGTCGATGGTATAACCGGCCTGTTCACCCAGCAGACCGACCCAGAACGTTTGATAGTCGTCGATCCCCGTGAGGTCCGCGTAATCGGACAGCACGATGAAGTCGCCGAACTGCTTCAGCGTGGCTTGGTAGTCGGTCAGGGTTGGCTTCTTGCCGGTCGGCGCGACACCTTCCGCCAGAGGCGAGAGCGCCAGCGCGAGGTGTGCCCACCGGCGCATAATGACGGTTTTGCCGTGTTTCTTCTTGAGGCTGGATACGTCAGCAAACCGCCCATAGAGTTCGGCGTACTTTGCCCTAGTGAGCATTTCCCGGTCATAGAACGACTGGGTTGCATCGGGAGACGGAGAAATTGAAGTAGTAAGATCGGTCGAAACGACTGTAGCCATTGCTTATCCTTTAGTTACTTAAGCCCCGCTCGGCCTTCCACTTGGCGAAGGCGGCGTCAGACATCGTTTTGAAGTCCGGCGTCGTCGGCGTCACGGTGGCTTTACCGGCCCCGGCTTGTACGCCGGTCTTGAGGGCTTGACTGATGTTCGATGCAAGTTCTTTACGTGTACTTTGCTGAATCTTCTTTGCGCTCACCCCGAGGGCTTGCGCGGCCATTGCCACAGCTTGAGCCTGGACGATAGGACTTTTCACATCCTGCCCCATGGCTTCATACGTCGACAAGAAATCCAGGGCTTTCGTGTGAAAGTCTGACCCCTCGACGAGATCGCTCTGGAATTGCTGAATGACACTCGCGGCGTCTTTCTTCAGCTTTTCTTCGGCAGACTGTCTCTTCGTCGTTTGAATCGTCGACTGGATTGCTGTCTTCCGAAGTTCGGCGTCAATCATCCGTACTTGTCTGGCTGATTGCTGCGCCTTCGCTTCGAGCTGCTGCGCTTCCTGGACGTTGCCGTTCGCGTAGGCTTGCTGAGCAGCCCCGTTCGCGCGCATCATCTCCAGGAGATGGCCTTCCTTGAAGGATTCGAGTTGCTCTTCCGTGTACGTCTTCTCGGTGGGAGGTTGCGTTGTCTCAGTCGGTCGCTGCGCGAGCTGCTGAGCCATACGGCTCGCTTCCGAGGCGGCACTCAGATAAGAGGTCTCAAGATCCTCTACGGACTTAAACTTTCCAGCGTACAACTTCGGTGTTACCTCAGCGGGGACCGTCGTGGACGCTTCCTGCGATGCAGACTCATCGGCCTGGGTACTGACGGGTTGCTCTGTTTCGGAGGCCGTGGTTTCCAGGGTTTCGTCGAGTTCTGACATATGACTCCTTGGTTAGACTGACGTGTTGACGCCGGAGGGGCCAGATTGCCCCTGTCCAGCCGATACCACCTTGGCGAGATCTGCGTTTGGAGGCTGCTCGCCTTGCTGCGAGATCGCCGCATTAATTTCGTTCTTATACGGCACGTCCGACGCCTCCACAATGAGAGACAGTGGGATCGGTGCCCCTGCGGCTTTAAACTGTATCAACTGCGCGGAGACGGCGGCGCGGGCCGTCGGGGAGGCGTCTTGATACGACACCACCACGTCCATATCGACCTGCTTCAGCGTCTTAAAGAGTTCATACATTTTCTCCACGGGAATGGTCTCTGGTACGAGCATCCCGAGTGTTTTTAACTTACGTTGTTCGGCTCCGATAATGCGGTCCATCTTTTCTGGACTATAGTACTGCTGGATGCAACGGAGAATTAATTGACCGATCAGCGTCTTGGTTTCCGTCCAATTCATGAAAATGGACCCAATACCCACGAGTCCACCTGCCTGTCGACTCTGGATCGCTCGTCCACTGACGGTCTTCTGGGTGGTCTGCCCCAACATTTCGGCGTTGACGCCCGTGATTCGCATAATGGCGTCGATGCCGAACTGGAGCATCGTCATATCTCCTTCCGAGATGCCTTGCGGCGTCACGGGGATCGGTGGCTGACCGGCGTACTCTCCGACAAATCCAGCTTTCGCATAGGCGGCCTTGAGCTTATTGATGTCGGTGTTCTCTCCCTTCGAGACCCACACGCCGCCTTTCGGGCCGCGCACGAGCACATCAAGGGTAGTCGTATGGTGCCAGTTAACTTCCCGCTGCGGATCTTTAATATCGCGAATCATGCCCTTGATGTGGTTCAGGTCATCCGTATCTTGGTAGACCGTGAACGGAACAAAGGGAAACCGCCAATCCGATCCCTTGGGGCTCGGCTTGTCGTCGAGAATCTGCCACGCCGTCAAGTGCTTGACCTTCAACGCCGTCGTGGGACGAGTGACGATCTCGAAGCCTTGGGCGGCTTGCGCCCCGGCTTGCGCGTGGATATTCGTCAGTAACTGTTCGGCTTGTTCTGGCCGCTGGAACGTAAAAACTTGACCGGAGTTATGAATCAATGCGGACTGGCTGTTGGCCGTCGTGAGCTGGTACTGTGACGCGGCTTGAGCCCCTGCGGCGTCGAAAATAGTCCGTAGGGCGTCGTCGGCCTTCTTCTGAGACTCAAAGCGTTGAATCTCTCCGGTTTGTGTGTTGATCAAGAGGGCGACTTCGACCGGCACGCGGTACCAATACTGCATAATACGGACGCGGTTGGTCGCCTTGTCTACAAAATGGTTGACAAGATGGAGCGGGACTCCCGTTAAGGCGGGATCTTCCTTGAGCCAGTCGCGCGCCATGCCCGCCTTCAGAATCGCAGCCTTGTCGGACCACTGCCGTTGCGCCTCGTCGAGCGTCATCCACATCAATTTGAATTGATACGTGGCATCGTTGCGGTCATAGCGGCGTGCACCGGGTTCATGTCCCCACGTGTCGTGTTCGAGCACGTCGAGTGTGACATCGCCTTCAAGGAGATCGTCGGTCAGGGCATAGGAATGCGAGACTTCAAAGACCGACTGTCCCCCGATTAACCCCTGACGAAAGCCTTTGTGAAATGTATGGGGGCCTCGGGCGATGTCTTGCTGGTATTTCATCAATGCGGTCGAGATCCGTCCCAGATGTTCGTCTTCGGTTCCTCGGGGATAGCAGCGGTAGTCTTGTTCACGCTCTTGCTGATAGCCCGCCACGAAGTTGATGACCGCGCCGGAGAAATTGAACGTCAGAATGGGGCGCTTTTCAGCCTTCAACTTTTCAACGTCCGCCGTTTCCCACTGATGGACGCCGCCGAGGTTAAATCGAAAGTCGCTTTCGCGCTCCGATCGTACATGGCGAGTGGCCTCGTGGTACGCGGTGACTGCGGTGACGACTTCCTTGACTGCATCTTGTTCTTTCACTGCGTCATCCATGAGCCATCCTTTGGATCATTCGCGAGCGGGTCCCAACGGAGTCGCTGCTGTTGAATCAATGCAAGATAATCAATATTCTTTTGAACCGCGACGATCGGGGAGGTTGGACGTGAGGCTTCAAAATAGAACCACGCGTCCATGTGGTGATCGTTGTAGTCCATCGGTTCTTCGGGGGCATTCCGAAGCTGAGACGTAATGCGGTTCTTCTTCCACCGATAGCCCGTGGCTTCCTTGATGAACGCCTGACAGTGGGAGGCGATGTAGATGTGTGGTGCGCCTTCTTCGCCGGTGACGGGGTGGATGTGATGGGGATCACTCGCGAGCCCTTGACAAATACGGGCATAGCCCGAATCCCAGTTCTTCTGTCCCCGAACAGGAAAGATCCCGTGGTCGTTATACTCGTCGACGGTGGCGTAGACTTGATCGCCCTTGGATTGGTTGTTGGCCCAACAGGCACTATCGAGATACGTCAACGCCACGGGCTGCTTGAACTGTGAGCGTTTGTGCTTGATGACTTCGGCGTGGTACTTGACGGGCTTGCCGTCACCTTCGTAGTGCTCATCAACGAGATAACGGTTTCCATACTCGTCGATTGCCCACCACTGCACGGCGGTGGGGTTCTTGATCCCGTGGTCGATGGACTCGTAGAGGGTCCAATGAGGCTCGACGTGAACGTAGTCGAGGACGTGCGTCGTGAGTTCAAACTGCGGGAAGATCCTCCCACTGAAAACGTCCCACGCCCCTTCAAGATATCGTCGGCGGGCGTCGGGAGGGAAGACGGCCAACATACCATCGACGTAATCTTTCGGAATGAATCCGGCTTTGAGTCCGTCATAGGTCGACGCCTGGTAGAGTTTATATCCGACTTTCTTCTCGGGTGAATCGGGATGAAAATACCGCCATATGTAGCTGTTGGTTCCCTCGGGGTTGAACGTCACGATGCCGTACGTCGGGGCATAGAGCGTGTGTCCATGCGCCGTCATCGGCTTTTGATCTTCATCTAGTAACGGCGTCTGTCGCCGAAGTCGAGACACGAGGAGATCATACCGCGCGACATCGATCTCTTCGGCTTGGTCGATGTAGAACCATCCGAGGTTGATGTTGTTAAAGCGGTCTTCCTTCAAGTCTCCGTAGATAATCTCTGATCCCCCATACTGGGGTTTAAACTTGAGGTACCCAAGCTGGTCGTTCTTCTTCGCGATGAATGAATCGGGAATGAGACGCTTAAACTCCGCCATCGTGGTCTGGCGAAGTTCCTTGCCGTCAAGACGCCCCATGAATCCCATGTTACCGGGGAACATGTAGCTGAGGTACCACGCCTTCAGGCATCCTGCGGTGGACTTCCCGTTCCCGAGTCCTCCGCCGTACCCCTGGAAACGATGTTGCATGTCGTACAGGAAGGCTTCCTGGATCGGTAACCTCGCGGGATCTATAGGATCTCCGTTGGCTCCGAGGGGTTGCCATTCTTGCGGGGGCTGTAACGCTGTGGGGGTTGGACTCGCCATAAGCCTCGCACTGTCAAAGAGTTACGTTAAAACGGTGTCTTTTGGAGCCCTAGAAAACGAACACAATTGCCCCAGGAACGACGATCTCGTTCCCGTGTAACTTTGATCCTCCTAGGGGGTCATCTCTTCGTGTAAGTAAAATCTAGGGGGTAGCCGGGGCTATTTCTCGTGTAGTCTCTGGTCGTCGTAATACGGGAGCCTGGTCGGGATACTTTCGTACGTCAACCGCTCGATCACCGCCGCCTTGGTCTTGAGCCCGGCTTGTAATCTCTTTCGAAGGGTCGGACCGAAGGTCTTCAGTTCCTTGTCAGACCGATCTACAGCCTGAAGTTGTTTCTTGTACCTCGAACAGAGCCAGGCTTTGACGAATCGAAACCGTTCCTCGAACGTAAGTAGAAACCGTCCCCCTAGGCCGGTGTTGCATTCTGAACAGGCCGTCACGCAGTACCAGTCCTTAGCCGGTAACATGTCTCTGTGGCAGATCGGAGGAATATGATCCACCGTCTGACAGGGTATCCCGCAATAGACACAGGGTTCTCCGTAGAGACGCTCTTTCATTACTTCTTGGGTTTATTCTCGGCCAGCTTGATCTCGTCGTGAACTGTGGGCTTCGGCGTATGCTTCGAGGACTTGAAGAACCGAACCCAGACAAAGACACTGACGGCGATCGAAACAACGGCGGCGGCGATCAGATATTCCATGGTTCTCCAAATTAGTACAGGGTTTCGAGGATCGATGCGAATAGGATAAGGGCGATACCGGACACGAGCCACGCGGCGGTGGCGGCGAACAAGACCACTACGAACGGGAGCATCAGTAGCACGAGCGGGAACATCAGGAGATGTTTCATAGGGCCCCGCTGCGATAGAGGGCGGCAAGATCGACATGACACTGGACCTCGTGGTTAAGTCCCCGCTGAAAGGCGTCCATTTCACGAAGATCCATGGCGGCGTCTGCGACACCATGCCAGTCTTCTTCGCTGATTTTGAGTTGCATGTACTCGATCAGGAGTTCGCGGTCGGTCAGGGCGTGCGTGTCGGGCATGTCTGGCATGGTCCTCCGTATAGGTAAAAGGGCGAAGTCACTGGGTCGATCAATAATGCGTGTATTACTAGACAGAGCTTCGAGAAAAATAAATGGACCGTAACATCGGGTACCTCGTACCCGCCATACCCCCCGGGNNACTACGTAGGGGGCAATTACGTAGAGCATCACTACGTAGCGGTGAACTACGTAGAGGTGGAATACCTACATAGAACTACACTACGTAGTTTTCAGTAAGTCTTCGCCGCTAGGCACGAGTTGCCCTTAACAACAACTACGTAGATGGAAACTGCGTAGTGGGTTTGCCCTTAACAGAAACTACGTACATGAAGAACCACGACGGAGAACTATGTAGAGGGGGGTACCTTACCATCAACTACGTAGTTCGTCTTGTCGTCATCGTGCGAACTACGATGTGACTCTGTTGAGCACGCTACGTAGGTTGGTGTCACGTCAACGACCTTCGAGTCTTCCACCTTCGTGTTGATCTGGACGCTAATAGCGAGCTTGACGTTCTCCAGTAACTTGCTAGGCAAATGTACGGCTAGGGTATCTGCTGATCCGGTGTTAAGCTTGTCGAACAAGACACCGAGGGACCACACGAGGCCCTTGATATACTCCTTGTCTTTTTTACTACGTGTGGACACGGCGAACATGAGTTCGTCCGCTAAGTAGTCCGCCGCAACCCCGATCTTATCACGTAACTTTGTGGTGCGCTTCTCAGTACTTAGCGTGCCCAATCCTTCTACGGTGGAGACAGGACGGGTACGATAGTGAGGAGACTTCAGTAAGTTGTCGATGATGTTTCCCGTTGTCTTCCCGTTGGGTACAGGTGAAGTCTCAATAGACGGCGGTAATTCAGGCGCAACGTCTTTGGTGAAATCATCCGGCGAAGCCTCGGGGGCTTCCACGTCAGTAAGAACGGGCTTCTTCTTTGTCTTCGTTTTCACCTTAGCCATTAGACCTCACGGAATACTACGTAGAAATACACGCAAAAATAAAACGTAGATCGTCAAACGACGACCTACGCAAAAAGGGACTATGCGCGCACTAAGCTAGCGGGGTTGGCACCGTTACCACAGCAGAGCACGTGATGATGTGTGATGAGAACGCCGCTTCACGCATAGTCCACATGAGTAATCGCTACGAGTTTTCCCATTCACCGATGAGCAAGGCCAGGAACGCAACAAGTAATACCAGTATAACCAGCTGATCAAACGCGGCCATGTGTACCTCCTCGGCGGAATAGTACATTGTCTTATGCCGTAGTCTATGGAATACTGAATGGGCCGTAGTACTTCGTACGGAGACAACAAACCTTCAAAGAAGGTACGTAGTACTTCGCCGTTGTACTTCGTGAAGTACCACGTATTCAGTATTTCATACTGTTGAAAGATGAAGACGTAGAACTACGCCATAGCACAACGTCTAGAGATACGTTGTTTATCTTTGAAGGTCCACGTTAACGTGGATCAACGGTCTGCGTTATGCTACGGCGAAGTACTACGTCCCCCTCTTACTCCCCTATATATAAGACGTAATGAACACGTGTTTTGATTGAAAGTCTCGTAAGTACGTGATAAGGCAAGGGGTTTGACACGGTGAAAAACGAGGTTGAAACGGGTTTCTACGGGTTTCTAGGCGGGCATAGTTCGTGCTATCCTATTAAAGGGTGAAACCCTATCGCATAATCTACGAAAATAAATGTTGACAACCTCTTGACAATCTCAGGGCAGCGCGCTATACTCTGACCATGATGATTGAGTTAACCAGGAGGTGAAAGGATGAATCCATACTCGGCCCATCTTGACTTAATTAAGGCACTCGGCACTCTATACAAAAAGGAGAACATAGCGCGAAAGATGAATACATTACCTACACGTGCGACATTACGAGCCTATGGCGCGTTTCCAGCCGATGATATGAGGTACGCCTCAGTGTGGTGGGAGTTAGCGGATCACATTAATCAAGAGTACGAGACTCTGGAGAGGAACAGGACATTGCCCCTCATTGAAATCGTCCCCCAGGAAGTACCCTATGCGAATATTGACGCGATGCGAAGCGACTATCTAAGAGGGCGTCTAAAGGTTTCAACGTTGAATTGTGAACACCCTGTCTTTTCCAGAGAGACACACATACGCTTCCGGGTACTCCATGACCTCACGCATTGTGCATTCAACGTAGGTTTTGATGAAGCGGGGGAATTCGCAACGTATCAGCGCCAGAGTCACGGGTTAGCGCAAGAGCTACGGTCGGCCCTGTATACTGAGATTGTGATACAGGCATCCTACAAGATTCATTTCGGTGAATTCCCTCAACAAAAAATGTTTCTTGCCGAGGAGGTGATAAGATGATACCGCTGGAAGCTATACAACTACATAGTGGCGTATGGGTTGTGAGGCCCGTTAACCAACTAGGCACGTGCGGATTTTACCCCACCCCATGGACGGCGTATTTCACACGGGCACGCCGCGCCGAGGACGCAATCAGAAAGGCACATGTCCACGAATACAAAAAGAGGAAATCATGAGTCTAGAGATATTCGAGCAAAACGTAGGAGTCTGGTTAGACAAGGTGAAAGCAGAACACTGGGAAAGCGGCAAGGCATGGTACAAGCAGGCCTATCAATTTGCAAAGTACTTGAGTGAAGATACCGGCTTGCCTCTTGAAAATGTCGCTGGAGTCATTGCCGCGCTGTCCCCTCAGGTTTCATGGGAGACTAATTGCTACTCCGCCGAAAGTGTAGTGAGGTACGCGCAAATTGACAAGCGTTATGGGGGTTATTATGCAAACGTAGAAAAGGCGTACCAATGTCTCACCGCTCATCCGTTAAAGGTCCTAGGTGGTGCAAAGGTGCTTGCGTTTTACCATAATATTCTGAATCCCCATAGTCCTGAATATGTCACTGTCGATACACATATTGCACGTGTCCTGTTTGATACCTTGACCTTAACAAATCAGCAAATATCATATATCTTCAGTTACAAGGGAAACAGTCTTGCACAACAGTGCTTGAGAAAGGTCGCATCGCAACACAAGGTCAACGTAGTAGCTCTACAAGCCGCCTTGTGGCTTTGTGCGCGCGAGTATACTCAGAATCGAGTCAACAAGGACCAGCTTGATCTTTACATCAAGTAGTGGAGGAGTTATAACCCGGGGGAGTCGTATGACTATCTATGTTGTAACGCGTG
>CXWK01013190.1_pt2 | contig 13360 bp, 8 predicted proteins | sample 590851 | NCBI WGS metagenome assembly CXWK01 (sample SAMEA3498364, study PRJEB10139) | wastewater metagenome | biome: wastewater treatment plant; material: activated sludge | place: Denmark | collected 2014-08-01
CGCAGCGGCATTGAGTTCGTGCGCGTGCCGGCCGGGGCGTTCTTCTTCAGCGAGAGCCGCCTGCCGTTGGAGCTGGGTTCCTACTGGATTGGCCGCTATGAGGTGACCAATCTCCAGTTCGACCACTTTGTGCGGGCTACCGGCTATCGGACGACGGCCGAGCAAAAGGGGTATAGCCGTGTCTTGCGCCAGGGGCGGTGGGTGCGGCTGGCCGGCGCCTACTGGCGCCAGCCCGACGGGCCGGATTCGTCCGTCGAGCGGCGCTGGAACCACCCCGTTGTCCAGGTCAGTTCGGCCGATGCCCTGGCCTTCGCCCAGTGGGCCGGGCTGCGGTTGCCGACGGAGATGGAATGGGAAAAGGCGGCCCGCGGCAGCGACAGCCGCGTATTCCCCTGGGGCAATAAGAAGCCGGGCCAGGAGCTGCTCAACTACGGCGGGATGATGGGCGGCACCTCGCCGGTTGGCCGCTTCTCCCCCCACGGCGACAGCCCCTATGGCGCGGCCGACATGGCCGGCAACGTCTGGGAGTGGACGTCGACGCCCTATGACCGCGACAACGAATTGCTCGTGCTGAAGGGCGGGTCGTGGGCCGATCCGGAGACTTCCTGGCTGCGCGGCGCGGCCAACCCGTGGCACTGCCAGGGTTCCATTGGCTTCCGGCTGGCCGCCTCCCGCGCCGAACGCTAGGGTAGGCAGTAGGTCACGGCCACGTCGTCTACCGCCATGCTGGTGATGCCCCCGACCCCATTGTTGAACACCCCGAAGTAGAGCGTCACCGCCTGGCCACGGAAGGCGCTCAGGTCAACGACGTGGCGCTGCCACTGGCTGTCCCCCTGCCGCTGAAAGAGCAGCACGTGCTGCTGCCCGCTGCTGTCGAACAGCAGCACCATCTGCGCGTCGCCGGCCAGTTGCGCCCGGTCAAGCGGCGACGTAGGCACGAGGGGCGGCGGCGTCAGGCGGGCCGCACGCGCCCCGGTCGTGGTGGCCAATAGCTGGAAGCTGAGGGCTACCGACGGCGGCCCGGCGGGGATGAAGAGCGTCTGCTGGGTGGATGAGTAGCTGTAGACATTGTCGGGCACGGCGATGATGCCTGCTTGCAGGGCGCGCAGCCCGCTGTAGACCGGGGCGCTGACGATGCGCGCCGGGTAGACGGTGTTGTTGATCTGCCAGCCGCCGCTGCTCTCGAAGCCGCCATTGGCGATAAGGTCTACGCAGCGATCGGGCGGGCGCGTCGGCGTGGCGCTGGGCGTCGCCGTGATGGTCGGCGGGCGGGTTGGCGTGCCGGTGAGCGTCACCGTCGGCGTCTGCGTAGGTGGGCGCGTGGCCGTGGCTGTGGCTGTGGCCGTAGAGGTGGCCGTGGCTGTTGGCGTGGGCGACGCGCCGTAGAGCAGCGCCGGCAGGAAGACGGGCGCGGGCGCGGGCGTGGCCGTGGCCGTAGGCGTCAGCGACGGTGTAGGCGTTGTGGAGGGCGTTGGCGTCCGCGACGGCGTTGCTGTGGTTGATGGCGTGGCTGTCGCCGTGGCCGACGCCGTGGCCGTCTGGGTGGCGGTCGCGGTCGCCGTAGACGTGGGCCGCGTGGCCGTGCTGGTCGCCGTGGCCGTGGCCGTAGGCGTCCGCGTTGCGGTGGCAGTGGGCGTGCGTGTGGCCGTGGGCGTGGGCGAGCCGCTGAACAGCAGCGCGGGCAGATAGATGGGCGCGGGCGTGGGCGTGATGGTCGGTGTCTCCGTGGCCGTGGCGGTGGGCGGCCGCGTGGCGGTGCTCGTCGCTGTCGCCGTGCCTGTGGCCGTTGGCGTTGGTGGGGTGGTGGTGGCGGTAGGTGTGGCGCTTGGTGTCGGCGTTGGGCCGGTCGTGGCCGTGGCGGTCGGCGTTGATGTCGCGGTCGTGGTGGCCGTAGCTGTTGGCGAGGCCGTCGCCGTTGCCGTCGTGGTCGGTGTCGCTGTCGCGGTCGTCGTAGCCGTCGGCGAGGCCGTCGCCGTGGCGGTGGCCGTCGCCGTGCTGGTGGGCGTGGGCGTTCGGGTGGCTGTCGCCGTCGTGGTGGGCGTTCGGGTCGGTGTGGCTGTCGGCGTGCGCGAGGGCGTCGGCGTCAGGGTCGGAATCTGGCTAATGTCCACCGCGCCCGCGATGAAGTTGCCCTGGATGACCTTGTCCTTCGTGTTGACGAAAAAGGACGCCGGCGTGTTGGGAAAGACGACATCCGTCAGTTGGGGCTGTGTCACCCAGGCCACGTCGAAGGTCACGACCAGTATATCGCCGGGCGATAGCGATTCGGTGGGCGAAATCTCTCTGGTAACGAGTACCTCCAATCGCCCTTCGCCGTTGATGATTTCCAGCGATGACAGCACGCGGTAGCCGGCGGGCAGATTGACGGTGAGGCTGTCGGGGATGCCGTCGCCGTTGGCGTCGCTGTCGTCCAGCGTCAGCAGCGTGGCGTCGTAGGACAGCACGAAGAAGATGGTGTCAATGGCGTGGCTGCCGGGGTCGAAGGTCAGCGGCAGCTCAACCGGCTGGCCGGCAGTGGCCGAGGCGAGCGCCGGCAGGGCCAGGCTGGGCGCTATGGTGGCGGCCTGAGGTTCCGGCATGGGCCGCGCCAGCGCCTCGCGCCCGGCCGGCAGGAGCAGGCCAAACAGGATGACCAGCGCGGCCAGAGGGAGGATGAGTGGTGAGCGGGCACGAGCGAGCATGGTGTCGGTGCATTGGCAAGCGTGTTTACCGGCGGTGACCCAGGCGCGAAGCCCCGACCGATGGAGGTATTATAGGCGCGGCGGGTGGTCGTGTCTGCGAAGAAGGCGTGAATTGAACGGTTGACTGAGAGCCAGTGGGAAGATTGTGACCGCGAGGGTCGCTAGAACAGGGTAAGAGGCCCCGGCGCAGTCCGCCTCCTCAGGTGGACTGCGCCGGGANNGGGTGATTGTGGCCGCGAGGGCCGCTGGAGCGGGGCAAAAGGCCCCCGGCGCAGTCCGCCTACTCAGGCGGACTTGTGCCGGGGGCCAGGTGGGGCCTCTAGGGAGCCAGTTCGAAGGCGTCGAGGGCCACGGTGTGGCCGGTGACGTCGCCGTTCCAGACAACGCTGGCCGTGTACGATCCGCCGCTGGGCGTCAGGCGCACGATGTCGTCGGCGTCGCCGGTGACGCCGCCCAGGTTAAAGGCGTTGACCAGGGAGATATACAGGTCTCCGCTGGCCGGGTCGTCGTAGAAGCCGTTGACGTCCTCGGCCGCCAGGCCGCCGACCGTCGAACCGTCGAAGTAGGCCGCCCACGTGCCGGCCGTATTTGCGCCGGTCGTTGTTGGCGTGAAGGCGACAACGTCCTCATCGGCGAAAGCCAGCGCGCCGCCGGGGCGGGGCACAGAGCCGTTGCCGACGATGCTGATGAGCAGCTGGCTGCCGGCCATGCCCAGGGTGTCAATGCGTTCGGCCGTGGTTGTCAGGCCGACGTCGGAGCCGTCGAAGTACAACTCGAAGCTGCCGGCCGTGTTATTGCCCAGCGAGGTGGGCGTGAACTTGATCACGTCGTGGGGGGCCACGGTGCCCAGTCCGGGAATGGTCTGGGCGGCCACGAGGGTCAAGTAGAAGATGTCGGGCGCGGCGGCGCGATCCTGGCGATAGAAGGCGTTGACGTTCTTGGTGATGCCGACGTCGGAGGCGTCGAAGAGCATCGTCCAGGTATCGGTCGCGCCGTTGTAGTGCAGGATGTCGGCCGGGGCGAAGGCCACCCCGCCGGCCGTGCCGCCGGCCTTGGCCGAGACATCAACGCTGAGGTTATCCCCGCCGCCCCCGTCGCAGCCAGGGTAGGACAGAGCGCGAATGTAGGTTCCCCAGCGGCCGTTGCTGGTGCCGGTGTTCTTGCTGTACTGGCCCAGATACCAGAACGTCTGGCCGTTGGGGTCAATGGTCATGCCGGTGTAGTCGCCCCAGCGGTGGGGGGAGCCGTCGAAGGCGGTGTAGGTGATGGCCCCGGCCTGGAGCTGGAGTTCGGGCTGGAGCGTGCCGGCGGGGTCGCCGTCCTCGCGGCCGGCGGCGAAGACACCGGGGAACATCGCTGTGCTCGTCTTCGTGTAGCCTACTACCATGTCGCCACAGGAGTTGACGGCCAGGTTGCCGAAGATGCGATGCTGGCCGCTGCTGGACAGGACGCCGGCATCGGCCACGGCGGCCGTGGCCGGATTGATCTTGGCCCAGCGCAGGCAGTTGACTGTGCCGCCGCCGGGGTTGCAGGCGATGGTCGTCACCACCCAGGCGAAGCCGTTGCGATACTCGAAGTCGTGGGGGCGGTAGTCGTTGGCCTGGAGTGTGGCGCTGCTGCCCTGCTGCGGCGCGTTGATGGGATAGCCGCCGGTGACGCCGGTGGCCGTCTGCAAGTTAACGACGCCGACGGCCGCCGGGGCGCTGCTCAGCGGGTTGCTCCAGCGCCAGACGCGGTAGGTGGAGCCGTTGTAGTTGTAGTCGGTGATGAAGTAGTGGTTGGCCCCGCTGTTCCACGTGCCCTGATTCCAGCCGTGCAGATGGAGCGGGATGGGCGTGTCTTCGGTGGTCGGCAGGTCGCGGCTGGCCCAGGCGGCGGCGTTGCCGGCATACATGTCGGACTTGTCGAAAGCGTAGACGCGCGACTCCAGGAAGGTGCTGGTAAAGATGTTGGCTCCGGCAAAGATGTACTCGTTGCCAACGCCGGCATGGGGATAGTCGAAGAACTCCGCGCCGCTGGCGACGTGGAAGGCGTAGATGTGCCACGCGCCCAGCGGGTTGGCCGTGGCCGAGACGGCCAGGCAGTAGTAGAAGCCATCTACGTCAATGCCCAGGATGTAGCGGTTGGCCTGTTCGTCGTAGATGGCGTTGGGGTCGAAGTCGAAGGCGTTGCAGTTCGGATTGCTGTTCATGAACGCGCCGAACTCGTAAGGCCCGCCGACGAGGCCGCCAGTCTTGTTGTAGATGGCGAAGGAGGAGTTGACGGCGGCGATGAGGTGGTTGGGGCCGGCAGCCATTTCGGGGTCGGGCGGCACGCCGCTGCCGTCGTTGTAGTCGAGACTGGGCCAGCCCGTGCCGGGCACGGGGGCCTGCCCGGCGAGGGGCGCGGCCAGCGGGGCCACCGCCGGCAAGTTTAGCGCAGCCTCTTGCAGCGCCGCCACTTCGGCCGGTGGCAGGAGGCTCTCGTTCTCCGTAATGTCTACTTCGCCGCGCTGCCAGCGGGCGTAGAGACTGTTCTCAGGGTTGACGCCGGTGGGCACGGCGGCCAACTCGACGGTCACGGGTACGGCCACGCCGGACGTTGGCGCAGATGCGATGTCGTTGCGGGGGGCCAAGGGACGACCGGGGGCGAAGGCGGCCAGCGCGGCGCGGCGGGTGCTCGTCTCCGGCGCGGGCGTTGCCGTCCGCAGGGCCAGCCACACGCCGGCTACTACCAATGAAAGGATCACGATCGTTCGGGCAAGTGAGTGTTTCATCGACAGTCTAACTCCTTTGAACTCTTGCCGCGCTAGGGCGGCCAAACCAAGTGGACACAAGACGACGGTCGGGAGGCATGCCTCTCTTCTGACTGGCTGAGACTACTGACAGTGTAAAACGAATCGGCCGACTTCGCAAGAGGGGGAAGCGCTGCCGGCTAAGAATGCCTCACGCCAAGACGCAAAGTGCGCCAAGCTCAGGAAGCTTTCTGAGCTTGGCGCACTTTGCGTCTTGGCGCGAGCCTATCTTACCTCTTCCAGTGCCGGTGCTCGACCAGCATACAGGCATCCTCCACCACGTCTAGTCCGACGGCGCGGGCGCGTTCGGCCGCGGCCTCATTGGCGATACCCAGTTGCATCCACACCGCCTTCGCGCCGCATTCGATGGCTTGCTCGACGAACGGCGGCACGTTCTCGCTCCGTTGGAAGATCAACACCAGGTCAATCGGCTCCGGCACGTCGGCCAGCGCGGCATAGGCCGGCTCGCCCAGCCCTTTGCTCAAATTGGGGTTGACGGGGATAACGCGGTAGCCCTGCTGTTGCAGGTAGGCGGGGACGTAGTAGCCGGCTTTCTGCGGCACAGAGGAGAAGCCGACGACGGCGATGATCCTGGCCTCGGTGAGGATTTTGTTGATTGTTGGGGTCTGGTCCATAGGCGAACTTTAGCGCGGCGAGGCCAACAACGCCACTCTTGCCTGTGGCCCAGGACTCTTATCCTGTGCTCTTCGAGAGCTACCAAACGGGCAGGGCGAACAGGATAAGAATCCTGTGCTACAGCAGATGGTGACATTTGGCGCAGCTAAGACATGACAACGCACGGGTCGCTAACGATTGCCAATCGCCCGACCATGACTTAAACTATCCCTTGAGCCACTCGAACGCGACCGTCCTTTCCAACCAACATAGGAGTAAGAAACCCATGCAGAACTATGGCGCTTTCGTCAGTCATTACGGCGTCGAGAATCATGGCATTAAGAACGCCGAAACCGTTTACTGGAACCTCACTACCTCCATGCTCTATGAGCAGGCCATCCGCCGGCACGAGGCTGCAATCGCCCACCTTGGCCCGCTGGTCGTGCAGACCGGCAGCCACACCGGCCGCTCCCCCAACGACAAGTTCGTTGTCCAGGAGCCGTCGAGCGAATCTGACATCTGGTGGGGCAAAGTCAACCGCCCCTTCACACAGGAAAACTTCGACTACCTCTACCGGAAGATGCTGGCCTACACCCAGAACCGCGACATCTTCGTCTTTGACGGCTACGTTGGCGCAGACCTGAACTACCGTATGCCGGTGCGCATCATCACCGAGTACGCCTGGCACAATCTGTTCGCGCGCAACATGTTCATCCGCGAGTTCGACCCGGAGAAGCTGCGCAATCACGTGCCCGAATTCACCGTCATTGACATGCCGCGGTTGAAGGCCGAGCCGGAACTGGATGGAACCAAGAGCCAGACGTTCATCCTGCTCGATTTCGGCCGCCGCCTGGTGCTCATCGGCGGCTCGGAGTACAGCGGCGAGATCAAGAAGAGCATCTTCACCGCCATGAACTACTTCATGCCCAAGCAGGGTGTGATGTCCATGCATTGCAGCGCCAACTTTGGCAAGACGCGCGATGACGTGGCCCTCTTCTTCGGCCTCAGCGGCACGGGCAAGACGACGCTCAGCAGCGACCCGACGCGCCGCCTCATCGGCGACGACGAGCACGGCTGGAGCGACGACGGTGTGTTCAACTACGAAGGCGGCTGCTACGCCAAGGTCATCAAGCTCGACCCCAAGGGCGAGCCGGAGATCTACGAGACGACCCGCCGCTTCGGCACCATCCTGGAGAACGTCATCATGGACACCGGCACGCGCCGGGTAGACCTGGACGACGGTTCGCTGACCGAAAACACGCGCGCTAGCTATCCCATCTCCCACGTGTCGAACGCGGTACGCGACGGCGTGGCCGGCCACCCGACCCACGTCTTCTTCCTGACGGCCGACGCCTTCGGCGTGCTGCCGCCAATCGCCAAGCTGACCAACGCCCAGGCCATGTACCACTTCCTCAGCGGCTACACCGCCAAGGTGGCCGGCACGGAGCGCGGCATCACCGAGCCGCAGCCGAACTTCAGTACCTGCTTCGGCGCGCCGTTCATGCCCCTGCGGCCGGGCGTCTACGCCAAGCTGCTGGGCGATAAGATCGCCCGCCACAACTCCCAGGTGTGGATGATCAACACCGGCTGGACGGGCGGCCCCCACGGTGTCGGCAGCCGCATGAAGCTGGCCTACACCCGGCGCATGATCCACGCTGCCCTCGACGGCGAGCTGGACAACGTGCCGATGGTCGAGGAGCCGCACTTCGGCTTGCTGGTGCCGGAGAGCGTGCCCGACGTGCCCGGCGACATCCTGATGGCCCGCAACACCTGGTCTGATAAGGACGCCTACGACGCCCAGGCCGCGCGGCTGGTGGGCATGTTTAAGGAGAACTTCAAGCAGTTTGAAGATTTGGTCAGCGACGACATCAAAGCCGCCGGGCCGCACTGACGGTAATCAGTAGGTCAGTAGGTCAGTCGGTCAGTATTCAGTATGTAGTGAACCCCAAAACTTGGACAGGTAGGTAAGTCGGGTATGATGTTCAAGCGGAGGGTTCAAGATGAAGAAACGGCGGCAGTTCACAGCGGCGTTCAAGGCGCAGGTGGTGCTGGAATTGTTAAGCGGCGGCAAGAGTGTGGCCGAGGCATCACGCGAGCACCGAGTCAAGCCGGAGGTCATCGCCCGTTGGCGGCGGCAGTTCGTGGAGAACGCGGCCAGCGTGTTCGCCAAGCGCAGCGAGCCGGACGGCGAGGCCGAGGCCCGGATTGCGGAGTTGGAGCGGGCGTTGGGCAAGAAGACGCTGGAACTGGAGGTGGCAAAAAAAGCCTCGAGCATCTTCCAGCAACTGAGCGACGGCTGATGGCTGCCGCCCTGGTCGGAACGTATCCGGCGCGGATGGTCTGCCGGGTGCTGGACGTGACGCCGAGCAGCCACTACTATCAGCCGGTCGCGCGCGATGACAGCGCGCTGCGGGCCGCCATTGAGGCAGTGACGGGGCGCTGGCCGACGTATGGCTACCGGCGCGTCACCGCAGAGCTCAAGCGCGCCGGCTGGCGGGTCAATCACAAGCGGGTGGCGCGGCTGATGGCCGCGATGGATGTACAGGTGAAACGGCAGCGAGCCTATAAGCAAACGACCGACAGCCAGCATGACGAGCCGCGCTTCCCGAATCTGGTGCGCGACCTGACCGTGGTTCGCCCCGACCAGGTCTGGGTAGCGGACATCACCTACATCCGCCTGGCCAGAGGCTTTGTTTACCTGGCGGTGGTCATGGACGTCTTCACCCGCGCCATCCGTGGCTGGGAACTGAGCCGCGACCTGGACCGCAGCCTGACGGTCACCGCCCTCTTGCGCGCTTTGCGCCAGGGCCGGCCGGAGGTGCACCATTCCGACCAGGGCGTGCAGTATGCCGCCCAGGAGTACGTTGGTCACTTGCGCGGTGTCGCCGCGGCAATTAGTATGAGCGATGCCGGCGCGGCCTGGCAGAACGGCTATGCCGAGCGCTTGATGCGCACCATCAAGGAGGAAGAGGTTTATCTGAGTGAGTATGAGGACTACGACGATGCCCTCAGGCAGCTCGGTCATTTCCTCGACGATGTCTACATGCACAAGCGCATCCATTCGGCCCTCGGTTACCTGACCCCGGTTGAGTTCCAGTCCCTGTGGCTCAACCAGGTGGCGTGCGATGCTGAGGTGTCGGCGCATTGACTAAGTTTTACCCTTTTTGTGTCCAACTCTTGGGGGTCAGTACAAACGTTCTTGTGTGATATTCCCGTGCCCCCTCATAAAAGCAAACGCGATGTACCATTTGCTAGAGGGATCGAGAAGGTAGGAAGAACCACCGTCTTACAGATAAAAAAGGAGATTCAACGCAAGCTGAATGAACACACTCTAGATGAACGCCTTGCAGAATATCGACGGCAACTAGAGAGTCAAGCAGAAGAACGAGAACAGGAACTTGCTGACCGAGAACTCGCTCTTGAACAGCGGACAGCAAGTATTGAGAGACAAGAACATAGTGTCAAACAGAGGGAGTTGGACATCCATCATAAGGAGTTGCGCTATGAGCTGCTTTCTCAGGATGAAGACAACCACAAAGCTAACTCAAGCACACTTCCAGCTTCAGACTTTCATTCTCTCTATCCAGTGTGGACAGAACGGCTGCAATCAGTTGGGCATATCTCATCAAGCGATTGCACGGCAGAACAGAGCCTTTTATTAGGATTGTTAACTGCTTCGATAACGGGCGAGTTAGTAGTACTTGATGGTCCGGTGGGTGTGGGAAAGACAAGTGTAGTAACTAGAGCAGCAGAGGTACTCGCTGGCCCAAACGACGCATTTGATCTCATACCAGTAAGACCCGGCTGGATCGACTCTTCTGACCTACTTGGATTCTATAATCCGCAGCAAAGAGAGTACTTTCCTAGCCCTCTTCTTACAGCCTTGCATCAAGCCCAGAGACAGCTTGAGCGTTTGCGCTTCATTTGCCTCGACGAACTCAACTTAGCAAGAATAGAGAACTATGGTGCCGATCTACTTTCGTGCACAGAGGAGCGCAGCACCCGCAAACTCCCCCTTTATTCGCAAGATATTGTACGAAGCCTAAAGGCAGAACTAGGCTTACTACAACTCGAAAACGACAGTCTGACTCACGATGACAGGCTGCGGAAAGAGCGCATTGCCCTGACGCTTGAGACGTTTCCGGCACAGTTCACGATTCCCGACAATGTAGTCTTTGTCGGTACGCTCAATTCAGATGAAACGACTTACGATATCAGTCCTAAGGTAATCGACAGGGCATTTGTTATACGCCTGCCCGCAGCCGATATAAGTAGGCGTTCGACCGTTGAAAGTAATGGCGTACCACAGATGGGCATTCTGGATCTATTTGAATTGAGAAGAGCAGTAGAAACCAGGATCCGAGAGAGTGCAGACTACCCTTGGCTGCTTGAGCAGGTGGCGCAGCTACAAGGTTCACTTAGCGCACTGGGGATTCCTCTCGGTTATCGTGCCAGTCGCGATTTGAAAGTGCTGGCGGCAGTTTCTCGCGCTGTTGGTTTGGAGAACAAGGAAGTCATCTTACAGCACTTTGTGTTCTCGAAAATACTTCCACGAGTTCGCTGTCAAAAGAACGAGCGGACTGAGAAAGCTTGGCAGGAGTTCCGTGCAGGGCTTGAAGCTTCTCTAAAGGAGGATGGGGCAGGGGTTGTTAGGAACCTTCAACGTCAGTGGGACGACACGACCTACTATACTGTACGTTACTTCGACGTTACACAATGACATTCCCAACAATTGAATTGGTTGACGAGCAAGGCAACCTTTTACCCTCTAACCCAGATGAACCCGATGTACAACACATCAAACAATATGGTGATTGGTTTGTACGCCTTAATGGTCAATGGGACGGGGGAGTCGCACTGTTGTCAAATGACAAACCACCACTTCCTTTGCTTCTGGATCCACTCAAAAGCAAATCAAAGCACTGGCGCATTCCATCGGAACGAGAGGCTCCGTCGAAACTCAAAAAGGAATATAAGCAGATTTCGGGCGGATCGGGCCATCTTCAAATTGGGCTAATTGATGTAAGGAGCCGGCGGGTACCCTTTGCACCCATTAAGCATCTTGATATTCTGCCAAGCAATATCTCGCTAGCACAACTACAGCAGATGATGGATGACATCGGTCTATTGGTTCTTTCAGTCAAAAGCCGAGTCAGTCAAAAGAACATATCAAGTCCTGTTGGAGAGGGTCAAGGTGTGGCTTCACATGGCTATGCGTGGGGACCAGGCAAAGGCACATTAGCCACGGCTGCATCGATACTCCAATTGATCCGGGTTTTGAAGCAAGAACTCCCCCGGCTTAAGGCCCGTCCCTTGCGTGCGATCAAAGTAGACATTGGTCCGGTTAGAGTAGATAAGACGCTAAACCGCCCCTCAACGATATTAAGTCTCTATATGGTTCGTTCTGAGAGGAGGACTATTATCACCCAGACCAGAGTAGAATCCTTAGACTGTGCAGAAAATCAGTTTGTGAAGTTTGTGCTTTGGCTACTTGAATTACAAATACCTCGTATGATAGCACAATTGGAGATTGCTCCGCCTTCGTTACCTGTCTTTCCAGATAACTTTTCCACCTACACAAATCAAAGCTTATTCTTCAACAAGGTCAAATACGAGCAAGATTCCAGACGTTCCATTGATGGAAAGCTAGCGGCAGAACGAAAGAAAGCCGCTGCGGATTTATTCGACGCCTTGGCTTGGTTAGCCCAAGAACAAAAAACTGTATTTTGGAATAACGTGTCAGAGCCTACTGTTCTACCTTCTTACTCGCTCAGGTTGATTGGTTCCGCCTCTTATGTGGCCATATACTCAAGATTTCAGCAACTCTGGGGTCATACTCAGTCATCCGTCAACCACGTATACTATCTGCTCCAAAATATTCAGCAGGGCCATATCCGCCCGGTATGGGAGATCTATGAGTTATGGTGCTTCATCAGTCTATACTATGCTTTTGTTTTGGAGGTTGGTGGGCTTCAAAGTGCAGGTGGAGATTTGCTTCAAGCAATTACGCTAGATAAAGGCGAACTACAACTTCGACGTAATAATCGCTTCACACTGAAAGGAGAGCTACCCAACGGAGATCCGCTAGAGATCGCCCTGTGGTACGAACCACATCTTGTCAACCGGGATGGGCAAGACCGCACGCCAGATATACTTGTTGAACTTAATATTGGACGCTCTGGCCCTAAGTACTTCATACTCGACAGTAAGTATCGCAACTATCAGGATCAGAGAGCACCGGAGCTTGTTGATGACGTACTTGGCGTAGCACGTTATAAGTACCTTGAATCCGGACTTCGATTTGAGGACTGTGAGAACGAGTTGGACCTCAAGGCATCATTCATTCTTCATACAAGCAGGGATGTTGACTACTGGGGCGAAGTTCCTTTTAAACAATACATCGGTGAGCGTTTTGGAACCAACGCAGAATTACAAACATATGATATTGAAGAGACCAAACATGTTGTTCATAAGGGAGAAAGACTTAACGACGAATTTGCAGGGCATCGATATGGAGCCATCTACTTCTGTGTCGACCAGTCGCAAAATCCACAGCACCAGTTCCGCAGGCTTCTGTATTTGATGCTATATTATTTTGCCGAAGAATGTGCTTTCTGTCCCCACTGTGGAGTAGAGGCAGAACTTGTGGAAGACTACGATAAAGTGCAAGGTCAAGGTCGTTATTACTTGTGCCCCAGTTGCAAGCGGTTTTGGGTTGAACACTTCTGCTGCGGCGATGGCCACCATCGCATTGTAAAACTTGGCAAAGACGGTTTCCATCGCCCGGCGGACGATAGCGGTAAATGGCATTATGCATGTCCGGAATGTGGCGCTGTGCTTCCAAGGCGAGAACGAACTAGTTCCCCACGTATGTGAACCTCTTGTTTTAAGGTAAAGCTCTATGAACAGTGACCGCACCATCCTCGTCCTCGGTGGCGCCGGCCTCGTCGGCTCGCAGATCGTCCGCGAGATCGCCCGCGAGCTGGAGCCGGAGCGCATCGTCGTCGCCAGCCTCTACCGCGGCGAAGTGCGCGAATTCCTGCGCGACGCCCGGCGCGAGTTCTGCAACGTGGAGTTCATCGGCGCCTGGGGCGACGTTTTTGTCCGCGACGAGTTCATGGAGGAGAACCGCCGCCGCCTGATGAGCACCCGCGCCCGGCGCGACAGCCTCTACCAGGACCTCTTCGGCGCGCTCGACGACGCCTATGCTCGTTCCGGCCTCGTCCAACTCATCCGCCGCTACCGGCCCAACGTCATCGTGGACTGCATCAACACCGCCACGGCCATCAGC
>CXWK01001720.1_pt3 | contig 13352 bp, 12 predicted proteins | sample 590851 | NCBI WGS metagenome assembly CXWK01 (sample SAMEA3498364, study PRJEB10139) | wastewater metagenome | biome: wastewater treatment plant; material: activated sludge | place: Denmark | collected 2014-08-01
ACGAACACGTCGCCGATGTCGCGGATGAGGACGAAACGCAGGCGGCCGGCCTCTTTCTTCTTGTCGGCGCCCATCGCGGCGAAGAGGGCCGCCGGGTCGAGCGTCGGCGGGATGTGGGTCGGCAGGCCCAGCCGGGCCAGCACCATCTCCACCAGCCGCGGCAGCGACGGCGCGCACTCCTCCAACCGGGCCGACAGCCGCGCCGCGGCCATCAGGCCCATGGCCACGGCGTCGCCGTGACGCACCGTATAGCCCGACACCTGCTCGACGGCGTGGCCGAAGGTGTGGCCCAGGTTCAGCACTGCCCGCCGGCCGCGCTCATACGGGTCTTCCTCCACCACGGCGCGCTTGACGGCGATGGCCCGCACCAGCAGCGATTGCAAATCGGCCCGTCGCAGCCGGTCGGCGGCCAGCGTCCGCGGGTCGAAGTGCCACTCCTCCATCATCAGCCGCTGCCACAGCAGCGGGTCGGCGATGAGGCCGTGCTTGGCCACTTCGGCCAGACCGGCGGTGAACTCGGCCGCCGGCAGGGTGGCCAGCGCGCCCACGTCGGCCAGCACCGCCCGCGGCTGCTTGAACGCGCCGACGAGGTTCTTGCCCTGGGGCATGTCCACGCCCGTCTTGCCGCCGATGCTGGCGTCCACCATGGCCAGCAGGCTAGTGGGGCAGAGCACGAACTCCACGCCGCGCAGGTAGGTGGCGGCCACGAAGCCGGCCACGTCGCCGACCACGCCGCCGCCGAGGGCGACGATCGTCCCCGTTCGGTCCAGCCCGGCGCTCAGTAGGCCGTCGTAGAGGTTGCGCACGGTGTCGAGCGTCTTGTGGCGTTCGCCGGCGGGCATGGTCAACACGGTATAGAAACCGGGTTTCTCCGAGAAACTTGGTTTCTGGAACTTCGCCACGTGGAACGGCCCGACCTCGCTGTCGGTGATAATCGCCACCGGCCCGCCGACCCCGGCCAGCGCCAGCGCCTCGGCCAGCAGCCCGTCGCCGACGACGACGTCATAGCCGCTGCCGGGGCTGCGTACCGGCAGCACGTCGCGCAGCCCACCGGCCAGCGCCGCGGCGATATCGCCGGCCACCTCCTGAGGCGCGCGGCCGTCGGTCGTCACCGGGCGGAAGCGGGCGTAGGCGGCGGCGCGCTGCTGCAAGAGAGTCTGGACGCGGCGCTCGGCGTCGGGCGCGTCGAGCAGCGGCCGCTTGGCGTCGTCGCCGGCCACGCGGGCCATGATCGTCTCCGGCGCGGCGGCCAGGCAGAAGACGGGGCCGGTAGCGCCCAGCGTGGCGGCGTTGTCGGGGTCGAGCATCAGCCGGCCGCCGGTGGCGATGACCAGCCCGCGCCGCCCGGCCAACTCCCCGGCCACGGCCGCCTCCCACGCACGGAAGCGCGCCTCACCGTCGTCGCGGAAGATGTCGGCGATGGGCCGGCCGGCGCGGGCGACGATCAGCTCGTCCGTATCCACAAAGGCGCGCCCCAGCCGCCCGGCCAGCAGACGGCCGACGGTTGTCTTGCCCGTGCCCATGAAACCGGTCAGGATTACGTTCTCGTCTACCACGTGTCACTTGCCAGGAAGAGCTCACGCCAAGGCGCAAAGGGGCAAAGACGCAAAGAAGAGCTTTTTCTTTTCTCCCTTTGCGCCTTCGCGTGAGCTTCTTACTCTTTATTCGTCACCAAATTGTCACCCAACGGGAACCAACTGCCAAACCTCGGCGTCTTGATAGCATGACAGGGTATCGTTACAGACAAAGATACCCCACAAAAGGAGAATGACAGATGTCTAAGCAGAAGAATCTAATCGCCGTACTCTTCATCGCCATCATGGCCCTGGCGCTGGTGGCCTGCAACGCGGCGCAAGCCGGCGGCACGGCCGCGCCCGCGGCGCAAATGGGCTCCGTTGTTAGCGCCGGCGGCGTCACCGTCGTCGGCCAGGGCACGGCCTATGGCCAGCCCGACCAGGCCAACGTCGTCGTCGGCGTGGAGTCCTTCGCCGCGACTGTGGCCGAGGCGACGACCCAGAACCAGACAGCGCTCGAAAGCGTCATGGCCGCGCTGACCGCCGCCGGCATTGCCGACGAGGACATTCAGACGACCAACTACAGCCTCTTCGCCGAGCAGACCTACGGTGAGAACGGGCCGACGGGCATCGCCGGCTATCGCGTCAGTAACCAGGTCAACGTCAAGATCCGCGACATCGCGCTGGTCGGCGACGTGCTGGCGGCCGTGACCGAGGCCGGGGCCAACTCGATCTACGGCGTCAACTTCTCCGTGGCCGACCCGGCCGCGCTGGAGGCCGAGGCCCGCGCCCTGGCCATGCAGGACGCCGCTAACCGCGCCGCGTCGCTGGCCGAGCTGGGCAGCGTCTCGCTGGGTGAGATCACGATCATCAGCGAAGTCGTCGGCGCGCCGGTCATGCCTATGGGCGGCGGCTACGCCATGGAGCAGGCCGCCTCGGCCGCCCCCGGCATCTCCCCTGGGCAGTTGAGCTATCAGGTGCAGGTGCAGGTGACTTACAGTATTCAGTAAGCCAGTAAGCCAGTAGGTCAGTGGGTCAGTATTCAGTCCGAATCACTGACCTACTGATCTACTGACCTACTGACCTACTGACCCCTACTCCTCCCCCGCCACTCCCGCCACCAACAGGTGCAGCGCCGTCAACAGGTCGGCCTGCCCTGTTTTTGTTTCCACGTCAATTTGCAGCAGGCGGCGGTAGATCTGCTCCAACTGAGGCTGGCTGAAGCCACGCGCCTGGGCCACCAGCTTCTCGGCCACGCGCGGATGCAGCTTCAGTTGTTGGGTCACGCCGGCCGGCCGTTCGCCCGCGTCCAGCAGCGACCGGGTCTGGAGCAGCAGCCGGAACTGGCGGATGAACATCGAGAACAGGTAGAACGGATCGGCCCCCTCATTCAACTTCTGCTGGAACAGCGCCGCCACCCGCGCCGGCTGGCGCGCCCCCAGCGCGTCCACCAGGTCAAAGATGCTGACCTCAGCGGCGTAGGGCGACAGGCGGGTCACGTCCTCGGCCGTGATAGTGCCCTCCGGCCCGGCGTAGAGCAGCAGCTTATCAACCTCGTTGCCCAACGCGGCCAGGTCGCTGCCGACGTTGGTCGCCAGCAGTTGCACGGCCTGGGGGGCAATACGGCCGCCGCCAGCCTCGACGTGGCCGCGAATCCAGCGATCCAGCTCACTCCCCTGGGGCAGGGCAAAGTGGCGGACGCGGCCGAGCTTCTCCTTCTCGGCCAGTTGGACGAGCCGATGGTTGGGCGACACGTCGGTCGGCTCCAGAAAGAATAGCCGCGTCGCGGCCGGCAGCGTTGGCAAGTAGGCCACCAGCCGGTCGAGGAATACCTTGTCGGGCGTGGCCGCCAGCAGCCCCTCGACGATGACCACCCGCACGCGGGCCAGAAACGGCATGGCGTCGCAGGCGCTCTGGAGTTCGTTGAAGCTGATCTTGCCCGACAGCCGCGTCGTGTTGAGCGACAGCATGTCGGCGTCCCCCTCCTTGGCCAGCAGCCCGGCCAGGAATTCGCGCTGGGAGTAGGTGTCTTGGCCGTGGAAGAGGTAGAACATGAGCAGTAGGTCAGTAGGTCAGTGGGTCAGTGGGTCAGTGGGTCAGTAGGTCAATTCACTGACCTACTGATTCACTGACCTACTGACCCACTACTCTTCCCCGCCCACCGTGCGCACAAAGTACGCGTGGGGCGGCAGGGCGCGGTTGCCGGCGGTCAGCAGCAGTTGGAAGAGGCGCGTGACGGGCGACAGGCGCACGGGGCGGATGGAGGCCACCTCCAGATCGCGGATGTCGCCGTCCACGGTGTAGCGCTCCTGGAGGGTGATGCCTAGCGGGCGGCCGACGATGAGCGCGCCGACGACGGCCAGGGTGGCGCTGGGCAGAGCGTTGAAGAGGTTCAGCAAGGCAGACCCTCTCCCTAACCCTCCCCCAGAGGGGGAGGAAACCTGATCCCCCGCCCTTCGGGAGGGGTTAGGGGAGGGCGATTTCTCGGCGCGCCACTGCTCAAAGCTGAAGACGGCCTGCGCGGCCAGCGTGGCCAGCATGGCCGTCGTCACCAGCACCGTGCCGCAGTTGGGGTGGACGGCCAAATGGCGCTCGCCCGCCCGCAGCCGCCGGTGGGCCTCGGCCACGGCCGCGGCGACCTCCTCTTCGGTCACGTCGCCGTAGATGTTGAGGTGGAAGCCACGGTGGTCGGAGTTGCCCTGGGCGCTAAAGCGCTTGTGCCCCTCCGAGAGGATGTGGATGGTGGCGTGCTCCAGGCCGTGGTTGCGGCGGATGCGAGCAATTGTACCTGTGATCATGTTGGCTCCCCTATCGCGCCCATTGATGATTGCCATCACTTGTGGAGTTCCTGGAGAGATGGAAGGCGCGGGATTAACTCGATAAGGCCGCGCAGAGCGTTGTTAACGGATGCTGTGTCTGGGAAGTAAGCACGAACGTCGGGGTCGAGGGCAACAACGCCTTCCGGCAATGTGTAGTCATGCTCTTCTACCGTACCATCCATACGGTGGATAGTGATCCGATAGCCTTGCTGATAGGAAGCCGCATGCTTGCCCCGCACACCTTTACTGAAGTCATACTCCGCCTTCATGCCGTCATCTAACTCTTCAGCGTTACCTTTGCTCATATTTCCTTCTTTCTTCCGGTGTCGCTTCGCGACAACTAATGAGCCTGATGCCTGTCTCTCTTTCGGTATAGACTACGATAAGTAGCCGCCCCTGTTCGAGAGGCCTAGATTAATGAACCGATCCTCTATGCTCGAATGCTCTTCGTCAAGAAGGGTGACACTGTTCGGGTCGCCAAATACTGTTTGTGCCTCGAAGAAGTCAACATCGTGCTTGCGTTCGTTAGCCAGGGCTTTCTGCTCGTCCCATATGAAGCGCGATGACATCGTTCTTGCCCCACCAGCTTACTGAGTAGGCTAACACAGCCCTGCCTCAATTACAACCAGCCTTCATCTAAAAGGCCCAACCACTCATGGGTCGGGCCTTGCCTTTCTTGGTACTAACAGTTGGCCGTCTATTTAGTCAACCAGCCGCGCGTTCAGCACGATCTCCGGCCCCCCGGCCAGCGCCTTCGACACCGGGCACTTGGCCTTGGCCTCTTGGGCGTACTCCTGGAAGGTCGCCTCATCCAGGTCGGGCACGACTGCCGCCACGTCGAGGACGATGCGGGTGATTGTCGGGCCGTCCTCCAGATGGACGGAGGCGCGGGTGTCAATGCGCGTCGGCGGAACCTGGTTGCGGGTCAGCACGGCCGAGAGGAACATGCTATAGCAGCCGGCATGGGCCGCGCCGATCAACTCTTCCGGGTTGGCCCCGCCGCCGTCGGCGAAGCGGTCGGCCCAGGTGTACGGCCCCTCGAACGCGCCGCTCTCCAGCTTCAGCGTGCCCGCGCCTTCTTTTAGCGTGCCCTGCCATTGGGCGTCTGCATGACGAATTGGCATGAAGATACTCTCCTTTTCAGATTTAAACTGGATCGTTATTGCCGGACCGCCTGTGATGGATGAAATTAGTCCAGCAGTTCTTGAACAAACTGGTAGGTGTTAATGAAAGCTTCTGGTGATGGTTTGCCGCTTAATGCCCGAAGCGCTCGGCTCAAAAGCGCGCGGTCAGTTCTACCCGGCACGATGATAATCCCAGCATGGTCGCGTCCCACCGAAAACCATTCAACCGCCAGTGGCCCGAAATCACGTGCGTTGCTCGTCAAGAGGATACGACCCTCATTGGAAGCAAAGTCCAACACCTTGTCATCGCTAGTGCCCTTCGGCAACGCTTGTTGGATCGGCAGCACATCTATATTCAGTTGTTGCCCGATTTCTACCAGTCCAGTCCACACGTGTTCGTCTAGCAAGATGCGAAATGTCACACGTTCTGACCCCTTAAACGGGCCAATTGGTCGGGCAAAAGACGTTGACTCAGGTCAGCCAACACAGCTTCTGGTTCATTTGCCGCCCAGTCGGCTTCGATTTCAGCCTGGTGCTCATAGTAGTAGGCGAGGGCCTCATAGATAGCCGCAGGCGGAAGATCCGGCAGTGCCTCCGAAACGATCTCCTCCACCGAGAAACCACCGTCTAGAAAGCCGGCTACGTGGGCTACAGCCACCCGTGTCCCGCGGATCATCGCCCGTGGGCCGGAGGGCGTATCGCGCTGCTCGATGTGTGGTGTATTGCCGAACTGTAGGCGAATTGCCGCTTCAGCTAACTGCTCCGGCGTCGAGTTCGCCTCCCTAGCTCGTCGTGTCAACAGACGGTAAGTCTCAGGTGAGATAGGAATCATCATAGACATGCGCTTACCTTTATTGTTCGGATTGCCCCCATTGTACCACAGCAGCAAAACATAACGGGCCTACACGCCGTAGCGATGGCTACCCTCGCCGCGCACTCGTCCGCCGCCCCCGCGTGCTCTTCCCCCGGTAGCTCGGCGCTTCGATGACGAAGAAGGTGCAGCGGATGCCGTCGAGCATCCGCGAGGCCAGGCGTGGGTCTAGCTCTTCAACCGGCACGGCGGTGGTGATGACGGTTGGCAGCCGGGCGTTGTAGCGGTAGTTGAACAACTGGTATAGCTTCTCGCGCGCCCAGGCCGTGGCGCTCTCCGTGCCCAGGTCGTCGAGCACCAGCAGCGGCGCGGTCTTCACCTCGTCGAAGCGCTTGTCCAGCCGAACGTTGCTGGCCGGGTTGAACGACGCGCGCAGGTGGTCGAGCAGGTCGGGCACGACGACGAACAGCACCGGCTCGCCGGCGTTGGTGCGATAGTTGGCGATGGCAGCGGCCAGATGGGTCTTGCCGTTGCCATAGGCCACGCTGTTGAACACCAGCCAGTCCTTCGGCTTGTCGGCAAAGGTCACGGCCAACTCCAGCGCCCGGCGCAGGTTCTCGGCCTGCGGCCGCGGCAGCTCGTTCTCGCGCGGGTCAAACGTCTCGAACGTCTTGTCGTTGTGCAGGTTCAATGTCGAGAGGTCGGAATGGTGCGCGCCGAGACGATAGTCGCGCGAGCGGACGTGGATCAGCTTCACGACGCCCTGCTGGCCGACGTGCCCCAGGCGCGAGCGCAGGCGCGGCTCCAGCTCGTCTTCGTCGAGGTTGGTGGTGATGACCGTCGGCAGGCGCAGCGCGTAGCGGTGGTTGATGATCTGATAGAGCTTCTCCTCGGCCCAGGCCGTGTTGCTCTGTGTGCCGAAGTCGTCGAGGATGAGCAGCGGGGTGTTGCGCACCTGCTCGAAGCGTTCGTCATAGCTGACGGTCGAGTCGGGGCCGAAGGCTCCCCGCAGGTGGTCCAGCAGGTCGGGCGTCGTCAGGAACAGGGCCAGTTGGCCGCGTTGCAGGCGGTAGTTGGCGATGGCCGCCGCCAGATGGGTTTTGCCACAGCCATAGCCGCCGCGCAACAGCAGCCAGCCGGCCGGGCTTTCGGCGAAGGCCATTGCCTCACGCTTGGCGATCTGTAGGCTGGTCTTTTCGTTGGCGGTGATACTGCCCATCTCGGTGATGAAGCTGTCGAAGGTCATGCCTTCCAGAAGGCCGGCCTGATTGAGACTCATCAGGTTGTCCAGCCGGGTGCGCTCCATCTCGGCCGCGCGACAGACGCAGGCTACGGCGCGGCCGAAGCTGGGGTCGTCTGGCCCCACGTCGCGCACGACGTAGCCCAGCCCTTCGCAAAATGGGCAGTCGGGCTTGCCGATGCCGCCGTCGTCGCGCCCGGCCGGCGGCTCAGCGCTGGATGATGTCGTCATACTCGGACGGAATTTGCCGTTGGAGGTTCCGTTGAGTATCTCGTTGACCGAGCGCATCTTTTCTCCCTTCCACGCGCCAGCGCTCCAGAATGCTCTGGACGTAGCGCCAGCGGCGTACATTGTTGGTGACGGCCAGTTTGATAGCCTCTTCAATCCAGCGCGGCGGGTACGTTTTCTCCGCCTCGCGCAGCTCGTCGGCGATCATCGGCGTCAGCGCGCCGATGTTTTGCTCGTAGAGGACGAAGATGTTGGGCCGCTCGATGAGCAGGGTGATGGGCTGTTCGTCGTCGGGCGACGGCCGCCACTCGCCGCGGCTGATGCCCTCGACGGCCGCCCGCCCCTTCTCGGTGTTGATGAAGTACAATTCCATCTGCCCGTCAGCGCCGTCTACGTCCACCTTCAGGAAGGTGCCGCGGGCCACCGCCCGCTCGACCCCGTCCAGCAGGGCGTCAACGCCGCTCTGGATGCTGGCCCCGCCCATCGCCTTCAGCAGCACCGGGTCGTTCATGAAGTCGGTCAGCCGCAGATAGCGCACCGCCCCCTCGCGCTGCCCCAACGCCCAAAAGGCGTAGAGCGTCACCTTGAGTTCGGCCATGTTGTCAATGGTGGGCAGCAGATCGCTGAAGAACAGATTGGGAATCGGCGTCGCCCGGCGCGTCCCGTCGGGGAAGCCGGCGAAGCCTTGCATGGAAGCCCGTGTAGTCATGGCGTCCTCTTGTTGGGCGGGTTGGCAACCCGCCCTATAACTCTATCTCCTGCCGATGCAAATTGCGGAACGTGGCCAGTTTGCCGTGCCAGAACAGGTCAATGGAACCGGTCGGCCCGTTGCGGTGCTTGGCGACGTTGATCTCGGCGATGTTGGGCCGCTCGGAGTTGTCGGGATTATAGTAGTCGTCGCGGTAGATGAACATGACGACGTCTGCGTCTTGCTCAATGGAGTTGTGGACGATGATGTCGTTGGCGATGAAGTTATGCGGGCCGGGCACGGTCAGGTCGAAGACTTCTTCTACTGCGTCCGGCGTGATGGCTATGATCTGATCCCAATAAACGTCGCTGACCGCGAGATTCTGTAATTCGGTCGAATGCGTGGCAGCCGCCACGCGCGACGCTCGCTCTCGGCTCAGGTTTTGCTTGAAGATGGTCATTCCACTGTAGGCTGTCCCGATTCCTTCGTGCAGCATCCGGTGGCTAACGGCCGCCTCGCTCATGGCCGGTCGCACGTGCAAGTCCCACACTGCTTGCGGAACGATGTCACGGTTGGTGTTCGCCTCGCGTCCATCCAGGTAAGCTACAATCTCGCGCAGCCGTTCAAGCCTTTCGTCCGTGGGCGCTCCGATCTGGTCTGTGAAGCGCAAAACGTCGTCGCGGCCAGTGACGATCACATGATACTGCGGTCGTCCTTTATCTCCCTGCGCCGTCCGCCTCAGAGTTGCAGTGATGCTGAGGCGCAACAGCAGGGATTGAACGTCGCGGGCCAAGCGTTCGCTGCATGTTGCGTAGTAGATCGCGGGCCTCGGCCTCTTGCCCCACGTCATGCGAATGCAGCCGTCCGTACTCCACAGGTGACGGAGGAACGTGGCGATGCCGGCGCTGTCTTGTTGGAATACGCGCTCAGGCACTCGCTTCTCGTATGAACGCAAACCCCAAGCGCCCAGTTCGTCAAGCCAGACGCTCACCGGGCTGCGCGTGCCGTGGGTCAGGTGTCGTGTGGCCGCGAGGTAGACCTGATACCAGGTGCGCTCGGGCCGGATACGCGGCTGAACCTGATCGCCGAAGACGGCGGCGGCAAGCGCGGCAACCATCTCCGCCAATGCCGGCTCGCGCGTCGTATATTGAATGGCATGCCGCGGCAGCGTGCAACCATCGCCGATCAGATGACCCAGAAGAGCAAGCTCCTCTTGGCTCAGCGTACTACTACCACCCAGTGGAAGTTGGCGCGGCAGGGCGATATGAACGCCGGCTGCTAGCTCGTCCAATCGCTGCCAGCCGGCGATCGTCAGGAACAGGTGATTGCCAGTGGCTCGAATTGTCCGGCCGAGGCGCGTCGTCAGTCGGTAGGTTGACGTGACGCCCGTCGAGAAGGCGCGCGTTGCTGTGGCTCGCTCGATCTGGTACGTGGTCGGGTTGAGCGCCCAGACATCGAACCCCTGCCGGCCCACCAGATCGCGCATCGCCACCCGCTCGCCGGAGTCGGCCAGCGTGACCAGCGTATCGCCAGTCAGACAGCCTGAGTCGCGTAAGTCCGACAACTGTGGCCGCTTGTTCTGCCGGCTCTCCACGGCGCGGCTGAGTTGGGCCGCGGCCAGCACCGGCACGTCCAGCTCGCGGGCCAGCCCCTTCAGCTCGCGCGAAATCTCGCTGACTTCCTGCACGCGGTTGCTCGACGGGCGCTCGGACTGCATCAGTTGCAGGTAGTCAATCATCACCAGGTCCAGCCCGTGCTCGGCATAGAGGCGGCGGCACTTGGTGCGCAGTTGCATGGGCGAGATGGAGGGCGTGTCGTCAATGTAGATGTGCGTCTCCGACAGGCGGCCGAGCGCTTCCAGGAAGATGCCCCACTCATGGTCGGCCAGATCGCCGCGCCGCAGCCGCTGCGAATCAATGCGCGTCTCGGCAGCGATCATGCGCTGCAACAACTGCTCGCCCGACATCTCCAGGTTGAACATGGCCACGCGCTTGTCATAGCGCCGGGCGGCGTTGAGGGCGATGGAGATCTCCAGCGCCGTCTTGCCCATGCCCGGTCGGGCGGCGATGATGACCAGGTCGGACTTGTTTAGCCCACTGAGCATCTTGTCCAGGTCGCTGAAGCCGGTGGGCACGCCGATGAATTCGTCGCCGCGCTCGCGCAGCAGCTCCATCCGCTCCAGATAAGTACTGGCGATGTCGCGCACCGGTTGCAGGTCGCGCGTCGTGCGCTGTTCGCTGATGCTGAAAAGGGTGTGTTCGGAGCGGTCGAGAACGACGTTGATGTCCTCGGCCTCGTTATAGGCCAGCTTGGCGATGGAGCCGGCGGCCAGGATGAGCTTGCGACGAATGGCCGCGGCCTCGACCATCTTGCCGTAGGCTTCGACGTTGATGGACGTGGGCACGGCGTTGAGCAGGCTGATGACCGTGCTCTCGCCGCCGATCTCTTCCAGTCGCTCGCGCCGCCGCAACTCCTCGATCAGCGTCACCACGTCGAGCGGCACGCGCTGGTCGCTGAGGGCCAGCATGGACTCATAGATCCAGCGATTCTGGGCGCGATAGAAGGCGTCGGCGCGCAGGAAGTTCGACACCTCGAAGAGAGAGTCGGGGTCAATGAGCAAGGAGCCGAGGACAGCCTCTTCGGCTTCAATGCTATGAGGTGGCAGGCGTTCTTCGATAGTATCCATAACCGCTACATGCATCCCCAAACGAAAACGTGAAACGGTTCCCGTTTCACGTTCACTGCGAACCGCGACGGTTCGGGGCCGGCGCCGCGGCGCGCTTACGGGCGATTGCTTTCGTCGAAGTCGTCGAAGTCGAGCGTGTCTAAAAAGTCGCTGAAGGCGTCGAGTTTGCCAACGTCGGCCGCCTCGCCGCTCTGGGCCTGCGCCTCTTCCTGCAAGTCCGGCTCCGGTTCAACCCCGGCCACGTCCATCACTTCTTCGGCGATGAAGATCGGCACCTTGGCCCGCACGGCCAGGGCGATGGCATCGGATGGCCGGCAGTCAATCTCACGCGCTTCGCGCTCGCCCTCGATGTTGATGAACAGCCGGGCGTGGAAGACGCTCTCGTTCAGTTCCTTGATCAGCACGTGCGACACTGTGCCGCCGAGTTGCGTGATGACGTTCTTGAGCAAGTCCTGGGTCAGCGGCCGGGCCACCTTGACGTCTTGCAGTTCAATCGTGATGGCCTCGGCTTCGCAGGGGCCGATCCAGATAGGTAACTGCCGCTCGCTGTCCACTTCGCGCAGCAGCACGATGCGGTATTGCGAAACCAGACTGATGCGGATGCTGTCAATCACAACCTCGATCATGGGCGGTCCCTCGGGCGCTCGCTACGCTCCACTGGGGTGGAGCTTGGTTTGCGCTTATTGTAGCACAGATCGGCGGCTGTCCAACTGGGAAAGGTTCCAGGGGCCAGGGGCTAGATTCCAGGGGAAGAACCTCTTCCCCTGGAACCTGAAACCTGGTCCCTGGAACCTAATGAGACAGGATAACCCAACTCTGCCCCCGCATCTCCATGACCAGATTCTTCAGGCGAATGTCGGGGGCCTGGGTGGCGGTGGCCTGGGCGGTGTTGCCGCTCAACTCGACGGCGTGGAGCTCGTAGCCATATTCGGCCGCGGCGCGTACGATGCGCAGGTAGCTGGTGGCCATCGGGTCAATGATCGTCCCGTTGTTGAGGATATCTTCGACGCTGTCGAGGATGACGTTGGCGCGGGAGTAGTCGCCGGCGCGGGCGGCGGTGTCGGCGGCGACGAGCATCACTTCGAGCGTGATGTTCATCTCCTCTTCCGGCCGGCGCGTCAGGTCGGCCGGATTGCCCAACTCGCGCACCTCCGTCGGATGGGGCAGCCAGGCGCTCAGGAAGTGGGCCGTCGGGTCGTATAGCTCCTGGTAGCGACGGGCCACGTTGTAGTAGCGGACGGTGGTGCGCAGGTCTTCGACGACCAGCGGATCAACCGGTGTGGCCTCCAGGGTGGTCAGCCATTGGCTCTCGATCTGGGCCAGCGTCGCGCCGTAGTAGGCCTGCAAGTTGGCGTCCACGGCGGCCGATAACGTCGGCCCGTCGTCAGAGGAGACGTCGCTGTAGAACTCCTTGAACCGGCTCCAGCCGCCGAGGTCTACCAAATAGGTGACAAACCCGCCCGCTTCCAGATAGCCGATCTCGTGCTGCACCGGGTAGAAGTCGTCAATCAACTGCGCCAGGGGCACGTGGCCGCCGACGCTATGGAGCGCCGCGACACGTTGGTGCAGGTCTTCAGCCTTGTAGTGGCCGCCACTGGCCCACACAGCCAGCCCCTCGGCCAGAAAGGTGATGCGCCGTGGGGCAAACTGCTGATCGAGAATGTGGGTCGCCTCGTGTACCAGTAGCTCGTAGACGCTGCCGCCGGCGTAGCGCCGGTCAACGTAGGAGACGACCATATCGGTTCCGGCAAACCCCCCCTGACCGACGACCCGGTCAATCAGATAGACGTTTAGCTTCTGGCTGGGCATAATGGCCATGCGGCTGGCCGCCTGGACTACGGCCGATTCGAGCAGCGGCAGCAACGTCGGCAGGTCGCGCGCCGCGGCCGTGTCGCTGACGACGTGGACGAAGCAGCAGGCGATCTCCGTCGTCTGCCAGGTGGCAGCCGCGTCGAGCGCCGCCTGTCCCGAAGCTACTTCTACCGTCCTGTTCAGCGTCACCCGGTTGTTAGCCGTGTCCTCGTCGCCGGATTGAATGGTGTCGCCGGGGTCGAGGACGATGTCAATCTGATGTTCGCCCGCCAGCCCGGTCGTGTCCCAGGCCCACTCAAAGATACCCTCGGCCTGCCCGTTCCAGTTGCGCCGGTCGAGCGTACCGCTGGCGATCTGCGCCCCATCCACGAAGATGGCCGCGTTGACGTCGCCGACGCGCAGCGATTCCGGCACGTGGGGCAGCAGTTGG
>CXWK01012827.1_pt2 | contig 13337 bp, 17 predicted proteins | sample 590851 | NCBI WGS metagenome assembly CXWK01 (sample SAMEA3498364, study PRJEB10139) | wastewater metagenome | biome: wastewater treatment plant; material: activated sludge | place: Denmark | collected 2014-08-01
CTGAAACTTTAACTTCACCAAATACGTGAGGATGCCTTCTAATCAACTTTTCCTGAATCGAATCAATTACATCATCTATATTAAAATGATTGTCTTCTTCCGCTATTTGTGTGTGAAATACAACGTGTAACAGTAAATCACCGAGTTCTTTTCTTAATTCATCATAATTTTTGTTATCAATAGCTTCAACAACTTCATAAGCTTCTTCAATTGTGTTAGCTTTTATGGAATCATTAGTTTGTTCTTTATCCCAGGGACATTCTTTTCTTAATCTTTTAACAATCTGTACAAAATCAGTAAATTTGGTCTCAGTCATTCGTGATCCTTTTTAATTAAATGGTTCAAATCAAATTTAAAGAAAAATATTTTATTCATTTGGAGTTTTTATGATAGAAGAAAAAATTAAAGAACTTGGATATGAAGTTCCAGAAGTAGCAAAACCTTTAGCAGCATACATACCAGCTAAGCAGGTTGGAAATCTTGTAATGACTTCTGGACAGGTTCCATTGGTTAAAGGTGATATTTTATACAAAGGAAAAGTTGGAAAAGATTTATCTGAAGAAGATGGAATAAAAGCTGCACAAGTGTGTGCGTTAAATTGTTTAGCGGCAATTAAAAGTGTGATTGGAAATCTTGATAGAGTTATTGAGGTTGAAAAACTTACTGTGTTTGTTGCGAGTGCAGAAGATTTTACAGCTCAACCAAAAGTTGCAAATGGAGCTTCTGAATTAATCGGAAAAATATTTGGTGAAGCAGGAAAGCACGTCCGAAGTGCAGTTGGTGTTACTGCTCTTCCATTAAATTCAGCTGTTGAAATTGAAATGATTGTTAGAGTAGAATAGATATTAAAGCTTTAACCAGTTTGAAATAATTTCAGATCCATATTCAGTTAAAATTGATTCTGGATGAAATTGTATTCCTTCAACCGGAAAAGTTTTGTGGCGAATTGCCATAATTATTCCATCTTCAGTTTGTGCAGATATTTCAAGCTCAACTGGTAAGGAATTTTTATCAACAATCAGTGAGTGATATCTCATTGCATTAAAATTCTGTGGAATATGTTTAAAGATTGTTTTGTTGTCGTGAAAGATTTGTGAAGTCTTTCCGTGAACGGGATTTAAAGACTTTATAACTTTTCCACCAAAGGTTAAAGCAATTGCTTGATGCCCTAGACAAACTCCGAGAATTGGAATAGTGGAACTAAAATCATTAATAATTTGTAATGAGATTTTGGAATCTTCAGGTTTTTTCGGTCCAGGCGAAATTAAAATCTTATCTGGTTTTGTTTTGATTATTTCATCCAGAGATATTTCATTATTTCGTTTTACTAAAATCTTGCACTTGAATTTTCCTAAAAGTTGAACAAGATTAAAAGTGAATGAATCATAATTATCTATAACTAATACTTTCATATGGTCAAAATAAAAAAAATATCTGTGATAAGGATTATTTATGAGGATTATGAGCAATTAAAACGTCAAAAGCATAGTTAGATTCATTGACATTAAGTCAGGATTTCTATAAAATCGAAGTGAAAATTTTGAGAAAATTATGAAAAAGTATCTTTTAGTTTTTGCAATAGTAATTACATCATTAGCAAATGCTCAGTTTAAAGATCCTGTGTTCCCAACAGAATCACCAAAAGATGGAATTACAGACAATACTTCTGATTTAGTTTTAGGATTTATTAATCCAAATAATTTTAGTATGCACCATTCATTTGGATTGTCATACTCAACTTTTGGTGGACAGGGAATGAGCTTAGCAACTTATACAAATAGCATGATGTACAAATTTTCTGATGTTATGAACTTACAAGTTGATGCAAGTTTTGTTACAAGTCCTTACAGTTCGTTAGGAAAAGATTTCCAAAAATCTATACAAGGCTTTTATATAACAAAAGCAGCATTTAATTATAAACCCTGGGATGATGTGTCAATTTCGATTCAATATCGTAACATGCCAAATAGTTATTATAATCCATTTAACAGATATGGCGGATATTACGGAAATTCATTTTACGGCGATGGATATTTTGATTCTGGTTTTGGCTCTTTTATGTACTAATCTTCGAGAATTATATTGACGGAACAAAACAAGACACAACACAACAATACTTCAAAAGATAACCAGGAAAAAAATACAACCCTTTTCTTTATTATTGCCTCAGTAATTCTTTCAGTTTTTGTAATCTATTTACTTTATTCAGTTTTAGATAAAACTGGAATTATTGCATTTGATAATGAAGAGCAAGTAAAACCTAAAAATGTGCAACAACTAATTCAGGTTGAGGTACTAAATGGTTGTGGCGTTGCAGGTATTGGTGATGGTTTAACAGATGTTTTGCGCGCTAAAGGTATAGATGTTGTAAAAACAGGTAATTACAGATCATTTGATGTAGATAACACTTTTATTGTTGATAGAATGGGAAAAACCGAAACTGCAAACAGAGTCGCAGATTCATTAAATCTTGATAAACGATTTATTATAACAGAAAAAAACAAAAATCTTTTTCTTGATCTTACAATTGTGATAGGAAAAGATTATAAAAATTATTTTCAAAAAAGCGGGAGTTAATATTGAATTCAAAATTATTTGCTAAAAAAATTGCAGACTTAGTATTTAACAAAAAAGGTTATGATGTAAAGATTATTGATCTACAAAATATTGCATCATTTGCTGATTTTTTTGTTATCTGCTCAGCAGATTCTGATACACAAGTAAAAGCGATTGCTGATGAAATAGACAAAAGCCTAAGAGATGAAGGAATTAAATGCTGGCATAAAGAAGGTTATACAGCTTTAACCTGGATTCTTCTCGATTATGTTGATGTTGTTGTACACGTGTTTAAAAAAGAATCACGTGAGTTTTATAATATAGAAAAACTTTGGGCTGACGCTCCTTCAATTGAAGTTTTTGATCCAGCACTTGTTAAAGCTGAAGAAAAGAAAGTAAAAGTTGTTGCTAAGAAAACTACAACTAAAACTAAATCGCCCCAAAAAACTACTGTTAAAAAAGCAACAGCTAAAACAACAAAAAAGAAAACTACAAAAGAATAATATAGAAGAAGTTTGATTTGAAAGAATATCTTTACTCTGCGTTCCGAGAAGCTGAAAATAAAATTCCTGAACTTAAAGAAATCTCAATATCGTTTGATGTCCCAAAATCTATTGAACATGGAGATTTATCCTCGAATGCAGCAATGCTGCTAACAAAAAGATTGAAGAAAAATCCAAAAGTTATTGCACAAGAAATTATTGATGCTTTAGAATTAAATAAATCAGTAATCTCAAAAGTTGAAATTGCTGGACCAGGATTTATTAATTTTTTCTTTAGTAAGGATTATGTAACTAAAATTATTAAAGAAATTCTTGATAAAAAAGATAAGTTTGGAAAATCAGATAAATTTAAAGGTAAGCGAGCAAATGTTGAATTTGTTTCTGCAAATCCAACAGGTCCTTTAACTGTTGGGCACGGAAGAAATGCTGTTGTTGGTGATACTGTTGCGAACTTGTTAGAATGGATTGGATACGATGTTGAACGAGAATATTATTTTAATAATGCTGGTCGCCAAATGCGTGTTCTTGGCGATTCTGTTAAATATCGTTATTTAGAAATCCTTGGAGATAAGATAGAATTCCCTCAAGATTATTATCAGGGTGAATACATTAAAGATATTGCAATGCAATTATTTATTAAGTACGGCGATAGTCTTCGAAATGAAGATCCTGAATCAATTTTTAAGGACACCGCAGAACAAGAAATATTTTTTGATATAAAAAAATCTCTAGCAAATCTTGGTATTAATCATAAAATATTTTTTAATGAAAATTCATTATATGAAGAGGGAAAGATTAATGAACTTCTAAAAACATTTAAAGAAAAAAATCTTACTTATGAAAAAGATGGAGCAGTTTGGTTAAAATTATCAGAACTTGGCCAGCCTGAAGATAAAGTAATGGTTAAAAGTTCTGGTGAACCAACTTACCGCCTACCTGATATTGCTTATCATTCCGTTAAGTTGCAGCGCGGTTATGATTTACTAATTGATTTATTTGGTTCAGATCATAATGCAACTTATCCTGATGTAATGGCAGGGTTAAAAGCCATTGGTTATGATTCTTCAAAAGTTAAAGTATTGATTCATCAGTTTGTTACAATTATGGATGGTGGGGAAGTTGTTAAAATGTCCACTCGTAAAGCAAATTATATAACGCTTGATGAGTTAAATGGTGAAGTTGGAAAAGATGTTGTAAGATATTTTTTCAATATGCGTAATATTAATTCCCATATGTTTTTTGATCTTTCAGTTGCTAAGAAACAATCAGATGAAAATCCGGTTTTTTATGTACAATACGCACATGCTAGAATCAATTCAATCTTACGAAGGGTGAAAGAAGAGCAGCTTGAAGTTTCTATCAACCATCTTGAATTATTATCTCACGAGGACGAACAAGCCTTATTAAAAACACTTCATCAATTTAGCGAGGAAGTTTTATTAAGTGCAAAAGAATTAGAGACACACAGAATTTGTACATATCTTTATGAGTTGGCTGCTGCATACCATAAATTTAATCGAACTAGCAGAATTCTTGGAACAGAAAGACACCTTGCTGAAGCACGTTTAACATTAGCTTATGCCACAATGATTGTGATAAAAAATGGTTTAAGTATTCTTGGTGTATCTGCTCCAGAAGAAATGTAAATTAATCGGCTATTGCTATTGAAGCCGCGAATATTTTTTTAGCACCAGATTCTAAAAGAATACTTCCACATTCTGAAATAGTTGCACCTGTTGTAATTACATCATCAATCAATAAAACAGTTTTTTCCTTAACTGCATTTTTATTTTTTATCCGGAATGCCTTAGAAATATTTTCTTGTCTTTCAGTTAACGTCATTGTTGTTTGAGATTCGGTGTACTTCTTCCTCTTTACAATTTGATCCGAACAGGGAACATTTAAAACTTTACTCATTCCTTTAGCGATATAATAAGATTGATTATATCCACGTTCAGCTTTTTTTAGCTGATGTAACGGAATTGGAATTATTAAATCGATTTTCCAATCCGATCTAGTTGATTGAATATTAGCTGCTAGAACTTTCCCTAGAAAAATTCCTACTTGAAATTTATTTTGATATTTAATTGAGTGGATAGCGTGCTGAAGCTCTTTATCTTTTTCAAAAACAAAGGGAGCAAAGAACTCTGAAATAATATTTTTGTTTTGAAATTTTCTTTCAAACTCAATTTTTAATCTTTCATCAGAAGCAAGTTGGATTTTGGAAAAACAAATCGGGCAAATTGTATCTTCATTTGTAAGTAGTTTAGTTTTGCAGGAACAGCAAAATCTGGGAAGGATAAGATCAAATAATTTTGTAGCATAAGTTTTTATTTCCCCCAAAGCTATCATAACATCCCAGAACGCTTTCGTAAAAACCATTCAAAAGCAAAAAGCAAAATCACAATTACAAGCAGCCATTCATCAGACCAAAGTCTTATTTCAGATGTTGTAAGTTTTTCTTTTGAAGCTGAAAGATTAAGTTCATTTAATTTTACAATCAGAGAATTTATATCGCCAGGAGAATAAAATATTCCTTTTGTCTGATTTGATAGCAAACTTAAAAATTCGTAGTTCATTCTTGAGTCAATCATTTCAATATCAATATCCCCAATGTTAAATGTGCCATTATCATTGCCAAGCATCTTGCCATTTAAGCTAGCGTTACCGCTAAAATAATAATCACCATTTGTACTTAGTGAAACACTTCCTTCGTACAATCCAGCACCTATTGAATTTAATATTAACTCATCTTTTGAGTTTTGCGCATTTATATTAACTTTCACTTCAGCCTCGCTAACTGGATTAAATGATTCATCATAAACCTGGGCTGTAAATTCAACTAATTCACCAGATGAATAAATCTTCTTTGAAGTTTTAATTTTTACTTTTTTCTGATCATCTGGTGCATTTAACCAGCGAGTTGTACTCAGAATAAAACCATCAAACAAAGAAAGATTTTTATTTGCTGTTTGCAGTTTCCATTTCCAGATATCTTTTCCTATCAAAACAACTGCTCGCTTCGAACCAAAATTTCTTGAAACTATTAAAGGATTATTTCTAGGTTGATTATTGATTTTAACTTTTGAAATTATTTTACTCTCAGGTTTTACATCTAACGATACGATTGGTTGATTGATTGGTGGAAGATTATTCCAATCATTGCCTTGATTATTCTGAATAATTGGATTATCGATTTCACTTATCTGTATATCAGGTTGAACTTGCAAATAGTTTTTATCAATCATTGAAACTGAAATTGGAAGAAGATAACTTAAACTATTTAATTTCTTTAACTCAACATCACTTGTAAGTAATAAAAAGAACGGAGTGTTTTTGTTTTCTAACTTATTAACTAATCTTGTTAAAAAATCATCACTAGTTATGCTAGTTGGAAATCCAATTAAATAAATTATATCTGCGCTATCAAGTTCTACACTTGGATTCTGTTCTAGAAAATTACCAGCACTAATCTGAGTTAGCGTATTCACTTTCAGGTTATTATCGGCACTGAGAGAATTTTTTATAAACGTTAAATCTGAAGAAGGACTGCCGGCAATTAAAAGAATATTTATTTTATTGCTCAAAACATTTATATAAAAAACTTTTTGATTGTTTAAAGTATTAGATTCACCTTCAAGATTATTAATCTTTAAAGATAATTTTTTCTCGCCACTTTGCTTTGGTGTGTAATCAAATGATATAGAATTAACACCAGATCGGTCAAGCGCAATATTTTTGTTTTCGATTAATTGTGAATTCTCATACAATGAGACTTGAGTTGTTGTACCTGCAAAACCTTTACTTAATATTGTTGCAAGAATTGTTGTCGGAGTTTCAGCGTAAATAAATTCATTATTGATAACATTTTTAATCTCAACATCATTCTTTTTTGAGCTGTCACCGATTCCAACTGTGAAAACAGGAATACCAATTTTTTCAGCGCTGTAAATTGGTGTTAATCCTTGTGTAATTACACCATCTGAAACAATAGTAATCGAAGCTATATTGCTTTCACTCTGATTTACCATTGAAAATATATTTGCAAAATCAGATGATGTTTCATTAAAAGTAAATTGCTCTAAACTATCCTTACTTATTTGATTTACTTCAGCTCCAAATGAATAAAATTCTATATCTCCATTAAGTGAAGATGATTGGATTTTATTAACAATATTATTTACCGAATTATTTCTATCAGTTCCATCTTTAATCGTAATTGATTTGCTGTTATCAATAAAAAAAAGATTTAATGGCGTTAAGATGTTTTTCTTTGTTAAAGTTAAAACCGGCTCAAAAAAGATGAACAATAAAATTATTAAAGATAAAGCTCTAAGTACCGTCAGGAGGATCTTTTTAAATTTTGAAACTGGCGGAAGTGTAAATCGATAAACATAAATTGAGTAGGCAGCAAGTATAATCAATCCAATAAAAAAGAAAATTGAATTGAATGAAAAACTTAAATCTATTTTTTCGTATCCAAACATTAAAAAAACATTTCCCCTTTGATTAAAGTAACTGCACTGCCTGCAATGTAAAGTTCATTATTAGCAGAATTATATTTTACTAAAACTCTACCTTTTCGATCTAAAACATCGCCTTGTTCAATTTGTATAAGAGAATCATCCATAGAATTATTTATCAATCCTAATTTATTTAGAACAAGCAGCAAAGGTCCACAAGCTGAGCCTGTAACCGGATCTTCATCGATTCCATGATAAGGGGCAAAAAATCTTAAATGAGCTGATGAATTATTTTCAACTGTTTCAATAGTAAAGACTGCAATATCAAAAAATTCTTTGTGAGAATTACTTAACACATTTAAATATTTAAAATCAGGGTTGATATTCCACAATGCTTTTAATGAATTTAAAGCAATGAAAAGATAGCCATTGTTAAGAATAATAAAAGGTAAATCGCAGACATCTACTCGTTCAATTCCAAGTGCATCCAAAACTTCTTCTTTGCAACCGTTAAACTCATTTAACTCAGGAATTGGAATTTGCATTAAATATTTACCATCATTAACAGAACACTTTATTATTCCTGATAGAGTTTCGAATGTTATTGTTTGATTGTCTGAGATTATTCCTTTTTCAAAAAGAAAATGAAGTGAAGCAACTGTAGCATGTCCACAAAGTTTTACTTCATTAGTAGGAGTAAACCATTGAAGTTTAAAATCAGCATTATCTGAGCTACTAATAAAAGCAGTTTCTGATAGATTCATTTCTTTTGCGATCAACTGCTTTTCTGTTTCAGATAAATTATTTGAAAAAGTTACACCAGCTGGATTGCCGCAGAAAGCGACATTGGTAAAAGCATCTATTTGAAAAATCTCAATCTCTTTTACCATTAAGCAGATTCTCGATTTTCCATTCTTTCATTTTATCATAAGTCTGGTAATCAGAAAGATCAAAATGGATTGGTGAAACGGAAACATAATTTTGTTTTATTGCAGCTTGATCAAGATCCAAAGTTTCATCAACATCTTTTAAATTGCCTGTTAGCCAATAATAATTTCTACCATAAGGATCGATTCGTTTTTCATAAATATCATCCCACTTGGATTTACCTTGCTTTGTTAATATCATTCCCTTGATTTCATTCTCAGGCAAATTTGGGACATTCACATTTAACATTGTACCAAGCGGCAATCCACGTTTATAAACTTCTTGAGAAAGTTTTTTTGCAACATTAGACGCAAAAGAAAAGTCCAAAACTTGGTGACTTGCAACAGAAATTGCAATTGATGGAACCTCCATAATCGCTGCTTCTCTTGCTGCTGAAACTGTTCCTGAGTATATAATATTTATTGCTGTGTTACTTCCGTGATTTATTCCAGATACAACTAAATCTGGTGGAGTTGTCATAAGATTTCGCATTCCAATTTTTACACAATCTGCTGGAGTTCCATCAATTGCGTAACCAAAAAATGCACCGTTTTTTTGATATTCAAAAACTCTAAGTGGAGTTTGCATTGTGATCGCATGTCCAACAGCACTTTGCTCTTTGTGTGGCGCAACCACAGTAACTTCTGCAATTTCTTTTAGAGCGTTTACTAGTGAAAAAATTCCAGCGGAATCAATTCCATCATCATTTGAAACTAAAATTCTCAAAGTTATCCTTAATTTATTATTTTGCTAAAGCAATATAGCATTAAGCCAAGTTTTACTCAATTTAACAATTTGCCATAGCGTACAAAACATAACTTAACTTTGAGTAAATTTGTCGTAAAAAATGTACACACTTAAACCATACATATTTAAAAGATACCCTGAAATAATTTTTGGATTCAGTACAAAAGTTTCTAAAGATGCTAAACCACCATATTATTTCAATCTTTCGTATTCCGTTGGAGATAATAAATCAGCTGTTGATAAAAACAGGAAAGATTTTTTTGAATCTTTGGATTTATCCGCAGAAAATGTTGGATATCAACGACAGATCCATTCAGATATTGTAAATGTTATTGGTTGCGGCGGAGATAATGGCGCAAGTGATGCTTTGATTACAGATAAAATGAATCTGGGCTTAGCTGTAAGTGTAGCCGATTGTACCCCAATATTTTTATATGATTTTAAAAACAAAGTAATTGCTGCAGTTCATTCTGGTTGGAGAGGAACTGAAAGTAAAATATTATGGAAAACATTTTCAAAACTTCAGAATGATTATAATTCAAAACCTGAAAATGTAGTTGCATACATTGGTCCATCAATATCCCAAGCAAATTATGAAGTAGGATTAGAAGTTGCTGAAAAGTTTAGTGGTTCATATTTAAAATCAAATGGCGAAAAATTTTTATTGGATGTAGCTGGAATTAATTATCAAATGCTTCTTGATTTTGGAATACCAAAAAATCAAATTCAAAAATCTGAGTTATGTACTTATGAGTATAATAATTTGCTCCATTCATATCGAAAAGACGGGGATCTTTCAGGAAGATCGATTGGCGTTATTGCAATAAAAGGATGAGATGAAAGCTTCACCAATCAAAATAATTTTAGGCTACGTTCTCATATGTCTTATCTGGGGATCGACGTGGCTTGCAATTCGTGCAAGCCTGGAATCTTTAACTCCATTTATCAGCGGCGGATCAAGATTCTTATTAGCTTCAGTTTTTATTTTAATATTGATGAAAGTGAGGGGAGTATCATTACAAAAAGATAAAGAGTCGATAAGACTTTATATATTGATGGGATTTATGTCTTTTGTAATACCCTTTGGTTTGGTTTATTGGGCAGAGCAATTTGTTCCTTCAGGATTAGCTTCAGTATTATTTGGTGTTTATCCTTTTTTCGTTGCAATATTTTCTTATTTCAGAATGCCTGATGAAATAATAGGCAAATTAAAAATTATCGGAATGAGTTTAGGTTTTTTTGGCATTGTAGTGATTTTTTCAGATTCATTTACAACAGATCTTACTAATCTTTTTCTAGGAATGGTTGCTGTTGCTTTAAGTGGAATTATGCAAGCATGGATTGCTGTAACATTAAAAAAATCTGGTAAGCATTTAAATCCGCTTTCTATGAATTTTATTCCAATGTTGATTGCCGGAGTTACAGGTTTAGCCATTGGAATGTTGACTGAAGATTTATCTTACATAAACATAAATCAAACCGCAGTTATTTCAGTCTTATATCTTGCCTTTTTTGGAAGCTTAATTACATTTACAGTTTTTTACTGGTTGATGAAAAAGATAAATGTAATAATGCTTTCATTCACTGCTTTTATCACTCCAATTATAGCGCTAATTCTTGGTTGGATATTTTATAATGAAACATTAACAACTCAACATCTTCTAGGAAGTATTCTTGTTTTAGTTGGTTTGTTAACTGCAAATCTTGATTCTTTTATAAATTCAAAATCAAAAACTGTTTAAGAATCTGATAAATTTAATCGTTAATTTTGTGATAGAGATTTTAGGAAGATTATGCAAAATATTATTCGGATAAAGAAAGCAACATTTTACGGTTATCATGGTGTAATGAGTGAAGAACAAAGTGTTGGCGGAAAGTTTGAAGCTGATGTTGATATGTACACAAATTTTGCTGAGGCTGCAAAAAAAGATTCGTTACACGATACAATTGATTATCACAAAGTTTACAAAGTACTTTACAGTCTTGCATTGGAACAGAAAAATTATCTTATCGAATCTGTTGCTATTAAAATTGCTGATGAACTATTAATAAAATTTACAGCGATTGAAAAAATTGCTGTGAGAGTTAGAAAAAATAATCCGCCGCTTGGTGGTGTTGTGGATTGTGTTGAAGTTGAAGTGATCAAGGAAAGAAAAGATTTAATTTAGATTGGATAGTGAACCTTTAAATATTGCATACATAGGAATTGGATCTAATGAAGGCGATAGATTAGCAAACATTAAAAATGCGATCTCTATGATTTCAAACCTAGATGATTGCATTGTTAAAAAAGTTTCATCAATTTATGAAACACTACCATTTGGTAAAATTGATCAGCAAAATTTTTATAATGCTGTAATTAAAATTAGGACTGAGATTTCTGTAAAGGATTTGTTTATTGCTCTTAAAGAAATTGAAAATAAAATTGGCAGAATACAGCGTGAAAAATGGGGACCAAGAGAAATTGATCTGGATATTTTATTGTATAACGACTTAATTATTTCTGATGAAATTATTACTTTACCACATAAAGGTTTAATTTATCGTGATTTTGTACTCGTTCCTTTAATTGAAATTGAACAAGAAATTATTCATCCAGTTTTTAATAAAAAATTATCTGAGTTTATAGATTTGCTGGAAACTCGGAACATCATAAATAAATTTTCTGAATCACAATTGTTGGAAGAAACAGATTTTGATAAATGATAATGAAATAAAGTACATTGCAGTTGAAGGCGTAATTGGCGCTGGTAAAACTGCACTTGCTAAAAAACTAAAAGCTAAATTAGAATCAAAACTTATTCTAGAGCAATTTGAAGCTAATCCATTTCTTGAAAATTTTTATAACGATAGAAAACGATTTGCATTTCAAACACAAATGTTTTTTTTGATCAACAGATTTAAACAGCAAGAAGAACTTAACCAGGAAGATTTGTTCACAAATTTTATTGTTTGCGATTACATCTTTGATAAAGATAAAATATTTGCTTATTTAAATCTTTCTGCTGAAGAACTTAAGCTTTATGAAAACATATTTCCTTTGCTTTCAAGAAATTTAAGAAAGCCAGATTTAGTGGTTTTCTTACAATCAAGTCTTGATCGATTAATGTTTAATATCAAAAAACGAAGCAGAGCAATTGAGAGAAATCTTACAAGAAATTATATTGAAGAATTGAGTGATGCATATAATCATTTTTTCTTTAGATACAATTCCACTCCACTTTTAATCGTCAACTCAACTGATATTGATTTTGTTAACAACGATGATGACTTTGATGAATTATTCCGTCAAATATTCAGGGAAGATCGTGGTGTAATTGAATATTTTAAACCAGAAAGTAAGAACGTAGGGTAAACAGAGTGGTAAGATTTATTATTTATTTTATTGTGTTTTTAATTTTGTTCCGTTTGGTTAGAGGTGTATTAAGTTTTTTATTTAGTTCTAAAAGTAACCAAAAAATAAACGATCAAGCTCCAAAGAAAAAATCTAAGTTTGAAAATGTTGAAGATGCAAAGTACATAGAAATAAAACCAGAAGATGAAAAAAAGAATTGATGACCAATGTCTTTTTTATCATTCATCCCAAATGCAATTAACTCACTTCTAAAAAAAATATTTGCGCTTAAAGAAAATAGAATTTACGAATTAAATATAGCAGATAAGGTTTTATTGATTTGTACACATCTTACTTTAAATGATCTGATTATTTCCACCTCACTTTATAGAGCAATAAAAGAAAAGTATCCCAATTCGAGTTTGGCAGCTGTAGTTAGTAATGAAAAGCATACCCAGATTAAAAATAATCTTATAGATGAGTTTATAATTATTAATAAATCTAAATTTATAAATCCACTAAATGTTATTTCTTTTATTAAACAAATCAGAACTCCATTTGACATTTGTATTGTTCCTGCAACAAAGTCTTTCTCGAGTAAATCAGATTATATCGCTAGATTATCCAAAAGTAAAATAAGAGTTGGGATTAATTCGTTTGATGGTAAGACAAATAAATCAAATTTCTGTTTTGATAGAAGAGTTGACCTGAATTATTGTAAACATCCAGACACAAATATTTCTGAAAGAGTTTTGGAAATTGTTAAGCCATTTGGTATTGACACTAAGGATTTAAGTTCGCAATTGA
>CXWK01007849.1_pt1 | contig 13333 bp, 8 predicted proteins | sample 590851 | NCBI WGS metagenome assembly CXWK01 (sample SAMEA3498364, study PRJEB10139) | wastewater metagenome | biome: wastewater treatment plant; material: activated sludge | place: Denmark | collected 2014-08-01
GGCCCAGCAGGTCGTCGCAAGTGCTCCCGACCGGACCGTGGGCTAGCACTCCGTGGTGAATCGCTCCACGGCGCTGCTCCCACGAGAGGCATGGCTGGAGCCGTACTCGGTGCTGCCGCCGACGACGTAGACGGCGTCGTCGAGCACGACGGTTCGCGCAAAGGAACGTGGGGTGAGCAGTGGCTGCAGCGGCACCCAGGTGTCGCCGTCGAGCGCGAACACGTCGGCCAGCACCTGGTCGGTCGCCTGTGACTCGCCGCCGACGAGCAAGATGGTGCCGCATGCGACCACTGCGCCGGCGGTGCCACGCGGGTCGATCGCCGGCCCGTTTGACCACGCGTCGGTGGCGGCGTCGTAGATGAACACGTCACCGAAGTCGTTGCGGCCGCTGCGGCCGCCGATGGCCCAGAGCTGCTCGTTCAGCACAACAGCCGCCGGGCTGCCCTCGGCCTGCGGAAGTGGAGCCACGCTCGCCCATGCATCGGTGGTCGGGTCGTAGACGACATGGTCGGAGATCGTCGAGCGCGCGGTGCCGCCACCGATCACGTGGATCTTGTTGTCGAGCACAGTTGCTGCGTGCCCGCCGCTCGCCGTCGGCAACGCAGCGGCAGTGCTCCAGGTCGCGCTGGCGACGTCGTACACCCAGACCTCGTCGGTGGGCCGGCTGGAGGTGCCCGTGAAGCCACCGATGACGTAGATGCGCCCGTCGACCGCTGCCACCGACGGTGCGTTCACGCCGCCACCCGGTAGCACCGTCACGTCGATCCAGCCAGCACCGTCGAAGCGCTCGACCTCGGTGATCGGCTTGCCATCCTCGCCGGTGCCGCCGACCGCGTAGAGCGCTCCCGCTGCCACCACGACTCCGTGCGCCGACCGCGCCCGGAGCAGCGGCGGTGCAGCCGACCACGACGGCTCGATGCGGGAGGTGGACGGCGCGGAGGAGGCCACCGGCGCGATGGTGGTGGCCATCGTCGGCGGCGATGCCGTGCTCACAGCCTCGGTCGATGGTTCTTCGCTCGCGCACGCTGCGGATGACACCGCCAGCACGACCACGAGTGCGGCCCGCGCCGCGGACCTCACGACCTCGGCTCCAGGACGACGACCGCAGTCTCTGTCGGGCGGCGAGCTGCGAAGGCGTCGAGGTCCTTGTCGATCTCCCGCCACCGCGACCACAGACGCTCCCGCTCCTCACCGCGGGCGGCGCGGCCGGTGGCCGGGCGCGGGCCACCGCCGCCGGGAACCTCGATCCGCACGTCGGGGTGGGCCTGCATGTTCAGCCACCACGCCGGCTCGGCCTCGCCCCAGCCGTTCATCGCCAAGGTGACCAGGTTCGGCCCATCCTCGAAGTAGCCGACCATCACCGTGCGCTCGAGGCCGGTGCGGCGCCCGACCGTGGTGACGCTCATCGCCCCCCATCCTTTCGACTTCGGGCGCCACAGGCCCAGCCGGCCGCGCGTGAGGCGGTACACGCGTCGATGGGTGAACCAGAAGAGACGAATGAACCAGCGAGGTGGAAGTCGCGGTGTGGTCTTCTGCTCGTTCATGTGCGTTCGCTCCTTCGTGGGTGCAGGCGCTGCTGGGCGCTCGGCGAACAGGTGCGGGTCGCGTCCACGTTACGACCAGCTGGTGAGTTGGTAGTCGATGCGAGTGCCGAGCAGCAGGTTGGCGTACGACGAGGCGACCAGCAATCCGCTCTGCCCGTCGTAGACGAGATCCGACACCTCGCCCGCGCCCGACTCGTGGATCGTGACCGTGAAACCGGAGTCGGTGGCGTCGACCGCGCTCACCGACACCGACGCCTGCGTCACCGGGTCGTAGTCCAGCTCCTGGCCGGCACTCAGCTGGTCCAGCGCGTCGGGCGAGATCCACAAGCCACCGACCTGAGCGGCTCCGTCGACGCGCTCCATGTACTCGGTGACCGACGGTGCGACATCGGAGTAGAGAGTGCGCGAGAACAGGTACCGCGCCCAGTCCGTGCCCGAGGTGCGGCGGTCGACCGTGAGGCCGGCCGCGAGGTAGATGGGCGAGCCGGTGACGTCGACCGTGACGGTGGAGTCGTACTCGACGTGGTTGACCGAGTCGACCCACGCCGGTGCGGCGGCCGTCGCCCACGGCAGCGCCGGCTGGCGCATGTTGACCAGCGTGCTCTGCGTGAGGAAGGTGGAACCGTCGCGACCCTCGCCTTGCGCAACCGGGCCGGTGATGGGCGGGCCTTGCGTCGCGCCCGCCGTGTGCAGCAGCACGCCGGAGTCGAGGTCGTAGACCCACGTGTAGTTGCCCAGGTCGCTGATCGATTGCAGCCAGATCGAGGAGAACTGCGTGTCGCCGATCGAGTACGGCATGCGCACGATCTTCAGGTCGTCGGTGACGACCTCGTCGATCTGCGCCAGCACATCCGGGTGCAGCCAGTAGTCCGATCCGGCCGCGGGAATGCCAACCGCGCCACCCCACGTGAGCGTGGTGACAGAGCTGTCGAGCGCCAGGTCGCTCAACCCGAAGGCGCGGATGGACAGCGCGGCGATCGAGTCGTTGAGCGCGACCACGTCGACCTGCGTGTAGCCGTGCCCGGCCGCGGTCTCGATGTCCTCACGCCGGTAGTGGTCGCCGGTCGTCGGGTCGACCCAGTTGCCCTCCTCGTCCTCCACGTACCGGTGGTACGAGTTGGCCACCGACGCAGCGCTCGCGTAGTACGTGAGGCGCGACCCCTGCGCGACCCACGTGGGGGCGGGCATGTCGCGCAGCTCGGGCAGCAGGGTGACGAAGAAGTTCTCGTCGGCGAGCGCGGCCTCGGCGTCGGGCGCCGTGGGCGCCGTCGGTGCGGTGGTCGGCGAAGTCGGCGGCGCTGCGGTCGATGTCTCGGTCGCGGTCGGTGCCGGCGCGGGTGGCACGATCGAGTCGGTCTGCTGCGCGACCGTCGTATCGGGGCCGAGCATCACGTTCGTATCGGTCGGCACAGTCGCCGGCCCGACGACGCTGCGAGCCCATCCGCTGTCGGCACCGGGCCGCACCCACACGGCCACCACAGCCAGCACGACCGCGCCGACGAGGAAGAGGCCGAGCGTACGAGGTGGGCGCTCCTGATGTGGCGCTGCAACAGCGACCCACTCATGGCCGTTCCACTGCGGGCCCGCGCCGACGGGGTTCTGGATGGGATCCATGACACCCTCCACCCACCAGGGTGAGCCTGCATCCGTGAGCGGCGCCAGGGTCCAATGGGTGCGATGGCCGAGTGTGGCTGGCACCACCTCGTGATCGGTGGGATCACCATTGCCCGGAGGGAGCCTGCTCGCGAGGATGAGGCGGTGATGATCGCCTCGCCCGTGGGCCTGTGGAGCCGGAACGACCTTCGCGCTCGTTGGAGGTCGTTGTTGGTGCTGGGCGTGCTGGCTGGCGTCACCACGGGTCTGGCCGTTGCCTCCTTCGACGGGGCACTGCGCACCGGCTCGGCGTTGAGCCGCCTCGAAGAGCGCAACCTCGCCAGCGACGCCGTCGTCTTCGCCTCGCAGAGCTCCCTCGAGCAGCCCCACTGGACGACCCTCGCGACGCGACCGGAGGTGGAACAGATCGCGCGTTGGCAGTTGGTGTTCGGGCTGGTCGACGGTGTGGACAGCGTGCTCTTCGCTCCCGGCGACGACGTCTTCCTGAACACGGTCGACCGGCCGATCGTGGTGGAAGGTCGCATGTTCGACCCGGCGGCGACCGACGAGATGGTCATCACCGACGCCTTCGTCGGCGAACCTGGCGTCTTGCCTGGTGTGGGTGACGTGGTGCATCTCGACGCCTACAGCTCGTTCGACCCGACGGCGCCACCCGGGCCATCGGTGGACTTCACCGTCGTCGGTGTCGTCCACTCCTCGCTGTCGTACGTGTTCACCGGCGGGATGTTCATCTCGCCGGGCTTCGCCGCCGCCTACCAAGGACAGATCGTGACGGCGGAGAACGCGATGGTGACACTGCGCAACGGCGCGGCCGATGTCGCTGCGCTCCGCCGCCATGCGAGCACCGATGTCTTCCAGGGGGTGCCGGTGCTGGACCTGCAGGTCACGGCTCGACGGGTGACCGCCACCACCGACGTGGAACGAGCGATGTTGCTGCTGTTGGCGGCGATCATCGCACTGTCGGGCCTGGTGTTCGTCGGGCAGGCCATGGCTCGATCGGCAGCCGCCATCGGCGCCGACGCCCCCACGCTGCGAGCGCTGGGCATGACCCGTCGCGAGCTGACGCTGTGTGCCTGCTGGCCCCACGCGCTCACCGTGGTGGCCGCTGTGGCCTCGACGGTGCTCACCGCCGCAATCGCCTCACGGTGGTTCCCGGTGGGCCTGGCCGCGCAGGTGGACCCGGACCGCGGGTTCCGGTTCGATGCGCTGCTGCTCAGCGCGGCAGCGCTGGGCGTGATGGTGCTGATCGTCGCCGGCGTGGCCCTGGCCAGTTGGCTGGCGGCGGGGCCGGAACGCCCGGTGGAGGTGGCGCGGCACGCGCGGCTCACCCGGCTGGGCTTCATCCGCCCGCTGACGGTGGGCGTGGGCATGCGGATGGCGCTGGACGGCGGGCGCCGCTCGGCGCGACGGACTTCTCGGTCGGCGCTGGTCGGTGCAACCGCGGCGGTTGCCGGCATCGTGGCGGTCATCACGCTCAACCACGGTCTCGCCGACGCGCTCCAGCACCCCGAGGTGGCCGGCATCGCATGGGATGCCACCGTGGTGCCCGATCCCGACGACGTCTCACCGGCCACCGGGGTCGACCCGGCGGTGGTCGCCGCCGTCGTTGCGCAGCCTGGGCTGGCGGCCATCGGCACGATCGGCAGAACGGTCACCCAGATCGGCGAGGTTGGTGTTCCCACCTTCACCGTCGTCGACGTCGGCGACGGACGCGCAGGAGGCGACGTACGGCTGGTGACCCTGACGGGCAGTGCACCTCACGCCGACAACGAGGTGACGCTCGGGCCGTCGACCGCGCGAGATCTCGGAGTCGGCATCGGCGACGCTGTGCGCCTCGCCGATGGAGGTGACGCCACGGTGGTGGGGCTCGGCTTGTTCCCCTCCGACGTGCACGCGCAGTTCGACGAGGGCGCCTGGATCACCGCTGGTCGATTCTTCGGCCCGGTGCCCAACGGGAGCACCGTGTCCGAGGGTGCGGAGTTCGTGATCGCTGTTCGCTTCGCCGACCGCACGGATCTCGAGGCGCAGGTGGCTGAGCTTGGCTCATCGCTGGGGGCGTCGGTGCAGTACGTGGCGCCCGCCGAGCTGCCGTTGGAGCTGAGCAACCTGCACAACGTGCAGCGCCTGCCCGAAGTGCTGGCAGCCTTCCTCGCCGTGCTGGGTGTGGTGGCCACCGGTCACGGCCTGTTTCAATCGGTTCGCCTTCGTCGCAAGGACTTCGCAGTGATGGGCGCGCTGGGCATCACCCGTCGCGGATCCAGGCTGATCCTGGCCGCGCACGGCACGATGCTGGCACTCGTCGGCCTCGCGTTCGGGGTGCCGCTGGGGCTGCTCGCCGGTCGCACCGGGTGGCAAGCCATCACCGATCGTGTGCCCATCACGTTCCGCTCGCCGTTCGCACTCGTTGCCGTGCTGCTGGTGGTGCCGGCAGCGATCCTGGTGGCGAACGTGCTGGCGGTGCTGCCCGCTCGCCGTGCTGCCAAGCTCGACCCCGCACTGGTGCTGCGAACGGAATGAGCGCCGGCGCCGGCATCGCCCCTCTCGCACGCTCCGAGCGTGGCCTCAGTGCTGCGTTGCGTTGCTGGGCATCCGGTCGATCGGCACCGGCCGCCCGACGAAGTAGCCCTGGGCGAGGGGTACTCCCGCCGCTTGCAGCGCCTGCTGCTCGGCCTCGGTCTCCACGCCTTCGGCGATGATCTTGCAGCCGTGCGCGTCGGCGAAGGCCACCAACGTCTTCACGAACGTCTGCCGCGCCGCGTCCATCTCGATGCCGCTCACCGCGTCGCGGTGCAGCTTCATGAACGCAGGCCGCAACTGTTCGATGCGCGCCAGGCTCTCGTACCCGGCGCCAGCGTCGTCGATGGCGACCATCACCTCGGGCAGCCGGCCCAACGGGCCGTCGAGCAGGCTCGCCATGTCGGCAGACCCACCGACCTCGATCACCAGCGGGCAGGGGGCAGCGGCGACGATGCCGGCCAGCAGCTCGGCGTCGTTGGCAAGGCCCACCGAGACGTTGATCGCCAGCCAGGTGTCCGCGGGCAGCGCGTGCGCAGAGACCAGTGCAGCGTGAGCCAACGCGGTGTCCAGCTCCACCCCGATCCCAGCCGACTTCGCCTCCGCCAGGCTCTCCTGTGGGGATTGGCCGTCGGCGAAGCGAGCGAGCGCCTCGTACCCCACCGGTGCACCGGTGTGGAGATCGATGATCGGCTGGAAGACGGTGAAGAACGTGTACTCGTCGAAGACCCCGGACTGAGCACCACTCGAGCTGCGCCGGCGGTTCTTGAACAGCTGTGGCGCCGGCTCCTGAGTGGTCGCCGTGATGGCCGGCGACGCGGCGGGTGCCCGTTGCACGCGTACGCCCGATGTCGGGCTTCCCGTGTGGAGCACGGATGCCCAATCGCCGAAGGCTCCCGACGGAGTGCGAATCGGGCCGCCGCGCTCGGCGGGCACCGGAGCGGTCTTCACTGCGGTGGGGCGGTAGAGCCAACCGCGCAGGTGCAGCCACAGATCGACCACGCTGTTGCCGATGCCGACGAACGCCACCATGGCGTAGAGGGCGAGTGATGCGTTCAGCGCGGCGAAGAACAGGTGGTTCCACTGGTTGCGTTGCACGTCGAGCACGGCGTTGTACGCGGAGAAGGCGATCAACAGGAACGGGGTCACGATGAACAACGCGCGCGCAGTGGTGCGGTTCCGCACCTTCGGGGTGCGCTTGAACGAGCTCTTCTCACCCGTGATGAGCTGCAGCACCGACGCGAACGTTCCGGACAGGTTCACCGTCAGCAGGATCAGGTTGAACCCGTAGATGCGGAACACATCGAGCCGCTTGTAGCCGCAGTAGCGAAGGTCGCTCGCCATCATCAAGAAGTACGGCAGCGCGATGAGCGGCAGCACGGGCTTCAGCAACCCGCTGTTGAACGGGTAGATCAACAGGATCAGCAGGCACAGCGACGACCAGAAGATCGATGCCATGTAGTTGACGCGCAGGAACACCTCACCGAAGCGGTTCTGCACGCCGTTCTCGCGGCGGGTGCGTGACTGCTTGCGCAGCTTGGAGAGGATCAGCAGGCCACCGTTGGCCCAGCGCTGGCGCTGGATGCACAACGATCCGAAGTCGGGCGGAGTGGCGCTGTAGGCGAGCCGTTCGGGGTAGTTGTACAGCTTCCAGCCGTGGATGCCCAGGTCGATCGTGGACTCCGTGTCCTCGATGACCGTTCGGTCCTGGATGTAGCGCCGGATCTCCCAGTTGCCCTGGTGATCGATCTCGACGATGTCGTCGAGCGCGCGCTTGCGCAGGAGTGCGTTGGCGCCCACCCAGAAGGTGGCGTCGTAGTGGGTCATGCCCTGGTGCACGATGTGCTGCAGGTCGGTGGTGGCGCCGGCGATGCGCTCGATGCGGGTGGCCGAGCCCGGGTACGAGCTGTAGGGCGTCTGCGCGACACCCACGGTGGAGTGGCCGCTCTGCTCGAGCAGATGCAGTATCCGCGCGCAGTACTCCGGGAGCAGCACGCTGTCGGCATCGAGGGTGAGCACGTAGTCGGGGTCGGGAACCGTCAGGTCGGCGTGGCGGGGCGAGCATGGCACCAGCGCCCGCCCCAAGGGCGTTGCGATCTCCTGGTAGCTGCCGCCCATCAGCGCGATGTAGCTGTTCAGGTTCATCGCCTTGTTGGCGGCATGCGATGACGACACGTACTGCTTGCGCTCGAAGCTGGTGAGCTCGGCCCGGAAGGTGGCCACGAGGCGTCGATACAGCTCCAGCAGGCGATCCGTGGGCAGGCTGGCGCCNNCCGAGCACGTGCTCCACGAAGAAGGTGTCGGCGTGGTCGATGATCTCCTGGCGGGCACCCAACTCGCGCAGCCAGATCGCAGAGAACTCGTAGTGCGATGCCAGGTCGCGCATGTCCTGTGCCGATGGTTGCCGATCGCCCATCTGGATGTTCTCGAAGTGTTCGAGCGCTGCCACCGCGCGTGCGAGCGGCGCGGACAGTTCGCCTTGGATCTTCGACGGCAGTTGGCGGGCGGTGTTCAGCATCTCGCGCGCGGCGTTCGTCGTGGGGTTGGGCGGATCGTCGATGAGCAGCACGACACGCAGGTGCGGGTGCTCCTGCAACGCGGCCGACAGCAGCGTCGTGCGGATGACCCGCTCGTCCTCCTGGTAGGAAGGAACGAGCACCGTGACCGTCGGTACGGACTGCGTGAAGAAGTGATCGATCTCGGCGCGCGGCGCGCGGTGGTGGGCCCTGCTGCGATAGAAGAAGCCGATGCGGGTGATGAGGTAGGCCATCGCCGACGCGGTCAGCGCGGTGACGACGATGATGTAGACGATCGCCTCGATCACGAGGCGAGCACTCGATGCGTCGCCTTCCACGAACTGCTGCACGATCGTGAGGAACACGTAGGTGAACCACGCGGAGACCGTCAGCACGATCGCCAGTCGGCCGATCATGATCCTGCGATCGGAGATGGGCGGCGCCACGATGGGAATCGGCTGATCCCTGTGGTCGCTGCCCCATTGCCGCCGGGTGTTGCCGTGATGTGGCGCCTTCCGCTTGATGCCCATCGGAGTTCCTGTTCTGCTGGTCAGCGATCGCTGCTGGCGGCGACGCCCCACTGCTGGGTGCATCGCCACAGGAACATCGGTTGCTCTCGGTGCATTCGTGAGGAGAACTTCAAGAACGGCTCAGGGTTTGCGCGCGATCGGCCGATGACCCACACGGCAGCGGCGATCTCGGCCGCGCCCAGCGGGAAGCAGGATCATCGTGGGTTCGACACGAAACACCGACGACAGTGAGGCGGGCGGCTCGATCGCCGCCGCTGTGGCCGACGAGCGACCTGATGGCGACGAACTGCCGTCGGAACCGACCGAGCGGCTCTCGTGGGTGAGGGTTGCGGCCATCGTTGCGATCGTCGGTCTCGTCGCCGCGGGCTTCGCCTTCGCCGGGAAGCGATTGACGGCCGACGACGAGCTGCTCGATCGGTCGTGGAGCGTCCCCTACGTCGACGTCACGTTGACCCCGACCTATCAGTTCCAGAACCCGCAGTCGAACCCGGCGCGAGACATCGCACTTGCGTTCGTGGTGGCGGATCCCGACGAACCCTGCGACCCCAGCTGGGGTGGCGCGTATTCGCTGGACGACGCTGCGCGCGACCTCGAGCTCGACCGTCGGATCACGCAGCTGAGGGCCGCCGGCGGCGACATCATGGTCTCGTTCGGTGGTCAGGCGAACAGTGAGCTGGCGTTCGTGTGCACCGACGACGCCGACCTCGCCAGTGCGTATCGCAGCGTGGTGGAGCGCTACGACCTCCACGCCATCGATCTCGACATCGAGAACGCCGACATCGCCGACACGCCGTCGATCGAGCGTCGCGCCCAAGCGGTCGCGACCGTCCAAGCCGAACGAGCGGCCGCGGGCGACGAGCTCGATGTCTGGCTGACGCTGCCGGCCTCGAGGTCGGGGTTGACCGACGACGGTGTCGCACTGGTGACGGCGACCATCGACGGCGGTGTCGATCTGACCGGGGTCAACCTGATGACGATGAACTTCGGCAGCGCCGACGAACCCACCAGCGACATGCTGGCGGCGACCAAGGCGGCGCTGGAGGCTGCCGTGGGACAGGTCGCCGACATCTATCGCGGCCAGGGTGTCGCGCTCGCCGATTCGGAACGGTGGACCAAGCTCGGTGCCACGCCGATGATCGGCCAGAACGACGTGATCGGCGAGGTGTTCACGCTCGACGATGCCAAGGGCCTGGCCGACTTCGCGATGGCCAAGGGCCTGGGCCGGGTCTCCACCTGGTCGTTGAACCGCGATGCTCCGTGCAGTGCATCGTTCGCCGACGTGATGGTGCTGTCCAACACGTGCAGCAGCGTTGCGCAGGAGCCACTCGACTTCGCCAACGTCTTCACCGTGTTGCCGGGTCGAGCGGCTTCGCTGCCGCAGGGCGACGCGGTGACGGTGATCGATCGGCCGCAGGTGGCCGACGACCCGGCAACGAGCCCGTATCCGATCTGGCGTCCCGATGCGCAGTACCCGGGCAGCTACAAGGTCGTGCGGCGCGGCATGGTGTACGAAGCCAAGTGGTACAACCAGGGCGCCGAGCCGGGGTCGACGACCGGCAACCCGTGGGACAGCCCATGGTCGCTGATCGGCCCCGTGCAACCCGACGACGTGCCGTTCGCGCCGACGACGCTCGCGCCCGGCACCCACCCCGAGTGGAGCCCGCTGCCCCTGTACTCGCGTGGCGAGATGGTGCTGTTCGACGGGCTGCCGTACGAGGCGCGGTGGCCGAACCAGGGCGAGCCGCCGTCGCTGCTGTTCCCTGTCGGCCCCGACTCGGCATGGGAGCCGATCTTCACCCTGCGCGGCGAGCCGACGTCGCCCTGACCGAGCACGGCTGCTCGAACGGCGGGCGAGGGCGTCACCGGGCCCGGAGAGAGCGCGTGCGGTAACGTCGCCACCCGTGGGATCCGTTCTGGTGGGCATCGCCTTCGCCGCGCTGTTCACCGTCTGGTGGGTGACGAAGGCCGACTGGTCGCGCCACGAAGGTGGTGCCGAACCCCGGTCGCGACAGCCGTACACCCCACCTCCGGGCGCCTCGTCGCTCGTCTCGTGGGAGGCCGAGCACGGCACGACCTTCCGGCCCGACGTGGAAGGCCTTCGCTCCGTGGCGGTGCTGCTGGTGCTGGTGTACCACGCCAAGTTCGGCATCGTCTCGGGCGGGTTCATCGGCGTCGACGTCTTCTTCGTGCTCTCCGGCTACCTCATCACCGCACTGCTGCTGCGTGAGCTGGCCACCACCGGAACCGTGTCGCTGGCCAACTTCTGGGCTCGCCGAGCGCGACGCCTGCTGCCCGCGTCGGGTGTGGTGCTGCTGGCCACTCTCGTCGCCGGCCGTTGCATGCTCGACGGCCTCTCGCAGGGCGAGCTCGCTCGCGATGCCATCGCCGCCTGCTTGTTCGTCGCCAACATCCGCTTCTGGAAGGTGGGCACCGACTACCTGTCGGAGGGCTTGCGCGAATCGCCGCTGCTGCACTTCTGGTCGCTGGCGGTGGAGGAGCAGTTCTACCTCGTGTGGCCAGGCCTGCTGATGCTGCTGGTGCGCGTCGCCCGGCTCTCTCGCCGAACGCTGGGCGCCGTCATCGGTGTGATGTGGGTGGTGTCGTTCGCAGCATGCGTGAAGCTGACGCACGACTCGCAGCCGTGGGCGTTCTTCATGTTGCCCGCGCGTGCGTGGGAGCTGCTCACCGGCGCCGCGCTGGCGCTCGCCGGTGGTCGCTTGCTGCGGGCCAATCGCCAGCTGGTAGCGATGCTCGGCTGGCTCGGGTTGGGTGTCATCCTGGCCTGCAGCGTCCAGTTCAGCCAGGCCACCAGCTTCCCCGGTTACGCCGCGCTGCTGCCGGTGGTGGCCACCATGCTCGTGCTCAACGCCGGCCCGGCGCCCGACGGGCCGGCACTGATCCTGCGTACCAAGCCGATGCAGTGGGTCGGTGCCCGCTCGTATGCCATCTACCTGTGGCACTTCCCGATGCTGGTGCTGGTCGGCGCCAAGTGGGGCGAGAGCGGGCGGATCGACGCGCTGCCGGTGGCGACGCGCATCGCGCTGCTGCTCGGCTCGGTCGGCCTGGCAGCGGTGAGCTACCACTTCATCGAGAACCCCGTGAGGCACTCGCGAGGGTTGTCGGCGGTACCCGCGCGCAGCCTGGTGATGGGTGCGTGGGTGGCCATCATCGGTGTCGGCGGCGCCGCCCTGCTGTTGCACAACCCGCCGTCGCTCTCAGCCGGTGGGGCAGTGGCGGCCCCCACGCTGGTCGTGGATGCCGGCGCGCTGGTGACGACGACGGCGGCACCCGTCTCGACGGCCACGACGGTTGCGGCGGATGCGAGCACCACGACCGTTGCGGTCGCCACCACCACCACGACTGCTGCGATCGCGGTGGCCGACGCATCGAAGGACAACCCCGCCGCGCTGGCACCGCTCATCGCTGCCAACCTGCCGGTGCTGACCGAAGCGGTGAACACCAGCAAGGTGCCCAGCAACCTGACACCCGGGCTGAACAGCGCGCGCGACGACCTGCCGCAGGTGTACGACAACGGGTGCATCCTGGATGTCGGCGACAACTCGCCGAAGCAGTGCATCTACGGCGATGCCAACGGCGGCGTCACCATCGTGCTCTTCGGCGACTCGCATGCCGCCGAATGGATGCCGGCGCTGCACAAGGTGTCGGTCGCCAACGGCTGGCGCCTCGTGGTGCACGTGAAGAAGGCCTGCCCCGACGCGGAGATACCCACCGACAAGGACCCCAACGGCACCGACTGCGCGGTGTGGCGCCGCGACGTGATCGACCTCATCGGCGGCCTGCAGCCGGATCTGGTGATCATGTCGTCGTATCGCTACAAGCAGGTGGGCGCCGCCAGCGGCCGCGACCCCGACACGGTGTGGCAGGAGGGCATCGACCTCACCGTGTCGAAGGTGCGGCCGCTCACCACGCACCTGCTGCTGCTGGGCGACTCGCCGACACCGAAGGAAGACATCCCCAGCTGCCTCGCCGGCAACCTGTCGAACGTGGCCCAGTGCATGGACTCGCGCGACGGCGCGGTGCGGCCCGCGCGGTTGGCGGTCGAGCGCGACGTGGCCAGGAAGTACGACGCCGACTTCGTGCCCACCAGCGACTGGTTGTGCACCGACGCGGCGTGCCCGGTGATCGTCGGCAACGTGCTGATGTACCGCGACAACAGCCACATCACGGCCACCGCCGCGGAGCTGCTGTCGCCGTACCTCGAGGCCGCAGTGAAGTCGATCCTCGGCGGTTGAGTCAGGGTTCGCTCACACCTGATTCTCGGAGTGCTCGCACCCGAGCGCGCTGCCGGCTCGCTACGTTGCAATTGCGGCAACGGAGCCGCTCCGAACGAAGGAGCTCACGATGACACGCAAGCTGATCCTGTCGGCGACACTCGCCACACTGGTCGCAACGGCTGCTGCCGGCACGGCCCTCGCGGCCGACGGCCGCGGCATGGGCATGGGCGACCGCGGCCGTGACGGGCACCCCGTCTTCGGCATGCTGCTGCTCGCCATCGTGGCGGCCCTCGCCGTGCTGGCGACCTGGCTGGTCATCCGTCGTCGCCCCACCCTCGCGACCGCCGGCACCGCACCCGCTGCGCTGCAACCCTCACCCA
>CXWK01001255.1_pt1 | contig 13330 bp, 15 predicted proteins | sample 590851 | NCBI WGS metagenome assembly CXWK01 (sample SAMEA3498364, study PRJEB10139) | wastewater metagenome | biome: wastewater treatment plant; material: activated sludge | place: Denmark | collected 2014-08-01
TGCAGGCCCTGCTGCCCGCCGGTGCCGACGAGCAGGCAGCGCACGCCGCCGGCGCGGGCGCAGGCCAGGTCGTTGGGGGTGTCGCCGATCACCCAGACCTCGTCGGGGTCGTAGGTCTCGCCCCGGAACCGCCGGGCCCGTTCGAGCGCGATCGGCACCAGCTCGAGGCGGTCGGCGTGGTCGGTGCCGTAGCCGCCGATCTCGGCATCGAAGAGGTGGGTCAGGCCGAACGCCGCCACCTTGATGGCGGCATTGGCGGTGAGGTTGCCCGTCACCAGGGTCTGGCGGACGCCTGGCGTCGCGTCGAGACGTTCGAGCAACGCCTGCACTCCGGGCAGCACGCTCCCCGCGGCCCGCAGCTCGTCCTCGGCGCCGGCCAGGGCCGCCTCGGCGGCAGCCATCGCACTCGGCAGGATCCCGTCGATGTGGCCCTCGGTCAGCTCGGCGGCCACGAAGATCTCGCGCAGGATCTGCGGGTCGGTCTTGCCGCTCATCACCACCTGGGGCACCTCGGCCAGGCCGGCGACGGCGGCCGCGGCGTCCTCCATCACCCGGCGCCCCACCCCCCGGCTGGTGATGAGCGTGCCGTCGATGTCCCAGAGGATGAGTCGGCGCATGGCCCCGATCCTCGCCTGCCTGCCGGTGTGCGTGCCAGCGGCCTCGGGCCTGGCGTTCAGTGGCGCTTGACGCTCAGTGGCGCTTGACGCTCAGTGGCGCTTGACGCCGCCGTACTTCATGCGGGTGTCCTGGGTGGAGGCCGGACGGGCCGCGTCGTCGTTGATCTGTGCGTCGACCACCTCGCCCACGAACAGGGTGTGGGTGCCGAGGTCGACGGCCTGGCGTACGGCGCAGTCCATCCAGGCGACGGCCTCGTCGAACACCGGCGCGCCGGTGGTGGCGGCCTGCACCGCTCGGCCGTTGAGGGCGTTGCCGTCGTCCTCGGCGGGCTTCGAGAACTTCACGAACACCCGGGTGTCCTCGGCGTTCCACAGGTTCACCGTGAACGAGCCGCCGTCGGTGATCAGGCGGTGGGTGACCGCGGTGTTGTCCACGCCGACGCCGATCAGCACCGGCTCCATCGACAGCTGCGTGACCCACGTGGCGGTCATGGCGTTGCGCTCGTCGCCTGCTCGCGACCCGATCAGCACCAGCGGGTTCGGGATCTTCCACGTCACACGGTTGAGCAGCTCGTCGGTCAGGGCCATGCGATCGAACCTACCCGTCCGTGAATCGGCCGAGTCGGGAGCGGGCGAGTAGTCGAGGCAATAGCGAGCGGAATCAGCACGCCATTGCCTCGAGAATGGATCGACCTCGGCACGCCGATGGCCGGGCCCCGAGGAGGAGCCCGGCCATCACGGTTTGGGGAGGGACGGGGTTCAGACCGCGGCGAGCTCGGCCTGAAGGGTCACGTCGGTCGGTGCGGATGGGCCGCCCTCGACCGCCGGGGAGGCCGTGAAGCCCTTGAACGTCAGCCAGATACCCAAGGAGAGCTCCCAGAGGGCGATCGGGATGGTGGCGATGGCAGACGGCGAGGACACCTGGTCCCAGAGGCCGAAGACGACGCCGGTGGCAGCGATGAGCAGTAGCGGCGCTCCGATGAGCCCCATGGTCGGGAGCACACGGGGCACCAGCCGCGACCGATAGAGCACCGAGCCCAGGAACAGGGCGTTGATTGCAGGCATCACGCCAGGGCCGAGCAGGAAGGTCCAATCGTGGACGGCCAGCAGCGCCGCGCCGACGGTCGTCAGCGTGGCTGCGTCCGCCCCGGCGGCGCCGGCCAGGTCCTGGCGCAGGGTCACGATCGACAGGAGGCTCACCGCGCCGACGACCATGGTGGCCGCCTCGAGGGTGCGGGAGGCGACGAAGCCGATGGCGCCGGACCGGCCGTGCCGCCTGATCACCGGGTACAGCGCCACGGCGGTGCCGATGCCGAACAGTGCACAGGCGACGTCGAGGAGGGCGCCCCACTCGACGCCCGCCACACCTCCGGCACCGAGGATGAAGTCGGTGTGGTCCACGACCGGTGCTTTCAGGACGAGGGTGGGGATCGAGGCGACGAAGGTGAGCAGGTAGAGCACCCCGCCGTAGAGCGCCGCCTTCCTCGTTCGGTCCATGGGTGCCCGCCCGGGGCGGGTCGTCGGGTGGTCGGAGGTGCGGTGGTCATTGTGCATGTCGGTTCCTTTGGGTCGGTGAGCCGTGCGGCTCGTCGGTGGGTACAGCGGGTCGGTCGGGCGCGCCGGAGGTGTCGGGTGTTCCGGCCGAACCGGCCGAGACGGCGACGAGGGCAAGGCCGAGGTCGCGCAGCTTCGCCAGCACGCCGTGCAGCGCGGCCTGGTCGGCGACGGGGCCCCGGAGGACGGTCGTGCCATCGCCGGGGTGGCCGAGAGTCAGTCCGTCGAACCAGTCCGCCCAGCGCTGGTCCACCTCGCCGGCCACGACGATCTCGTACTGCAAGGTGTGGGGCCCGTCGACGAGCTGATCCTCGCTCGTCTCGCCTCGGGTGGTGTCGTCGGCCTCCATGCAGGCGACCGTACGAACGGACCTGGTGAGCGCACATCACCACCTGTGGTGATCGCGGTGGTGATTCTCGGAAGGCGGTTGACGCCCCCGAAGGGCCGCCGGCAGGCGCTGGTCAGAGGCCCAGCTCGCCGGCGCGCCGTACGGCGGCCCGGCGGCTGTTCACCCCGAGCTTGTCGTAGATGTGCTGGGTGTGGGTCCGCACGGTGTTCAGCGACACCGTCAGCTCGCGGGCGATGTCGGGCCCACTCAGCTCGCTGCGGAGCAGGCGCAGCACGTCGAGCTCGCGCTCGCTCAGTCGCTCGATCAGACCGGACGACGAGGGCGTGCCGGCAGTGGACCCACCCGCGCCGCCGTCCTCGAGGTTGCTCACCAGCGCACGAGCGTGATCGCCGCCCACCCCTTGCTTCACGGCGGTGCGGAGCAGGGCCGCCATCGGCGCTCCCTCGTCGAGGAAGACCCGGACCCAGCCCTCCGGCTCGGCTCGCACCAGCGCCTCCCCCAGGGCGGCGAGCGCGGCCCGCAGGTCACCCCGGACCTGATGAGCCAGCGCCTGCAGCTCGAGGGACTCGATGACGCTGCCCCCGCGCGACCCGGCCTCGGCGGCTGCGCCCAGGCGCTCGAGGAACTCGAAGGTCGTTCGCCAGGACGGGTCGTCCGTCGGCGCTGATCTGGCCCTGGCCAGCAGCGCCCTGGCCAGGGTGAGGTGCTCGAACTCGCGCCGGTAGGTGAGGTCGTCATCCACGGACAGGTCACGATCCCGCGCCCACCGGAAGGTCGCGGCCAGGTCGCCCTGCGCCACCCACACACGCGCCCGCACAGCTGCCACCGGCCGGACGTCGGGGGAGTAGTCGCCTGTGTAGCGGCGTTCGGCCTCGTCGAGCAGATCAACCGAGCCGGCCAGGTCGCCCCGCGCCTGGCAGAGGCCGGCCAGCGCCACCCGCACGCGATAGGGGTTCTGGGGTAGGCCGGCCTGCTCGCCCAGCGCCTGGCTCGCCTGCAGGTGCTGGTCGGCGGCGTCGAGGTCGTTGCGCTCGCGAAGTACCTCGCTCATTCCGACGTACATGTCGGCGGTCCCGCGCAGCACCACGGTCGCGGATCCGCTCGCCGCCGGGTTGCCGCTCGATCCGATGGCCAGTCCCCGCTCGTAGGTGGCCCACGCGTCGCGGAGGCGTCCCTGGCCGCGATGGATGTCGGCGAGGGCGAGTGAGCAACCGACGGCGTCCGAGCGATTCCCGGCCGCCTCGAGGTGCGCGATGGCCGCCGAGTACCCGCGCTCCGCGGCGTCGAGATCACCGCTCGCCCATCGGGCGAGGGCTACCAGTGCGGCGGCGCTGCCGCGACTGAGATGGTCGTCCGTGTCGGCCAGTGCGAGTGCCCGTTCGCCGTGTTCGATGGTTGCGGCGTCGTCGCCGGCCAGTCGGCCCAACCCGGCGCGGTAGATCGAGATCTGGGTGGGCAGGCGACCGAAGGTCACCTCGTCGACCACGACCATCCCCGGCGGTGACCGCCCCGGGCCGTCAGCCGCGGGCGTGGTCTCGGTACCAGCGGAGGCGGCGTCCACCCATCGCTCGGCGTCGGCCAGCAGCGCGTCGACCCCCGCGACCTCGCCGTGGGCCATGCGCACGGCCACGAGGTACATGGTCAGGACGGGTCGCACACGGAACACGCTCTCGGGCAGCCCCTCGAGCCACGTGCGGACGGTGGCCTCCTGTCGGGCCTGGAACAGCGCCGGTGCCTCCCGCTCGATCAACGCGGCGGCACCCTCGACATCGTCGCCGGCCAGTGCGTGCCGCACCGCCTCGGTGGGCTCACCGTGCTGCTCATGCCAGGCGGCGGCCCGTCGGTGCAGCGCCGCGACGTCGTCGCGCTGCTCGTGCAGGAGTCGTCCGCGCAGCACTTCGGCGAAGAGGTGGTGGTACCGGTACCAGCGTCGCTGGTCGTCGAGGGGGATCATCAGCAAGTTGCCCCGCTCGAGCGCCTCCAACCGGGCCTGCCCGTCGTCTCGCCCGGTCACGGCGTCGCAGAGCGAGCCGGTCAGCCGGCTGAGGATCGAGGTCTGCAACAGGAACGCCCGCACCTCGTCGGGCTGCGCGTCGAGCACCTCGCCGACCAGGTAGTCGACGATGTAGCGGTCGTCGCCGGCGAACTCGTCGACGAACCCGGCGACGTCGTCGCGGCCCTGCATCGACAGGGCGGCCAGCTGCAGTGCGGCGATCCAGCCCTCGGTGCGCCCCTCCAGCGTGGCGATCTGGCGGTCCTCCAGCCCCAGCCCCATCACGTCGTTCAGGTAGGCCGCGGCCTCGTCGGGCCTGAAGCGCAGGTCGGCGGCCCGCACCTCGACCAGCTCGCCCCGTGCCCGCAGGCGGGGCAGCGGCAGGGCCGGATCGGCGCGGCTGGTGAGCACCAGGTGGACCTGCGGCGGGAGGTGCTCGAGCAGGAACGCCATGCCGTCCTGCAGTTCGGGGGCCTCGATGACGTGGTAGTCGTCCAGCACGAGGACGACGTCGTGCTGGATCGAGTTGAGGTCGTTGAGCAACGCCCCGAGGACGGCGTCGATCGGCTGGGCGGCCTGCAGCAGCGCGCCGGCGTCTTCGCCGAGCCCGGGCGCGGTGGTCTGCAGCGCGGCGAGGACGTACTCCCAGAACCGCACCGGTTCGTTGTCGCGCTGGTCGAGCGAGAGCCACGCGGTCAGGTCGTCGCGATCGGCCGGTGCCGTGGCCAGCCACTCAGTGACCAGCGTCGACTTCCCGAACCCCGCCGGGGCGGACACCAGCGTCAACGGCGACTGCCAGGCCCGGTCCATGCGCTCGCGCAGCCGGGGACGGTCGATGAGGCTCCGCCGCCGCGCCGGCACATGGAACTTGGTCTCGAGCAGCGGACCGATCACGTGCACCTCCATTCCGCAGCCCCGGCCCACGTTACGGCTCGGCAGGCAAGGTCCCTCGAGCTCCTTGCCGTCGACGGCTCGGAACCGCAGTCACCACTCGCTCCCCAGTGGTGGATCTCCCCCGAGCCGAGCGTCCCCGGCAGGGGTCATGCCGCTCGGGTACGTTGAGCCGATGGACCGACCTCGACCGAGCCGGCGCGCGACCCTGCTGGTGGTCGCCCTCGCCGCTGCCTTTGCCCTCGTCGCCGCCTGCTCGTCCGACTCCTCCGGTGCGGGGGGCTCGGACGGCGAGGTGACGATCGTGACCACGCCGGTGAACTGCGACCGGGTCATCGCCGAAGTGGAGGAGCGGCTCTCGGGTTTCGATACCACCGTCGACACCGGCGACCTCCAGCAGATCGAGGCCGAGGTCAACGCGGGTACCGACGCCCTCGGCGCCGCCGGGTGCGAGGACTCCTACTTCGGCGAGCTGTCCCAGACCCGGTGCGATGCCCTGCTGGCCGCCGAGAGTGCCGACCCCGCCGCCGAGTCCGTGCTGACGGGCTTCCAGGAGAACTGCGCCGAGGGGTAGCGGGGCCCTCGGCCGATTCGGGGATCGTGACGACACGGGACGACCTGCACGAGCGACGCGACGGGGGATGGTCATGAGCGACTGGCACGGCACCGAGGGCGATCACTGGGCGAACAACGCCGATCGCTACACGTTGACCCTGGCCCGCTTCGGCGACCTGCTCGTGGACGCGGCGGCGTTGGCACCGGGGGAGCGGGTGCTGGACGTGGGATGCGGCAACGGTGACGTGTCGGTGGCGGTGGGCCGCGCTGTCGGCCCAGGCGGCGCAGTGCTGGGCGTGGACCTCTCGCCGGCGATGCTGGCGGTTGCCGCGGCGCGTGCGGCCGAGGCGGGCCTCGACCACGTGGCCTTCGCCAACGCCGACGCCACGACCTTTGCGACCGATCCGGCGGGGTTCGACGTGGCGGTCAGCCGGTTCGGGGTGATGTTCTTCGACGATCCGGTGGCGGCGTTCGCCAACATCCGATCGTTGCTGGCTCCTGGCGGCCGCCTCGTGTTCGTCTGTTGGCAGAGCCTGTTCGTGAACGACTGGATGTTCGTGCCGGCAGCCGCGGTGGCCGAGGTGCTGCCCCTGCCCGTCCCCGACGATCCCCACGCGCCGGGCCCGTTCGCGTTCGCCGACACCGAGCACGTCATCTCGATCCTCACCGACGCGGGGTTCGAGGCGCCCGCGTTTGCGGCCGTGACCGCCAAGGTGTGGACCGGCGACTCGGCCGAGGATGCGGCGTCGTTCCTGCGCACCACCGGCATGGGCCGCGTCCTCTTCGCCGACGCCGAGCCGTCCGTCATCGACGAAGCGATGCGTCGTGCCGCCGATGCCCTCGCACCGCACGTGACCGACGCAGGTGTCGAGCTGGACGGCTCGGCCTGGTTGGTGACCGCTACCGCCTGATCCTGGCACCGAGCGGCCTACCGCCCGGCGGTCAACATCGGGCGGGTTCTCGGTCGGCGGGTGGTTGGTCGGCGGGTTCTCGGTCGAAGGTGCTGTGGCCGGGGTAGCGGCCCGTGGCGGGATGGCGGGTGAAGGTGCGCCCGTCGGGGCTGGTGACCGTCACGACGCCGGTGGTGGGGTTGCGGGCGAGGTCCCAGCCGTTGTGGAGGAGCAGGTGGTGTCGGCGGCATGTCAGGACGCCGTTGATGAGGTCGGTGAGGCCGCCTTGTTCCCAGGGTTTGATGTGGTGGGCGTCGCAGAATTTCGCGGGGCGGTCGCAGCCGGGGAACACGCAGCCGCGGTCGCGGTACACGAGGGCTCGGCGTTGGGTGCGGGTGAAGAGGCGGGTGCGTCGGCCCATGTCCATGATGGTGCCGGTGGCGGGGTCGCGGAGGATGCGGCGGGCCCAACCGGTGCACAACAGCACGGCGGCGAACGCGAGGGTGGCGCGTTCGCCGGTGGTGAGCTCGCACACGCGCTCGTCGCTGTTCTGGTGGTCGTGCCCGCAGCTGTGGTGGTCGCCCGGGGGGCGGTAGGGCGCGAGGAGTTCGTCGAGGGGGTCGGGGGTGTCGAGGTCGAGTTGGCCGTCGGGGTCGGCCAACAACTCTGCGGCGGTGCGGGAGTCGAGCGTGATGTCGGCGCCTCCCGCGGGGTCGGCGTCGCCGTTCAGCTTGTCGGCGAGGTACAGGCGGATGATGTCCATGAGCGAGTCGTGGTCGCGTTGGGCTTTGGTGCGGGGCCCTTCGGGGCAGTCCCACGCGTCGGGGGTGTCGTGGGTGTCGAGCGCGGAGCGGATCAACGCCAGGTTCTCGTCGCTGCTCATCAACTCGCCCGATGCCAGGCCCCCGAACCCCTTGCGGGCGAACCATCCCCGTTTCGAGTCATCAGGGGGTTCGCGGTTGTCGACTGCGTCGATCCATTCGGCGATGAACCCGGCGAACTCGTCGAGTGTGGCCATCCGCCGGGCCGCTTCCAACAGGGCGTCGACACAGATGGTGAACGGTTCGACCCGTCCCTTCTCGGCGCTGGCCAGGGCCCGGAGATGGACCAGGGTGATCTCGGCGCCGTCGACCGCGGCGGCGATCTGCGGGTACCGGGTGTAGACGCCGGCCAGATCGACGAGGGTGCGGGCGTCGGTGCGGGTGAGAGGGAAACGGGCCATCAGCCACGACACCGGCGTCGACCCGCCATCCAACGCCCACGCCTGCACAGTGTCCCAACCGGCGACGGCCCGGATCACCTCGACCTCGAAGCGTTCACGCACCGCCAACAGACCGGTCAAACGGTCGGTGTGAGCCGACCCGGGCCACCCGGCACGGTCCTCCGCGGCGAGCTCCTTCACCCCCACCGACAGCTCAGCAACTGGATCGAACATACGTTCATTGTACGAGGGGGGTGTGACACTGTCGGATTGGTGCTTGACGGATCGCCGCGAAAAAGCGAGGTTGCCGTCAAGCCTTTGCGCCGCACCCGATTCTGACTCCGGGTGTGACTGACCGTTGGTCCTGTAGCTGATCTGTCGGTCGGGGGTCGGCGCCAGGGTGAGGCCGAGCAGATCTGCACGGACGTGACCTGATCGGAGCCTGCGCCGGTTAACGGCGGTGCCCGCGGGCGGCCACGCCCCGATGCGGGCGGGATCGGCGCGGCCGAGTCGGTCAGTCGACACGACAGACGCGTGAGCACCATGCGCGACTGGGCCGAGGGCCGAGGCCTGGGTGGCCCACGCCGACCGCTGCACGAGGACGCTGGCCCGCCTACGGCGACCTGCTGGTCGAGGCTGCGCGTTCGCCCGCAGAGAGCGGGTGCTCGACGTGGGTTGCAGGTGCGGCGATGTGGCCATGGCTGCGGGCCGAGGCGGTCGCCCCGTACGAGGGGGAGACCGGGGTCGAGCTGGACGGTGCCGCCTGGCCGGTGGCCGCCTCAGCCTGATCCCCTAGGTTGCTCACAGATATTTGACTCAATATCCACTGAGCAATATCGTGAATGCGTGCCGGCGCCGCTGACCCTTGAGCCGCTGACCCTTGAACAGCGTGCCGAACATCACGCCGCCTTGGGCGATCCGGCCCGGCTGGCCATCGTCGACGAGCTGTGGGTGTCGGATCGGTCGCCAATCGAGCTCGGTCGCCGGCTGGGACTGGCCTCGAACCTGCTGGCCCACCACCTCGACGTGCTCGAAGGCGTGGGCCTGATCGAACGGTCCCGGTCCAGTGGCGACGGGCGCCGGCGCTACGTGCACCTGCGGGCGGCGGGCCTCGACCGGCTGCTTCCCGACTGTGCGCGGCCTCCCGGCCCTGCGCTGTTCGTGTGCAGCGCCAACTCGGCCCGATCGCCCCTGGCGGCTGCGGTCTGGCGCCAGCGCACGGGCCGACCGGCCGCGTCGGCCGGCACGCACCCGGCTGCAACCGTGCATCCCGGGGCGGTGGCCGCGGCCCGCCGGGCCGGCCTGGACCTGCGTGGTGACCACCCTTCGGCGCTCGAGGCGATCGGCGACCCGGCCGCGTTGGTCGTGACCGTGTGCGACCGGGCCCACGAAGCGCTCGACCCGGATGACTCGTGGCTGCACTGGTCGGTGCCCGATCCCGTCCCGAGCCACTCGTCCGCCGCGTTCGACGCCACCGTGCGCGAGTTGATCGAACGCATCGACGCGCTCGTGGCCACGGGGCCGTTGCGATGAACGACGAACTGCACCTCACCGACGCCATGCTGGCTCAGCAGGTCGAGTCCGGTACGGGCGCGCTGCGCCTCGACCTCACCCGCCGCCTCGCGGCCGAAGCTCTCGGCACCGCACTGCTGGTCATGGCGGTGGTGGGATCGGGCATCGCCGCCAGCCGCCTGTCCAGTGGCGACGTCGGCCTGCAGTTGCTCGAGAACGCGGCGGCCACCACCGGCGCCCTGATCGGCCTGATACTCATGTTCGGCGCGGTGTCGGGCGCCCACTTCAACCCGGTGGTCAGCCTGCTCGACCGGATGCTCGGGACGACGACCACCCGCGACACGGCCCTGTACGTCGTGGCCCAAGTGGCGGGCGGCTGCCTTGGGGCAATGCTCGCCAACGTCATGTTCGAGCTGCCCGCGGTCGAGCTGTCCACCCACGAGCGGTCGTCGGGCGCCCTCTGGCTGTCCGAGGTGGTCGCCACCGTCACCCTGTTGTTGTTGATCCAGGGCTGCGTGCGCACCGGTCGCTCCGCGGCCATCCCGTTCGCAGTGGGTGCCTGGATCGGCGGCGCCTACTGGTTCACCTCGTCGACCAGCTTCGCCAACCCCGCCGTCACGGTCTCCCGCGGCCTGTCCGACACCTTCGCGGGTATCGCACCGTCGTCGGTACCCATGTTCGTGGCGATGCAGCTGCTCGGCGCCGTCATCGCCTTCGGGCTCGTCCGCCTCTTCTATCCGCATGTCCACGACGCAACCTGATCCGCCCCACGGAAAGGCAACACACGCGATGGCTGACATGACGATCATCGACCTGCCCCTCGACCAACAGCTGATGATGCGCAAGGTGGTCGGCCGCCTCGCGCCGGACTACGAAGGCACCTTCGGACCCGAGACCGTCGAGCGCTTCGTGGTCGACTCACTCGAGCTCCTGATACCACAGGCCAGGGTGGCCACCTATCTGCCGGTGCTGGCCGAGAAGTTCGCCAAGGAGCGCCTGCGGGCGCTGGCGCGCATCGAGGGCCCGGTGTCAGGTGTCCCCGCCGTCCTGTTCATGTGCGTGCACAACGCCGGTCGATCACAGATGGCCGCCGGGTGGCTGCGGCACCTCGCGGGTGAAGGAGTGGTGGTGTGGTCGGGTGGCTCCGAGCCCACCTCCGAGATCAACCCCGCGGTCGTGGCGGCGATGAGCGAGGTGGGCGTCGACATCAGCGAGGAGTTTCCGAAGCCCTGGACCGAAGAGATCGTCCGCGCCGCAGACGTCGTCGTCACCATGGGCTGCGGCGACGCCTGCCCGTTGTACCCGGGCACGCGCTACGAGGATTGGGACCTCGAGGATCCGGCTGGCCAGGGCGTCGACGCGGTGCGCCCCATCCGCGACGAGATCCGCGGCCGGGTGGTGGACCTGCTCGACTCGCTGGGCGTGGAGCCCGTCAGCGGCTGACGGCGCCGCCGACCGGTGCCAGCACGTCTCGGACCACGGCCAGGCGTTCGGGCACGATCCGGTACCAGGCCCACCTTCCCCGCTTCTCGCGGCTCAGCAGGCCGGCTTCGACCAGCATCGCGAGATGGTGCGACACGGTGGGCTGCGAGCGGCCGACGGGCTCGACCAGGTCGCACGCGCAGGCCTCGCCGGTCTCGGCCGACGCCACCATCGACAGCAGGCGCAGGCGGGCGGGGTCGCCGAGCGCCTTGAACACCCCGGCCAGCTCGGCCGCGTCGTCCTCGTCCAGCACCCCGGCGGTGACCGGTGCGCAGCACGCCTCGATCGGTTGCACCTTCACCGCGCCCTCCACGTCCGACCTCCAGATCTCCGGCACCGGATTTCCCGCACCTATGTATTGACATCGGTCGATGTATTGCTAGGGTGCACACATCGACGAACATCGATCAGTCTACCGGAGGTTCCCATGTCCCGCATCCAGCTCGCCCTGAACGTCAGCGACCTCGACGCCGCCGTCGAGTTCTACGCCAAGCTCTTCGCCACCGAACCGGCCAAGCGCAAGCCCGGCTACGCCAACTTCGCCATCGCCGACCCGCCGCTGAAGCTCGTGCTGTTCGAGGGGGCCGAAGGCGGCACCCTGAACCACCTGGGCGTCGAGACCGAGGAGGCCGCCCAGGTCGAGGCGGCCGAGGCCCGCCTGTCCGAGACCGGCCTCGAGACCACCGGCATCGACGACACGATCTGTTGCTACGCCAGCAAGGTCGAGACCTGGGTCACCGACCCCGACGGCGCCCGCTGGGAGTGGTACGTGAAGACCGGCGACGCCGACACCATCGGCGGCGAGCCCGACCCGGCAACCGGCGAGGCCGTGTGCTGCGCCCCCGCCGCCGAGCCAGTGAGCGTGGGTGCGCCGACCGCCGCCGACAGCAGCGACGCCGGCTGTTGCTGAGCAGCGACGCCGCCGGTGCCCGAGGCGCCGCCGGCAGCACCGGCGGCTCCGCGGTCCCCGTCACGGCCAGGCTGTCCACGCTCGACCGGTACCTGCCGGTCTGGATCGGCCTGGCCATGGCCGCCGGGTTGTCGCTGGGCCGGTTGATCCCCGACCTGAACGACGGCCTCGAGCGCATCAAGGTCGACACGGTCTCGCTGCCGATCGCCATCGGCCTGCTGGCCATGATGTACCCGGTCCTGGCCAAGGTGCGCTACACCCACATCGGCGACGAGCTGGCCGACCGGCGCACACTGGCGCTGTCCCTGGTCCTCAACTGGCTGATCGGGCCCCTGCTGATGTTCACCCTCGCGTGGGTCTTCCTGGCCGACCTGCCCGAGCTGCGCACCGGACTCATCATCGTGGGCCTGGCCCGCTGCATCGCCATGGTCCTCATCTGGAACGACCTGGCCGACGGCAGCCGCGAGCTGGCCGCGGTGCTGGTGGCGGTGAACTCGCTGTTCCAGATCGTCATGTACTCGGTGTTGGGCTGGTTCTACCTGTCGGTTCTTCCCGGTTGGCTGGGCCTCGACACCGCGGATCTCGCGGTCTCGCTGTGGGACATCGCCAAGTCCGTGCTCATCTTCCTGGGCATCCCGCTGCTGGCAGGGTTCCTCACCCGGACGATCGGCGAGGCTCGCAAGGGCACCGAGTGGTACGAGGGAACGTTCCTGCCCCGCATCGGGCCCATCGCGCTCTACGGCCTGCTGTTCACCATCGTCGTGCTCTTCGCCCTGCAGGGCGAGCAGATCACCGGAAACCCGATCGACGTGGTCCGGGTGGCCGTGCCGCTGCTCGTCTACTTCGGGCTGATGTGGGGCGGCGCGTTCACCCTGGGCGTGCGCCTGGGCTTCCCCTACCAGCGCAACGCGTCGGTCGCCTTCACGGCCGCGGGCAACAACTTCGAGCTGGCCATCGCGGTGTCGATCGCCGTGTTCGGCGTCACGTCCGGCCAGGCGCTGGCCGGCACGATCGGTCCGCTCATCGAGGTCCCCGCGCTCGTCGCGCTGGTCTACGTGTCCCTCTGGGCCCGCCGCCGCTTCTACCCCGACGAGGTCACCGCTGGTTGACCAGTTCAGCCCGGGGGCTCAGTACCCGAGTTGTTCGAGGCGATGCGCCCCGGCCGCGCCGATGGCGGGCAGGTCGGCGGCCATGGTGTCCCAGAGCACGGACGGGTCGGTACCGGGGTAGTTGTGGCCGTAGAAGTCGCGCATGCGAATGACCAGTGGCCACCGGCTGTAGTCCGTCCGATCCAGCTCGGCGCCGTCCTGAGCCGCGATCTGCTTGGCCGCTTCCCCGACCTCGAGACAGATGTTCCTGGCCGCCCGCTGCAGCAG
>CXWK01013240.1_pt2 | contig 13326 bp, 11 predicted proteins | sample 590851 | NCBI WGS metagenome assembly CXWK01 (sample SAMEA3498364, study PRJEB10139) | wastewater metagenome | biome: wastewater treatment plant; material: activated sludge | place: Denmark | collected 2014-08-01
GCGCTGGCCGACATGAACGGCGACGGCCGGCCGGAGATTTTCATCGGCACCGACGAGGGTAACCTCGACGCCAGCCACGCCGGCGACGCCCACGGCTGGACGTGCCCCTACCGGCTGCCCGCCGGCTGGGAAGAGGGGTACTGCGGCGGCGCGCTCTATGGGCTGACCGGCAGCGGCGCGCTGCTGCCCGGCTTCCCGCAATACCGGCTGGAGACGTTCCAATCGACGCCGGCGCTGGCCGACGTGACCGGCGACGGTCGGCCGGAGATTTTCATCGGCACGGGCACGTTCTACCACAACAACAGCCCCGATAAACCCGACTACGGCGAGCGCGTCTACGCCTTCGACAGCCAGGGGCGCGAGCTGCCCGGCTGGGGCGGCGGCCAGCCAACGGGCGACCTGGTGCCCGGCTCGCCGGCAGTGGGCGACATCGCCGGCGACGCGGGGCTGGAGATCGTCGTGGCGACGTTGAAGGGCGAACTCCACGCCTGGCACAGCAACGGCGCGCGCGTCAGCGGCTTTCCCATGACCCCACGCAGCCCATTCGGCGACACCGACAGCCAGGACGTGGGCAAGGGCGTCATCCTGGGCGACTACGACGGCGACGGCAAAATGGAGATCTTCATGACCATCGGCTGGACGATTGGCGTTATCGACGGCAACGGGCAGATGTTGACCAGGACCAACAGCGGCGACCCGTCGCGGCCGTTCTACTACGCCGACGGCCTGCTGCTCAATAATCCGGCTGTGGCCGATGTGGACGGCGACGGCCAACTGGAACTGATCGCCCACAACAGCCGCCTCTTTGTCTGGGACTTGCCCGGCGGGGCGGTCAGGGCTGATTGGCCGATGTTCAAGAACAACGCCGCGCGCACCGGCGCGGCTCTCGTCGCGTCGGCGTTGACGCTAGACCCGGCGGCGATCACCCTCGGCTACGCGCCGGGGCAGAACCGCGAGATGCGGGCTGTGCTGACGCTCAACGTACCCGGCGCGACCTACAACTGGCGGCTGAGCGCCAACAATGGCGCGCTGACCTTTCCGCAGGCGTCGGGCACAGCCAGCGGCGCGGCAGAGGTGATCGTCATCATCCGCCTGCCCGATGGATTGGGCCAGGGCAACCACAACCTCGGCGCGGTGACGGTCGAGGTGAGCGGGCCAACGGAGATTCGCAACAGCCGCGTGTCGGTGCCGGTGTCGGTGCGGGTCATCAAGGGTGAACCACGGGCCAGATTGCCGTTCGTGGTCGCCCCCTAACGGAGCCGGAATCCCATGCGCGTTGCCCTTGTCACCCCTGCCTACCCCCCGTTGCCCGGCGGCGGCGAGCGCTACGTCGCCGCTCTGGCCCGCGGGCTGGCGGCGCGTGGTGTGGACGTCACCGTCGTGACCAGCGGGGCGACGGCCGAAGCCGACCTGTGGCGCGGCGCGGCCGCCGCCCCGCCGGAAATGGGTGAGAGGCTGCGGGTCATCCGCTTGCCCGTCCACCCCTTTCCCGGTGGGCGGCGTGGGCTGATGCTGTGGCGCAAGGGGATGGTTGTTCTGGCGGCGATGCCGGGCGACCGGACAGCGGCGCTGAGGCGCATGGCCCGCCGCGTGCCGCCCATCGACGGGCTGGACGCGGCGCTGGCCGGGCTGGATGACGTCGCCCTTTTCCACGCCTTCAACGTCTCCTGGGAGCACGGGCTGGTGGCGGCCGATGCGGCGGCGCGGGCGGCCGGCGTGCCGCTGGTGGCCACGCCCTTCGCCCACCTGGGCGAGCGGGCGGGCGATCGCGTGGCCCGCAATTCGACGATGGCGCACCAGTTGGCCGTCCTGCACGCGGCGCGGCGGGTGCTGGTGCTGACAAGCGTTGAGCGGGACGGGTTGGCCCGCTATGGCGTCTTGCCGGAGCGCGTGGCCGTCATTGGCGGCGGCGTAGATGCCCCGCCCGACGACTTTGACACTTCGCCCTACTGGGACGGCGCGAATCGTCTTCCGGAGCCGTATGCCGTCTTTGTCGGCCGCCTGTCCCACGACAAGGGGGCCATCCACGCCGCCGAGGCGATCGGGCAGTTGCGGCGGCGTGGCCGGAAGGTGTCGCTGGCCCTGGTCGGCGCGACAACGCCGGAGTTCGAGCGCTTCTACCGCGGGTTGTCGCCGGCCGAGCGGGCGGGGCTGCGGCCGCTCGGCGTGTTGTCGGAGCGCGACAAGCACGCCGTGCTGGCCCGGTCGCGCTGCCTGCTGCTGCCGTCGCACAGCGACTCGTTCGGCATCGTCCTGCTGGAGGCGTGGAGCCACGGTCGCCCGGTCATCGCCGCCCGCGCGGGTGGCATTCCCGGCGTGGTAGACGAAGGGGTTAACGGGCTGCTGGTGCCGTTCGGCGATGTGGCCGCCCTGGCCGACGCGGCCGAGCGGCTTCTGGCCGATGAGGATCTCGCTCAACAGATGGGCGAGCGCGGGCGGGCCAAGGTGGCGAACGAGTACAGTTGGGACGCCGTCGCCGAACGGGTGCATGCTCATTATCGCGCGCTCCTCAACTCGCCGTCGTGACATCCATGCGTATTCTCCACGTTGTTCACCAGTACGTGCCCGACCACGTCGCCGGGACGGAGTTGTACACCCAGATGGTCGCCCGCGCCCAGGCCGCCGCCGGCCACGACGTGGCCGTCTTCACCCCGCTCAACCGGGCGGGGGTGTTCGATGGGCGGGCGGCGTCGGAAGAGGGTGTGCGCGTTTATCGCGTCCCGGTCGGCCCGCGGGGGGCGACGGCCGTCTTCCTGAGCACCTTTCGCCAACCGGCGCTGGCCGAGGCGTTCGCCGCCGTGCTGGCGTCCGAGCGGCCCGACGTCGTCCACGTGCAACATCTGATGGGCGTGCCGGCGGCCGTGGGCGCGGCGCTGCGTCGGGCGGGCGTGCCCTACGTCCTGGCGCTCCACGACTACTGGTACGGCTGCGCCAACGGGCAGCTGCTGACCAACGACACAGGGACGATCTGCGCCGGGCCGTCGCCCCACTTCGGCAACTGCGGCCGGTGTGCGGTGGCCCGCGGCAGCCTGCCGGTGGCGCTCGGCCCGCTCTTCGCGCCGCTGATGGCCCGGCGTAACGCACGGCTGCGGCCGGTGTTCGCCGGGGCGGCCCGCGTGCTGGCCCCCAATGCGTTCGTGGGCGACATCTATGCCGCGTTGGGCTTCCCGGCCGAGCGTATCATCGTCAACCCGTTGGGGCTGGACACGCCGCCCGGCCTGGCCGAGCGCGTGGCTGCTCGCCGCGCCGCTCGCTCGCTCGGCCTGCCGCGCTTTGGCTACGTTGGCAGCATCGCCCGGCAGAAGGGCGTCCACGTGCTGATCGAGGCGATGGACGGCCTACCGGACGGGGTAATGTTGGACGTATACGGCGACATGCGCACCTTCCCCGACTACGCCGCCGAACTGCGCGCCCTGGCCCGCCACCCTGGCATCCGCTTCCACGGACTGCTGGGCCGCGACGGGTTATGGGACGCGCTGGCCGACCTCGACGCGCTGGTGCTGCCGACGCTGTGGTACGAGGCGTCGCCGCTGGTGATCCGCGAGGCGTTCGCCGCCGGGCTGCCGCTCGTCGCCTCGGCCATCGGCGCGCCGGGGCGCATGGTGCGCGACGGCGTGGATGGGCTGCTCTTTGCGCCGGGCGACGCGGCGGCGCTGCGGCGGGCGCTGCTGTCGCTGGTCGAGCGGCCGGAGCTACCAGGGCAACTTCGGGCGGGCATCGCCCCCGTGCGCACGGCGGCCGACCACGTGGCCCAGATTGAGGCTGTCTACGAGCAGATCAGGAATGGAACGCGGACGACACGGATGGACGCGGATTTTCACGGATAAGAATCCGATGGTTCTTATCCGCGTCAAGCCGCATCATCCGTGTTCTATTCTGCGCAACCGCGCTATAATCAGCGGTCGTTGCCCAAGGGCATCCGGGAAGACGTAGCGGATGAGTGCAAAGAGCCAAACGCCGATCGAGAGCGACACACCGGTTTACCTCTACGACGCCGACCGCCGGTGGGTAAGCTGGCGCGACATCGTGGCCGACAAATTCCACGAGTTGCGCCAATACCAGTACCTGCTGCGCAATCTGGTCGTCCGCGACCTAAAGGCGCGCTACAAAAGCTCAGTGCTGGGCATCCTCTGGAGCATCCTCAACCCTCTGTTCCTGATGCTCGTCTTCACCATCGTCTTCAGTGTGCTGGCGAACAACCAGATTCGGCAGTATCCCGTCTTTGTCCTCGTCGGCCTCATCCCCTGGAACTTCTTCAGCGGCGCGCTGACCAGCGGCACCATCTCCATCACCGGCAATTCGGCCCTGGTGAAAAAGGTCTACTTTCCACGCGAACTACTGCCGGCCTCGGCTCTGCTGTCGAACCTGGTCAACTTCCTGTTCGCCTTTGGCGTGCTGATCGTTCTGCTGTACGCTTTCGGCATCGGCCTGACGATCCACGCCCTGTGGGTTCCCGTGCTGCTGCTGACGCAATTGATCTTCACCCTGGGCCTCTGCCTGCTGCTGGGCAGCCTGACCGTCTTCTACCGCGACGTGCTAATGATTCTGGAAGTCGTCGTGCTGGCCTGGTTCTTCGTCACGCCGGTGTTCTACTCGCTGGAGATGTTCGGCAATTCGGTCACGCTGCTGGGTCTGACCTTCAACCCGGCGCAGATCATGCGCTGGGTCAACCCGATGGCCTCGATCATCGACGGCTATCGCACCGTGCTGTGGGGAACCTACGGCAGCGATGGGCCGGTGGGCATGAACGCCGCCTATCTGCTGCGGACGTTCGTCACCTCCATCATCGTCCTCATCGTTGGCTATGCTGTCTTCGTCCGGCTTAACCCGCTCTTCGGGGAGAAGCTCTAGCGGGTTGTGGGCGTATCGCAATCGACTATGAACCCAACTCGACTGACTCGTTCCGCCTGGCTGCTGGTCATTTTGGCTTGCCTGGCGCTGGCCGCCTGCGGTTCGGGCGGGGCTGTGGCCGATGCGCCGACCCCCTTCCCGACGAATACGGCCGCGTCGACAACGGCCGCCACCGACACGCCCCGGCCAAGCGACTCCGCGCCAACCACGCCGCCGACCGACACTCCGGAAGCCGCCACGCCGGTGGCCGATGCGACCGACACCCGCCGCCCAACAGCCACTCAGCCGTCGACGGTTACACCCCGGCCAACTGTCACCCCGACGAGTTTGCCGCAACTGAACCCGACCCCGGCATTGAACATCACCGGCTCCATGTCCGAAGGCGTGCCTACCCCGCCGACGGCCATCCCCTCGCCCGTGCCCGTCTTCGACCTGCCGCAGGGCACGACCAACATCTTGCTCTTGGGCAAAGACCAGAACGCCGACGGCAGCGGCGACGCGCGCACGGACACGATGATCATCGTGTCCATTAACCGCGAGGCGCAGACGGCGTCGATGGTCTCTCTGCCGCGCGACCTCTACGTCTACATGCCCAAGCGCATCATGGGCCGCCTCAATACGGCAGTCAGTCTTGGCGGCGTAGAGCTGCTGGAACAGACGATCCTCTACAACTTTGGCATTCCCATCCACTACCACGCCCAGGTGGACTTTGACGGCTTCAAGCAGATCGTCGATCTGCTGGGCGGGGTGTCGATGGCTGTCAGTTGCCCGTTGGAGGATTGGCGGCTGCTCTCGCCCGAGTTGGACCCGACACTGGAAGAGAACTGGGGACGCTTCAAGCTCGAAGCGGGTATGCACCAGATGGATGGCGATCTGGCGCTGTGGTACGCTCGCTCGCGCCTGACGACGACCGACTTCGACCGCGGCCGCCGCCAGCAGCAGTTGCTCCAGGCGATGCTCAACCAGAGCGTCGATCTGGGTCTGGTCGCCCGCGCGCCGGAGTTGTGGAGCACCTTCAATGAAGTGGTCGAGACGAACATGGATATCGGCCGCATCCTGCAACTGGCGTCCATTGCCCCTGGCGTGCGCGACAACGGCGTGCAGCACCTGTATCTGGCGGGCAAGATGCGCGCCTGGACCGTTCCGGAGAGCGGCGCGGCGGTGCAGCTGCCGGTCTGGGAGGGGGAGGACATGATGTATGACACCTTCCGCCGCCTGCTGCTGCCGCCGGCGCTCAACCGGGCCGACCGCGCGCCGATCACGGTCGAGATCATCAATGCCAGCCAGTACCCGGCCCAGGCGTTGCTGGCGGCCGACAATCTGGCCTGGTACGGCTTCGTGCCGGTCATCGGCGTGGCCCGCGAGCCGCAGGAGAGGTCAGAACTGACCTACTTTGGCGAGAACTTCAAAGGCGCCTACGATTGGCTGTTCGCCTGGGTCATGGGGATGCCGCAGGAGCGTATTCAACTGCTGGATGAAGAGGGCGCGACCAACTATCGCGTCGTCATCGGCAACGACTATAACCCCTGCCGCCCGGCCTTTGAAGCGCCCCAGGCGGAGTTGTCGGAGCCATGATATAAATTGCCCCTTCGCGCGCGCAGGGAGATAATCCACCTGGTGACCACAGCGGCCGGCCAACTGACTACCTGACATCCATTGACCACTGACCGCTGTTACCTGGGAGGGTATTCTTGAACGACAAGCGCGAGATCACCGGCTGGATGATGTACGACTGGGCCAACTCGGCCTTCAGTACGACAGTCGTCACAGCCTTGTTGGGCCCATACATACAGTCGTTGGCCGAATCGACGGCCGAGCCGCTGCGCCTCTTTGGCACAGCCATCGAGCCGGGGGCCATCTACCCCTTTGCCGTCTCCTTCTCTGTTGTTCTACAGGTGCTCTTCCTGCCTTTGCTGGGAGCTATCGCCGACCACACGGCGCTTAAGAAGCGCATGTTGCTGGCCTTTGCCTACACCGGCGCGGCGGCGACCATCCTGATGTTTTTCATCCGCGGCGAGATGCCGCTGTTGGGCACCAGCGGCGCGGTGGTGTTGGGCAGTCTGCTGCTCATCATCGCCAACCTGTGCTTCGGCGCGGCCATCGTCTTCTACAACAGTTTCCTGCCGCAGATCGTCTCGCCCGACGCCCGCGACGCGATCAGCTCCCGCGGCTGGGCGCTAGGCTATCTGGGCGGCGGGCTGTATCTGCTGCTCAATCTCATTCTGCTGCTGGTGATGGACGACACGACGCTGGCCGTGCGCCTGAGCCTGGCCGGGGCGGGCGTGTGGTGGCTGGTGTTCACCTTGCTCTACCCGCGGCGGCGGCTGGTGCAGCGCGCGCCGTCACGGCCGCGCCCGCAAACCAATCTCTTCCGTCACGGTGTGCGACAGGTCGTGACGACGTTGGGCGATTTGTGGCGCGACTACCCGATGACGTTGCGCTACCTCGTCGCCTACCTCATTTATAACGACGGCATCCAGACGGTCATCGTCGTCGCCGCGGCCTTCGCCACCAGTGAGCTAGGCGTCGGGGCGCAGACGGTGCTCATGCTGGTGCTGATGATCCAGTTCGTGGCTTTCGGCGGGGCGCTGCTCTTCGGCCGCATCGCCGCGCGCATCGGGGCGAAGCGGGCGATCATGATCACCTTGGTCATCTGGTCGGGCGTTGTCATCTACGCCTTCGCCTTCCTCAACAATACGGTACAACTGTTCATCCTGGGCGTGCCGCTGGCTCTGGTGCTGGGCGGCTCACAGGCGCTCAGCCGCTCCCTCTTCTCACAGATGATCCCGGCCGAGCACGAGGCGGAGTACTTCGGCTTCTACGAGATCAGCGAGCGCGGCACGTCATGGATCGGCACGTTCGCCTTTGCCCTGGCGGTACAGGTGACCGGCTCGCAACGCATCGCCATCGTCGCCCTGATCATCTTCTTCGTCGTCGGCCTGCTGCTCCTGAGCCGCGTGGACGTGCGCCGGGCGATTGTCGAGGCCGGCAACGATCCGAGCGGCGTAGTACTCTAGAGGCGGCTCGTAGTCAGGCGCTTTAGCGCCGTTTCTGAAGAGCGCGCTGAAGCGCTGGACTACGAACGGGGAGAACTTATGACGAACGAGTGGCAAACAGCAATCGACTACGTTCACTTGCGGGGCACGGCCGTGGAGCAGGCCCGCCTGCGGCACCTGCTGCATGGCGAGAGCGCTCCGGCCGACGTACGCGAACAATTCGAGCGCGGCCAGCGCGGCGATGGCGGCTGGTCACCGCCGTGGGCCGCGGAGTATAGCTCGGTGGACGCCACCTGCTTCCAATTGGCCCAGGCCGACCAATTAGGTATTGACCGGCGCTCGCCGCTGTTTATCGACGCGGTGCGCTTTCTGGTCGAGCGGCAGCGCGCCGATGGCTACTGGGAAGAGGAGGCTGAGGTGGCCGACGCCGCGCCGCCCTGGGCGCAACCAGAAGAGACGGCTGCCCGCCTCTATCTGACGGCCAACTGCGGCTTCTGGGCAGCCGTGACCGGCCTGGTGCCGACGGCCGCTCGCGATGCCGCGGCCTACCTGAGCTATCACTTGCGCGCCAACGGCGAGCTGCCGTCGTTTCTGCAAACTCACTGGCTGGCCGCCGCCCTGTGGCAGCAGCGCGGGCTGGTAGACGAGGCGGCCAAGTCGTTGGGCTATCTGGCGGGGCAGGCCGGTGACCTGTCGGCCGGCAATCTGGCCTGGATGATCGTCGCCCTGCGCGAAGGGGGCGTGCCGGCGGCCGATGCGGCAATCGTTGCCGCGCTCGACCGGCTGCTGGCGTTGCGCGATCCCGCCGGCCACTGGCCCAGCGATGAGGGTATCGAGAACAGCGTCCACGTGACGATCGAGTCGCTCAAGGCGCTGCAACTGTGCGGGCATCTGGCATGAAGCCGGGCGACATCGTCTGGGTGCGAACTGCCAAGGCCGACGGCCGGCCGTACCGCTGGTGGCAGGCCCAAGTGGAAGCGGTGGACGAGGAGTGCGTCGTCGTCTACTCCGCCATCGGCTCGCCCATCCACCACAACCCCGACCGCTTCCCGGCCACGCTTTATCACCTGCGGCACACCATCCGTTCCTACTACTGGCCCGGCCGGCGGCATAATCTGCTGGAGATCTACGCCGCCGGCGGCGCATTGGTCGAGCTATACGCCGACATCATCAGCCCCATCGATATCGTCGAGGGCGAGATTCGCTTCACTGATCACGAACTCGACGTGTCGTTTCTAACAGGGCAAGCGCCTCAAATCGTCGATCAGGACGAATTTGCCGCGGCGGCTGTGGCCTATAACTACACGGATGAGTTCATGCACGACTGCTACGAAGTGGCCGAGGCGTTGCTGGACGTGTTGGCCAATTGGCAGCCGCTTGGCCCAGCACCCCGCTAGCCCTCCGTGCGTCGCACGTTCTTCCCCACACCCCAAGAAAGGTGCAACCCACTCCAGAAAGTGGGTCGCACCAAACTCAGCGTTCGGTATAGTGCGACACATCATTGAACAGCACCAGCCGCGCCTGCCCGACGCCATCGAAATCGACGATGTTGAGGCAGGCCGGCGACTGGTCGAGCCGGTCGCGATAGGTGCGCGGGTCCATGCCCAGCAGGCCGCACAGCGCCAGCCGGTTGGCCGACTTGTGGGCGACGACGGCCACGCGCTGCCCCGCGTGACGCCGCACGACGTCGCGCAGTGCGGGCACCATGCGCGCCAGCACGGCCAGACCCGTCTCCCCGTCGCGTGGGGCCAGGGTCAGCGGGTCGCCCTCCCAGGCGGCGTACTCGTCTGCGAACCGGGCCAGCACCTCGCCACGCGGCAGCCCTTCCCAGTGGCCGTAGTCGATCTCGCGTAGATCGGGCACGGGTGTGGGCGTCAGGCCGTGGGGCTGGGCGACGAGGGTGGCCGTCTCGATGGCCCGCCGCAGCGGGCTGCAATAGAAGGCAGCGATGCGCTCCCCGGCCAACCGTTGCGCCAGGCACGTTGCTTGCCGGCGCCCCTCGTCGCCCAGGTCGATGTCCCTGGCCCCTGAGAAGCGGTCGGTGGTGCTGTGGGGGGTCTCCCCGTGGCGAATCAGGTAAAGTCGTGTTGTCATGCAGGCATGTCCACCAGAATCGCCCGCGCCGCGGCGACAAGGCTCTGTCGCTCGCGCCGGGCGCGGGCCTGGATAGCCCGGTAAGCGTCTTCTTCCGTCAGTCCCGTTTGCATCAACCGCCCCTTGGCGCGGTCGATGAGTTTGCGCGCCGCCAGGTCGGCCTCCAGCTCGGCTACACGTTGGGCAATGGCCTGCGCCTCGGCAAACCGCTTCACAGCTACAGCAATGGCCGCGCCCAGCTCCTCGGGCAAGATGGGCTTGACCAGATAGCCGTGGATGGGCAGCTCCGTGGCCCGATCGATCAGGTCGGCCTCGCTGTGGGCGGTCAGCAGCAGGATGGGCAGCGGCCGCGCGGCGGTCATGGCCCGCGCCGCTTGCAATCCATCGGTGAAGGGCATACGAATGTCGAGGATGGCCAGGTCGGGCCGCTGGTGCTCGGCCATGCGGATCGCCTCGCGGCCGTTGGTGGCCGCCACGACCTGGTGCCCCAGCCCCTCCAGCATCGACTTCAGGCCCAGGCGGATGATCGATTCGTCTTCGGCAATCAGGATCAACATCGAACTTCTCAATTCGGGTTCCAGGGGTCAGGGAAGAGCCTCTGCCCTGGAACCTGGGTACCTAGTCCCTCTCCTGCGTTCGCGGCAACCGGATGCGCACCTCCGCGCCGTTCGGCCGACGCACGAATTGTAGCTCACCGCGCAAGTCGTCGGCCACCAACGCCGTGGCGATCTCCAATCCCAGGCTGTGGGGCAGTTCGTCGGGCAGGCCAACGCCGTCGTCGCGCACGACGATCAGCAGCGCGTCGGGGGCGCGGGCCAGCGAGATGTCGATGCGCCCGGCGTCGCGGCCGACGAAGGCGTGCTCCAGGCTGTTCTGCACCAGCTCGTTGACCACCACTGCCAGCGCCGTTGCCGCCCGGCTGGGCAGCAGTAGATTGTCGCCGTGGACGGCAATGACCACCGCCTGGTGCGGCCGGCCCATACCGGTCATCGTCATCTGGGCGATGCGCTCCAGCACGGCGCGAACGTTGACCAGCCGGAACCCCTGCTCGGACAGAATCTCGTGCACGGCGGCGATGCTGCGGATGCGGTGGATGTTGGTCAGCAACACCCCGCGCGTCTCCAGCCGGTCGGCGTCCGGCAGTTGCAGTTGCATCAGCATGGCCACCGTTTGCAGGTTGTTCTTGATGCGGTGGTGCATCTCGCGCACGACGGCGGCGCTGGTGACCAGGCGGGCGTTTTCGATGGCCAGCGCCGTCTGGTTGGCCAGGGTGGTCAGCAGCGTCTGTTGGCTGTCATTGAAGGCGTGACCGGGCGGGGCCAGGCAGACCAGTACTCCGATGACCCGCTCCTGCACCGCCAGCGGCACGGCCAGCAGCGCCGCGCCGTCCGCCTCAGGCAGAGCGGTGGCAACGAACGGCCGTCCGGTGGCCACAACCGCCGCCAGTGCCGTGTCGGGCAGGGGCGCGCCGGTCGGGTTGGCGAAGATGGGCGCGGCGCTCGCGTCGTCGTCCTCCGTGGCGTGCTCCAGCAGGTAGATGGCGCAGTCCGTCGCCCCGATGGTGCGCGCCGCCAGTTCGGTGACCACGTCGAGTATCTGATCGAGGTACTGGGGCGAAGTGATCGCCTCGCTGACCTCGGCCAGGGTGCGCAACTCCTCCAGTTGGCGGCGCTGGCGATCATAGAGACGGGCCTTCACCAGCGCCCCAGCGGCCAGATCGCCGACGAGGGCCAGAACGTCGATCTCCTCGGTTGTGTAGTCGCGCGGGGCGGCCGTTTGCACATTGAGCGCGCCAATGGGCCGCTCGTTGAGCAGCAGCGGCACGGCCAGCAGCGACCGGAAGCGCCGCTCCTCCGTGTCCTCTACCCACTTGAAGTGTGGGTCGTGTTGGGCGTCGGCGGCGTAGACGGGCCGGTTCTGCACCACGGCGTAGCCGGTCATGCCCTCGCCGACCTGCAACGTGGCCAGCCCCAGCGCTCGCCGCGCCAACCCGGTCGAGGCCCGCAACCGCAGCGTCACCTCATCGGCGTCCAGCAGGTAGATGGCGCAGGAGTCAACGCCCATGATCTCCGTCGTCTTGTGGACGATGAGGTCAAGCGTTGTGTCGAGGTCGAGCGCGGAACTGAGCGCGCGGGCAATCTCTCGCAGGGCAGTGAAGGCGCGCGGGCCGGAGGAGCCAGGGGCGGGTGGTTGAGTGGTCACGAACGGCCATTATACGATTGAGTGGGCCGGAGAGCCATTGCACGTTGAGAAGCTCAGAGGGTTTTCTTGCAGAGAAATGGGCTGTCCCAGGCGTCTTGTGTATAATCGCCCGCTCAGAAAGTACTGTTGGCAACGGTAGAGGGTTGGCAAAGGTTAACAAGATGAATCGCAACGTGTTGCTGGTGTTGTTGGCTATGTCGCTGTTGGGCAACGGGGTTCTGCTGGTGTTGCTGTTGGGAAGGTCGGACACACCCACCAGCGTTGCGACCCCCATCGCGGCCGAAGAAACGTCGGCGACTCGGACCGCCTTGTCCACCTCGCCCCCATCCACGGTTGCCGCGCGGCCGACCACCCTGCCGCCCGCGATCTCGCTCGCCACGGCCACGTCAACACAAGCTCTGGCTGATCCATCGCCCACGGCAACCCCGGTTACTCCGACACCGGTTGCGCCCACACCTACCGCCGTGGCGCCGACGCCCACGCCGGAACCGCAACCCTCGCCGACCATCGTCGCCCTCGATCCGGAGTGGCTGCGCTATTTGAACAACTTCCGCGCCGCGGCCCGGCTGCCGGCGCTGCGCGAGGATAGCGCCTGGTCAGCCGAAAGCGGTCTGCACAGCCGCTACATGGTTCTATCGGGCGACGTGGGCCACAGCGAAAACCCGAACAACCCATTCTATACCAATGCCGGCAACACGGCCGGCGACACGGGCAACATCGCCATCGGCAACGCCAGTTCGGCCCCGTTCCAGTGGGCCTTCAACTACTGGCTGTCGGCCCCGTTCCACGCGGTGCCGATGCTTGACCCGCAACTGGCGGTGACCGGCTTTGGCGAATACCGCGACCCGTCGGGCATCCAGACCATCGGGGCGACGCTGGATGTGGAGCGAGGACGCGGGCCGCTGCCCGATGGCGTGCAGTTTCCCATCCTCTGGCCGGGTAACGACAGCGTGACCTGGGTGCTACGCTACTCGCTGCCAGAGTTCCCGGCCGCGCTCAGCCATTGCGCGGGCTACTCTCAGGCCACCGGCGCGCCGATCATTATTCAGATCGGTGACGGCGGCCGCACGCCCAACGTGACGGCGACGACACTGCTGCGCGACGGTGAACCGCTGGCCCACTGCCGGTTCGACGAGACCAACTACACCCACCCCGACGCCTGGACACAGCGCTCGGCCCGTCT
>CXWK01016110.1_pt1 | contig 13323 bp, 16 predicted proteins | sample 590851 | NCBI WGS metagenome assembly CXWK01 (sample SAMEA3498364, study PRJEB10139) | wastewater metagenome | biome: wastewater treatment plant; material: activated sludge | place: Denmark | collected 2014-08-01
GAACAGTTGCGAATAGAGCGCCTGATTCGCGTTCAGGGTCATGTAGTAGCCGACAGTCTTTGTTTTTAGGAATAGTTGGCTCATATAACGCTCTGTGCGAAGTCAAATCGTCCGTTAGCGATGGTGTCGAGCGCAGGGATGCTGTTGTCAAACGAATAGCAGGCCGGCGTAAACGCCCCCGTGTAAACTTCCGTGTTTGTGTAGCGGAATCCGCTGAAGTAGGCATTCCCGCCGCCGACCCAAATCGTCGGGGTATCGGGCGGAGTGATTGGAAGGAAGTTACTAAGAGCCACGGTTGTTATATAAACCCCGTTGATGTAAAGCTTCCAATCCGTTTCATTGCAAACCGCTGCGATGTGGCACCATCCAGATACATAATTACCTGACGCCCCAACATCATAGAAATCGTCCACGAAGTTCGTAAAAACATTCCCCCCCGTATCAATCCCGATTGACAAGTCGAAGTCTGTAGCGAGGTAACGAAGTATCCATGTATTGACGGAATGACTGACGACATACACCCAACACTCAACGGTAAAAGCCGCTTCGCCAACAGCAAGCGTATCGGGTGTTTTCGGGGTGACGTTGATGTAATCCGCCTCAAGGGTCGTCTTGAAACTTTCCGATACACAAACAGACTGCGCCGAACTAAACGACCCACCGACTACGTTAGTCGTATGCCCCGCGCTATCGGTCGCGTTCCCGCCAAGTGGCAAATAAAGCAGGTTCTCTGCTGGCAAGCCTTCATCAACTCCAATTCCAAGAGTCGCCCCATACACCGATACCAGTTCGTTGTTGAACACCACCAATCCATTCCCATTCCCGACAGACGTAGCAGCATCCTCAAGCCCCGGCCTGACAACAGCCTTCTCGCCACCCTGCTTTGACTCTTTCAAGCAATTCGTCAGACGGGCGTTTTTATTGGAAACCGCATCCTTTGTGCTGATCTGCGGAGTAATCGGTAATCTCATAGCGGACTCGCGCAGAAGTCATACGATCCAGCGACCACCGTTGCAATAGTCGAAGGCGTCGAACCAGAACCAAGCGTAGTCCCATATACGGTAATCAGGACATCGTTGAAATTCACAGCGCCACCACCAGCGCCGGAAGCAGTTGCAATTGTCGCCAATCCTGGGCGCAATACAGTGAGCTTCATGCCCTCATCATCCTCACCAAGCATGTTCGTAAGGCGTTCATCCTTCGCGGACACGCCATCACGCGAATCTATGTCAGAGGTTAGAGTGAGGCGCATTTACGGCCCCGTCAGAATCCGTGAGCGTGATCCAGCCCATACCGCACCCATCGGTGAGTGATTCGATACAGGTCGATGATTGGCGCGTTTAATAGCCGCCATTGAGTCTTGAGCGATCCTCCGAACATCGTCGCTCGGAGACAGGCCAAATTCCGGCCCTGCCCACTCAACGGCTAGGTTATAGGCCATAGCGCGTTCGTAGCCGGGAGGCAACGCAATCGACGTGGATAGCGCAGCCAAGGTCGTAACAACCTGCCACGTCACGATATGGAGCGAACTGACGGCATTCGGAACCGGATAGACCTTCAGCGTTCCAGTTGCAAGCGTCGGTTCGTAATATGCGCGGTCTGGATACGTCGCCGTGTCGGTCTTGCTCGGCAGCGCGAACCACTGTTCCGCTGTCAGCAATTCGACAGGTGAATCAATACCAGCATACCGAACGAAGCATTCCTCGATCTTGTGCGGGCGCGGAGTAAGTGCAAAGTTTCCAGCCGGCCCTACGGTGTAGGAACTCGTCGCGGCTACCAGTGAATACGCGGTATCGACAAAAGCATATACGTCCAGCTTTTCGATCTGCCACGACTCCAGCATGGCATTGAGTGCGATCAGACCATCTGCCGATTCATCGGCGGTACAGGACTCGCCGGAACTTACGCCACCTACTAGTCTGGCGGCTCGATCAATGATGGTTTGGCTGGTGCTCATGGTCGTTCATCTCAAATCTCGTCTGTGATTTTGGGAGTGCGACCAAGGCGACGTGGAGGCGTGTCTTGTGGTGCTACAGTTTGGATTGTAACCGTTTCGACGGGTTTTGCAACACCCGCCTTGGCATCCTGTAATGCCTTGCGAACAGGCTCGCCATCGACCCATCCAGCAGGAGCGCCGCCTTCAGGGAAGTTGGCGAATCCACCAAGTTCTGAATACATTAGCATGTCATTCTCCTTTCATCAGTATGGCACTTCTTCCCACATCATCGAGAACACCAATGCGCTTGTTGTCGCAGCAGTCGTGTAGGTCGCCAAAAACGATCCGGGAGGAATAATGATTGAGTCATCCAACTCAACAACGATTCCCGGCATTATCCCAAAACCAGTGGTCGCCTGCGATCCAAGCGTTCCATAGACTTCAACCAGTGTCGGAGTCGAGATAGTCGCCCCCGCCGAGGCGGTTGCCTTCGACTTAAGCCCCGAACCCAAACTTCGGTTGATTGGGGTCAAAGCACCTGCGGCAACCCCAACGCCACCCATGAGGCCGATTGAACCTGCGACACCAACTGCGGTCTGAGTGCAGCAAAACCGCTTCATTACGAGATTGACGCCAGACGCAGCAGGGTTAGCAATCGCCAGTCCGGTGAAGGTTGTTGCAAGGCCAGCGGTTGTGGAGACAACAGCTTGGTTTGCCACTGAAAAAACTGTGCCTAAGTTCGGTTTGTACATGATCGTTCCTTTCGTTTGTGTGGTTACTTCGGTTTACGTCCAGTACAAAGTACAGAATTTGAAATTCGCTTTGTATCTACATCAACAAACCCGGCAGCGCGAAATACGTCACCAAGCGTTTTACTAGTGAATCCACAGTGATGTCCCATGTATGGACTGTAAGCGACATAGGATGCTTTTCCATAGATCATGTCAAGGCCGGAAATTGCGTCACCCATTACCGATGTGTAGATAGTCTCATCCGTTGCCTCGACGCCTTCAAGGTCAGGGACAAAGGCGATTGCAACGCCTCCAGACCTCAAAACCCTAAACTGTTCCTCAAGGGCATCCAACACTTGATGCGGGTACAAGTGTTCAAGGGTATGGCTTGAATAGGTGATGTCGAATGGGCCAATGTCTCCAAGATCAACCATTGACGCTACGATGTCAGGATTTGCCGTAGGATCAATGTCTAGCCGAGTCTCTTTGCACCCACTGGCCCAACTCGGCAATTGATTGGTTTCATCCGGCTGCATTCTTCCGCAACCGATATGCAGAAAGTCTCCGCTCAGGCCGGACATTCTGAACCACCTTCCTGCCTCATAAGATATTGGTGGAAGTTACCTTTAAATTCCTGCGTCGGTAGATGATGATTGATGTTCATGTCTGGGATCAACCAAATATCTCCGCACTTTTCCCTCCACCGGAGAGCGAATGCGTAGTCCTCTCCGTACCATGTATGGTCGATAACTCCGTGGTTGAACAAGTCTATCATCGGAGAACACTTCTCGCCGTAGGTCAGTTCCGGGTATTCCATGATGAACAGGTTGACCGCTTTCCGCGTCACCTTGAGAAACCCGGCAGGAATAGAGTGGGCCTTGATGCACCCATCTTCACGGACAATCGGAGTACCGTCTATGCCGGGAAATATAGCCCCCATGTATTCCTCAATCGGGCCTTTGAAGCGATAGGTTCCTGCTACTACATCTCCTTCAGTTTCGATCAGCCTTAGAAGGTTCTCGGGGTCCCATGATAGATCGTGGTCAAGGAATACCACAACGGTTGCTTTGGCATCCAGTGCCTTGCGAAGCATCATTGATCGTGCGGCGCTGATGTATGGGCAACCGATTTGATACACGGCCCCATGTTCCCATCCTGCGGCTTCAATCAATGGCAGAGAGGCTTCAAGCGAGTCAAGCGTTACTTGGTACGGTTTGGTGATTGTCGGCATACAGAAAACCACCTTCTTCTTTTCGTCATCCTTGAGTGCTTGTGATGGAAAATTGAAGGGCGTATCAATCGTGCTTGTACTCAATGGAACCTCCGTAGTTAAACGTGATGAAGCAAAGTGAAACAACCGGGGGGCCGTAGCCCCCCGTATGATACCGTTAAGCAGTCGCCCAAACGCCCAGACCTATGAGCGTATTCTGCACTTCCTGCGCCCAGGCCAACTGTGTCGCGCCAAAATCGGCGGACGAAGAAATGCCAGATGTAGCGTGAAGCGCCGAACTGTACGGACGCTGAACAACGGGAACTTTCCCGTAAAACCCGACAGACGATCCGGTAGCTGTTGACAGGCGAGACAGCCCTGTAACAGTACCTTCGTCAATATCGGCTTTCGAGTCTGCAACTCCAAGTGAGCGGCTCATGATTAGGCAGTCGCCCAAACACCCAAACCGATCAGGGTATTTTGGACTTCCTGCGCCCAAGCAAGTTGAGTAGCACCGAAGTCAGCCGAGGACGAGATGCCCGAAGTCGCATGAAGCGCCGATGAATAGGGCCGCTGCACGACGGGAACCTTGCCATAGAAGCCGACTTTCTTGGTGGCCGAAGAACCGATGATGCAACCATCGGGAGAGTTGTAGCCGATAGTTTCATAAGTTGCCATGATGTTTTCCTTTCAGTGTTTGAACGGGGCGGCTTTCACCGCCCCTATGGATTAGGCGTTAGCCGCGCCGATGATGCGGGAGGCCCATGCCGGACGGAGAGCAGCCATTCCATACAGAATGTCGACACGCAACAGGAGTTCGTCATTGCGAATGTCCGAACCCATCCAGCAGCGCAGACTCAGACCATCCTTGTTGACTCGAACGCATTTCTGCGCGTCGTCCAGAATCGGCAGATCGGCAGTCACGAACTGGAAAGCCTCTTTGTGGTACATGAGGTTCTGAACGTAGCTGGTCGAAGCCGCACCGACGAACACCGGGATAATGCCCGTACCGTTGAAAGAAGCTACGGTCAGGGCAGCACCAGCGGCAGAACAAAGATTCTGACGAGGGCCGGACAGGTAGATAGTAGGCGACACGGTTTGGATCGTGGTCGTTCCAGCGGTCACAACGAACTGTTGGAGAACGCCGAGCGATGCCTTCGTTTCGGGGTGGCAGGAATAGACGCCGGGAATGGTGAATACCGCGCCGGTAGCCGGAGCCGCCGACAGGGAAGCCATCGTCATCACATTACCACCATCAACCACGGCAGCAGCAGCAGCCATCGTGCAGTCAATGTCGGAACCGTTGGTGAGCGTCCACATGCGGTCGTTTTCGTACCAGTCAGCCATAGCGGTACGGCCAATCATGCCTTCGCGGTACTGTTCCTTGATCTGAGTCGAGTCTTGGAACAGACCTTTCAGACCATTGACCATGCCGCCCATCGTCACGGAGTCAGCCTGAATGAAACGACTGCCATCCTTCGGAGCCAGACCTTGATTCAGCTTGGCGCGAGCACTGCCAACAGCAGCCAGATCGGTCAGAGCACTACCAGCAGTACCGGCAAGGTTGTAGGTAGCTTTGGTCGCGTAGGCCAGGAAGTCGGCTTCGATGCCGGACACCAGCGAGGAAATCGCCGGCTGAATGTACTTGCGCGACAGTTCATCGAAAGCACCATCCGAATCGACGGACTGGATCAGTTCGGCGGAGTTGAAGCGCATATCCACGCCGTCCTGCGTTGCGACGGTGATGGTCTGCGAGGCTTCGGCCTGATCTTGAACGGCCATAACGCGGGAACCCTGACGACGGGTGTACATGTTCGGGGACTTGACGCGCAGGGTTTGACCGTGTGCGCCGCGACCCGGATCATAGGTGAAAGACGAATCGTATTGACGATCCACGGTGCCGATGAACTGGGCCTTTTCGTGCGCAATGCGCAGCGATTCCTTGGCAACCAGATCGGTTACAACAAAGACGTTTGACATGACTTGCTCCTAATATGAGGTTATCGCCGTTTGGCGATTTGAGCCGCCCGTCGCTTGCTGAACTCGTCGTAGTCTTTCACGTCCAGAAGGGACTTGATCGACGTAGCTTTCGAGCCAACCGGCGTAATGGGTGGCGTAGCTTTTGATACTGCTACAGGCTTTTTCAAGCCTTCCTCAATGAGCGTGAGTGCGCGTACCGCCCCTATGGGCGTCATTCCGGCGATTCGTTCGGCGTCTGCGGGATTTGTGGCTAGGTGATACGCCAGCCTTGGCCCGTTCTCGCTTTCCATAATCGCTTGCTGCATGATACTTGTCATCGGCACATCGGACGCGGCCACAACATCGTGGAAATCCGGTATGTCGGCGGCGGCTACCCGCTTGTTCCAGCCTTCGACGGTTTGTTCCTGCGCCGCCTTCGCTTTTTCTGCTGCTTGCCTCTCCTCATGTTTCGAGAGAGTTTGCGATGCGATGTATTCCGCCTTCGCGGTTACATATTCATCGAAATTGTCGAACTTGTCAATAGTCGGCATTCCTGGGTCTGTTGGACGTGCTGGAGCGTGTTGCGCCAAACGCTCCTCAAGCCGGATACGGGCTTCCCGTTCTGCCTGCAAATCCTTCTCGTACCTGCGACGTTGCATAGCCGCGTCACGGTCGAACTTCTTTTGGAGTTCTTCCGCAGTAGGCGGAGTAGGTGTCGGAGTTTCGACGGGTGGCGTTGCTTCTGGAGTCTCGGAAGCGGCAGGGACTACGGCGGCAACGGGGGCAACGGGGGATTCGACTACGGCTTCTTCGGACATTTTGGTTTCCTCATGTGAGTGGCGGTTCTTGGTTACTTTGCATCATTTCGGTGTGCATCATTTCGGTGTGCTTGGTGTCGGCAGCAATCTCTGAATCACGGTTTTTGGCTTCAGCAGCTATTTTGGCAACAAGAATCCTCGTTTCTGCCTCCAATCGCTTCCATTCATTTTCATATTCGAGTTTCAGCATCTCAAGACCGGAGTTGTCCTGCTGTGGAGCCTCCGGTTGAGCATTCGACATAGCCACCATACGGGCAGTCTCAGCCTCAAACTGGCTTATATGTAGTTCCTGACCCTTAATCTGTACTTCAGCCGCTTTCAGATCGTGACCCGCTTTCAACTTTTCATTCTCTTGCCGTAACCGTTCAATCTCGTCGGCGGCGACATTGATAGCCTCGTCCTTCTGTCCGATGATCTGCTCAGCCTGCATCTTGACCTGCGCGACTTCCGGCGACGATTCTTTCTTCGCTTCTTCCGCAGCCAACACAGGAGGCGGCAGCAGCAGTTTCGAGCGTTCAGCAAATCGCTGCGCTTCCGGCCAGTCCTGTGCCTCTGCGATCAGGTCGCCATGCGTCTGCCACATCGTCGGATCGGCTTGCGCGAGTGCCAGCATTCCAGCGGCGGAAACCTGCCTGCTAGTCTGGTAGGATGGGCCGACATCAACCACCACGTCATAGACGCCGACACCGATGTTGAATATCTGATTCGGCCCTTGCGAAACGGAGGCTTTTGGCAGCGACGGATCGAGTTGCACGGTCTTTGCTTCTCCATCAATGCCGAGAATACGCACAACGCGGGGTGTATCGAGAACCTTTGGAGCAGCGGAAATTAGATACCGGCCAGCAGATCGAATCGCCCTTGCAAGGTTGTCGTGGTAGTGGAAACTGGATACATCGCCCTTGCGCGCTTGCTCCTGTTCCTGCACTCCGCTGGTGGCGTTTCCTTTTTTCCCAATCGACGCTGCGTACATGCCAAGCGAGGTCTGCACCCCATGTTCGGCCTGTGACATGACTTGCGCGAAACCTGCCGGAACATCGGAAGGGTTCTGGCGCTGCGGTGGGGGCAATGTTTTACCGTCGAGACTGACCGGGCGGTAGTGTTGTACCCGCACATTTCGCGTACCATCCCATTCATCCTCATACCCTGCGGTTTGCCCTTCGGCGGCAATCCACGGCGCTTCCGGCGACTGCCCGACACGCTCTGCAAATGCTGTCTGCGCGTAGTCGTACAGGAGTTGAGCATCCTTCGACTTGTGGATCATCGACTGGCGGATTACCTTGCCGTCGACGTTATGGACATTGGCCCATACAGGGAATACAGGGATTCGGTCGCCTGGTTCTTCGCGGGGTTTTTCCAGATACTCCGCACCGTTGAATTTCGACCAGTACAGGCACTTTTTCTTAACTTCCCGCGTTGCGATGATCGGCGGTGCTTGGATGCCTTCTGCTACTGCCGCCTGATATTCCTCGTCGTCACAAATCGTGCCATCTTCAAGCTGATGAATCGTTTTCGGAACCAACTTCAGTTCGTACCGTTCGGCAACGCGGATTTTCTCCCCGCACCAGTCTCCGTATTTGCTCCCCTCGCCTTCCCATGACGTTGTTTCCTTGCCGGGATAGCGTTCCTCGTATTCTTCTTTCGGTATTTCCTCGCAAATCCAGACTTCCTTGCAGTCCGACCCGTCGACTTCGACGTGCTCGCCGAAATACACCGTCAGCGGATTGGAAATCGGCGCAAAACGGAAATCCTGGTCGAATGTACCGTCGTGGAGGTAGTCTTTCAGGATGCGGAAGTACCCGAACCCGCCTCCTGTAGCGCATTCGAGCGCCAAGTCGTAGCAGGTATCGGCATTCGATGCTTCTTGCCAGTGCCGGCAGAGGCCATCGTAAATCTTCGCTGTTTCGATGTCTGCAAAACTATCGACAGGCCGGACTTTGATCTGCGGGCGGTTCTGCCTTGAGTCGTTGATAACCTGCCGCTGGTATTGGGAGAGTTGATCTATCTCAAGGCACAGGCGCGGATTCGTCAGGTCGCTTTCCCGTTGCAACCTTACGCCGGGAGGCCAGTGGTCGACGTGCAAGAAGTGCATGTCGGTCTTGTACCGCTGACGGTCATCGTTCCACATATCCGCAACGCGGGTGAAGCGTTCGCGGAGAGTAGCAAACTCGTCTTTCTTGGTTTCTTTGGGCTTTGAGGCCATTAGTCTATCCTCGGATTCATCAGGTCGCTCAGGGGGCGATATTCATTTGGATTCCAAGGCTTCTGCCCTGTTGGAACTCCATTGCGCTCAAGGATGCGGATCATTTCGGGGTCGAAGACGACGAAGTTGCTTGAGCCTTGCCCGGCAGAGCGTGAGCCGCCGTCTAGGTAGCGGATACCGGGGATGCCTGATTGCTTGAGCGCATCGGAACCCTTCGCCATATCTCCGTACCCAAGATGCGAAGCCAATTCCGACACGCTATAGAAGTCATCGGGATTCAACTTCCCACCGAGCGCCTTCTTCAATGCATCCTTGATATGCGGTTCTTGCATGGCAATTGGCTTATCCCAATCCAGAAAGCGGGCTACTGCTTCGTCGGGGATGTCGGTTTTGTAGAGTTGCGGTTCAACACTGCTGACCTTGATATTTCCTGATTCATCAAGCCATTTCGTTGCGTTTTTCGGCACTTTCCCTGACTCAATCAAGGCTTTCATTGCGGCGATTGGCCCGTCATAGGATGAGTCCATCCCTTGCGGCGTGTATCGCCCCGGTATGGCGCCTCTAGCATCGCTGCCAACATTGATGACACCGCTTAGAATTGTGTCTCGCCTTCCTATCGTATTCGGGTCAATCTCGTAAATCGGCTTTCCATCAAAGAAGGCGTTTTTTGTAAGGACTTTTGCGTATTCCTCGCCAACCCCCTTGTTCTCAGCCAAATACAACCCATGCCCGTAAGCCTGCGCCCCCTCGCCCGTTCCGATCTTGTCTAGGCTGAACTTGTCGAACTTGTGCGGGGAGCCGTGCCATGCGGTCATTCCCGGAACAAACGGCAAAGCACCTAAAGCCGTTAGTCCGTAGTTCATTGGAGTTCGGCTTTCAGGGTCAGTCGCGTATCTGTTTGCATCTGCTCCTAGACCAACAAGGTCGCCTAGAAGTGGAACAGGGGATAAGGCCATTGCTGCACCATCAAGAACTGACTGACGAGATACTTCAGGATTCAACGACCCACCCGGCAACGCATCACTGATGTATTGCTTGCCCATTCTCAGCAGGTCAGAGAGCGACGGCATATCACCTTTTCGTGGGCTTCTTGCCCTTACCTTTGCAAGCCATAGCGTTCTCCTGTTTGGTTCGCGGAATCATATTCCATACTGCGGCAATGTCAACTATCGCCACCCTTTATGAACCACATGCACTTCAGGGCGTACTCGGATTTCTTCTTCCTTCGGCCAGACCAACTTCAAATCCGGCTCCAGCAGACGCGCCAGAGAATCGGCCATGTCGTCGTGAACACCTACAGGGAACGGCATGTATTCCTGTTCAATGAACGTATGCACCAGATCAACGGTGACCTTCTCGTAGTTGGTCACATGCAGCGTTTTCGGCAAGTAGAACTTACCCTGCTCGAATACCGGGATTAGCCGCCCGATCCGGTCGACCTTACTTGTCTGTCCGCCGACTTCCGTAATGTCGAACCGATACTGCTGCTTCTCCTGCTCGGTCTTGATATGCTCGATGTCAGCCATCGCGCCGTACTTTTCATAGCGAACCTGCAACGGTTTCCATTTCCGATGCAGCGCAAACAGGCGTTCCGTCCGTTCCGTCAGTGATAGCCGATCCCGAATAATGTCGAGTGCGTAGTAGTTTCCATCCGTCCCCAATCCAACGACCCACATTGCCGTATAGTCGCTGCCCTTTTTCTTGGATGAAGCCGCGTCAATCAGGATGTAGTTGTTTGTCTTTGTCGGCGCAGTCGAGTAGTACCGTAACCACTCACGCTTGAATCCCTTGAGGGAGTCGGCCTTCGGATTCAGCAAAATCTGCGATGCATAGGTATGCGGCCCCATGTCGCGGCGCTTTTGTGTGTGCATTTCATTGCTCCACAAAATACTTTCCCCATCCTCTGTTCCACCGATCTTTCCAGGATATTCGCGTGCTTTGAATGTTCCACGGTCAATCATTACTCGATAGGCATCATTGAAGTGATACCTTGTACCAACAGCACGCTTGAATCCACCGATCTTCCCAAGATTATATGAAAGCTCAACAGCATTCATCGTCTTGTCAATCATCTCTGGCGTACTAACGCTGCCCTGAACAACAACGTCATCGTAAAGCAGAATTTGGAAGTGCTTAGAAACTGGCATCCCATCTACAAGACCCCATGCTTCGACAGTAGCTTCGTTTGGGTTCGTCTTGCGCTTCAGGACAATTCCATCGTCCTCTGAAAACTTAGCGTATGCCCTTATGTCGGTTCCGCACAAAATGTCAGGGAACGCTGCATGCAAAATCTTGTTTCCCTCAATCTCTCGCATGAGAGTACGCAAGAATGCCTTTGCAATAGGCCGTGTATGTGAAAAGATGCCCACAGTTACTTCTGGGTCTTTCAAGATATCCTGAAGTGTCAGGCCAAGGGTCACAACGCTACTCTTACCATGCTCACGACTCCATAGGTCTATATAGCCATTTGGATTCGCTTCTACTTCCCGGCATCTTTCAAATAAGAACTGGTTATCTACATATCCATTCCTACCTACGCATGGAAGCATATCAACACGCTTGCACGCCCTGACCATCAAATAATACAAGTCATGCAGGCACAAGAACCTGATTGCCTTATTCAGCTTGTTCGTCCTTCGACCTTCTTCTTCAACCTCGTTCCAGTATCGAATAACGTCCTCGACAGATAACTCGCGGAGCATCTTCTGAACTTCAGGGTTGATTTCGCTCATATAAGGAATCCTCGACTTTGCATGAAATCAACAGAGTGCTTTGCACCTTTGCTTTGATTGCACTTCGGGCATAGCAACTGAACATTGCTATCTTCATTTGCCCCTCCTGCGGCAACTGGAATCACATGGTCAAGCTGAAAACCATGTTCAAGAGACACTTTACATGAAGGGCATTTCCCCTTCTGTAACTTCATCAATTTTTTCTCGATCCCCTTAGAAAGAACACCGCCATCACGCAGCTTTGCCCTGCGGTTTCTTGTTTGATTCCTGACTTCTTCTGGATGCGTGTCCTTCCATGCTTTGCTAGCCAGTTTCCCCATCTCAATTCTGTCTGGACGCTTACGCCTTTCCGACTCATATTTCTGGAGCTTTTCCTTGTTTTTCTCTCTCCATTTTTTTCTAGGAAGAGAATACTTCTCTGGATTCAGTCGTCGCTTTTCCGCATCTTTCGCCTTAACAGATTCCAGATTCCGGTTTCTCCAGTCTCTGATAGTGGCGTTTATTTTTTCCCTATTAGCTTTCCTGTATTCAGCATCGTATGCCTTCTTTTTTTCCTTGTTCTCAGCATAGTACAGTTTTGCCGTAGAGATCATTTTCTCCCTGTTGGCCTTATAGTATGCGGCGGCATATGCCTTTTTTTCCTCTGGAGTCATGCAAACATTATATTACTCTGTGCCTAAACAGTCAAATTTCTTCCTTCGACCAATCAGCATNNCATCAATTACCACCGGAAAATTTTGCGCGCCTATTTTCTCAGACCCCTCTTTTTCCACAACAACCGGAGGCACCGTTTCCACCACACGCATCTTCTCCAACAACGATAGCGCGAAACCTCCCAAAACATCGTCCATCGTCAATCCCTCTGCCACAAACACCTGCTTCTGCTCTCCCCACTTAACCCGGTTCAGCTTACCAGCCTTCTTGTCGTAGTGCTCACTCCTCAACCTCGCCAGCGGCACTTCCTCCAGCCCGCAATCTCGAACCTCCCTCAACGCCTCATACGCCAACCCGTCCGCGAAGCACCTGTCCGCTAGCGCCCATTCCTCCATCCGCTCCGGCTTGTCCTCCAACCACTTCCGCAGCACAAGCCACGGCATCCCCATGCTCAACGCAATGTCCCTCGGATCATCTCCGATAGCTATCCGCGTCATCACACGCGCCAATACGCCTTCCTCACCATCATCGGCAATCATGGAGTCCAACCGCGACCAGCCTTCAGTCTTTGCGTTCATNNTCGATCCTCCACCTGCGCGCAAAATCTCCCAGCTCCACACGCTAGCACTGGTAGCTTGCGCTCGATTGCCTGCACGATGGGCCGATGGTTAGCAGGTATCCATGCGGGTATCCACCTACACGCTGGCCGGGCATAGGCATCGCACCATGCGCCCAGGTAGCTGCAGGGCATCGCCATGAATCGCACTATCAACATGTAGGTCACGCGCACAGATACCGCACAGCCGCTCCAGATCGCCCCAGGACGCGACCGGGCATCGGCGCCGATACATGCAGGCCCGCATCGCCGGCAATCCACGGGAAGGGGCATAGCGCGCCCAGGACAAACCGCCTGCAGGATGAAAGGTAAGGCGCGCAATGCTCCATCTATTTGTTGTAGTTTGTTGAGCAAAAACGTCCATTTGTTGAGAATGTTGCAAGGAAGGCCCTACATGCTGGAATTGAGTAAAAAAGAGAGAATTTGAAAGCAGTTTACTTAGGCGCGTGCACATGCAACACGGATCA
>CXWK01098388.1_pt2 | contig 13319 bp, 14 predicted proteins | sample 590851 | NCBI WGS metagenome assembly CXWK01 (sample SAMEA3498364, study PRJEB10139) | wastewater metagenome | biome: wastewater treatment plant; material: activated sludge | place: Denmark | collected 2014-08-01
TGCGTAAAACGCCTGCCCACGCTCATCCCAGCACATTGACGTGATGTTTTCCTGAAACTCCCAGGACAAGCGCAGATCACCATGCCGGTTCAACTCTCCCACCTTGCAGCCGGGGTGGCTCGCCAGGCACGCCCAGACACTGCCGTCAGGTCGACTACAAAGCCCCAAGAGGCTCTTGCCGGGCCAGTCGGGCAAGGGATGTTCGCAACCTTCAAAGTCAATCAGCGACCAACCCTGGGTATGGGCGACCAGCAATCCCTGGCTATGCAGCTCCATCGCCACGACCGGGGATTCGAGGCGGGCGAAAATACGCTCGCCATCGCCATCCAGCATGCGAATGGCCGGCGCCAGGGTATCCGCCCAAAACAGGCAACGAAGCTTGCTCGACCAACGCGGGAAAGCGCCATTGAACGCCCACGGACTATCGACCAGTTTGACGTCGGTGTCGCCGATTTGAATGCGCGGCTCGCTCAACTGAGCCCCCACGCGTCTTGCCGCTTCGCTTATCTCAGGGCCCAGCAGCTCCAGACGCTCAAGGGTCAAGCGATAAGCCGGCCCTGCCACACTCAAGGCGCCGCGCACATTTCCCGCGTTATCCCGGATCGCCGCAGCCACGCAACGCACGCCCATCACAATCTCCTCATCGTCGATGGCATAGCCCCTGGCCCGGGTGATCTGCAACTCGGTATGCAGGCGTCGACGATCGGTGATGGTCAGTTCGGTCAGCGGTGTCAGCACCAGCCCCTTGATGATTGCCTCACGAGCGGCTTCATCCATCGCCGCAAGAATTGCCTTGCCCTGACCCGTGCAATACACCGGCTTGCTCTGGCCAAGCGCCGCCGCCGAACGCATGGTGTGCGCGCCGTCGCAACGCTCGAGAGATCTGACTTGATTGCCATCGAGCACCGCCAGATAGGACGTCTCGCCGGTCAGATCGCGCAAGGCCCGCAACTCGAAACTCGCGGCCGCTACCAGGTCCGGCATCAGATAGGCATTGCGCACCAGTTCCAGATAACGGAACCCCAACCGGTAAACCTTGTGCACCGGATCGCGGCGAATCATGCCGCGCTCCACCAGGCTGGCGATGATTCGATACAGCGTGGTTTTGGGTAACTCCAGCTGCCCTGCCAATTCGGCCTGACTGACGCCCCGAGGCGCGGAACCAACGGCCTCCAACACATCCAGCGCCTTCTCCAGTGCACCCGTGCCCTCTCCTGCTTTCATGACTTATTCCCACCATATGGAACAACGAATGAACTGGATCATACGACGGGTATTGCACACGTCAACAAACCTCTAGGATCTGACGATATCAGGTCATCACAAACATTATTAGTCCCAAATTACGGGAATAACCAATGACTTGGTGCACCTACACGCCATGCGTAAGAGCACAGGAGAACAACAATGACGCAGATCCACCAATACGCCGACACACTGGAAGAAACCGACGAGCGCCAGGTTCATGTCAGCGATGAAGTGCTGGCACGCCTAGCCCGTTGCAGCAGCGGTTCGCTGACCACCCAACTGTTCAAATTGGATTTTCGTCAGCCAGCCCTGGTCGGCCTTCGCGCCATGAACAAAGACATCAAGCCGTTCGCTGGCCGCGCTTTCACCATGCGCTTCATACCGGCCCGCGAGGACATCGACACCTACGGCACCATGACCACCAAACCCAACCACAACAATCTGCAATGGCAGGGTGTGGAACAGATCCAGCCGGGCGACGTGCTGGTCATCGACAGCCAGAACGACCCGCGTGCGGCGTCGGCGGGCAATATCCTGGTGACCCGTCTGCTGGCCCGTGGCGCCCGGGCTATCGTTACCGACGGCGCCCTGCGCGACGGCAGTGAAATTGCCGCTTTGCCGCTGCCTGCCTTTGCCCGCGAAGTCACTGCAACCACGCGCATCTCCTATCACCACGTGGCTGACTTGCAGGTACCGATCGGCTGTGCCGGTGTGGCGGTGTATCCAGGCGACATCATCGTCGGCGACGGCGACGGTTTGACGGTGATTCCTGCGCATCTGGCAGAAGAGCTGGCCGATTACTGCACCGTGCAGGACGACCTGGAAGGCTATCTGGCGATGCGCATCGCCGCCGGCGAAGCACTCTGGGGCGTCTATCCACCAGGTCCAACCGCCATCTCTGACTACCACGCATGGGTAGCCTCAGGTCGTCCTGCCATCCCGAGCATCATCAACAAGGGGGATGAACAATGAGCAAACAAGCCGAATACGCCGCACTGATCCGTCGCTACTTTGCTGCTTGCAACGCGGGCGATCACGCCGAATTGGTGTCGTGCTTCACTCCGGATGCCGTGCACTACTTCCCAGCCGGATTGCCAGAAATTCCTTGGCGCACTGCCGAGACCATCGCGTCCAAATGGGTGTGGTGCGTCGAGAACCTCGGCTCGCAATGGACCATCGAGAAGATTCTCGTCAGCCATGACAGCCCTGAAGCGGTGATCGAGTGGACGCACTGGAAGGGTAAACTGGGTACTGCGCTGCGTGGTGACGAGTGGTACATCTTTGACGAGCATACTGGTCTGATCAAAGAGATCCGCGCTTACTACGCCTCACCTGCCGACAAGGAAGTGGCCATCAACGAAATCGTCGACTTCGATTACGCGGGTCGTGGTTACCACCTGGAACCGGCCACAGGAGGTGAACAATGAGCACCACCGAGTTTCAATTGATCGATGCAGCTGTCGAGGCTGCCGGTGCCGTCGCCGGGTTCTGGGCGGCCTCCGCGCCCTCCGTTCGCAGCGGCTTGCTACGTGGACTGGCCAGCGGTCTTGAACAGTACCAAGCCGCTCTTGTGGCACTGGCCGACGAAGAAACCGGCCTGGGTGCCGGGCGACTCAACGGTGAAGTGGCGCGAACGGCCTTTCAACTGCGTGGTTTCGCCGACGAGGTAGAGGCCGGTGTGCCATACCAGACAATCGACGATCAGGCCGCGGCTGGCGCGCCGCCCGTAGGTCGCCCACGCCTGACACGCATCCACGAACCGCTGGGGCCGGTGGCGATGTTTTCAGCCAGCAACTTCCCGTTCGCTTTTTCGGTCCTGGGCGGCGACACCGCTTCGGCATTGGCGGCCGGTTGCCCTGTGGTAGTCAAGACTCATTCCGGGCACCCACGGCTGTCGCGCGCAGTACATGAGGTGGCTCAGGGCGTACTTGACGGCATGAACTTGCCTGGCGGGCTGCTTGGCCTGGTCGATGGCGCCTCCCGCGCAGCGGGCCTGCACCTGGTAGCGCATCCGCAGATTGCCGCCGTTGCATTTACCGGTTCCTATCAAGGCGGGACCGCGCTTTGGAAAGCCGCTAACGAACGCCGTCGCCCTGTTCCGTTTTTCGGTGAGTTGGGCTCCATTAATCCATTGATCGCCCTGCCCGGTATTCTAGAGCGTGACAGCGAGGCCCTGGCGAACACCCTTGCTGCTTCGATCACCCAAGGCACCGGACAATTCTGCACCAGCCCGGGGGTGATCGTTTTACTCGACCATCCGGCCAGTGACCGTTTTGTCGCGCAATTGAGCGCGGCACTGCAACCGATCAAGACCCATCGCATGCTGACTCCCGGTATGCGAAACGGATTTGATGCAGGAGTCGCCCATCTGCTGGCATCCGATGCAGCGAGCCAAGTATTCGAGCCACTGGCCGATAGCGAAGGCCCGGCTCCGCGTCTGTTCAAGGTCGACGCCAAGGCCTTTATTGAAGACGCCAATCTTCGCGAAGAAATGTTCGGCCCCGCCGCCGTGGTACTGACAGTCGAGTCCATCGAACAGGCGACCGCTGTGTTGCACGCCATTGGAGGCAGCTTGACGGCGACGCTTTGGGGCTTCGAAGACACCACCGACGACACCCGTGCGCTGCTTCGCGCCGCTCGCCAGATCGCCGGTCGAGTGTTGTTCTCGGGCGTGCCAACAGGCGTTGCCGTCACGCACGCACAGCAACATGGCGGCCCCTGGCCTGCGTCGACTCAACCACAAAGCACTTCGGTGGGCTACGCCGCGCTGCAGCGCTACCTGCGCCCGGTGGCGTTGCAGGATGCTCCGGCATGGGCACTCGCCCAGCAAGGAGCCCAGCCATGATGAAACACATCGTGATGTTCCGGCGCCTGCCTGCGGTGGAGAAAAACCCACAGCTGGAAAACCATCTCGTGCAGTGGATGAGCGACCTCGCCAAGGACATTGAGTTTGCCCGCAGCTGGAAGGTGTCGGCCAATGAACTGGACCGACCGATCTGCTGGGACTACGTGCTGGAGACGACGTTCGACGATGCCGAAGCGGTCAACCGTTACCTGCCTCACCCGGCGCACGTTGCCCTGGTCACTGAACTGAAAAAGTACTTCGAATGGGTCGTTGTGGACTACACGGAGGCAGACACCCAGGCCGCTTGATCCCGTTACAGGTATTGGCTCCCAAGGGTCGCCAATGCCTGGGCACTCTACAAAAATAATTAGACGAGGCACACATGAACAACAACGAGCGCTACGCGCTGGAAGGAAACACGCCAGTTGCCGCGGTCTCGGCCCAATCGAAGGGCCACCAGGACGCGGCGGCGACCACGAAATAGAGCAGCTATCGCTTTCTGATTCTGGCGTTGATCACCATCGTTCTCGCCCTGAGTACGGGGGATCGTGCTGCACTGTCGGTCGCAGGGACCGACATGAGCAAGGAGCTCGGTATCAGTTCTGTGGAAATGGGATACCTGTTCTCGGCATTCAGCTGGGCGTACGTAATCTTCCTGATCCCCTCCGGGTGGCTGACCGACCGTATCGGCTCGAAGCTTTCAATGATGCTGGCCGTGGTGATCTGGTCTTGCTTCACGGTGATGATGGGTATGGTGCATTTCATTGGCATGGTGGTACCACTGCTACTGGCCCTGCGCTTTTTGCTCGGTGCTGCTGAGTCTCCGGTCGGACCAGCCTCGGGCCGCATCATTGCCGCATGGTTCCCCTCCTCCGAACGCGGTATTGCCGGCGCCATCTTCAACAGCGCGCAATACCTGTCGCTGGCTGTCTTCACCCCAGTCATGGGATGGCTCTGCTACACCTACGGCTGGGAGTACGTATTCATCATCATGGGCGCCATCGGCCTGGTGATTGGTGCCATCTGGTGGAAATTCTACTACCTGCCCATTGACCATCCGAAGATGAACAGCGAGGAACTGGAATACATCCGCGCTGGCGACGGCCTTGTTGATCTGGAGAGTTTGAAATCCAAAGCGGCAAATACCGGCAAGGGCATGAAGCTCGGCGAGATCGGACAGTTGTTTCGCAGTCGCATGCTGGTCGGGATTTTTCTGGCCCAATACTGCATCACTTCGATCACCTGGTTCTTCATGACCTGGTTTCCGATTTATCTGGTCAAGGAACGTGGATTTGACATCCTTCAGGCCGGGTTTATCGCAGCAATTCCAGCGTTGTGTGGCTTGGTGGGCGGCGTGTCCAGCGGTTTTATCTCCGACCTGATCCTGAAGAAAACGGGCTCTTTGAGCATTGCTCGTAAAACCCCGATCACCATTGGCCTGTTGCTCAGCGCCAGCATCATTCTCTGTAACTATGCCGAAAGCGCTGCCGTGGTCGTTGTGCTGATGAGCCTGGCGTTCTTCGGTAAGGGTTTCGGCTCGATGGGCTGGACAGTGGTCGCCGACACCGCGCCCAAAGAGCTTATCGGGACTACCGGTGGCGTATTTAATGCCTTCGGCAACACCGCTGGAATCGTAACCCCGGTGGTCATCGGCTACATCCTTCAAACCACAGGTTCCTTCGATGGCGCACTGCTCTACGTCGGCGCTCACGGATTGGTAGCGGTCGCCAGTTACTGGCTGATCGTCGGCAAGATCCAACGCTTCAAGCTTCATCCGAAAACTTGAATTCGGTTTCCAACTGACTCCAATTAAAGATATGCGAGGCACCAAAAATGAAGATGATTTTTCGTTGGCACGGTCCGAAAGATCCAATCAATTTGCAGTACATCAATCAGATTCCCGGGTTGTACGGCATTGTTTCATCACTTTACGACACCCCGCTTGGAGAAGTCTGGCCGGTGGACCGTATCACCAGTCTGCGAGACGCAGCGGCGGCTTATGGTTTGAAAATGGACGTCGTCGACAGCTTCCGCGTGCACGAAGACATCAAACTGGGAAAGTCCAATCGTGAAGCGCTTATTCCGCAGTACATTGAAACGCTGAAGAATCTTGCCGCCAGCGGTATCAAGATCGTCTGCTACAACTTCATGCCTGTATTCGACTGGACTCGTACACAGATGGAGTACCAACTGCCCGATGGCTCCAATACATTGTCTTTCGAGGCCTCGTTGGTTGATCGACTGGACGTATCTAAAGGTGTGATTCCCCTACCCGGCATCGGTACAAAATACCCTGCAGAGAAGCTCCAGGCACTGCTTGAAGAATACAAGGATGTCAGCACCGAACAGATGTGGAAAAACCTTGAGTGGTTCCTGGGCAAGTTGGTGCCGGTTGCCGAGCAGCTTGGCCTGAAACTGGCCCTACACGCAGACGATCCGCCTCGTTCGGTGTTTGGCCTTCCTCGAATTATCAAAAACATCGAGGATCATCGCCGCGTACTGAGCATCATTGACTCGCCTGCGAACGGCCTGACGTTATGCAGCGGCACCATCGGCTCGGACCTCAACAACGATGTGCCGTCGTTCATCAACGAATTCGCCGCTCGCCAGCGTGTGCATTACGTTCACCTGCGTAACGTCAAGGTGTTCGACAACGGTGACTTTTATGAAAGCGCCCACCCGACGCAATGTGGTTCGCTGGATATGGCGGAAATCCTGAAGGCCCTGCATGACGCCAACTTCACCGGCTACGCCCGTCCAGACCATGGCCGCATGATTTGGGGAGAGACAGGCGTACCAGGATACGGCTTGTACGATCGTGCACTGGGCATCATGTACTTGCAGGGTTTGTGGGAAGGCATCGGCAAGGAAAAAACCAAGGCAGTGCTGCAAAAACAAGGGCCCGCCGCAGTAGCGTGATCGAGTCTTCCACCGAAGCACTGCCAATCTATTGCCGCGTACGCAGTCGAATGTGTGCTTTACGCGAGGACTGTCTCGCGGCAATTAGACGCTTCGGTCATGCCAGGCAAAGTCAGCAGCATCGACCTTATAAGAAAAGCAGGACTTAATTATGACCTCCCGTGAAATCAGCCCCGTGATCCGCCTGGACCCTGCCGACAACGTAGTGGTCGCACGCGTGGAAATCCCCACAGGCACTGCCATTACTAACGAATCATTGACTACGCTGCAGGACGTCCCGCTGGGGCACAAGATTGCTGCACGCATGATCGAAAAAGGCCAACCGGTGCTCAAGTACAACACAGTGATTGGCTATGCCAGCGAAGACTTGCCACCAGGTACCTGGATGCACAGCCACAACATTGAGTTCGGCGAAACCGCTCGCGATTATCGCTAAGGCCTGGATTACGTGCCCACCGACCTGTTGCCAGCCGATAAGCGCGCGACGTTCCAGGGCATCATTCGCGAAGATGGCCGGGTGGCCACGCGCAACTACCTCGGCATTTTTGTCGTCGGCAATTGCGGCGCCACCGTGGCACGCAAAATTGCCAATCACTTTGACGAAGAGCGCCTGGCCGCCTTCCCGAACATCGACGGCGTCGTGCCCTTCGTGCATGAAATCGGTTGCGGCATGGAAATGACCGGCGAACCGATGAACCTGCTGCGCCGTACCATCGGCGGCCACATCAAGCACGCCAACACCGCCGGCGGCCTGCTGATTGCCCTGGGCTGCGAGCGCAACAATATCTATGGTTTCATCGAGCAGGAGCAACTTGTACTGGGAGACATGCTCAAGTCGCTGGTGATCCAGGACGTCGGCGGCGTTAAAACCGCGGTAGACCAAGGCATCAAGATGATTCAAGCGATGCTGCCCCAAGCCAACGCCGTGCAACGCGAAACCGTGTCGGCCGAACACCTGATCATCGGCATGCAATGCGGTGGCTCTGACGGCTTCTCCGGCCTCTCGGCCAACCCGGCGCTAGGCGCTGCGGTTGACATTCTGGTGCGCCACGGCGGGACCGCGATTCTCTCCGAGACCTCGGAAATTTTCGGCGTCGAACACACCTTGACCGCCCGAGCCGCCACCCCCGAAGTCGGTCGCAAACTGATTGACCGCATCGACTGGTGGCTGGAATACAACAAGGGCCGCGACACCCAGATCAATGGTCGCGTCAGCCCCGGCAACAACGCCGGTGGCCTGGCCAACGTGCTGGAAAAATCCTTGGGCGGTGCCAAGAAAGGCGGCAACGCACCACTGATGGATGTGTATGAATACGCCTACCCGGTGACGACCCATGGCCTAGTGTTCATGGACACCCCCGGCTATGACCCGGTGTCCGCGACCGGCCAGATCGCCGGTGGCGCCAACATGATCGCGTTTACCACCGGGCGTGGTTCGTGCTTCGGTTCGGTTCCTGCACCGACCTTCAAACTGGCGAGCAATTCGCCCATGTTCAATCGCATGAGCGATGACATGGACATCAACTGCGGCCAGATCATCGACGGCGACAAGACCATCCAGCAAATGGGCCAGGAAATCTTCGAGCGCCTGCTGACTCACGCCTCGGGAGACAAAACCAAGAGTGAACTCAACGGCCTGGGCGAAGACGAATTCTGCCCATGGCAGATCGGCGTGCTTGCATGACACCGGTGCCGTTGTCGCTACACGTTGCCCCTGCCGCATGGCCTTGCGGCAGGTCGCTCGACAGGATGCTCGGCTGACTCGTGACGTATGAGTCACCGTGTGAACTGAGTTCTCCTTCAAATAACAACAACGATTCCGCCGAAAAGGCGGTTGGCGCAGCCATGCCTGCGATTCAACGGGAGCCACCATGCAACACAACAACAAAGTGCTCATCTGCTCGACTTTGCTACCAATGGGACTGTTCAGCAGTGCCGGCCACGCAGCAAGTTTCCTCGAAGACAGCCACGCCACACTGCAGACCAGTAATTTCTACTTGAACCGAGACTTTCGCGAAGACCCGGGTATCTCCAAACGTGAAGAATGGGCACAGGGTTTCGTCCTCGACTACAAGTCCGGCTACACCGCAGGCACCCTCGGCTTCGGGCTCGATGCCATTGGCATGCTGGGGATCAAGCTAGACTCGGCCCCCGATCGCAGTGGCACCGGTTTGTTGCCGGTCGGCGAAGATGGTCGGGCCCCTGACGAGTACAGCAAGTTCGGCGCGGCAGCCAAGATCAAGGTGTCGAAAACCGAGCTGAAGGTCGGTACGCAGATTCTCAAGTATCCGGTCATATCTTCCAGCACCGGACGTATCCTGCCCCAGACCTTCCAGGGCGGCATCCTCACCGCCAAGGAACTGGACAACTTCACACTGACCCTGGGCGACATCAACCGCACCACGCTGCGTGACTACTCTCATAACCAGCCTCTGACCCTGGTCAGCAAGAACAAGCGCTTCAAAGCCACTCCCGACGCCGACGACTTCAAAATGGCCGGCGCTGACTACGCTCTAAGCAAGAATCTGACCTTGAGTTATCAGTACGGTGAGCTGGAAAACATCTATCGTCAGCAGTATCTGGGCTTGGTGCATTCCCTACCATTGGGTAGCGGTACTCTAAAGACAGATGTGCGGTATTACCTCAGCAGTGATGTCGGTAATGCCGGTGCCGGCAAGGTCGACAACCGTACCCTTAACGCACTGGTCGCCTACAGCTTGGGTGGCCATGGCGTCGGGCTCGGTTATCAGGGGTTGAGCGGATCAACTGCAATGCCTTACATCGTTGGTACCGATGCGTACTTGACTAACTACATGATGGCAAACGACTTCATGGAGCGCGACGAACGCTCCTGGCAACTGCGCTACACCTACGATTTCGCCGTCTTCGGTGTGCCAGGCCTAACCTTCTCCACGCGCTACACAAAGGCCGATCATGCCAACCCGGCGACCGTGGCGGGTGAAGGCAGGGAATGGGAGCGTGACACCGATATTGGCTATGCGATTCAAAGCGGGACATTGAAAAATGTCGCGGTACTTTGGCGCTATGCAACGCTGCGCTCGAACTACTTGCGTGATATCGATGAAAACAGAATGATCATCAGCTATAACCTGCCACTGTTCTGACCATCAAAACCGTGCGGGAAGGATCGAGATAATTCTTCCTGCCGTCAGGCGTAATTGTGGCACACAGCGAATGGCAGGCACCTCTTCAAAATTGAATTACCAAGGCAGTTCGCGCCTTCAGAAGCAATTCACCCTACTTTTCCAGACGTTCCGTGATGGGGGCGAGTTCTATTGAAACCGAACACCCATTTAGGGGCCCCCTCATGTCTTACGCCATAAGCACACTTGGTTGAACAAATGGGTCGCCCCTACTCCATTCCTTTGCTTCACTCAGCACTTCTTGGAGCGCTTGTGTATTAAACGCACGCGTTTGGTCTGCGGAGAACAGCGCATAGAGTACGAGTGCAGCGACTACGCTGAGAAAATCGTCCTATGCTGTCTTTTCGATGAGGCAAAAAATCCGACCTTGAAGGGCAAGGCCTGTGAACGTGAACTGGGAAGGAATGCTGCCGATCGAAGGTACGGTGATCGTTATTGAGGATGATCCGACCCTTCGATCACTGATGACGGACATCCTGTCCGAGATTGGCGCCCAGTCTCTGGCTTTTGAGGCTGCAGACGACGCGCTGACGTACTTTTTGCAGAACACTTTCCACTGCCCGCTTGTGATCGTGGATCAGGCGCTACCAGGGCAGATCCAAGGGATGGAGTTTATTGAGATGATCCAAAGTCGTCTGCCTTGGATCGCCTCCATTCTCACATCCGGTTATTTGATCGATCCAAGCGACTTACCGGTCCATACGATTTATCTGCACAAGCCTTGGTCCCTGGATGACCTGGTGATTTCGGTGGCCACCCTGCTGCAGCCCGGTAACCCCATCGTGAAGACATCCCCCTGAGTCGCTGGAGGTTTATTCGAACACCAACAAGCTCGCGAGCGCGACGGCAACGCACCACGCGGAGATTGTTACTAGCAGACGTAGAATGTGGTTCATCTCCATGTCTTGCCGCGCATTATCTCAACTCCTGTAGCAGTAGGGTCACGATTACTGCAAACCCAATCGCGAGTATCCCGATTCCAAACGTTACTCCTAGAAGAATAGGATGTTTCCACAAGGCTCCAGTCGATCAACGATTTGTAGGGTGCGAGCATCTGAGCAATAACCAAGCCAGCCAGCCGGCACAGTCAAGCCCAGGCTTCTTGCCTGCGAGAATTCCCCAAAAGCGGGGGAGACTTTCCTTACATACGGTGCTGAGCTCCCAGATATGGTGCCGACATCGGGCTGTTTCTGTTTCTATCCAAATTGGCAAACAGGGATAGCTCTGGAAAAAAACGCCTAAACTGGGAGAGACGCTATCACTGCCTTTGGTGATATCTGAATAAGGATCAAGCATGAAGGCAAAGCGGGAAAAACCCTTACCGCTGAATGGATGGGTCATCGTTGTTGAGGACGACCCCACGCTGAGGATGTCGATGGTAGAAATTCTGGACGAGATCGGCCTCAGCCCTTTGGATTTCCAATCTGCCGGCGATGCTTTGATCTACTTGATGGGAATACCCGACGGTTGTCCGTTGGTGATCGTTGATCAAGGCCAGCCTGGTCAGTTGAGCGGTGCGGACTTCATTAAGTTAGTGAAAAAGAAATGGCCACTGACCGCCGCCGTTCTTACATCCAGCTATGAACTCGTCCCCTTAACGTTACCCGACTCAACAATCCATTTACAAAAGCCGTGGTCAATGGATGATTTGGTGATGGCAGTAGCAACGCTGGTTCAACCTAGTCACCCCATCGACAAGAACTAATCACTAGAATTCTTGAACGACTGTTTCGGGTCGACTTGCGCCTTAGCAGACGCCCTCAACACTCGCCACTCGCTGATAGAACAGCGCCGCTCGTTGTGAGTCCCCAGGCCCGCCCAAACTGGTTTTTTCATTTCGGCCAAAAACGGCTTGCCGGATTACCTGTTTGGGGCTGATTTTTGGCTGTCGTCAGCGTCACCTTTGGGTTGTGGATACAACCGGTCGCCATCGTCAGCTTTGGGTCGTTTTCCGTCCCCTGCGATGGGCAGCTTACCCACAATCTACAAAGTCGGAGATGGACGACCGGCTTTGTCATCACCAATCAAGATCTTTGTGCTTGCGGGAATTAACAACCTCCGCTTTGGCTTCGTCGGAGGTAACACGAGAGCCGGAGGCGCGTCGTCGCTTTTTGCCTTCCATGCGCATGATTTGTAGCGGACTGGGCCGCACCTCCTCCAACAACGAACTCAGGCGCTCCAACTCGCCGAGGGCGCGCAAAACGGCGATCAGATTGATCAAGGTGCCTTTGCCTTGATTGAGCATCAGGTGCAGAGTCTGCCGGCTGATCGCCGCGTTCTCCGCTACCGTCTCAACGCTGATGTTCTTCTTCAACCGCAGCTTTTGAAGGTGTGCCCCTACTGTGGCGGCGAGCATTTGATCCGATTGAATATAAAGTCGCATAGCGTCTATTTTCCTAGGCATTAACTGGCTAAAAAGCACTTTACGTCAGGAATTCTAGACAGCACAGAGAAAAACTTTCATATTCTCGCCGCTTCTGCTGAATCCCCAGACCACGGCGACATAAATGAACTGTATTCCGAGGATCATCGGCTAGGCCATGCAAGGCTTTACATGGACAGTGAATGACGGCTTCTGGTCGTTTTCTGCGCGTCATAAGAGGCAGAAACCGATCCATAGCTGCCTCTCCCAGAGGGCTGAGCTCTCGACCAAGCGTACGCAGCCTGCACTTTTCCTTTTAGGCAGCATTTATCCTAGAGATTTTGTTGAGTCACCAAAAAAAATCTTAATTTTTGGTGATTTTTCCAACATTTTCTTTATTTTGCGGGGTGACATGCACTCAATTATCCTCGTTTCTCAGGTTTGGCAGCTATATACATAGGGCTGTAGAAAAAATCCCAAGAGGGCGAAATGTGAGCGATCGACAGCCGTCCCAAAGCCCCCGTAAATACAGGCTGACCTTCCATTTTTGTTACGCGACAGTAATTAACGCAGTCGACGCGCGGTACAACATTCGCGGCTACATGCTGGCGGAACTGGTGAAGTTGTGCCTGAAGAACCGAGCCAGGATCCTATGCAGCCAACGTGCCTTTTATGAACGCCACGTTCAGATGGAGGCTCTCACGTACCTAGAATGTTTGTAAGCGTCCGGCAAAGGCATCTGGCCCTAAGTCGGAAATTGGCGCAGCAGCCGATAGCTTCC
>CXWK01016551.1_pt1 | contig 13314 bp, 13 predicted proteins | sample 590851 | NCBI WGS metagenome assembly CXWK01 (sample SAMEA3498364, study PRJEB10139) | wastewater metagenome | biome: wastewater treatment plant; material: activated sludge | place: Denmark | collected 2014-08-01
CATCCCCGCCGGCGACATCCTGTGGGACACGACCGGGGCCAACAACCGCTTCGACGAGCCGGGAGCCAGCAGCTTCCCGCCCGTGCTGCCCGGCGGCGGCTGGCCTGGCTTCCTGCGCACGGCATATGGCAACGTGTTCAAGGTGCTGACCGGGTTGCTTGGCTAACGCGGCCCTACATCACCACCTCTGTAGAAAAAAGCAACCATAGATTGCGCAGATTTCGCAGATTCTGCTCTGAAAATCTGCGTCATCTGCGCAATCTGTGGTTACCTTCTTCATAAGTGATCCACTGTCCCACTTGTCAATTGGGCGATTTGTTGGCAAACTACGGCCCATTGTTTCGCCGCGGCCCCGGCAGCGCCCGGGGCCGACACTTGTACTGAGGAGAGAGAATGGGCGCACGACGCACGAAAAAGAAGACGACCGCCGCGAAGGCTAAGGGCAAGGCCGCACCGGACAATAACAATCGCACCATCCTGTGGATCGTCGGCATTGTCGCCAGCCTGGCCATCATGGGTGGATTGCTGTATCTGGCTCTGCGCCCGCCGCAGGCCATCGCCGGGGTCGTGCAGTTCCCGCGGCCGTCGCGCGGGCACGAGGCCAATCTGGAGATTCCCTTCGGCGAACTGCCGCCGGTGGGCGGCAACCACGACCCGGCGTGGCAGAACTGCGGCATCTACGACGCGCCGATCAACACCGCCAACGCCGTCCATTCGCTGGAGCACGGCGCGATCTGGATCACCTATCAGCCCGACCTGCCGGCCGAGCAGATCTCTGCCATCGAGGATGCCATCCGCGGCCAGAACTTCCTTGTTGTCAGCCCCTACCCGGAGCAGCGCAGCCCCATCGTCCTGACGGGCTGGGGGGTGCAGTTGGAACTGGACAGCCTGGACGATGACCGCTTCGATGCCTTTATCGAGGCGTATCGCGTGGGGCCAAACACGCCGGAGCGCGGCGCGTCGTGCACCGGGGGCATTGGCGAGCCGATCGGCTAGCAGAGGAAGAAATCCACAGATTACACGGATTTCACAGATTATGTTGTCATAATCCGTGGAATCGGCGTAATCTGTGGATTCTTCTTTCTTTCCTGAGCGGTCACCATAGCGGGGTGCTACTCAATGGCCACCAACTCAGTGGTGGCCGCGCTGCCTGCGCCCATCAGGTCTGTCCACTCCTGGCGCACCAGGCCGACGCCCTCGGCATACCAGCTAACAAAGGTAAGCGGGAACTCGGTTGGCGGCACCGACACGCCGCCGACCGTCGTCACCGCGCTGACGTTGCCGGCCGTCTCCACGCGCATGGCCTCGAACTCGCCGGCGGGGACGGTGATTGTTTCCGGGCCGATTACTGTGTGGGTTAGTTCCGTCGTCTGCGCCATCAGCATCTCGCCCGCGCCGCTGTCGGACAGGGTGGCGTTGGCAACGTAGCGGGTCGTCCAGGTCGCTCCGGCCTCAAACTGGTCGGCGGCGGGGATGGTCAGGCCGCTCGACTCGACAAACTCGATGCTCAGGGTCACGTCGTCCCCGGTCGGTAGTTGCGAGAACTCAGGCTGGAGTAGCCCCTCGCCGCTGCACGTCCACGTCTGGGTCAGCACGTTGCCCTCGCCCAGGTCGGTGGTGGCGGTGAAGGAGGTGTCGGTGACGTTGCTATGGGTGATTGTATGCTCGGTGACGCCGAAGCCAGGGATATTATTCGCATAGCGAAGAGTGCGCCCTTCGACTACCGGGTAGAAGGGGTTGCTGCAATCGCCGGCGGGCAGGGCAACGGTTTCATCGGCCGTGGCCGGGGTAGGTGTCGGCTCAGCCGCCGCTTCGGTTGGCGCGACCGTTGGCGGGGCTTCGGTCGGGGCGGCTGTTGGCTCCGTTGCTGTAGTGGCTTCGGCCGCGGCGCCGGTGGGCGCGGCTTCGGCCGGGGCTTCGGTCGGCGCGGTCACTTCGGTGGCGATGGCCGCCTCGCCGGCCGGCGCGTCGCCGCCGCAGGCGGCCAGGGCCAGTGTCAGGAGCAGCAGCGCCCACAGCGCCGGCCGCGCGAAACGTCGTGAAAGAACCCTTTTTGTGTGCATGGCCCCATTCTAGGGGCGCGTCTTATGGTTGTCTATGGGCGGTTTGTCCCAATGTTGGGCCGGCGCGGCCGGAACCAGGTTAGCCCACCGGCGGCACAGCGGCGAGCAGCGCGTCCAACTCCGCCAGGCCGTGACTAAGCCTGTCGGGAAGGATGCGACGGGCGATAACGTCCATTAGCCGCCGATTGAGTGCCCGGCCGCGGCCGCGGCTCATGGCGAACTCCAGGCACGTCCCCTCCGGTGTTGGCCTTAGACGCAGGCGCACCAGGCAGGTTGCGCCCGGCACCGGCGTCGTGTCCTCGCTCACCATCAGATCGAACGGCCGCCAAGTGAGAATACGCTGGCGGGTGACGCGGTTGCCGTGGTCGCAATGAATTTCCGTACCCGGGACAATGCGGCCGTTCTGCTTCTGGGCGATGGTCTGGCCGACGGCTCCCAATAGCGGCGCGCGGTACTCCGGCTGGCTGAGCGCGTCCCAGAGAAGGTGGGGCGGCAACGGAAACTCCCGCTCGACGCTCAACAGCACCTGATTGGGGGGAATGTCCACCTCATCCCCGCCCTGCCGTGCCTCCCATACCGGCCGCATGTCCTGAACGAATAGCCGTACCTCACCAAGGTGGTCATACTCTTCGACGTGGGGCGACATAGCTGAGGTCATCTCGTCCAGCCCCAGGGCTTCGACGGCGGCGGCGCTATAGACAGTGTAGGCGCGGATGCCGGTGGTTTCAATAATACGGTTCTTCAGCAGGCGATGGATCAGGTTGACATCACTGCCGATGAGTTCGACGTGGCCGCCCAGGTTTTGCAGCCCGAAGACGCCGTGGTGGACGAAGAACTTCAGATCGAGCGCGGCAACGTTGGCACAGGCGGCGCAACGGCAGGTGTTGTTGAGCACCATCAACTCAATTGTCCGGCGAAAGGCGACGTAGGTGTGTTCCAGCAGCTCGACGAACGTTTGCCCTTGGAGCGAAGCTGATGAGCCGGCCGGGGCGAGAGCATAACTAATCACCGCGTCCCCAGCCGTGCGCGAGAGGGCTAACGGCGGCTTTGTGTGGCTGATGAGAAGTTCCAATAGCGTACTCATGATCTCCTGTGCGTGTTCCAGCTCTGATTCGCTCAAGAACATGGTATAGCCGGTGACGTCGGCGATCAGGAGTGTTCCAGCTTGTGTCTTGCTCATCGAACGCAACCTCCGCGGCCAGGATGTTGCGTTCCATTATAGCTGGTTGTCCGGGGCAGCGGCAGAGTGGCCAGGGCTGTTCCAAAGCCGCTTAAAGCGTGTAAATCTGACAGGTAGAATGACTTTGGAAAAGCCCGGGCAGATTGCCGCTCTGCGGCGGGCGCGTTACTCTAGTGGTCAACGGAGAGTTAACCATGACGACAAAGTCTGAAGAGTTGGCAACAACCCAGGTCAAGGTCAGTTGGCGCGAATCGCAGGCGCTGAGCGTAGACCGCATCGGCTGGATGATCCGTTCGGCCGCCCAGCAGGGGGTGTCGCACTACAAGGTGCTGTGGTTCGACATCTTCTTCATCGCCGAGCCAAACGTCATCCGCGAACTGATCGTCAAGCGGCCCCATCTGCTGCACCGCGACCCGTTCACAACCAACGTTCTGCGCCGCATCATGGGCAACGGCGTCTTCATCGCCGAGGATGAGGCCTGGCAGCGGCAGCGCAAGCTGGTCGCGCCCGCCTTCCACGCCATGCGCATCCGCGCCTACGCCGCGACGATGGCCGACTACACCCGCGAGATGGTCGGCCGTTGGCAAGACGGTCAGACGGTGGCCCTGGACAGGGAGCTGACGCAGTTGACGCTGCGCATCATCGCCAAGACGATGTTCAACGTTGACTTGCTGCCGGAGGCGGAGCGCATCGGTCGCCTGATGCAAGATCTGCTAGAGACGGGCGAGAAGCAGCTTGACGCCGCCTACCCACCGCCCAACTGGGTGCCGACGCCCACCAACCGACGGCAGAACGCCGCCCTGCGCGAGTTGCACGAACTGATTCGCGGCATCATCCGCGAACGGCAGGCCAGCGGTGGCGACGCGGGCGATCTACTCTCGATGCTGCTGCTGGCCCGCGACGACGAGGGGCGGCCGATGAGCGAGGGGCAGATCATTGACGAGTGTGTGACGCTGCTGGCCGCCGGGCATGAAACGACGGCGGTGGCCCTGATGTGGGCGTGGCTGCTGCTGGGGCAGCACCCGGACGTAGCTCGCCAACTGGAAGAAGAGGTGGAGCGCGTGCTGGCCGGGCAGCCGGTGACGTTCGAGCGGCTGGCCGAACTGTCCACGACCGAGGCGATCGTCAAGGAGACGCTGCGCCTCTATCCGCCGGCCTTCAGCTTCGGCCGCACGCCGCAGGAGGACATCGCCTTCGAGGTCGAGCCGGAAAGAAGCCGGGTTTCTTCCGCAAAACCCGGTTTCGCGCGCTACTCCTTCCGCAAAGGGGCCAGCCTCATCATCAGCACCATCGCCATGCACCGCCTGCCGGAGTACTACCCCGAGCCGGAGGCGTTCCGCCCGCAGCGCTGGGCGGCCGGCGCGCCGCAGCCGCCGAAGTACGCCTATCTGCCCTTCGGCGGCGGGCCGCGCGTCTGTCTGGGCAACCTGTTCGCCATGATGGAGGCGCAGGTGATTCTGGCGACGATGGCCCAGCACGTGCGCCTTAGCCCGATGGCCGCGGGCCTGCCCGGCTGGGAGCCGCTCATCTCACTGCGGCCCAAAGCGCCGGTCGAGATGCAAGTGCGGCTCTGACAGAAATGCTCACGCAAAGACGCCAAGAGCGCCAAGCTAAGAAGCTTGGCGCTCTTTGCGTGAGCGGTGTGCCATGCATCCGCTTCTTCACTGCCACGAAAGGTGACATTCGTCACTGGACACGCCGCGGGCCGGGATGTACGCTAGAGTTAGCGCGGAGAGAAGGAGAAGACCCCGCACTCACTTTCGCCGCCTGTCACGCCACCTCCCTGTCCCTCCGCGCCGGAGGAAGTGTCATGTCACCCTCGACCGTCTTGACTCGCTGGTTGCCGCGGCTGCTGGCCATCCTCTACGGCCTCTTCCTGAGTCTGTTTGCCTTCGACTCTTGGGAAGGGGTCGGCTTCTGGGAAGGGCTGGCCGGGTTCATCGTCCATTTGATGCCGGTCTATATGGTAGCCTTTGTGCTAGTGGTGGCCTGGCGGTGGCGAGTGCTCGGCGGCCTTCTATTTATCGTTCTGGCGGCCGGCTTCACCCTGGCTTTCGGCTGGCGCGAAGCGGAAACCCTGCTGCTACTGGCGCTGCCGCCGGTGGTTAGCGGCGGATTATTCCTGCTGGATAGCTATTTGGGCGAGCGCCGGCTGCGGCTGCGCACCTGATGCGGGCGCGGGCCGCGCCCGAACAATGCGGCGCGGCCCCACCAATATAAGTAAGTTGCTTGCCCGCGAAAGCGCTGCTATCGCCTAGCGCTCCAGCGGCAGGCCGCTCTGCATCCAGCGCATCGTGCCGCCGACAACGTTGTAGACGGTCTCGAACCCTTTTTGCCCCAGCAAGGCCGCGGCCGACTGGCTGCGGCTGCCGGTGGCGCAGATGACGGCCACCGGCGTGGTGGCGTCCAGTTCGCCCACGCGCTCGACGAGTTCGCCCAGCGAGATGAGCCGCGCGCCGGGCACATGTCCCTGGGCAAACTCCCACGCCTCGCGCACGTCGAGGACGAGCGGCCGGTGGCCGTTGCCGGTCTCCAGCAGCATGTTCAGGTCAGTCGGAGTGATGTCCTGCACGTCGCCGCTGGTCACCGGCAGGCCATAGGCTTTCCAGACGGCCAGACTTTCCGCCAGATAGCCGGCCACGCCGGTATAGCCAACGCGGGCCAGGGCGTAGACGGCCCGTGTGTACGCCTCCTCCATGTCGCCATCCGGCAGCAACAGGATGACCGGCACATCGGGCGGCAGGACAAAGCCGATGCGGTTGCTCAGTTGATCATCCAGTTCCAGATGCACCGCGCCGGGCACGTGCTCCTCCTTGAATGACGCCTTGTCGCGCAGATCGAGCAGCGCCGCGCCGCTCTGGAAGTAGCCGATGGACGACTGGATAGTCAACGGTCGCGGTGTCACCTCGCCCAGTGGCCGCGGGCCGCGCCGGTTCTCGCCCTTAATGCGCCGCACGTTGGCCGGCTGTTCCGGCAGATCGGCCACGGCGAACGCCACGAACGACTCTCGTTCGCGCGGGAAGAGAGCCGGGTTGTTGTGGCGCTCGAAGCCAATGGTGGTGGAGCGCACCGCGCCGATGGACTTGCCGCACAAGGAGCCTGCACCGTGGCCGGGGTAGACCATGACCCCGTCGGGCAAGGGCAGCAGTTCGTCCTGGATGGTGTCATACATCTGCGAAGCCAGACCACGCGCGGCGTCGAGGCCGACCAGGTCGGGACGGCCGATGTCGCCCACGAACAGCGTGTCGCCGGTCAGAGCCATCCACGGCTCCTGGGCGCGGGTCAGGTCGGTCACCAGCAGGGTGATGCTCTCCGGTGTGTGGCCGGGCGTATGGCGGACGGTGAGCCGCACATTGCCCAGGTCAATGGCCTCCCCCTCGCGCAACGGCTTGTGCTCAAACTCCGCTCCGGCCCCTTCGTGGACGTAAATATCGGCCCCGGTGCGCGCCTGCAACTCGGTGTTACCGCTGACGTGGTCGGCGTGCAGATGCGTCTCGATGATGTGGGTAATGGTCAGACCGCGAGCCGCGGCGGCGGTCAGATACTTGCGCACGTCGCGGTCAGGGTCAACCACAGCCGCAACCCCCGCGCCCTCACAGCCGATCAAGTAGGAGGCGCAGCCCAGCCCATCAATGAAAAATTGTTCCAGATACATGACTTTTCTCCCGGCCCCGACAGGCCTTCTGTTACCTGCCGGGCTTCAGTGTCGTTAGAACAGTTTCGGTAAGTTATCGTACAGCAAGAATAGCGCCAGAATAATCACAAATCCGGCAAAGGACTGCCGCAGTCGCGTCGCGGGCAGGCGATGAGCCAGCCGCGCCCCGGCAAACGTGCCGGCCAGCCCCGCGGCGACGAAGACGACCAGCGATGGGACATCGAGCGCGCCGTCACCCAGGTGGCCCACGAAACCGGCCAGGCTGTTCATGGCGATGACGACCAATGATGTGCCGACCGCCTGCTGGATGGGCAACCCCACCAACATGACCAGCGCCGGCACGATCAGGAAGCCGCCGCCGACGCCGAGAATGCCGGTCAGCAAACCGACGGTCGCGCCAGACACGATGATCTTCCACAGGGACAGGTGCTCCAGTTCAACGGCCACCGGGGGCCGCCGCAGGATGAGCAACAGGCCGATGGCCAGCATGAGCGCCGCGAAAGCGACCATGAGAAAATCGGGCGATAGCCGCGACGAGAACCCGGCCGCCGGATAGGCGACCAGCATCCCCGCGCCGCCGAAAAGCAGCGCTACCCGCCAGTTGAGCGTTCCCTGCGCCCGGTGGAACATGGCGCCCATGGCGCTGTTGGCCCCGACAATGGCCAGGGAGGTCATCACCGCCACCTGTGGCGTCTGGCCCACCAGGTAGACCAGCGCGGGCACGGTCAGAATGCTGCCGCCGCCGCCCAGCAGCCCCAGCGAGCCGCCGATGCCAAAGCCCAGGACCAGCCCCAGCCAGAGGCCGTCCATCACTTGCCCCGCCGTGAGGGAAACCCCGCCCGTTGCCAGCCGATCATCCCCCCACTGAGATTGACGGCGTGGTAGCCGGCCTGAACGAGCTGGCGCGTGGCCGCGCCGCTGCGGTTGCCCGAGCGGCAGATGACCAGAATCTCACGATCCCGCGGCAGCTCGTTCAGGCGGCGTCCCAATTCCCCCAGAGGTAGCAAGCGCGCTCCGTCAATGTGACCTTCGGCATACTCGTACGGCTCGCGCACGTCGAGCAGGAAGGGCGGAGTCGCGCTGTTGAGGCGCGCCCGGGCCTCGACCGCATTGATGGCCGTCGGCGGTCGGGCGACAGGCGTCGCCTTGGCCGGGGTTGTGTCGCTCGCGCCGAACAACTTGTTGAGAAAACTCATGCCGTGTCTCCATCTCTCTATCTTGGACTCAGGATAGCATGGGCTTCTGTGGACAGGTAGAGCGAAGGGGTTATACAATGATATTAGAGTGGCTTATGGCTCTCGCACACGGTGCGGCACACTTTGCGGGGTGCGTGGCCCCGGCCGGCAGCGCGGCCCTTCCCGGAACGGGCCACGCGCCGCGGAGGGTATAGCGCGCAGAGGAGATGATCATGCTCGATTTGAACAAGCTCCACGTCTTCAACGTTGTCGCTCAGGTAGGCAGCTTCAGCGCCGCGGCCGAGCGGCTCTACATCACCCAGTCGGCCGTCAGCCAGCAGATCAAGGAGCTGGAGGCGGGGCTGGGGCGGCAACTGTTCCTGCGCGGGCGGCGCGGCGTGCGCCTGACCCCCCACGGCGAAATCCTCCAGCGCTACGCCCGCGACATCTTCCTCCTGGCGGCGCGGGCCGAGACATCGCTGACCGACGTGGCCCACCTGAGTGAGGGACGCGTGAGCATCGGCGCGACGCCTGGCGTGGCTGTCTATCTGGCCCCGGAGTGGGTCGCCCGCTTCCGCGCCCAATACCCGCGTCTGACGGTCGCTCTACAAACGGGGGTCACATCCCGCATCGTGCCCGACGTGCTGGCCGGGCGGCTGGACATGGGGCTAATCGAGGGGGAGTTGGACGCCTTCGCCGGGGAGGGGCGGCTGGCCTGGCGCCCGCTGGTGGAGATGGAGCAGTTCGTTGTCGTTGGCCCCGGGCATCCCTGGGCGGGGCGGGCCAGCGTGCGGCTGGACGAGTTGAGCGGTCAGCCGATGATCCTGCGCCCGCCGGGCAGCCAGACGCGGGCCTGGCTCGATGGCGCGCTGCGGCCGCGGCGGATCGCGCCCGTCGTGGCCGCCGAATTCGACAATCTGGAGTCAATGAAGCGCTCCGCGGCGCAGGGGACGTGCCTGACGGTGTTGCCGGAGTACGTTGTGCGCGGCGAAGTGGCGGCGGGTTTGTTGGCGGCCATCCCGGTCGAGGGCCGGCCGCTGCTGCGCACGCTCAAACTGGTCTGGGTCGAGGAGACGCCGTTTGGGCCGGTGACGGCGGCGTTTCTGGAGGAGCTAAGCCTGGAGTTTCCGGCGCTGCGGCGGGTGATAAATACAGATGGCGAGTGACGTCCTGGCTCATTCTTGCAACCGCCGCACTTCCGCCCGCAGGCGCTCATTCTCAGCTTCCAACTCGGCCGCCCGCTGTTCCTCCGCTTCGCCCTGCGTGGGCAACAGCCGTCCCTCGCCATCGAACAGCCGCGGCCAGACGGCCGTTTGCCCTAAATAGTCCCCCGACCAGCGTTCGGCCGAACTCTGTGCCATCGGCGTAATCTGTGGTTTCTTTTCTTCTTATGGGATGTAGAGCCGGTAGATCGGCCCCGCCTCGGCCGCGGTGCCGACGTACTGCACCCCGTGCCGGTCTTCGCCAATGGTGATGATCAACTGCTCGCCCACCACACCCAACAGCGCCCGCTGCCACGAGCCGTCAGGGTCGTACCCCAGCGCGAACACCTCGCGGCTGCACATGTCGGCGAAGATGTAGCGGCCGTCGGCGGGGTTATAGGTGGGGCGGTTGACCTTGCCGCCGATGACGACGCAGCGGTTGTTGTCTTCGTCGCGGTGGGAGTACTCGTGGACAGCCCGCTGGAAGCGGGCCGGGTTCTGGCACACGGCCGCGCCGGCAAACTCCGGCTTGACCAGCGGCCCCTCCAGGCAGGGCCAGCCGAAGTTGGTGCCCGGGGCGCTCAACGGGGCGCGGTTGACCTCTTCCCAGTGCGCATCGCCCACGTCGCCGATGAGAACCTGGTCGCCGATGGGATCCACGTCAAGCCGCCACGGGTTGCGCAGGCCGCTGGCCCATATCTCCGGCGCGACGGTGGCCCGCCGCCCGCCGGCCAGGCCACGCGGCACGTCGTCCACCGTCAGCCGGACGAGCTTGCCTTTCAGCGACGTGGGGTCCTGAGCGATGAGGTTCTTGAAGTCGTCGCCGATGCCGACGTAGAGCCGGTTGTCGCGCGGGTCGAACTCCATGCTGCCGCCCTTGTGGATGTCGTCCGTCTGCGGCTCGGCGATGAGGATGGCTTCGGAGTTCGGGTCGGCCACGTCGGGGTTGGCCGACACGCGGAAGCGGGACACGACCAAATCCACGGCGTTGGCCGCCGGGCCGGTCCTGGTGGTAAAACTGACGTAGAAGAAGCCGTAGCCGGGCGCGGCGGGATCGGTATAGTCGGGGTGGAAGGCGATGTCGTAGAAGCCGTATTCGCCGCGCGTGGCGATGACGCGGTGGCGGAGGTCAAGGAAGACGCTGGTACGGCCGTCGGGGTGGATGATCTTGATTCGCCCTTCGCGCTCGGCCACGAAGAGGCGGTCGTCACCGGCGTGGGTAATGGCCGTGGCCTGATTGAACAGGCCCAGCGGCGTGGCGCTAAAGGCGGCCTTGCCGGCGGCCAGGGGCACGAAGACGCGGCTGGCCTGATCGTCGCCGGCGCGGGCTGGCCCCCCGGCAATGACGAGGGAGACGATTAGGCCGAGCAGCGGGATGACTTGGGCGGCAAGGCGCTTTCGAGTAGAAGAGATGGGTCTCATAACGTGTTTTCGTCGCGCATGGTGGCGATGGGGTGGCCGTGTCAGGGAATGATGAGGCGGTAGATAGGGGCCGACTCGGCCGCCGTGCCGACATACTGATAGCCGTGCCGGTCTTCGCCGATGGTGTTGATCAGGTTAGTGTTGAGCACACCCAGCAGCGTGCGCTGCCACTGGCCGTTGCCATCGCGGGCCAGGCTGAACAGTTGCAGGCTACACATGTCGGCGAAGATGTAGCGGCCGTCGTTGGGGTCATGGGCCGGACGATTGACTTTGCCGCCGATGACGGCGCAACGGCCGCTGCCATCCTTATGCGGATATTCGTGGATGGCCCGCTTGAACAGCCACGGGCTTTGGCACTGCGGCACTTCGTTCGTCTCTGGAAAGACGAAGCCCCCTTCCATGCACGGCCAGCCGAAGTTGAAACCGCGTGCCGCCAGCGAGGCCAGATTGATCTCCTCCCACAGGTAGTCGCCCACCTCGCCGATGAAGATTGAACCGCTGACGGGGTCAATATCAAAGCGCCACGGGTTGCGCAGACCGTAGACCCAGATCTCGCGCGGCGGCGCGGCCGGGCGGCGGGCGGTGCCGGTGGCGTCGCGAGCCACCTTGTCCACGTCCAGCCGGAAGATCTTGCCCTTGGGCTTGCCGTCTTCCTGGGCAATGAGCAGTAGCCGGTCGTCGCCCATGCCGACGTAGAGCTTGTTGTCGCGCGGGTCGAACTCCATGCCGCCCCCCTTGTGGACGTTGAACGACTGCTTCTCGTATTGCAGGATCACCTCGCTGGCCGGGTCGGCCACGTCCGGGTTGGCCGAGACGCGGAAGCGCGAGACGACGAAATGGACGTTGATGACCACACCGTCGTCGGAGCCGGTGGTGTAGCTGACGTAGAAGAAGCCGTAGCCGGGCGAGGCGGGGTCGTTGTAGTCGGGGTGGAAGGCGACGGCGAAGAAGCCGTATTCGCCGCTGTGGCTGATGACGCGGTTGCGGATGTCGAGGAAGGTGGTGACGCGGCCGTCGGGATGGAGAATCTTGATCACCCCGGCGCGTTCGGCCACGAACAGGCGGTCGTCGCCGGCGTGGGTGACGTCGGTCACCTGGTTGAAGCCATGGCCTAGGGGGACGGCGCCGAAGCGGGTGGAGTCGGCGGCAACGGGGAAAAAGGCGCGGTAAGTGACGTTTTCCTCGGCCGCTGTCGAGCTGGCGAAGAGTGTGAGCAGGGCAGCCAGAGCGATAAGCAGGATAGTCGCCCGGCCAAAGTGGAGCAAGGTGATGCGGCTGCGACTCATGGTTCTCCCTCCGAACAGGAACAGTATACCATAAGTGGGGCGCGAGGGAACGGCTGCCTAGCGAGCCAGCTCCCTGTCTCTGGCCCTGAGGGAAAGATGAAGGGAGCGCGACGACTAACCATTGCCCAGACAACAGAGCCAAAATACAATGAACCACTTATCATCTAGCCCAAGGAGTATGCGATGACCAGAGTCCGTTGGGGCCTGCTATCCACGGCCAACATCAACAAGCGCCTCATCCCCGCCATTCGCGCCTCGGAGCGGGGCGAACTGGTGGCCGTGGCCAGCCGCCGTCAGGCCGCGGCCGATGCCTACGCCGCCGAGTGGGGCATCCCCCGCGCCTTCGGCAGCTATGGGGCGATGCTCAATTCGGGCGAGGTGGACGCGGTCTACATTGGCCTGCCCAACCACCTGCACGCCGATTGGACGGTGCGGGCGCTGGAGCATGGCATCCACGTGCTGTGCGAGAAGCCGTTCGCCCTGACGCTGGCTGACGTGGATCGCATGGCCGACGCGGCCCGCGACAACGGCCGCGTGCTGGCCGAGGCGTTCATGTATCGCCACCACCCGCAAACGAAGGCCGTGGGTGAATGGGTGCGGGCCGGGCGGCTGGGGGCCATCAGCCTCTTCCGCGGCACGTTCAGCTTTAGCCTGACCGACCTGCGCAACGTGCGCCTCATTCCAGAGTGGGGCGGCGGCAGCCTGTGGGACATCGGCGTCTACCCGATCAGCTTCGCTCAATACGTCATGGGCGGACCGCCGGAGTGGGTCTCCGGCGATCAGCGGCGGGGCGGGGCGGGCGTGGACGTGGCCTTTAGCGGCGCGCTGCACTACGCCGACGGGGCCATGGCCCAAATCAGTTGCGCCTTCGACGTGCCCTGGTACACCCACGTAGACGTGCTGGGCGAGCGGGGGCGGCTGGTGCTAAACCGGCCGTTCACCGGGCTGGCGGCCGGGCAGCGGCGGCTGACATTCGTAGACGCCCAGGACAACGCCGAGGAAGTGCCAGTCGAGGAGCAGGAGCTGTATAGCGGCGAGGTGGAGGACATGCACGACGCCATTCTGGACGGCCGGCCGCCCTACCTGGGGGTGGACGAGACGCGCAACCATGTGCGGACGGTGCTGGCGCTCTATGAGTCGGCGCGGCGGGGGGAGAGGGTGTTCGTAGAAGAGATTAGCTGAATGTTTCTTGACCTCTCAATCAAATCTGCTATACATCCTAGGTAATTCTCCGCGCGGCCGCCCGGCCGCCGGCTGCCCAGCTGTTCGCGGCTGAACATTGAACCTGTAACACGTCCATTGTGCCGCATAGACGCGGCCAACCCAAGCGC
>CXWK01000525.1_pt2 | contig 13304 bp, 9 predicted proteins | sample 590851 | NCBI WGS metagenome assembly CXWK01 (sample SAMEA3498364, study PRJEB10139) | wastewater metagenome | biome: wastewater treatment plant; material: activated sludge | place: Denmark | collected 2014-08-01
CCCCTGCTCCCCCGCAAGGTTTCGACGAATCCATCCACTGTCAGCGGCGCGCGGGGCAGGCCCAACGCCTGCGCCAGGCGCACGAGTTGCGGCGGTTCGACGTTGGTTGTGGCCAGCAGGTCGGCGCGGGCCAGCACGTCGGCCGCCGCGCCGTCGGCCAGCACCTGCCCATCGGCCATGACCACGACGCGCTCGAAGTGGGCGGCGCAGAAGTCGATGTCGTGGGTGATTGTCAGCACAGTGCGCCCTTCGGCCTTCAGGCGCTCGATGATGCCGCCGATGAGGGCCACGCCGCGCGCATCCTGGCCCATCGTGGGCTCGTCGAAGATGACGATAGGCGTGCGCATAGCCAGCACGGAAGCCAGGGTGACGAGCTTGCGCTGGGCGGCGGTCAGGTCATAGGGGTGGGTATTCGCATAGTCGGATAGCTCGACCAGGGCCAGGGCTGCTGTCGCGTCGGCTGCCCGCTCCGTTTCCGTCCGGCCCAGTTGCTTTGGCCCGAAGGCCACTTCGTTGCCGACGGTGCGCTCGACGATCTGATCGTCGGGGTTCTGGAAGACGTAGCCGACGCGGGCGGCCGTCTGGGCCACGCTGTGCTCGCGCGTGTCCCAATCGCCGACCAGCACGCGCCCCTGCGTCGGCTTCAGCAGGCCGTTGAAGTGCTTGACCAGCGTCGTCTTGCCCGCCCCGTTCTCGCCGATGATGGCTACCGCCTCGCCCGGCGCAACGCGCAACGACACCCCGCGCAGGGCCTGTGTCCCACTCGGATAGGTGAATGACACCTCCTCCACGGTGATGGGGATGGGGGCGGTGGTCGTTGGTCGTTGGTCGTTGGTCATTGGTCTTTGGTCAGTTATCCGTTGTTGGTCGGCGGTCGGCGGTCGGCGGTCTGTCGTCTGTGGTCTGTTGTCCATCCGCGGTCGGCCGTCAGCGGTCAGCGGTCGTCCCAAAGAACGCCACCGCCTCCTCAAGCGTCACCGGCAACTCGGCGTCGCCGCGCCGCAGCCCGGCGGCCAGGACGGCGCGGGCGGCCTGGGTGTAGCGCGTCGGTTGCAGGCCGTACTGGGCCAGGTCGGCCGAGGCCAGCACGTCGCCCGGCGCGCCGTCGGCCACGATGCGCCCTTCGTGCAGCACGATGACCCGGTCGGCGAAGACGGCCACCCACTCCAGCTTCTGCTCGGCCAGGACGACCGTGGCCTCGTCGGTGGCGGCCAGATCGCGCAGGACGGCGAAGACTTCTTTAGAGCCGATGGGGTCGAGTTGCGACGTCGGCTCGTCGAGGACGATGACCGGCGGGCGCATGACCAGCACTGAGGCGATAGCCAGCCGCTGCTGCTGGCCGCCACTGAGGGCGAACGGCGAGCGGTCGGCCAATTCGGTCAGCTTGGCGAAGCGCATGACCGCGTCGATGCGCGGCCCCATCTCGGCCAGGGGCACGCCCATGTTCTCCAGCCCGAAGGCGATCTCTTCGCGCACGGTGAAACGCGCGCCGGTGATCTGGTTGAACGGGTTGGCGAAGACGAGGCCGACTTGCCCGGCGAGGGCCGCCAGCGACGCGGCGGGCACGTCCACGCCGGCCACCTCGACCTGGCCGGTCAGCTTGCCGCGATAGAAGTGGGGCACGAAGCCGGCCAGCGTGTAGCACAGGGTCGATTTGCCCGCGCCGTTGGCCCCGATGACGGCGCAGAACTGCCCGGCAGGAATCTCCAGCGACACCTCGGCCAGCGCCGGCGTCTCGGCCCGCGGGTAGTAGTAGGTGACGTCGCTCAGGCGGATCATGCCAGGAACCTCGGCGCGAGGGCCGCATAGAGCCGCCAGACGATGACGCCCAACGCGGCCAGCAGCAGCAGCAGGCGAAATACGCGCTGCCAGGCGGTGTCGTGCAGCACGAGCAGGCTGGTCTTGGGCCCCTGGCGGCCGAAGGCGCGCACCTCCAGGGCGATAGCCCGCTCTTCGATGTCGACGATGCTGCCCAGCAGNNAGGGGTTGGATGAGCGGCAGGAGGGCGCGGGCGCGGACGAACAGGTTGCCCTCCGTCTCCAGCCCGCGCGAGCGCTGGGCATCGAGGATGGTGTTGGCCTTGGCCTGGAAGCGGGGCACGATTTGCAGCGTGGCCAGCATGACGTAGGCGATGCTGTTGGGGAAGCCGCGCTGGCTGAGGGCCAGCATGAGGCCGTCGGGGCGGGTGGTGAAGGTCAACAACAGGAAGCTGCCGATGATCGTCAGGAAGCGCCCGGCGCTGCGGATGGCGAATTCGAGGCCCTCCTGCTTCAGCGACAGCGGCCCCAGCCGCAAGATGGGCGTGCCGCCCGGCCAGAAGAGACCCTGGACGAGGAAGACGGAGATGAGCACCGGCAGAGCTGTCTTGATGAGTGCCCGCAGGAAGGGTGGCAAGACGCCGGCGGCCGCGGCCAGGGGCAGGATGATGACCAGCAACACGGCGAAGGTCAGCCACAGACCGGGCAGGAACAGCCCCAGCACCAGGCAGAGGGCGACCACCGCCAGCTTGGTCAGCGGATGCAGCCGATGGATGGCGCTTTCGCGCGCGATGTAGAGACTGAAGGGCGTGCTGCTCATGGTCGCCCGGCGGCCGCCTTAGCGAATATCTTCGGCGCGCGAGAAGCGATCCAGGAAGCGCAACGGTAGGGCGCGCAGGACGCCCCAGACGATGAAGAACGAGATGGCCTTGTCCAGCGGGTCGGACGAGACGCCCTGGGCGAAAGCCGACGGCAGAACGCCCAGGCCTGCGTTGCGGAAGACGGCAGTGATGACGTCGGTGCCGGAGCCAGTGACGCCGCCGTTGATGTAGGTCAGGATGGGTGCGGAGATGAGCGCGGCGATGAGGCCGGTGATGACGCCGGCGATGATGGCCCGCCACCACACCTTGAACCAGCCGAAGCGCGAGAAGAGACCGGCCAGCAGACCGATAGCCGCCCCGGTGATCCAGAAGGCGGTGTAGAAGGAGTTGATGCCGCTGAGGCCCCAGATCAGGTTGGTCAGCGCGCCGGTCACGAGGCCGGCGATCGGCCCGGCCACCGCGCCGACGAAGATCGTGCCGATGGAGTCGAGATAGAGCGGCACTTTGAGGGTGTAGACGAGTTGGCCGATGGCGATATTGATGGCGATAGCCACCGGGATCATAACCAGCGTGATCGTCGTGAAGTCGCGTCGCAGACGTTCCATTTCCTCCAACCTCCTTGCGCCGTGGGCGGAGCCGCAGCCGGCCAATTGGCTGTTCGCGCCCGACGGCGAATGATCCTTGTCTGGCTAAAATTGTACGTGACTTTGTTGTTATGTCCAGATAGCGCACATCGCTTTCCTAAAGTCTGCTAGAGGGGAAGGACACGGAGCACACGGAGCGTAGACACGGAGGACGCAGAGAGGCGTTCAAGACATCTGCGTGTTCTGCGTGATCCTCCGTAATCGCCGTGTCCTTCTCGTCAGGCCTTGGATAAGCCTTGTGGCGCGGCCGCACTCATTTGTCATCCGCCGTTTATTTAGATAAGCTGGGTGTGAATAGATCGTGAATAGATCGTAAGCCGAACTGTAAGGTTTAGTCGTTACCCTATTTAAGTCATCTGTTTGACTAGCGCTGCCCGTGGATGAGCCGTTCTGTTGCTCCGAGCAACACCCAGGGCAGCCATTGGTGTTTCCCAATTCAGGAGCCTGCTCCTGTCCGCGCGTTGCTGCCGACCAGCAGTCGGTGAGGAGGTGCATAGCGAGAAGAGCCACCAGCGACTTCGCTCACAATCCCCGACGAGGCCGGTCTTGTACTGTTCACTACTGCCGGCTTGCACCGACCATCCTTTCCTACTATTGCTGAGGAGGCAAACGTTGTTCAATAAAGTCACTATGAAGCGTACTCTAAAGCTGCTGCTGATCGTGGGTCTGCTGGTTCTGACGGCCTCGATGGCCCTGGCCCAGACCGGCCCGCAGCGCAGCGAGACGTCGCGCTCCCTGCCGGCGCAGATTTCAGGCCTGAAGCTTGACACCCCGGCGACGGCCGACGCGGAAGCCTTGGGCGCGCGGCGGCTGGAACCCGCGCTGCGCGGGGCCACCGGCCGGCAGCAAGTCGTCGTCCGGCTGAGCGGGCCAGCGGCGTCCGAGGCGGCGGCCGACGGTCGCCTGGCGGCCCAGAGCGCGGCCGTGGCGCAACAGGCCACGGTCATCAGCGCCGCCCGCGGGCTGGATGCCAACGCTCGCGTGCTGGGCACGATGAAGATCGTCCTCAACGCGGTCATGCTGGAGATCGATGCGGCGGCGCTGCCGGCGCTGGCCGCCAACCCGGCCGTCGTCTCTATCAGCTACGTCCGTGACTACGAGATGGATCTGTCCGAGACCGTACCCTACATCGGCGCGACCGCCGTGCAGGAGATGGGCTACGACGGCACGGGCATCGTCGTCGGCATCATCGACAGTGGCATTGACTATCACCACATCGCCATGGGCGGCTCCGGCGACGTGGCCGATTATGACGACAACGACCCGACCATCATCGAGCCGGGAACTTTCCCGACCGATAAGGTCATCGGCGGCTACGACTTTGTTGGCTCCAACTGGCCCAACACCGACCTGGAACCCGATTCCGACCCGCTGGACGACGGCTCCGGCGCCGGCCACGGCACGCACGTGGCCGACATTACCGGCGGCGCTTGGGGCGTGGCCCCCGGCGTGAAGTTCTACGCGCTGAAGGTCTGCTCCTCCGTGTCGACGGCCTGCTCCGGCGTGGCCATGCTGCAGGCGATGGAGTGGGTGGCTGACCCCAACGGCGACGGCAACACCGATGACCACGTGGACGTGATCAACGTGTCCATCGGCGCCAACTACGGCGACCCGCGCTACGACGATACCTCGGCGGCGGCCAGCAACCTGGCCGACGTCGGCGTTCTGGTTGTGGCCTCGGCCGGCAACAGCGGCGACAAGCCCTACGCCCACGGCGTCATCGGCGCTTCGCCCGATGTCATAGCCGTCGCCCAGACGGAGGTCCCGTCGTCGGTCCTCGACGTCATGGAAGTTCTGGAGCCGGAGGCGATTGCCGGCCAGTACCCGGCGGTCTTCCAGTCGTGGTCGGTGCCGCTGTCGGAGACGGGGGCCATCGAAGGGCCGCTGCAATATGGCGATACCGACGGTGACAACCTCAATGGCTGCGCGCCGTTTGACGGCGACCTGACCGGCCTGATCGTTCTGGTCGATCGCGGCGGGTGCAACTTCACGCTCAAGATCAAGAACATCGGCGACGCCGGCGGTGAGCTGGGTATCATCGGCCTCATTGCCCCCGGCGACCCGTTCGTCGGCGGCGATGGCAACGACCGTCCCATCACTATCCCCGGCTTCATGATCAGCCAGGCCCACTCCAACATGCTGAAGGATGCCCTGGCCGAGGGTGAGGTCATCCTGCGCTTCGACCCCGCGAATGGCATCCCGCTGGTCGGTTCGGTTGTCGGCTCGTCGAGCCGCGGCCCGTCCGTGGGCACCAACGATGCCGGTCCCGACATCGGCGCGCCCGGCGGTTCTATCTCGGCTGAGGCCGGCACGGGCACGGGCACGACGGCCTTCAGTGGTACGTCGGGCGCGGCCCCCATGGTGACCGGTTCGGCGGCGTTGCTCATCGACGCCTACCCCGACCGCTCCTGGGCCGAGATTCGCGCCATGCTCATGAACACGGCCGAGACCGACATCTGGCTTGCCCCGCAGCAGTTCGGCGGCATCCTGGCCCCCATCAGCCGCATCGGCGGCGGCGAGGTGCGCGTCGACCGCGCCCTGGTCTCCCCTGTGGCCGCCTGGGATCGGGATACTCTGGCCGGCACGCTCTCCTTCGGCTTCCACGAAGTGACCGGGCAGATGGACATGCTCAAGCGCGTGACCATCCAGAACTACACCAACACGCCCGTCACGCTGCGTTCGTCGGTCGAGCATCGCTATGACAACGACGCCGCCGGCGAGGTGCGCGTGTCGGTGCCGACGCTGATCACCGTGCCGGCCAACGGCCGCGTCAGCGTGCCGGTGCGCATGTTCATCCGGCCGCGCCTGAACCGCCCGCTGCACGAGTGGGTGCTCAACAGTGGCGACCAGGGCGCCAACGGTAACGCCCTGACCCTCGTCGAGTACGATGGCTACATCAACTTCGTCGGCGTGGGCGCGCAAGGCCAGGGGGCGGACATCCACGTCCCGTGGCACGTTATCCCGCGCGGCGCGGGCCAGGTGCAGACGGGCTTCACGCCGCAGACGTCGTCGGGCTGGGTGCGCAACGTCGGTATGTCGGAAGTCTACATCGACACCTATTCGCTGCTGGGCACCAGCCCCGACATGCCGAACCCGCCGCAGAACGTCGGCTCCAACGCCGCCCCGGCCGACCTGCGCTACTTCGGTGTGCAGACCTACCCGGTTCCGGCCGGCTTCTGCAGCAACGAAGAGTCGTTCGTCATGGCCTTCGCCATCAACACCTGGGATCGGCAGTCGCACGTCAATGTCATCGAGTTCGACGTCTATCTGGATACGAATAGCGATGGCACGCCGGACTACGTGGTCTTCAACTTCGACCTGTCGCTGGCCGCTCAGCTCAGCGACGGCCGCAACGTCACCTGGGTGGCCGACCTGGCCACCGGCGCGTCCGATGCCTTCTTCTTCACCGGCCATAACACCAACAGCGGCAACACCGTGTTGACGTTCTGCGCCGAGCAGATCGGCATGAGCGGCGACGACATGCTGAATACGTCGATGAACGTCGATGTCTACGCTTTCGACTGGTGGTTCCGGGCGGGCGCAATCGACGCCATCGAAGGGATGAATGTCGTGCCGCTGGGCGAGCGCTACTTCACCGTCTTCGCCAACGGCGACGCCGGCTACACGACGCTGCCGCCGCGCTCGACGCGCCTCGGCTTCAACATCATCGACTTCGGCGACCAGCTCAACGAGACCGAGACGGGCGTGCTGTGGCTCTATGGCCCCGGCTCCCCCAACGAGGTCCGCACCTGGGAGCTCCAACCGTAACTGATTATGAGGTAAGAAAATGAGCTGCCCGGCCGTCTAGAGGGCAGAGCAGAGAGCAACAACGCTTCTCATTTTCTTCCTCCTCCTGTTGCAAAACGCCGCGTCCGTTTTTCGGACGCGGCGTTTTTGCGTGAATTACGAATTACGAATTAGGAATTAGGAATGAAGAAACTCGCGTTCTTCGTTCTTCATTCCTAATTCCTAATTGCCAATTGCCTGATCAATGTCGGCAACGATGTCATCAACGTGCTCCAGCCCCACCGACACGCGAATGAGACCAGGGGTGATGCCGGTGGCGCGGCGCTCGCCGTCGGTCAGAGCGCCGTGGGTGGTGCTGGCCGGGTGGGCCACGCTGGTGCGAGCATCGCCCAGGTTCGACAGGATGTTGCACATGCGCAGCGAATCGAGGAAGCGCCGCCCGGCAGCCAGCCCGCCGGCCAGCTCAAATGTCACCACCCCGCCGCCGGCCGACATTTGTCGCCGCGCCAGCTCCACTTGCGGGTGCGACGGCAGGAACGGGTAGCGCACCTCGGCCACGCCCGCCCGCCCCGACAGCCACTCGGCCAGGGCCAGGGCGTTGGCGCAGTGGCGCTCCATGCGCAGCGGCAGCGTCTCCAGCGACTGGCTCAGCAGCCAGCTATTGAACGGGGAGAGCGTCGGCCCGGTCTGGCGGGCGAAGTGGGTCAGCTCGTTGATAACCAGCCGGTCGCCGAGCACCACGCCGCCGATGGTGCGCCCCTGACCGTCGAGAAACTTGGTGGTGGAGTGGACGACGAGGTCGGCGCCGAAGGCCAGCGGCCGTTGGACGACCGGCGTGGCGAAGGTGTTATCGACCACCAGCAGCACGTCGCGCTCGCGGCACAGCGCCGCCGCCCAGGTCAGATCGACCAGCGTCAGGCCGGGGTTCGACGGCGTCTCGACCAGGCACAGGCGCGTCTCCGGGCGGAAGAGGCTCGGCCACGTCTCGGTCAGTTCGCAGTCGGCGTAGCTGTGGCTGATGCCCCAGCGCGGCAAGACGGTGGTCAGCAGTTGATGGGTGGCCGAATAGAGCGAGCGCGAGGCCACGATGTGGTCGCCGCTGTTGAGCAGCCCGGCCAGCACGGTGAAGATCGCGGCCATGCCGGAGGCCATCGGCAAGCCGGTTTCGGCCCCTTCCAGGTCGCACAAGCGGGCCACCATCTCGGCGCTGTTGGGGTTGTCCCAGCGGGTGTAGACGAAGCCCGGCTGCTCGCCGTCGTGGATGGCGCGGGCCTGCTCGGCGCTGTCGAAGGTGAAGCCGGAAGCCATGTAGATGGGTGTCACCTGTTCGCGGTGCTGGCTGGCGCGGGCGCGGGTGCGAATGATGCGGGTTTCGGGGCGTGGGCGGCGGTCATCGGGGGGCATGGGCGGTTCTCCTGATCGGTTTTGGGACTATTGTAACCGTCTCTGCAGGCATCGCACTTTCTCCGAAAGCGCCGATGCGTCGCACTTTCTTAAGTGCGTCGCACCTTTCTGGGGCGTGACAAGGGGGTGCGTCGCACTTTCTTGAGTGCGTCGCACCTTTCTGGGGCGCAACAAGAAGGTGCAACGCACTTCGGAAAGTGCGATGCACCGGGAGAGTCACACCGTCAGGCAATCGTCAGGTTCCCACCCTTGCCGCGTGGCGCGGATGTGGTATTGTGCCGGGGATGAGCGAACCCACGCCCCTTTCCGCCGCCTGGCGCACCGACAACGGTCTGGTGCGCGGCCACAACGAAGACTTCGTCATTGTCTATGAGCCGCCGACGGAGGACGACCGCCGCCGCCACGGCGCGCTCTACATCGTCGCCGATGGCGTGGGCGGGGCCGACGCGGGCGAGGTGGCCAGCCAGTATGCCAGCGAGCGCACCCTGCACCACTACCTGGCCGCCGACGGCCGCACCGACTGGGGCCCGCGCCTGATCGACGCCATGCAGGCCGCCAACACCGACCTGCGCCGGCTGGCCGCCGAGCGCGACGACAGCAAGCGCATGGCCACGACGATGGTCGCCGCCGTCATCCAGGACGGCCACGCCTACATCGGCAACGTCGGCGACAGCCGCGCCTACCAGTGGCGCGAGGGGCAGTTGGAGCAGATCAGCCGCGACCAGAGCCTCGTCGCCCGTCTGGTGGAAGAGGGGGCGCTGACGCCGGAGGAAGCGACCCGCTACCCATACAAGAACGTCATCCTCTACAGCATCGGCTCAGAGAAGCGACCGCCCATCGACCTCTATGAGATCGTCCTGGAGCCGGGCGACCTGCTGGTGCTCTGCTCCGACGGGCTGACGCGCCATGTCGAGGACGGCGAGATTGGCGTCATTGCCGGCGATGAGTCGCCCGACGTGGCCGCCGACATGCTGGTGCGCCTGGCCCGCGAGCGCGGCGGCGAGGACAACATCACCGTGGCCATCGTCCAGTACGGCGCGCGCCTGGAGGAGAGCACGCGGCCGATCGCGCCCATCGCGGTGCCGCGCCCCGTTCCCGCCGCCGAGCCGGCCGTGACGCGGCCCGTAGTGGCGCGCCCGGCGGAACGGCCGCGCAGCCTGTGGCCGCTGACCTTCGCCCTGGCGGCGATCATGGTCGTGCTTATTCTGGTGTTGTGGGTTGTCGTCCAGCGGGCGACAATTATCTAGAAGCCACGTAGAGCGATTCTCCCGGATCGCTCTCTGACCCGTGCCGGTAGCGGGAGAGCGATTCGGGAGAACCGCTTTACGCTTGCGCTTTGACGTGTTGCGCCATATCCCCTACAATCTCCGGTCAATATGACAAGTATGCTACGTATTCTACCCCTTGGGGGGTTGGGCGAGATCGGCAAGAACATGACTGTGCTCGAATATGAGGACGACATCCTCATCGTCGATGCGGGGGTCATGTTCCCTGAGAACGACATGCTCGGCGTCGATCTGATCATCCCCGATTATCACTATCTCATGGAGGAGGGCCGCCTGGAGAAGATCCGCGCCATCCTCATCACCCACGGCCACGAAGACCACATCGGCGCGCTGCCCCACATCGTGGAGGACATCAAGGCCCCCATCTACGCCACGCCGCTAACGCTGGGGCTGATCGAGGCCAAGTTGCGTGAGGCGCGCCAGTTGGACACGGTGGAGCTGGTCTCCTTCCGCGCCGGCGAGGTACTTCAGATCGGCCCGTTCAAGATCGAGCCGTTCCACGTCGCTCATAGCATCCCCGATTGCGTCGGCTTCGGCATCACCACCCCGGCCGGTCTGATCGTCCATACCGGCGACTACAAGTTCGACCATACACCCATCGACGGCTGGCCGCCCGACTTCGCCAAGCTGGCCGAGTTCTCGCAACGCGGCGTGTTGGCCCTGCTGGCCGACAGCACCAATGCCGACCGCGACGGCTGGACGGAGTCGGAGATGGAACTGGCCGAGGGCTTCGAGGACGTCTTCCGCGCCGCCGCCGGGCGCATCATCGTCGCCACCTTCGCCTCGCTCATCTCGCGCGTCCAGATCGCCGCCGCGGCGGCGCAGAAGTTCGACCGCAAGATGGCCATCGCCGGACGCTCCATGCGCGACGCGATCAAGATCGCCCGCAAGCTGGGCTACCTCGAAGTGCCCGACGACCTGATCATCGACCTCGGCCAGGCGGTCAATCTGCCGCCGAGCAAGGTGGTGATCATGGTCACCGGGTCACAGGGGGAGCCGTCGGCCGTCCTTGGCCGTCTGGCCCGCGGCCAGCACAAGCAGTTGAGCATCCAGGAAGGCGACACGGTTGTCTTCTCCGCCCATCCCATCCCCGGCAACGAAGAACTCATCTACCGCACGATCAATCAGCTCTACCGGCGCGGGGCGACCGTGCTCTATGATCGCATCGCCAAGGTCCACGTCTCCGGCCACGCCAGCCGCGAGGAGATGAAGCTGCTCATCAACCTGGTGAAGCCGGTGTTCCTGATCCCCATCCACGGCGAACTGCGCCACCTGAAACTGCACGCGCAGATCGGGCAGACGCTGGGCATCCCCGCCGAGCGTATCGCCGTCGTCGAGAACGGCACGCCTATCGACCTGACGCCCTACAGCATGACCGTGCGCGACCGGCTGCCGGGCGGCTACGTGTTCGTCGACGGCTCCGGCGTGGGCGACATCGGCTGGGCCGANNGGCGGGCTGGCCGGGCCGCCGCAACTCAGCACGCGCGGCTTCGTCAACGAGAAGGAGGCCGAGGAACTGCTGCTGGAAGCGGAGAAGCTCATCGCCCGCGCGGCGGCCGAGGCCCAGCGCCAGGGCGTGCCCATCTCCGCCGGGGCCATCGAAAGCGCGCTTAATCGCTTTCTCTATGATGAGACGCGGAAGCGGCCGGTCATTGAAGTCGTTGTCGTCTAGTAAGCGGTTAGTGGTTAGTGACTAGTCACTAACCACTAACTACTCTCTTCACGCGCGTCTCCAACGAGGCGCGCGTTTTTGTTCGCTCCTCGGCCGGATAGCCGGCGGTGATGAGGCCCTGTGGCTGCCAGTCGAGCGGCAGGGCCAGCGTCGCGCCGACCACGTCGGGACAGAACAGCGGCGCGCACAGCCAGCACGCTCCCAACCCCAGCGCGTGGGCGGCCAGCAGCAGGTTCTGCCCAGCCATGGCCACGCTCTGCACGGCCATCGTCGTCTCGTGGGCGCGACGGCGGGCGTCGGGGTAGTCGTCCATGTCGGCCAGGGTCAGACAGAGCAGGATGAGCAGCGGCGCGCCGCTGATGCGGGCATGGGCGCGGCCGGCGTCGCGCTCGATGGCCGCGGCGTCCAGCCCGTCGGCGGCCAGGTCGCGCCGCAAGCGCTCGCCCATGGCCGCGGCCAGGCGCGTCTTCGTCCCGGCGTCTTCCATAATGACAAACCGCCACGGCTGCCGGTTGTGGGCCGAGGGGGCCCAGGTGGCGACCGTCAGCAGTTGCTCGACCATCTCCGGCGGCACGGGGCGTGCCTGATAGCGGCGAATCGAGCGGCGGGTGCTGATAAGTTCCAGAAGATCAGACATGGTGCGGATTCTAGCTGCTTCCGGCTCCCGATGGGAGAGGGTCTTGTCCCCTCGCCCTGTGGGAGAGGGATAGGGAGAGGGTCTTGTGCCTATGCGTGACCGGCCCTCCCCTAGCCCCTCCCACGGGGAGGGGGATCGGCGTCCCCTCGCCCTGTGGGAGAGGGATAGGGAGAGGGTCTTGTGCCTATGCGTGACCGACCCTCCCCTAGCCCCTCCCACGGGGAGGGGGACATGAGTAGATGCAAAAAAGCCCTGCCGGGTAGCAGGGCTTTTTGCGGGAAGAGGAGAAAAAGGAGGACTATTGGTGTTGCCTAATGATACCGCTATGATAATGGACATGGTCCTCTTTGTCGCGCAAGCGCAATACAACTGGAGTGTAAACTACATTACACTTGGGCCGCATGGGGCCGGGACGCTCGGCCGATGAGCGAGGCGTGCCCCAACTGCGGCAAGCCCGTGCTGCCGACCGACACCGCCTGCTGGCATTGCGGCTTCGCGCTGCCCAAACGGCCGAAGGCCAGAGCGGCCGAAAAGCCGCCGCTGCCGCCTCGCGCCGGCCCCCTGACCCGCGAACGGACGGCCGACGCCACCACCGGCCCGGCCGACATCAACCTGCGCGCCCTGGCCGTCTATGGCCTGCTGACCCTGGCCGTCATCGTCTCCCTGTGGCTTGTCATGCGCGCCCTGGGGCGACAGCCCGTGCTCGTTCGCGGCGCGGCCCTGGCCGGCGGCGATTGGGTGGCGGTGACCGACAGCGAATTGCGCTACACGCTCAGCCTGCCGACCGATTGGCAATGGCTGGACGTGGCCTACCGCGACCAGAGCGACCTGCTGGCCCAGGTCATCGACCGCCGGCCCACCATCGGCCGGGCGCTGGCCCCGCTGGGCGAGCCGGCCGGCGACGTGGAGGTGCTGGCCGTGGCCTTGGGCACACAAGACCTGACCGAGGACACAGCGATCCCGTTCGCCGTCATCGGCCGCAGCGCGCGGCTGCGCACCGTGGGGCCACAGACCGCGCTCGACGCGCTGGCCGCGACCGACCTGTCGCTGACCGAGGCGGCCGTCGATAGCCGCCTGGCCGGCCAGACGCAGGCGCGCTTCAAGGTCTTCGACGCGGCCGACGCCTACCACTGTCGCCACCTCTTCGTCGCCAACCCGGACAGCTACGGCTATCTGGTCGCCGCCTGTGCGCCTCAGGCCACGTATGGCACGCTGCAACATCAACTGGATGACATTCTGGATACCTTTCAGCTACTGGTGAACTGATCGCGGCTATAATGGGCAACATGAGCGAACTTGACCTGCCGGAAGACGCCATCCGCATTGTGGAGCACAC
>CXWK01000360.1_pt2 | contig 13299 bp, 16 predicted proteins | sample 590851 | NCBI WGS metagenome assembly CXWK01 (sample SAMEA3498364, study PRJEB10139) | wastewater metagenome | biome: wastewater treatment plant; material: activated sludge | place: Denmark | collected 2014-08-01
CGATCTCCCGATGCCCGGTCGGTGCTCGCCGTGGTGGGTGTGCTGCAACAGAGCGCGTTCACCCGAGCGGCCCGGGCCATCGCGAACGGTCAGGCCGAGGTGGTGGTGGTCTGCGGCGGGGAGGCCAAGTGGCGCTCCCTGCGCGGACAGGTCACCGGTGTCGCCGCACCGCCGGTGTTCGATGTGCGCGACGGCGAGGCCGACCTGGTCCTCGCCCCGGGCGGTGACGTGATCAGTGACATCGAGATCCACCGCGGCCTCTCCGCTCCCACCCATCAGTACGCGGTGATGGAGTCGGCGCTGCGCCACCACGCCCACCGCTCGCCCGCCGACCATGCCCGAAGGATCGGGGCGCTGGTGGCGGGGATGAGCAGGATCGCGGCCGACAACCCCGATGCGTGGAACCGACAGCCGATGAGCACCGACGACGTATTGGCCGCGACGCTCGTGGCCGAGCCATACACGAAGCCCTCGTGCTCGCAGTGGAACGTCGACCAGGCGGCCGCGTTCATCCTCTGCNNGGGGTCGAGTCGAACCTGATGGTGCCGGTGACCGAGCGTCTGGACATGCACCGCTCCCCCGCCGCCCACGAGGTCGGGGCCGCCATCGCCCGCGCGCTGGGACGGCCAGTGTCCGAGGTCGAGCTGCTCGAGGTCTACAGCTGCTTCCCGTCGGCCGTGCAGATCCAGTGCGCCGAGTTCGGGATCGACGTCGAGTCGGGACGCGACCTGACGGTCACCGGCGGAATGCACTTCGCCGGCGGGCCCCTGAACTCGTTCACGTTCCAGGCGCTGGCCCGGATGGTGCCGTTGCTCCGGGCCGATCCCGCCGCCACGGGCGTGGTCACGTCGGTCAGCGGGATGCTGACCAAGGTGGGCGCCGGCGCCTGGTCGGCCACGCCGCCTCGGGCCGGCTTCGTCACCACCGACGTCACCGCCATGGCCGCCGCCTCCACGGCCACCCGGTCGGTCGACCCCGAAACCGAGGGGACCGTCACCATCGTCGGCTACACGGTCGGCCACCGAGGCGGTGAGCCGGTCGAGGCCGTGATCGTGGCCGACACCGCAGAGCGCGCCCGCACCGTCGCGCACACCACCGATGCCGGGCTCGTCGACGCTCTGCGCCAAGGCGAGTGGTGCGGCCGCACCGCCGCGGTCAGCGGGGCCGACCTGCTCGCACTCGAGGACTGACGCCAGCGCGGACGGTGTCCCGGGACATTCTCGGCCAGCTGTGGAGGAGCCCGAGATGCTCGTCGCTCTACCGAGGTGCTCGGACCTTCCCGCGCACTGCCCCGGCGCACACCGAAGCGTAGCACGGCGTGCTACGCTGGCAGGTGTGGCACGTGAGATAACCCAACGAGAGCTCCGCAACGACAGTGGCGAGATCATGCGCGAGCTAGACCACGGGAAGTCCTTCGTCGTGACTCGCTCCGGCGTCCCGGTCGGCGAGTTGGTCCCGTTGCGGCGTCATCGCTTCATCGCCGCTGACGCCGCCGTCGCACTGTTCCGCGATGCTCCGCCAGTCGACTACGACACGTTCCGCAAGAACCTCGACGAGCACACCGACCAGGACGCGATGCCCCGTGGATGAACACCGTCACGCCCGGGGAATCCTCGACACTTCGGTGATCATCGACTTGGAGTCCATCGAACCGGGACGACTCCCGCTCGAGGTCGCCGTCAGCGCCATCACGATGGGAGAGCTCGCAGCAGGGCCCCATGCCGCAACCGACGCGGGTGAGCGGGCCCGGCGCCAAGATCGCTTGCAACGTGCCGAAGCGGCCTTCGACCCGCTCCCGTTCGACGGCGAAGCGGCACGCGCCTACGGAAGGGTCTACGCCGCGGTCGTCACGACTGGCCGCGAGGCGCGCGGGCCCCGCGCGGTCGACCTCCTCATCGCGGCAACGGCTTGCGCGCAGGGCCTGCCGCTGTACACCCGCAACCCCGATGACCTCAAGGGTCTCGATGAACTCATCGAGGTCATCCCGGTCTGAGCTACCCGCCGCTCGCGGCGGCGCCTGTCGAAACGCGATGGAGCTCGGTGTGTCTCTGGTCACCCAGGACCAGACAGGGGTGCGGCATCGTCACAACTGCGGGGGTGCGGCCGATGGATCACCATGGCCACCCCGGTCGCGCCTGTGGTCGATCGGGGCCAGAAGGCCGGATTCGGCCGGTTGGCGCGCGATTCGGCGATCTACGCGTCGGGCTCGGTGGCGGGCAAGGCGATCGGCCTCCTCTTGTTGCCGGTCGTCACGAGAGTGCTGGGGCCCGGCGACTTCGGCCGCCTCGACGTCCTCTCCACCCTCCAGTCGGCCCTCACCTCGGTGCTGCTCCTGGGCCTAGACACCGGCGCCACCCGCCTCTACGCCGACATCGGCGACCGGGAGCGCCGTCGCATGTTCGGGTCGTGGATGACCCTGAGCGGGGCGGTCGTCGTTCCCGTGGGGCTTTCGCTCGCGCTGTTCCGAGATCCGGTGAGCCGGGCGCTCTTCGACTCGACGGCCTACTCCGCCGCGGTCGCCTTCACGGGTATGGCCGTCATCGGCGCCACCGTCCAACTCGTGGCGCTGACAGCGCTCCGGAACCACGGCCGGCCGCCGGCCTTCGCCGGTGTCAGCGCCGGCAGCCTGACCCTGAACGGGGTCCTCGTCGTCACGTTCTTGCGTTGGCGCCCCGACGTCACCGTCGTGATGGCGGCGATGGCCCTCAGCATGACCTTCGGCGCCGTGATCGGCGTGGCCGTGGCCGGACGCGAGGTGATCGGCCGGCCGGACCGGGCGCTCACCCGTCGCCTGCTGGTGCTCGGGCTGCCACTTCTCCCGGCCGTCGCGGCCACCTGGATCGCGGAGTTCGCGAACCGGACCGTCCTCCTGTGGGCCGCCGGGCCGGTCGAGGTGGGCTACTTCTCCGTGGCAGTCCGGTTCTCGTCGGTGGCGTTGTTGGTGGTGATCGGCTTCCACACGGCCTGGCAGCCACGGGCCTTCGCCATGGGCCTGGGCCCGGATGCCCTTCGTCGTATCGCGGGCGACGGCTATCGCATCATGGCCAGCGTCTCTGCAGCTGTGGTGCTGCTTGCCGTGTCGAGCCCCGAGATGCTCCGCCTGGCCGCCGGCGCCAGCTTTGCGCCGGCGCTACCGGCGGTCGGCATGTCGCTTGTCTTCGCGCTGGGCTATGCCGCCTTCCACGTGGTCACGATGCCGAGTGCCCTCTCCCGTCGCATGCGCGACCTCGGACTTGCCGCGACGACGGCTGCCGGCGTGGGACTGCTGCTGAACCTGTGGTGGGCGCCGGTGGCCGGGAGTGGTGGCACCGCCGCCGCCGTCGCCGCCGGCCAGTTCGTCGGCGCGGGCGTTGGCGTCAGTCTCGCCCGCTCTCAGGCCCGGGTGCCCTACGACTGGGGGCGGTTGGGACTCGTGATCGCCGCTGCCGCGGCGTGCGCCCTGGGGGCGACCGTTCCCGAAGGCGGCGCGCCGGCGCTCGACCGTGCAGGACTGGGGGTGGCCTTCGCCGTCGTCCTGCTGGCGACCAACTCGCCGGCGAGGCTCGTGAACTCATCCACGTAGCGCCCGGCGATGGCGTCGACGGCGTGGAACTGCTCGGCCCACCGTCGGGACCGTGCGCCGAGCTCGGCCCGCAGATCGGGTTGGCCGGCCAGCTGGCGTAGGCGCTCCCCCACCTGGTCCGCCGTGCTCGCGTCGACGATGGGGTGCCAGGGATACAGGTCGGCCATCACCGACCCGTCGACGTGCGACAGGATCGGCCGACCGCAGGCCGCCGCCTCCAGCGTGACGAAGCCGAACCAGCCCACCCCGAACTCGTCGGCGACCACGTCCGCTCGCCGGTAGAGCGCGGCCATCTCCGGCTGACGGAACAGATCTCCGTTCGGCGGGACTGCCCAGTGAACCGATTGGGTGATGCCCAGCTCGGCGATCAGGCGCCGCGCCGCTGCCCGGTCACGTGACCCTGGCCCGTCGACGAGCACGAGCAGGGGTCGCTCGGCGGTGTCGGACCGAACGAAGCTTGCGAACCCGCGGATGAGGGTGTCGTTGCCCTTCCACTGGCCCGTCCGGCGCATGCGCTCGCTGTCGTCGAAGACCAGGCGGGAGGGGTGGAAGACCACGAAGTCGGCGTCCGTGGCGAGGTCGGCCACGGGCCCGTGGGGACAGAATCGATCGGTGTCGACGGGCAGCGGGAAGTACCGGGGTGATCGCGCCTGCCCGGTGACCGCCAACCGATCGGCCGCCTCGACCATCGGAGCGAAGGGTTGCAGGAGGACCCGGTCGGCCCTGCGGATCGCGCGGCGCTGGTGGGTGGCGGCGATCACCTGGGCCAGGCGCCGGGCCAAGGTGGGGTACCAGCGCCAGAAGGTGAGCGGGAAGGGCTTCACGGTGAGGTCGGCCCCCGTCACGAAGAACACCCAGGGACGTCCTGCGTACTGGGCGAAGACCGGTCCGACACCACTGGCGACGACGAGGTCGAAGGTGGCCAGTTCCCGCGTCACGGCGGCCCGCTGCGGGCGGAGCACCGAGGATGCGGTCACCCAGTCGCCCTCGTGGACCCACTCGGGGTAGCCGGCCGTCAGGTGGGTGTCGTCAGCCTCCGGCCGCCATCCGGGAGCGTCCGAACTGCTGACGAAGCAGTGGGCATCGACCGCACCGTCCTCGCACAAGGCGCGGGCGAGGCGGTAGTGCGTGTTGGCGATGTTGCCGAGGAAGGCGACGCGGAGCACGCCGGCTCACCGGCCCCGGCCCACCACCGGGCGGGACTGGCAGAACTTCACGTAGAAGCTCTTGGGCACACGGTCCAGCTTGTACAGCGCCCAGAACAACGGGCGGAGGCGCTCGAAGGTCCGCTTGTAGGTGGGGTAGTCCCAGTAGTGCTTCTCGGGGAGGCCCATGACCCGCTCGAACTCGTCGTCGTCGAAATCGAGACGCTTCTTGACCAGGTCGAGGATGTCCTCGTCGAGGTACGCCGGCTCACCCATGAGCCGGGCCCCGTCGACGCGGCCCAGCTGACCGCTCCGGATCATCCCCGAGTAGCCGAGGATCCGCATGTCGATGCCCCACCGGTTCGGCAGCAGGTACGAGTGGTAGAAGGCGGTGAAGCGGTTCTCGAGGTGATGGCCGCCGTACCACTCCCACCCGAACTCGTCGGCCAGGAAGGCCTTGGTGGCCTCCTTGTCGTAGTCCATCCAGTAGAGCGGTCGGATGCGCCTGATGCCGCTGAGGGCCGCCCACTTCACGAAGTGGGGGAAGTCCATGTTCGGGTAGGTCGCCATCGGGCGCCGACCGAACGCGGCGTGCACCGACCGGATGTAGCCGCCGTCCATGTACAACCACCCGAGGGGCGACACACCTTCGGTGCGAAAGGAGTGGCCCTCGATGATGTACTTCAGGCCGTGCTTCTCGGCCGCACGGTAGAGCACGCCCATGAACCCGATGTCGGTGGGGGCCTCGACGTCGCGCACCCCCGCGAGCATGAACGCCCGGTAGATGTCGTCGTACTCCTTGTTGTCCACCACGTAGGTCTCGAGGTCGATGTCGAGCGCCTCGAGCACGGCGAAGATGTTGCTCGTGGCCGTGGGCGAGTTCCAGGTGTTGTCGAAGTGCACGGCCAGAGGGCGCAGGCCCAGCTCCACCATCTTGTGGATCATGTACGAGGAGTCACAGCCCCCACTCACGCCCACGATGCAGTCGTAGGGCTTGCCCCGCCCGGCGGCCCGGATCTCGTCGGCCATCGCCTCGAGGCGAGCGGCGCCCTCCTCCCCGGTGGGGTATTGGGCATCCATCTCGTCGTGGAGCGCGCAGTAGGAGCATTCCCCCCGCTCGTCGAAGGTGATGCCGGGGATGCCCGAGTGGTAGAGGCAGCGGGTGCACTCCCGCTCGCCCGGCGCGACCCGCGGCTGCTGTTCCGTTGGCTTCGCGACGAGCGTCATGGCGTTCCGGTCGGCAGGCCGAGGAGCCTGATGAGCTGCGGTCGGGAGGGGTAGTTGACGAGGACACCGCGATTCGTGCCCTGGAAGACGAAGAGGCTGCCGGCAGCGACGGCGGAGGCGCCGGCGGCGATCGGCCCGACGAGGTCCTTGCGCCTGGCCGCCCCGCCGTGAGCGATGACCGGAACGGACACCGCGCCGGCGACGGCTGCAGCCAGGGCGACGTCGAAGCCGTCCATGGTGCCCTCCTGGTCGACCGCGGTCACCAGGATCTCGCCGGCCCCGAGGTCCTCGGCCCGGCGGGCCCAGGCGACCGGGTCGACCCCCGTGGGGCGGGTCGCACCGTGGGTGTGCACCGACCACGCGCCGGGTCCCGAGCCGCGTACGTCGATCGACGCCATCACGGCCTGCGAGCCGAACACCTCGGCCGCCTTCACCACCACGTCGGGATCGTCGGCCAGCACGGAGTTGAGGACCACTTTCTCGTAGCCGATCGAGAAGGTCCGCTCGATGGACTCCAGGTCGCCCAGCCCGCCGCCGTAGGCGAGCGGGATGAAGCACTCCTCGGCGTAGCGCTCGAGGTGCTCGGCAGGGGCGGGCCGGCCCGAGCCGGCCGCCCCGATGTCGAGCAGCACGATCTCGTCCACCTCGAAGGAGTTGAAGATCGACAGCACGTTCACGGGATCGCCGACGTAGGCGGGCTCGGCGAAGCGCCGGGTCTTCACCAACTGCTCACCGGCCAGCAGGAGGCACGGGATCACACGCGGGCCGTGCACGTTGCGACCTCCTCGGCGAAGTGGCGGAGGAAGGCCATGCCGTGGCGGTGGCTCTTCTCGGGGTGGAACTGCACCCCGGTGACGTTGGCGCGGCGGACCGCAGAGGCGAACGTGATGCCGTAGTCGGTCTCGGCGAGCACGCTGTCGGGGTCCGCGGGAGCGAAGGCGTACGAGTGGACGAAGTAGAAGCGGGCGTCGCCGTCGACGGCGTCGAAGGGCGAGTCGGGCCTCACCGGCCGGGCCGTGTTCCATCCCATGTGCGGGACGGGCCGCGGCCCGCCGGGGGCGTCGGCCGGGAGCCGGGCCACCCGTCCGGGGATCCAACCGAGCCCCGCGGCGTCGCCCTCCTCGCTGGTGTCGGCCATCAGTTGCATGCCGAGGCAGATGCCGAGCACCGGCGTGCCCGCCTCCACCACCTCGTGGCGCAACACCTCGCCGAGGCCTCGTTCGCGCAGCCGGGCCATGCCGACGTCGAACGCGCCGACACCGGGCAGGACGACGCCGTCGGCCGAGGCCAGGACCTCGGGGTCGTCGGTGCGCACCGCGGCCGCACCCACTCTTCGCAACATGTTGGCCACCGACCCCACGTTGCCCATGCCCACGTCCACGATGGCGATGGTCACGTGGCCACCAGCGGCTCGACGCGGTTGCCCGTCACGATCGCCACGTCGGCGCCCTCGCCGACGACCCGGCCGAGCAGTCGGGCCGGTGCGCCGGCGACGACCGAGCCCTCGGGCACGTCGTGGTTCACGAAGCTCTGGGCGCCGATGACGCAGCGGTCACCGATCGACACGCCACGAGCGACCACTGACAGCGCGCCGAGGTGGCAGCCGTCGCCGATGCGCACGGGTCCGGTCTCGGTCGGGCACGCACCGAGCGAGAGCGACCGGGCGACGGTGTCGTGGGTGTAGATCTGCACTCCTGCGGAGATCGAGCACCACGCGCCGATCACCAGGCCGCCACCAGATCCGTCGAGCAGCACGTTCGGCCCGACCCAGGTGTCGGGCCCCACCTCGACGTCGCCGTACACGAGCGCGCTGTCGTAGATGCTCGCTCCCCGACCGAAGCCGAGGCGCTCCGCCCGCTCCCAACGGTCGAACACGGCGTCGCCGAAGCTGAGGCTGCGGTCCCACCGGACGCGCAGATCGTCGTCGGTGCTCCGGCGCAACTCGTGGAGCGCGGTGAGGAGCTCGTCAGGCTGCATGGCGTCCCGACCTGGTGGCGATGACCTCGCCGAGCGCGCCGACGACCAGGTCGACCTCGGCCTCGGTCATCCGGGGCACGAGCGGCAGCGTCAGCGACTGGCACTGCGCCCGCCACGAATTGGGCAGGTCGCCGGGCGCCAGGCCACACGCGGCGAACGCGGGCTGGGCGTGCAGGGCATAGGTGCCGAGCGTCGACTCGACGCCGTGTTCGCGAAGACCGAGCACGATCGCGTCTCGATCGATGGCGTCGTCCAACATCACCACGTAGGACTGGTGGCTCCAGCGCTCGCCAGGGCCAGGGGCGCGCACCTCCACGCCGTCGATCGAGGTGAGGCGCACGTCGTAGGCGGCGGCGGTACGGGCCCGGTCGGCCAGGATCTCCTCGAAGCGGCGGAGCTGGGCGAGGCCCAGCACGGCAGCGGTCTCGCTGAGCCGGTAGTTGAAGCCGTTGTCCACGAAGGTCATCCCCGCCGGGCCGTGCTCGGCCCCGTGGCTCCGAAGGCGCCGAAGCCGATCGGCCAGGTCGTCGTCGTCGGTGGTGATCGCGCCGCCCTCGCCCGTGGTGACCACCTTGCGGGGATGGAAGCTGAAGCACCCGGCCAGCGGCCACTGCCCGCACCGCCGGTCGCCGACGGACGCACCCAGCCCGCACGCCGCGTCCTCCACGACGACGAGGCCGTGATGAACCGCCAGTGCCGAGATCGACTGCGCATCGGCAGGCTGGCCGAAGGGGTCGACCGGAACGATGGCGCTCGTGCGCGAGGTGACCTTCGCCGCGGCGTCGGCGGGGTCGAGGGCGAAGGTGTCGCGCCGGCTGTCCACGAGCACCGGCACCGCGCCCAGTTGGACGATCACGTTGCCGGTGGCCGGGAAGGTGAGGTCCGAGACGAGCACCTCGTCGCCGGGGCCGACACCAGCGGCGTGGAGGGCCAGGTGAAGGGCGGTGGTGGCCGACGTGGTGGCCACCGCGTGCCGGACCCCGACCACCTCGGCCACCGCCTGCTCGAATGCCGCGAGGAAGGGCCCTGATGTCAGCTGGCCCGAGTCGAGGACGGCACGAAGGTCGTCGGCCACCTCGTCGAAGCTCACGTCGGGGCGGATGATCGGCAGCATCGTCATCGGGCCTGTGCCCGGTACCACGAGACGGTCTGGGTCAGGCCGTCCCGCAAGGAGGTGTGGGCCATGGGGCCGATGTGCTTCTCGGCTCTGGTGGTGTCGGCACAGTGCCGGCGGACGTCCGCGGCACGGGGCGGGTCGTGCTCGATCCCGCCCGTCCACCCCAGCAGCTCCACGAGCGTGTCGACGACCAGGGCGATCGACGTCTCGCACCCGCTGCCGATGTTCACGACCTCTCCCCGCATGGCAGGCTCGGCGGCGAGGGCGAGGAGCGCCCGTACGGTGTCGGCCACGTAGATGAAGTCGCGGGTCTGCTCGCCGTCGCCCGACACGTGCGGTGCCTCGCCCGCCAGGATCCGCCGCACGGTAAGGGGAACCACGGCGGCGAAGGCCCCCTCGTTCTGGCGCGGGCCATAGTTGTTGAACGGTCGCACGATGCTGATGTCGAGGTCGAACATCCGGGCGTAGGAAGCCAGCGCGAGATCGGCGGCGGCCTTGCCGGCCGCGTAGGTGGTCTCGGCGAGCAGTGGGTGCTCCTCGGTCATGGGCACGAACTGCGCGGTGCCGTAGACCTCGGAGCTCGAGAGGTGGACGAGGCGCTCGAAGGCCCCGGCTCGCTGGAGCTCGGCGAGCGCGAGCGCGATGTCGAGGTTCACCCGGCAGGCACCGGGCGGGTTGAAGAACGAGTACAGGAGCGCTTTCGTCGCGAGGTTGAAGACCAGGTCGGGCGCCTCGGCCGCGCACACCGCCGCCATGGCGTCGGGATCGGCGGCGTCCTCGCGGTAGACGACGAGCCGGTCCCCGCCGGTGGCCCGGGCGTCGGCCAGGTTGGCGTCCGAGCCGAGGAAGAAGTTGTCGACGACCACGACCCGTTCGGCGCCGCCGGCGAGCAGTGCGTCGACCAGATGGCCGCCGATGAAGCCGGCGCCACCGGTCACCAAGGGTCGCCGGCACGGCAGTTCAGACATGGAGCGCTCCTCGCACAGATCCACGGATGCGTTCCACCAGGTCCAGCACCTGGAGGGCGGCCGGCGCGCCGACCCGTGGGGGCTCGCGGCGCCGCACGACCTCGACGAAGTGGGCCAACTCCGAGACCAGCGGCTCGGTGCGCCGCACGAACACCCGCTCGGTGCCGACGTCGAGCAGGTACCGACCGGTGTCGACCTGCTCGTCGGCGATGCCGCCGATGCGGCCCTGCCGGTAGATGCACAGCGACTGGTTCGAGTAGTCGACCGTGAACAGGCGGCTGGCCGTCGTCACCTCGAGCGACCGCACCTGGTTCTGCGTGATGCGCGAGGCGGTGAGGCTGGCGAGCGAGCCACCGCCGAAGGTCAACAGCGCCGTCACGTAGTCCTCCCCGACGGCACCCTCGACGGCGGCGCCCCGGGCGGTGAGCTCGTGCACGTCGTCGCCGAGCAGGCGCAGCACGATGTCGAGGTCGTGGATCATGAGGTCGGACACGACGTCCACGTCGGTGATCCGCGAGCTCACGGCGCTCATGCGACGGGCGTCGACCGCGAGGACCGGCGACTCGCCCCGCAGGATCTCCACCAGTTGTTCGACCGCGGGGTTGAAGCGCTCGATATGGCCCACCAACAACGCTCGGCCTTGGCTCTCGGCGGTGTCCACGAGGCGCCGGCCGTCGATCACCGAGGTGGCGAGCGGCTTCTCGATGAGGCAGTCGATCCCCAGCTCGAGCAGACGGCAACCCACGTCCGCGTGGAGGGCCGAGGGCACGCAGACCGAGGCGGCGTCGACCCTGCCTTCGAGTGCGTCCAGCGAGGCGACCACCGCGCCCCCGTACAGGTCGGCCACGTGCCGGGCCCGGCAGGGATCGCCGTCCACGACGGCGGCCACCTCGGCGCCCTTCAGGCTGTCGTAGACCCGCGCGTGGTTCGTGCCCATCGAGCCGACCCCGACGACCGCCATGCGAACGGGCTCGTCGCGACGTCGGCGCTGTGTGCGGGTGGGCTCACCGATCACGCCACCGCCTCCTGCACGCGGGTGCCGGAGGCCTCGGGGCCCAGGTGGAGGCGGGTGCCGTCGAGACGCACGTAGTCGATGAGCCGCGCCGGCGACCCGACCACGAGAGCGTGTGGCGGCACGTCGGCGGTGACGACGGCGCCGGCGCCCACCATGCAGGCCCGTCCCAGCCGGACCCCACAGACGATCGTGGCGTTGGCCCCGACGCTGGCGTGGTCGTCCACGACGGTCTCGACCACGGCCCACTCCTCGTTGTCGGCCCGGGGCACCCGATCGTTGGTGAAGGTCACGTGGGGCCCGACGAACACGGCGTCACCGATGCGCACACCGTGGAACACCGAAACCCCGTTCTGGATCTTGCAGCCCGCCCCGATGTGGACGTCGTGGTCGATGTAGACGCCTTGGCCCACGTGGCACCCGGCACCGAGCCGCGCACCTTCGCGCACCTTGGTCCAGTTCCACACCTGGGTCCCGGCGCCGAGCGTCGCGGTCGCGTCGACCTCGGCGGTGGCATCGACATAGGTCGTGGTCACGTGGCCTCCTCGACGGCCCGGACCAGCACCTCGACCACCCGGTCCTGCGCGTCGGGCTCGAGGTAGGGATGCATGGGCAGTGACAGGACCTCGGCGGCGAGGCGCTCCGACACACCGAGGTCGCCGCCCACCAGCCCGGCGTCGCGGTAGCCGGGCTGGCGGTGCAACGGCGTCGGGTAGTGGATCGCGGTCGGGACACCGTGCGCGAGGAGGTCTGCCGCGATCGCGGCCCGGTGGGCGACGCGGATCGTGTACTGCGCCCACGTCGTCGTGCGCGCGACGTCGAGCACCGGTGTGGTGACGAACGTGGAGAGCATGGCCTGGTACCGGTCGGCGATCCGGGTGCGGGCGGCGAGCTCGTCATCGAAGATCGTCAGCTTCGTCAACAGCACGGCGGCCTGCAGGGTGTCGAGGCGACCGTTGATGCCCACGCGTTCGATGTCGTAGCGCTCGGCGCCGCGGCCGTGCTCGCGGATCGAGACCAGCGACCGGGCGAGGTCGGCATCGTCGGTGAGCACCGCGCCACCGTCGCCGTAGGCGCCGAGCGGCTTCGAGGGGAAGAAGCTGGTTGCGCCGGCACGGCCGAGGCTGCCCACGGGCCGGTCGCGGTAGGTGGCGCCGAAGCTCTGGGCCGCGTCGGCGAGCACCCAGAGGCCTTCGGCATCGGCCTGCTTGTCGATCTCGTCGTAGTCGGCGGGCTGGCCGTACAGGTCGACCCCGATGACCCCTCGCGGATGGAGGCCTGCCGCTCGGGCCGCGGCAGCCCCACCGGCGATCGCCTCGGGGTCGAGGCACGCGGTCGACTCGATGACGTCGACGAACACGGGGGTCGCACCGGTGAGGAAGACGGCACCGGCCGTTGCGGCGAACGTGAACGCCGGTACCAGGACCGCGTCGCCGGGCCCGATCCCGTCGGCCATCAGGGCCAGCAACAGCGCGTCGGTGCCGCTGGAGCAGGTGATCGCATGGTTCACGCCGGCCCGCGCCGCGAGCGCGGCCTCGACCATCGCGACCTCCGGCCCCGAGACGAACTGGCCGTGGTCGAGGACGGCGGCCATGGCGTCGTCCACCGCAGGGCGCAGACGTCGCCGCTGGGCGGCCAGGTCGATGAACGGCAGCACCGCCTCGCTCACGCTTCCCGCTCCAGCCGACGGCGGGCCGCTCGGGCCCCGCCCTCGTTCCTCGGGCTCATTGCGCGATCTCCTCGAGGCGGGCGTCGGCGGTGAGGCGGTAGCGGCGGCCACTCCGCGGGCACACCAGGTCGTCGCCGAGCAGTTCCCCGTCGTGGCTCGCCCAGCCGACCTGACGGGCAGGCACGCCCACGACCACGGCGTGGGCGACGACATCGGTCGTGACCACCGCACCGGCTCCCACGAGGGCGTACTCGCCGACGACGTGTCCGCACACGATGGTGGCGTTGGCCCCGATGGTCGCACCCCGGCCCACGGGCGTGCTCCGGAACTCGTCCTTGCGCTCGACCTCGGCGCGGGGGTTGAGCACGTTCGTGAACACCGCGCTCGGCCCGCAGAAGACGCCGTCCGCGAGCGTGACGCCCGGGTACACGCTCACGTTGTTCTGGATCTTGCAGCGATCGCCCACCGTGACCCCGGCCCCGATCATGACGTTCTGCCCGATGATGCAGTCGCGCCCGATGCGCGCCCCTTCGAGCAGATGGCAGAAGTGCCACACCTGCGTGCCCCGGCCGATGTGGACACCCGCGTCGACGTACGAGGACTCGTGCACCTGCGCGTCGGC
>CXWK01001980.1_pt2 | contig 13280 bp, 15 predicted proteins | sample 590851 | NCBI WGS metagenome assembly CXWK01 (sample SAMEA3498364, study PRJEB10139) | wastewater metagenome | biome: wastewater treatment plant; material: activated sludge | place: Denmark | collected 2014-08-01
CGGCGCAGTGCTTTGCCAGGCTTGCAGGGCAGCGTCGATATCGGCAATCGCCGCGAGATCGGGCTCGCCAAGTGGGATGTCGGTACCAGCATCGATGAGAGGCCCGAATCGAGCTTCCCATTCGGCAAGGGAGCCGTCTGTCGCCGCGTCGACCGGAGTACACAACGTCGCGGTTCCGGACTGGCCTTTGTAGTCGTAGATGTAGGCGAGCTGCGGTTTTCCAGCGACGGCGAGGCGGTCGCCAACGGTAACGTCGAAGCCCGGCATGTACACGCTGAACTCGGTACCCCAGTCAAAGGTGTACCAGCCGTCAACCGTGAAACTGACCCAACGCGTCGACTCTGGTTCGCCCGGTTGTACCTGGATGACCGTGCCAACAAATCCGAACTGTGCCGAGTCAAGGTCGCCCGCCTCACCGCCGCAGGCGACTCCCCGTTCAAGCTCTACGCTCGTAGCAGCCGCTGATGACGTACCAACGGGTCTTGTCACGACGGTCGGCGACGGAAGATTGTGGTTCGAATCGGCGTCAGGTCGTGAAGTCGTGCACGACACAAGTATCAAGACAACGAAGAGCATGTGGGAGGGGCGCATGGGGGTTAGACGCCAGCTCCGCCCTGCCGGGTTCCGCATCGGGGCTGGCGCCAGGCGTGAGGTGCTGGGCGGTTGGAGAGGCGTGCTCGCTGGAGAAGTTGTCCAACCGACGAGGCGTTGTCAGCCCCTCAATCAGTCTGCGGAGAGTCTTGGCTCGTGCTGGCGGCGGGGTCGTCTCTGGTCAGCTGTAGGGGATCTTCACGCGCCAGACGAGCTTCATCGATCACCGAAACCGGCTGGTCTTCGTCAAGGGACAGCAACGGGCGAATCCACTGCAACCGCGGGTTGATGTCGACCAGAAGCGCTTTCGCGAACAGCGTCAAGGGGATGGCGAGCACCGACCCCAAAGGACCGATCACGAAGCTCCAGAAGACGAGCGACAAGAAGGTGAGCGAGGTCGACAGCCCAACTGAGTCGCCGACGATACGGGGTTGGATGAGCGACTGGATCACAAAGTTCAACGCGCAGTAGATCACGATGACCCAGATCATTCGGTTGACGTCGTAGCCGATCAGCGCGACGAGCGCAGGCGGGATCACACCGATGACGAAGCCCACGTTGGGGATGTAATTGGTAACGAACGACAACACCACCCACACCCCGACGAGAGGGATGCCCATGATCCACAACGCCAACCCGTCCAGAACGGCGACGATCGCCCCGAACACCGTCGAGACCAGCAGATAGCTCCGTGTTCGAGTGACGTAGAGGTCAAAACCTGCGTTGAGGTATGGCTGTTTGCGTGCGAGTGTGTCGATGATGCGTGTAAAGCGCGGACCGTCGGGAACGGCAAAGAACATCACCAGGACGATCAACCCGACCGCAGACGCCACCCCCAGGACGCCGCTCAACGCGCTTCCGAGGTGGCCGATCACACTTGAGACATCGAGGTTGTTGACCGCGTCGCGAACCGCTCCCTCTCGCACGCCCAGGTCCTGGAGCCACCGTCCGATGTCGTCTTGAAGGTTGCTCAGGCCCTCGCTGTACTCGTCGCGTCCAAAGAGGCGGATCATTTCGTAGCCGCTCCACACGATCGATCCGACCAGTGCGAGCAGGATCCCGTAGCCCGCTGCGAGGGTGGCGGTCAGTGCTCCCCACGACGGCCAGCCCCGTCCTCGGAGCCAGGTGTAGAGCGGGGTAATCGCAATGGTCAGGATGAACCCGAGCGCTATCGGGGCCAGCTGTTCTGAGAACCAGCGAAGACCAAAGACGATGACGACGAGCGATGCAAGGACGGGGAGCGGCGACCCTGTGCTCCCGCCGCCATAAGACGGGGAATGGTCGAGGTCGGATTTCTCGACATTCATCGTGGGAGGCCCTCCTGGTCGCCCGCAGGTCTATCACCGGCGGCATTTCCTGTGGCAGGGTCTCGCCCGAATCGAGCCAGCGGTGAAGTGGCTTTGAACTTCACCCCGCCGGCGGCATAGTTCGGGCCTGCTCCAGGACCGCGGGCTGAGCCCGATCGATGCGGGCATTGTCGGGTCGGCCTTGCTGGGTCGATGAAGCGAAACGCTGGACCCGGGATGAACGCCTGCATGCTGTGGTCACAAGAGCTGGGCCTCGCGGCTTTCGGTTAGTGATCCTCGCCGCAGTTGATCGGAAGACGGGTGGGGTGATCTTGAGGGAAGGAGGTGCGCGTCGCCGAGGGCCGTCCGTGATGACGGGGCGGGCGACGCGGCAGCCCTCGATACCGGAGCCTTGGAACGTCTGTACGAGCTTGAACCTGGCGTGACGGTCAACGTTCTCGACGGCGTTGCGCAGTTCGACGTTGAGCGTGATCGCCACAAGAACACCGATCAAACCGCGCTGATCGACGACCAGAGGGCGGCATACGACCTCGCATTCGATGTCGCTACCGGGAGTCAGCAGCGCACCGAATCGCTGGTCCGTCAGGTGCACGCGATGGTGTGCCGGTCGCAGCCGACCTACGTCGACTACACCGATGCCGGGCCTCAGAAGCGAGCCTTGAGCCGGGGGGCCTACAAGGACCAGCCCAACCATGTTCGCCAGGCAGACGGAACCTGGTTCTCGTACGCACCGGTTCTCGACATCCCAAACGAAGTTGCCCGCCTTCTCGAGCAGACGCGACGGCCTGCATCCTGCAAAAGGGTCTGGATGCGTTACGAGCAGACCTCGAGCAGAAGCTCTGATCTTGTAGGGCAGCGCCTGACAGAGGGATTGGTTCGGCGCGGTCGCCGTGCATCCGTAGCTGTTCAACTGCTCATGGCAGGCGCCGAGGGCTGCCGCCATTCAGGCGTGGATGACGGTCAATCCCGGGAGTTGCGGAAAGTTATTGTCCTGGGTGATGACCGGAACGCCGAGCGACATGGCGGTCGCGGCGATCCAAGAGTCGTTGAGCGGCATTCGCATGCCAGCATCCCGCAACGTGACACGAAGCAGCGCCCAGCTCTCGGCGACTCGGACATCGATGGGGATGGGTTCCATTTGAAGCGCTGTCGCGAGGGTTCGAAGACGGAGGTCGCGGGTGGCTAGGTCGGTCGCAGCCAGAACGCCCGCTCGAAGTTCGCCGATAGTGACAACGCTGACGGCGATCTCTTCGGGGAACACCGAGGTGTCGAGGGGACGGCCCGTTTCACTGGCAACGAAGATGGATGTGTCGGCGACGGCTCGATCAGTCACAGTGGAAGATCGTCGGTCGAATCTGGGGCCAACCGCCGCAACTCGTGCCGAAGGTCGGGGTCGGCTTGGGCGCCGGTGAGTGAAGCGATGAACGTTGCTCGGCGGGTCCAGCGTTGGCGTTGTTCGGGTGGGGACAGTCGTGCGACGGGCCTCCCGCTCACGGTGATCGTGATCTCTTCGCCCGCCTCGACTCTTTCCAAAAGGGACCGTGTGTGGTTGCGCAGCTCTCGAGAAGCAACAGACCTCATGCGACGATCGTAGCAAAAATGCTACTTCTATCGATGTCCACTCGAATCCGGTCGTCCGTCGCTGCGATGTCGCAAGCCGGTAGCTACGTGCCACGGACTCCGCCGCCATCCGACGCCGCTTCTTTGAGAAGCCGCGCACCTCGCCGAGCACCATCACGCTGGTAGCGAGCCGCTTCGCGTCCCATTCGAACGGACCGGGCAGCGCCTCGCCGAAGTCGTTGATGTCGAATACCAGGCGCCGGTCGGGAGACGAGAACAGGCCGAAGTTGGTGACGTGGGCATCGCCGCAGAGTTGGACGTTCCATCCAGATGTGGGATCGGCCCCGAGCTCGCCCGCGATGACCGCAGCGGATCCGCGGAGGTGGGCAAACGCCGTGGTCGACGTTCGGCCGTACCGGATTGGCGCCGAGGTCGCGAGACGGTCCACATCCTGGGTTTTGAGCGTCGACAGCGCAGTTGGCCGGTCCGCTGGGAGGGGTGACGTCGGCAAGTGTTTCGAGCGGGACCCGTTCGCGACGGGTCAGGCCGGCCGTAGAGCGCACCGGCTGGATTCCAGCGGTGCAGGCGGTGTCCGAAGGGCGATCGTCCGCTGGGCGACGGCGGTCATCGGGCCTCCGGAGCGCTGGCTGCCGTCCCTCAGTCTGCCGAAAGGCGTTGCGCCGCGTTGACGAGCTAATCGCGACGAGATTGTTGACCGCGACCGCCGGATCTCAGACCGGCGTTCAACGGGACCGATTACTGGTTTTGGCCCTGGTGCTCAAGGCTCCGGTTCTAGGCGGTGTCGGCGGGCGCGTCGTTCAGGATTGTGGCGGCGAGGGCGGTGTCCATGATAGATCCGCTCAAGATGACCCCGACCCGTTGCCCGGCCCATCGGTCGCGGTGTCGGAGGAGAACCGCTGTTGCGACCGCCCCGGCGGGTTCGGCGAGGTGGTGGGTGGTTCGCCAGAGCAGACGGATCGCTTCTGCCATGTCGTCGTCGGAAACGGTGAGGACGTCAGCTGCTCCGGCGCGAACGATGGCGGCGGCGAGAGGGTCGGGTCGCCGGGTGGCGATGCCAGCGGCGAACGTGTTGGCCTCCTCTGTCGGTACGACGTGGCCGGCTTCAAAGCTCAGGCGTTGCGTCGGCGCGCCGTCAGCTCCGGCACCGATGATCTGGGTATCGAGGCCGAGAAGATCCCTGGTGGTGATCAGCCCGACGATTCCCGAACCCATGCCGACGGGGACGATCACGGCGTCGAGGGGGCCGGCGCTGTCGAACAGTTCCCGCGCGTAGGTGGCGACGCCGAGGACGAGATCGGGCTGAAAAGGAGCGACGAGCTCGAGGCCGTCTCGTTCGGCGAGTGCTACGGAGTGTTCCCGGGCAGCTTCGAAATCGTGGCCGTGGACGATCACCTCGGCTCCGGTTGCTTGCAGCGCAGATACTCGATCGGCCTCGGTTCCTTCGGGGACGACGATCGTCACGGGGACGTCCATGATCTTGCCCGCGTACGCCAGCGACATGCCGTGGTTGCCGACACTGGCGGACATCACGCCACGCGGTGCGGGTTGTCGCTGCCGCAGGCGGTCCATGTAGACGAGGCCGCCCCGGACCTTGAATGCTCCGGTTGGGGTGCAGTTCTCGTGTTTGACGACGACGTCTGCGCCAAGCGCTTCGGACAAGAGCGGCCAGCGGATCGCGGGCGTCTGAGGGAAGTACGCGCGCACGAGGTCGACAGCGCCGTCCAACTCCGACAGGGTGAAAAGTGGGTCACTGGATTGGAGTGGTTGCTCGTTCATGGTCGGTTCCTTCCGCCGGTCGCTGTCGCTGCCGGTCGGCATGCTGCTGCTAACCGGGTCGCCTATGCAGGTCAAACAGGCTGTTTAGGCATTGTCCGGGCCCGCTCGATCACGGTCCTAAACGGCCCTGATCTGAAGTATGGCGTGGATATGTCGGAACCGCGTTTGCTCAGACTCGTGATTCCGCACAGAGCCCGGGTTCCACCCAACGACGATGTCTTACCCGTTGGGTGAAGCGTGCGGGTTGGCTGGCTCTGTGTGATCGCGCCCGACGGCAGAGAACTACCGCAGCTCCAGTACCTGATAGGTGTTTAGTTTTGGGTTTGGTGGACCGGCCGTGCGACGGCTCGGAGGGCTCGTACCGGAAAGTTGGGGAGGACGCCGGTAGTGGTGAGTGGGATAACGCCGACGGTTCCAGCGAGGTCGTAGTTGATGATCCAGTTCGCGGTGACGGTGATGTTGTAGTCGCCTGAGTTGGGGTAGTGGTGGGTGAGCTGCCCGTCGGGGTAGGGGCCGCCGGGGTTGGTGATTCCGGTGGAGATTTCGCCGTCTCCCCAGTCGATGGTGAGTGTGGCGGTTCCGTTGATGGCGAGCGGTCCTACGGGCGACGCGATGACTTCGTTGGTGCTGAGCGTCAGGCCGGTTTCGAGGTAGGTGAGGAGGCCTGGGATGGCCCGGCCTGCTTGCACGTGGGGGCGGGGGGTTGCTACCTGGGATTCGTGACTTCAGGTCGTGATCGCGTTCCAGACTTCCGCTGGCGCTGTAGTGACGAAAGCTGGCGTTGATGCTGGCCGTGGGGCGTCGGTCGGGTTTTGCGGTGTTGGGAACAACCCCGCCTGCCGGAGGACGGCGAGCCCGTATTGCCCGATGGCTTTGCCATGAACAAAAGCGGCGTCTTGTTCGTAGCGTGCTCCCTGGGCGTTTGGGTACCGCCGCCTGAGAAGTTCGCTTTGGTAACCCCATTCCGCCAGGATCTGCTCGGGGGTCGACCATGGGGTGTACCGGAATCCGACGGTCGCGACTTGGCCGTTTGGGATTGCTGCTTGGCCGGCCGGCGCGGTTCGGTTGTTCCGAGGTCGATTGGTCGGACCCGCAGGGCCAGCGCCCGACCTCGACCCACCAGATGATCCCTGACCGCCGCTGCCGGGAGACTTCGTTGCCGCTGCCGGTGGAGACGTCGCCGGGCTTGGCCGGGTGCTGCTCTCTGTGGTCAGACCGATTTGATAGGCGCCTGCCCCGTCGTCTCGATCCCACACATCGGTTGCCGTGAGGATGTTCAGCGCTCTCGGTGTCATCCGTTCGTTGCGGCTGGTTTCTTTGAGGAAATCGACGGCGGCGAGGGAGCTCGTCGGGGTGGTACTCGCAGCGATCGTGATGAGCGCGGCCAATGTCGCCCGGGCGACCCTCGGTTTCACTTGGACGCGTCCAGCGTTGTGCACGCGACCCGCGCTGTATCACCGTCTTCGCTCGTTGCTGCGAAGTCTTGTCTCCAGCCCGACGGATTCAGGGGATTGGGGGGTACGTCGCGGACCATTCCGACCCACCGGTCAACTGTCTCGGATCCGGCCGCCGACGTTGTGAGATAGCTGACGTGGGCGGTCATGCAGTCGAAATCCATCGACTCGATGTAGCGAGTTTCGAGCTCGTGAACAACCACGTCGTCAATGGTCCAGTTGCGGAGTTCAGGGTCTGTGTTTGCGGCAACCTGCTCAATCTGCTCACTCAGTAGATCGGCACCGGTGCCCACATAGGGGGCAAGCGTGCTGCTCTTGGCCCTCTCCAGATCGATGCCGGGTTGTGCTGCGTAGTGGAGAATCGCCGAGCGTAGGTTCGCGATGTAGACGAAGACTCTTTTCGCGTATTCGGGGGTGATGCCTTCGGCGGGGATGTCCCAAGCGGCGGGGTCTGGGTCGGGGAGGGGTTGGTATTTGGTGAGTTCTTCGCGGGTGAGGTAGTCGGGCTGGAATTCGGCAGGGTCCATCCCTTCGGGTAGCGGGTCCCAGAAGGCTGCGGCGGCTGAGTCGTCGAAGACGATGGTTGGTGGGGAGGTTGGGGGTGCGGCATCACCTGTGACGCCGTTGGCCGGCGTTGCGGTGCGCGTGGTTGGCGGGGCTGTGGCGATCGTTGCCGTTGGTCCGAGGTCTTCGTCGTTACTAGTTCCGCCGCACGCTGAGGCGATGAGTAGCGCTGCGAGGAAGAGCGCCACAGGTAAGTGATGTTTTATGCTGTTTCGAGATATCACGCTTGGGAGGGTAGCGAACTTCCAGCCCACCGTGGGAATAGTCGCCGCCGGGTCGATCCTTGGCAGGCGAGGTTGAAAGGCCCTGGCTGGGGCGCAAATCGCCGCGCGGCGGGTCAGCTGAGGTGCCCTAAAAAGTGTTCTTCGGAAGTGGTGAGTCGGCTTCCGGCCCGGCGGCCGACTCACCACTGCGTGCTAGGTGTAGGCGCCCGGACAGGTGACCCTGGGATTCCAGGGTTCCAACATGCCGGCCGGATTGATCCTGTACAGCCAGAAATGCAGGTCGTAGTGGGCCGGCATCTCCGGGTCGTGGCCTGGCATCGGGCCGTCGAAGGGATGGCCGTACAGGTTCGGCCGGTCGGGGTCTGTGGCTAAGTCTTGGTCGCCATCGGCAGCGAAGTATTCAACTCCGGCCAATGCGAGCTGACCTCTGTGGTTCAGCCGGAAGAGCAGGATCTCGGGTTTGGTCGGGTCGATCACGCCGTCGGCAATGTAGGTGGGGTTCACGTAGTGGTAGCCCATGCCGCCAGCACCTGGCAGCTCGGAACACTCTTCAGTGGGCAGGTAGCCCGCGGCAACGGCCGCGTCGACGTTGCGGAACTGTTTGGTGGCCGTCCAGATCTCAATGATCTGCCTAACGGTCAAGCGGTCTGGGCTGGTGTGCGCTCCGGCGGTCTGTGAGACAAGCGATGACGCCATCAGGCTGAGCACGATGAGTGCAGTTGCCATCGTTCTTCGGGCAGTGAGGGTAGTTGAGTTCACGGCAGTTCCTTTTCTCTGGTGGTCCGCTATCCGTGGGGTGGAACAGAGCAGGACTCCGCCGAGAGACTGGCGCGAAGGCGGGGAACGACATCATTCGACAGAACCTATAAACCCCCGCTCTTCTCGATCTTTCCCACAAGCGCGACCCTAGCGATGCGACCAAATAGTGTCAATGAGCTGGGCATATTGGCCCGCTCGTTGCGAATCCCAACCCAACGAACCAAGACGCTTGAGATGACGTCGTGCTCTGGGAGCTCACTACGAAATAGCGAGGATCCGAGTTGGGCGTTGGTGGTTGCGTTCTCGACGGGTCGCTCGTCAACGATCGTCTGGAACATCCCGTCGCTCTGAGCCTGGATGCGGTGTGAACAGCGTCGTCGGCAGAGACGTTGGCGCCAGCCGCCCGACCACCACTTCGAACCGAACCCCCCGTCAACCCTGCGAACAGCTCTTCTTGGGTTAGCACCCGAACGAGGCGCGCATCTGCGGATCGGGTGGCAAAGGCAGCCACCTCAGCACGAACGATCCCTTCGATGAGATTTCGGAGCGTTGTCGGCCCAGGCGGGAGCGCGACATCGAGCGACCGAATCGGCGCGCTCGTCGACCGTCGACCGGTCACCGCTGCTTCGACCTGCACTGTCGTCATCAGCGAAGAACCTCCGTCCGAGAAGGCAGCAAACTAATGGAAACAACAGGAGGGTAAAGAATCGGTGTTCAGCATGGTGCCGCATGCGCCCAGCGTGGTGTCCTGTCGGTACATTTCATCCGATCAGTGAAAACTCTGGGTCAATCGACTGAGCCGCCTCACAGTCCTAGGAACATCAATGAGTATCGACGTCGTACCCCGCAGAGTCGGCCTGGCCGCAGCGATGCTGTTGACGCTCTTCATGGCGTCATGTTCGAGAAGCCCTACCGCAACGCCTGAGGGGCTCGTTTCGACGACATTGCCCGCCGTCACCCAGCCAGGCGGGAGTCCAAGCGCCCCGGGATCGGACACGGCGGAAGTGCTGCGCCTGTATGCGGTCGTGAACACGTTGGTGGAAGTCGGATTCGGGACTGACGACGAGGTGGGAACCATCGCGTGGAACGCGAGTCAACTTGGGCTTCAGGCATCAACTGCTGAGGGGCTTCTCCGCGAGGGCTGTGGGAAAGGGGAGGCTTGGACTGAACCGCTTCCGGCGCCGCAGATGTTTCAGTTTCGCTTCGTTGATGACCCGAGCGTGGTGTTGGACAGCCTGAACTCGCATTGGTTGAAGTCTCGGCCCGTCGCGGCGCAGGGCGAAAAGACCGCAGCAGAGGTAGGTGCAGTCGACCAGTGCAGGGAGATTTCTCCCGAGCTGCGGGCACAGGTCAACTCCGAGGGCTATCAACAAGCTGTTGCTGAATATGGCCGTCTTTATCAGGAGTTCGTGGCGGCAGCGACCCGCGACTATTCAATGGTGCAGCGCCAGAATGACGTGTGGTCTGCCTGTATGAAGGGCAAAGGCTACGTTGAGGCGCAGCCGCCAGAGCTCTATCTGCGATTTGCTGAGCTTGCCGCGGAGGCGCTGAAAGATCCGGCAACGGAGGTGGCCGATCTCGAGCTTCTGGCCGGGCGCATAGCGACGGGAAAAAGCGATTCCGTTGCGTGTTTTGGTGGTCAGGACGCCTTTGATGCGTATGTTGATGCCTACCGGCAGGCTGTTCTGACCGATCTAGCGCCGTTTGAAGCGCAGTTCCGTGCACAGCTGGCTCAACTTCCCACTGGCGCGCTTCTCTAGGAGCATCCCGACGGAGAGTGGCGCCACGATGGCGGTGGCGCCGGTCGCCGGCGTCAGCGGGTCCCGTGGAGGTGTGTCGTCGCCGTGTCGTTCTCGGCGAACGATCGGCTCAGGCGGAGCTGGCCAAGTTGGGTCCTTGGTGACCCGAGCCGTGAACACGCGCGGTGCCAAGGCGCGTTTGTCGGAGTTGATTCGCAAGGCGCAGCAGGGGTCGAGGTGGTTGTCGCCCAGAACGGACAGCCTGTCGCCATGATCGTTCCTTGGGAGCCGGACCGTCCTGTACGGGTACCCGGTGCGTGGGCTGGCCTTGTCGGCGGCAGCGAGGATGCGGTCGAAAGCGACGACGATGTCGTCGCGCTGTCCGACGATTCAGCTGCGGGGGGCCTTGTGAAGATCTTGGTCGACAGTCATGCACGCCAGCGCTACAGCTTCGGAACTCCCTGTCAAACGCCAAGGGGTGGGCCGCTCCCGTCGTGGGGACTCGCCGTCCTGCGGCGCGTCGATTGGTCGCAGTACGGTTGAAGCTGCAGTCGTCTCCGCCTGTCGAGCACGAAGCGTCGCGGAAAGACCTGTTGGCGGTAGCCGAAACCAACAAGACCAGACCCTGCTCGACCGTGTGCAACGCAGAGTTTTCGCTGATCGCCGCCATGTCGCGGGTTGATCCGCGCCTGAAGCGTCAGCCAATCTGAAGTGCACATAGAAGACTCCAAGAAACGAGAGATCGATGGGTTACGTCCCCCTGCCGCCGCAGCTGAGGTCGGTACTTCAAGTTGGGCAAGCGGGTGAGTTGTCGGAAGCTCACCTCGAAATGCTTCTTGATCTGCGAGAAGACGACTTTCTCGAGGTCAAGAGAGAACTGCCTCCGCCGAAGAAGAACAGGGAACTAGCAGCCGACATCGCGGCATTCGCGAACGGGAGTGGTGGGCTGCTCTTGTTTGGTGTGGAGGAGGAGGACGACGTGTTGTCGGCGCTCAACCCGCTCGACGCGGCGGGGGCGGAGTTGAAGATTCGACAAGTCGTTGCTGGCAACATTTTTCCGCCGCTCAACGTTGCTGTCGACGTCATTCCATCGGCGACGCAAGAGACCCTGGCTTTCGTGGCCGTGACCGTGCCGCCTAGCTCGCTTGCGCCGCACGCAGTGACGACCGAAAGATCGGAGCTGCGATATGTCGTTCGAGACGGCCCCGGCAAGCGCAACATGGGCGAGTCGGAAGTTGCCAGTCGCTACGCGGGGCGATTCGTGACGGGTCAACAGCGCCTCGACCTGCTGCAAGGGGCGACTGAGAGTCTGCGCAGTCGATTGGTCCAACGCCCGGGTTCGGTTCGCCTGATCGTCGGGATAGCCCCTCAGGTGGCCGGAAGTCAGCGGATTTCGCAGAACTTTTTCGATGAGACGCCCCGGTGGCTGACGGGCGTTGCTGACGAGCTGCCATTGGGGAACGAGTTTCATCGATGGCGATTCAGCGTTGCCGCCGGCTTTCGTCGGATCATTCTTTCTCATGAGGGAGGCGTCGACGCCGAACTCTACGGTGATGGCATCGGTGTTTTGGTGGCCAGCCTCCAGCCGCCGAGTAGGTCCGAGCTGCGGGTGGCCAGCGTTCCTGACGTAATGGGCGCGATCAAGGACGACGAGTTGTCCGTCTTTCTGATGGCTGCGTTGATGCTCCTCGGCCGCCATGTGGTGCGATGCGGTGCAGGGGGTGACTTGGACGTTTGGGTTTCTCTTTGGGCGCAAGAGCCTGTGACGCTGTACGGCTGGGCCACAGATGGCATGTCGGGAAGTGGGTATAGGCGCTTGACCGACGAACCGGTGACCGTCGCCGAACGAATCATTAACGTCGCTTCGCTCGGCGATGTCGCGGATCCTGGGCCCAAGCTGGTAGCGGCGAGCCACATCCTGGTGTCAGATCTGACGTCAGGATTCGGCGTACCGGACGCGAAGCAAACAGACACCGATGGCAGACTTCACCCTCGGCACTTCGGTATGACTACGGTCGTAGCATGCTGCAGTGGGCCGAATCTCACGACGTGGAAATCGTGCGGCAATCTCAGGACTGACATCAGTCAGTTTCGGGAGTTCCGTTGATTGCCGATCGACTCTTTGATCTCGACCTCGGCGAGCGAGAACGATGAAACGACGAGCTCGACCTCTTCGTCGAGGATCGCTTCTCTCCCCGTAACCGGGAGCTTGCCAGGTTGCGCGATCGCCCACTACACGATGTGAGTCTCTGGAAGAACTTTCAGGCAACCGGCTCATCGAGCGCTGCCAGAACGTCGCCTTGGGGCCTGGTCGAAGTCGTCAGCCATCCAGTTTTTGGCCCCGATACCGTCCCAATCGGCGGGCACCGGGGGTGTCGGAACCGATGCTCAACCCCCTGCCCAGGAGAGAGTTGGCAACCGTCGAAAAGGAGCGACGCTCTTCGAAAGACTTTGCCCGGATCGCTTCGTCGATCTGGTCGTCAAGGGAGATCGTCGTTCGCATGCTGCCAGGTTGCGGTCACACCCTTGCAGCCGGTTGCGGAAGATCCACCTGCTTCTGGTTGCGCGCGGGCGCCTGGCTTGGTGGCCTCGGGCACTCTTCTATGCCCAGCCGACAGTTATCGGTGTGGTCGTTGCGTGGGCCAGACGTAAGTCCCTTCAGAGTGCAGGGTGCCTTGATGATGGACCTTCCGAATCGAGTGGTTCAGGCCGAAGACGGCGCGAGCGCGGCAGATTTGAGCTGTCGGGTGCCCACCGGGTCGGAGCGTTGTTGTCGGTGCTGGCGGCGGCGGTTCGTCCGGGCGGCTCGATCCTTGAACTAGGAACAGGGACCGGCGCCGGTCTGGCCTGGATTCTGTCGGGTTGGGCCAACGCACCGACGTGGACGTCGTCTCGGTCGACGTGGACCCTCAACTCGCTGAGATCGCGGCGTCGCTGGAGACCCCTGGCTATGTCGAGGTTCGGGTCGCTGACGGTGCCGATCTGCTCGACGCCGAGTGTCGCTGGAGCATGATCTTCGCGGACGCTCCCGCGGGCAAGCGGGAAGGCCTTGATCAGACGGTCGCCGCGCTCGAACCGGGTGGCGTGCTGCCGGTCGACGATATGACCCCCGAGCATTTCGTGAGTGACCTGCACCGCGACAAGACCCCCGAGGTTCGCGACACCTTGGTGGCAGACCCGCGGCTGCGAACGGTCGAGGTTGACTAGGCGAGTGGCATCATTCTGGGCGTCCGCACCCGTCCCGACTGAACCGGTTCGACACAAGGCCCGCAATCCATACGACCC
>CXWK01013958.1_pt1 | contig 13279 bp, 12 predicted proteins | sample 590851 | NCBI WGS metagenome assembly CXWK01 (sample SAMEA3498364, study PRJEB10139) | wastewater metagenome | biome: wastewater treatment plant; material: activated sludge | place: Denmark | collected 2014-08-01
CCGTACCAAACTGGAGCATCAGCAGGTTCCAGACAGCAAGATTATCGCGCTGACATTGTTGGTGTAAGCGCGCAAGATACCGGTTTTCTATTCACTGTAAGTGAGAGGGCGAAGCTACATCAAAAACCGTCTATCTGATGGGAGATGTCTACCTGGTCTGTTTCGTTTGTCCGGTCAGTTGACCAGAAAGACAAGATGGATCGAATAGTCCAAACAGACCAGACAGACGAGATCAACCACATGGACCAGACAGACCAGACAAACAATCTCAACTGGTATGCCCTGAGAACGAAGTCTCGTCACGAGAAGTTGGTGCGAGATCAATTGGATAAGCAGGGAATTGAGCCGCTGCTTCCGACGGTCAAACGGCTGAGCCAGTGGAAGGATAGGAAAAAAGAGATCGAGGTCCCGTTGTTTTCCGGCTATTGCTTTGTGCGGTTCGGTCAGCATGAAAAGACGCCGGTACAAAAGACGATCGGCGTCGTTGAAATTGTCGGGAGTGGAAGTCGGCCTGAACCGATTCCAGAGCCTGAGATCGACGCACTTCGACGTCTCATGATCAGTGTTCTTCCCTATGATCCTCACCCCTATTTGCACGAGGGTATGAAGGTGGAAGTGGTTCGTGGCCCACTGCAGGGAGTTCATGGGATTCTCTTGCGGAAAGAGAAGCGACATCGGTTAGTGATCGGAGTACATCTGATCCAACAAGCGGCAGCGGTCGAAATCGATGTGAATGATGTGGTGGTTATGTGAATGCCTGCAGGTTGGACCACCGCGTTCTAGGCCGTTTCCCGCTCCATAGCGATACCGCTGATTGAGCTCAGTGAGGTCAAATCGCTTTTGCTAAATGATAGCCGATATGTCGACAACCATCCAAAGTCTTGCTGAGCGGGTGATTGCCAACCAAGGATTCCGTCGGTATCTTTTCAATACCTCATGGATGTTGGTTGAGCAAGTCTTACGCATCCTCGCCGGACTGTTCGTCGGGATTTATGTAGCGCGTTACTTAGGGCCGGAACAGTTCGGGGCTTATAGTTATGCGTTGGCTTTTGTGGCACTGTTTTCCGCTCTGGGTCGGGTAGGTTTGGACAGCATCCTAGTGCGTGATCTGGTCAATCATCAGGACCGGCGGGATATTTATCTGGGGACGGCATTTTGGCTCAAGGTGACAGGTATTACGATTACACTCATGATCTTAAGTGTCATGCTGCAGGTTGTCACGAATGACACAGAGACAAAACTCTACATTTATATCATTGCTAGCGGCTTACTATTTCAAAGTTGTGAGGTCGTCGATTCTTACTTTCAATCAAAAGTGCTTTCCAAGTACGTGGCCATCCCTAAAATCTTTCAGCTTATTCTCTCTTCTGTCTTGAAGTTGTATTTTGTCTTCATTCATGCCGATCTTTTCTGGTTCGTGCTGGTGAGTTTAATCGACCAAGTGTCTTTGGCTCTAAGTCTTCTGTGGTCATATCACCGGCAGAGGCTTGGTGCTTTTTGGCTGAGATTCGATTCAGATGTTGCCGTGGCCATGCTCGAAAAGTGTTGGCCGCTGATGCTTTCTCAGGTCTCCATAGCAATTTACATGAGAATTGACCAAGTAATTATTAAGGAACTATTAGGTGCTAGGGAGGTGGGGATCTATGCTGCTGCCGCGAGGATATCGGAGGTCTGGAATTTTATTCCGGTAATCGTGACTAATTCATTGTTCCCCGCCATTCTGAGCGCAAAGAGTAACGATCAAGTGCTCTATTACGACAGACTGCAGAAGCTGTATGGCGCAATGGTTTTAGTGGCTCTAGCGATCGCGTTGCCTGTGACATTGTTGAGCGATTGGATCGTGCAGATCCTCTATGGTCTTGCGTACCGCGATGCTGGCCCGGTACTCATGATCCATGTCTGGGCTGGGGTATTTGTAGCGCTAGGAACGGCGAGCAGTAGTTGGTTGTTGAGTGAAAACCTCCAGCACATTGCTTTGTACAGGACTCTATCTGGCGCGATCGCTAATGTGGGCCTTAATATGGTGTTGATCCCGCATTACGGCATTGTTGGTGCAGCGCTTGCGACGGTAGCCGGGTATATGCTGGCCGGATTTATCTTCGACCTGTTCAGTAGTAAAACCAGGAGGATGTTCTTTATGAAGGTAGACGCGTTCTGTATGAAAGGAATGAGAGTTGGGCATTGAAGATCTTTGGTTGAGGTGCTGCTCGAAACTCTTGCCGAAGAGTGTCGGGAAGCAGTTGCAGAACTTCAACACGCTGGCTGTCAAGTACGGACAGTATCGGACCATCCGCAGGTGGGAATGTGTGGATGCCGATAACGCCAAGATCCCATGGTATACCTACCCGGCTATCGAGTATTTGAACAGCATCGACTTTCATGGAATGGTCGTCTTTGAGTATGGGAGTGGGAATTCATCGGCCTACTGGGCAAGAAAGGCAAAATGTGTGTATTCAGTCGAGCACGAGCGGAAGTGGTATGAAGAAATAAAACGTGCGGTCGCGGATAACCAAGTTATCGAATTGTGCGAGAAGGAAGAAGATTACGTAAACGCCATAGGGAGATTGCCGGAAAAGGTCGACGTCATTGTTATTGATGGACTCTACAGGCAGGCCTGTGCCGAGCTCGTACATGATCATCTGGCGGATGATGGAATAGTCATTCTTGATAATGCGGACTGGCATCGGACAACGTCCAGATATTTGAGGGACAATTTGAATTTGCTGCAAGTAGACTTTCATGGTTTTGGTCCAATCAATCCATATACCTGGACCACAAGCATATTTATTTCTCGCAGTGCCCGATTGCGCCCTCTTCAGGGCTCGCAGCCACATTATTCAATCGCGGCTATAAAGAAGGGCCATGCTGAAACGCCTCGTTAGGAAGTTTGTCTCGGGACGATTTCTTGAGTTGATGAGGAGGAGTGGAATGAGCCCGTCTAACTGGCGGGGGCTCGAATCGTATTCGCAGGAAGGGGAGGACATGATACTCCGCCGGATTTTTGAGAAGAAACCTCATGGCTTCTATGTGGATGTGGGCGCGCATCATCCAATCCGGTTTTCAAATACCTATTACTTTTACAGGCGCGGCTGGTTCGGGATAAATATTGAGCCTAATCCTAGCACTGGTGTTCTCTTTAAGTCTGTACGCCGAAGAGATATCCATCTCCAGCTTGGCGTGTCTGACTCGCCTGGAGAGCTTACCTACTATCAATTTAATGAGCCGGCAATGAATACATTTGATGGTCAATCGGTACAGACGAGTTTGGCGAAAAAGCGGTATCATGTGAAGTCAACTTGTCAGGTGCCGGTTGATCGATTGGATAGGATATTGAACTCGCACCTACCTGGCGGAACGCTGATAGACTTTTTGTCGATCGATGTCGAAGGGCTAGATTTGGCTGTTTTGAAATCAAATGATTGGGAGAGATATCGTCCTACATGCGTGTTGATTGAGATATTACAGAGCTCACTGGAAGATATGATGAGCAATGAGGTGTATGGTTTTATGAGAACGCAACAGTACATGTTGTATGCCAAGACATGTAATACGGCATTCTTTCTAGATGGGTTGTCCAGCAGCGGCACTGTATCTGCCAGTTTCTCCGAGTCGGACGCGAGTCAGAGGACGACCAGAGACTGAAACGATATTGAGATAGATCTCAGATTATTGATAGAGCGACAGCCTGAGCAATGCTTTCAATTGCCGTAATTATCGCGAATCGAAACAATGCGCAGTTTCTTCCTCAATGTCTTGATAGCGTGTTCTCTCAAACGCTACGACCTGCCGAAGTAGTGGTGATAGACGACGCCTCCACGGACCACTCCCGAGAAATTATTCGCGAATATGTGCGGAGTGGGAGCATTAAGCCAATATTCAATGAGATCCCTCTTGGCGTTTCCGCTAGCCGCCACAAGGCCATTGAGCAAAGCGTGAGCGAGTACATTACGACGTTAGATGCTGATGACTTTTACCAGAGTTCACAGAAGCTTGCCGAGGAAGCGAGAGTGATTGCGGAGTCTTCGGGTGTAAGGCGGATTGCTTTCTCGGATGTTGTCAGTGTGGATACAAGGGGGAAGTCGCTATCGCTGGTGTCCTCTCGTAGGCGCATACGAGAGGGTGACCTCTCTTTCTTTATCAGGCACCTCAGTGGGTTTATCCCAAGAGATTACCTTGTTGCACGAGCGGACTATTTGGCCGCTGGTGGATTCAATTCCTCATTGAGGCTTTATGAGGACTGGGATCTCAAAATCCGCCTCAGCCAGCGATGCACCTGGCACTATTCAGGAGTCGTTGGAACGGCATACCGGAATAATCCACTCGGGTTATCTAAAGCCCCCCGGCGGGAGCATATTCGGACTCTCCGAAAGATCTTTGCTGAACATTGTCCTTCAACGCATCCTATGAGCCGCGCCTTGGATCTGACGAGATTTTTCATCTACCAGAGCATTTATCTGCGAAGAGTGGCGATATAGATGCTCCGGTATGTTCAAGAGCAGGAAGCGTGGGATCAGTTCATCCGAGGTAATCTGGGTGAGAGCGCAAAGCTTGTCAATGTGAGTAAGTTCAGTTCGGACTCGCGCGTGTATGAATCGAGCGGAACGATCCATAAGATCCGCCGACTTACACCCGCGAGTATAAGGAATCGAAACAACTCACTGGAAGATGAGTATCTTGCTCTGAAACGGTTGTCCTCCATACGTGGTGTGCCGAAGGCTCACAGCTATAAGCGGAAAGATCAGTGGGAACAGCTTGAGATGGAGGTGCTGCCAGCATTACAAGGCTATGATCCGACATTTGGGAGGCCGAAAGAAACACTCATCGATTTTTGGAATGTCATTCAACTTACGTGGGAGCTGAACCGGAATGGTTGTTCGCATGGCGATCTCCATCGGGATAATGTAGGGAGAAATATCCAGGGCAGTATAAGTATTTTTGACTTTGATCAGGCCTGTTTGGATCGTCCATGGCGATGCATGATGCGTGACATGCTTGGGCTGGGGACGTGTGAGAGAAGAAGCGAATTCTCCCTCTTCAACCGTTTGCGGGATGTACGAGGTATTGGACTGGTCTTGAGGGCGTTCGTACGGGGGAGCAAGCATCTTCTCGGTTTCCTATCAAGCACACCCTCCTCATCCGTCTCCAATAAGGCGCCTGAACCTGCGTTTATGGAACGGGCGAGACTTCGGGCTGATCCGAATCTGGAAGTGCTGGCTAATGCTTGGCGTCTTGCGGCGCGAGCCCATGCTTCTGCCCCCGGCGTGGATATCGGCTATTACTCGATTGATATTGCGGGAATCAATTTTCCTGGCGAGCGACCTTGGATGTTGAGATGGGACCGCATTCAAAAGGGCATAGATTTCAAAGGGAAGCAACTGTTGGAGCTGGGCTGCAATATGGGGCTCCTCTCGATACATGCAAAGCTCTACGGCGCCAAGGCATGCCTTGGCATCGATGTGGATAAGGAGATTCTCGAAGCGGCGGCTCTTGCCTCACGGGCGTTTGAGGTGGAAGTGGCCCATCGACTCCTGGATTTAGATGCTCCATTTCCATGGGAAGGAGAAATGAAGGGGTTCGACATTGTTTCTGCTCTGTCGGTGCTGCACTGGGTAAAGGACAAGAAACGTGCGTGGGCCTTTATTGCGCGGCATAACGAGGTGCTCTACGAAGGGCACGAGTCTGAGCAGGAAGCTGAATCGAACTTGAGGCAGGCCGGATTCATGCATATTGTTCGACTAGGTGCCACTGAACGTAATAGGCAAATGTTTTATGCTGCGCGAAGCTGAGAGGGAGATTCCATCTTTAGTGTCTACAGTCAGTGAGCTGCTGCCATGGGTCCAACGAAAGTTGAGCCAGGCTTAGAATCACGGTGCATGAATCATGGTGCGGCACTGCGTGTTTCTTGCCGACCCCGTAGCCTCTAGGTCAGTCGATTGGACAATTCAGGCGCACACCCTGTTCCTCCTCTGATATCGATCGTGGTTGCAACCTACAACGGCGCGGCTACGTTGCAGCAGTGTATCAACAGCATTGCCCTGCAAACGTACCAGCATAAAGAATTGATTGTCATCGATGGAGGTTCCACCGATGGTACGGTTGAGTTATTGAAAACCAGTGAGCAGAAGATCACCTATTGGGTATCCGAGCCTGACCGAGGAATCTACCACGCATGGAACAAAGCGTTGCTTCGGGCGCGCGGTGAGTGGATCTGCTTCCTGGGGGCGGATGATCACTTTTGGGATGAGCATGTGCTAACCAGGATGGCCGAGGAATTGGCAAGGCTCCCTCTCCACATTCGCGTAGCATATGGGCAAATCATGCTTCTCAACGGCGGAGGGGAACGGCTCTATGCGATTGGCGAGCCATGGGAGAGGCTCAGAAAGCGATTCCTGAAGAGTATGTGTATCCCGCATCCGGGCATGATGCATCGCAGAAGCTTGTTCGAAGTGCATGGCGGATTTGACGAATCTTTTCGGATCGCAGGGGATTATGAACTGTTGTTACGAGAGTTAAAAACCGCCGATGCCGCGTTTATCACGAACTTGGTAACGGTTGGAATGCGACAAGGAAACGGGGAAAGCAGCCATCCTGCCGCTACATTACGGGTGTTGCAGGAGACAAGGCGCGCGCAACGGATGCATGGGCATCGGCTCCCTTCCAGGAGCTGGTTCTTCTCGGTGACGAAAGCATATTTCCGCTTGTTACTCTGGCATGTCTTCGGGGAGCCGATTGCTCGCAAGACCCTCGACTTTGGCAGGCGTCTCATGGGTCAGCCTGCTTATTGGACGAGGACATAAATGGGCGACGGTGCGATCGCTCCGGTGAGCGTCGTGGTCCCATGTTTTCGATGCGGTGCAACCATAGGCCGTGCAGTCACGTCGATAGCGGGTCAGACTCAAAAACCGGCTGAAGTTCTACTGGTTGATGATGCCAGCGGAGATGAGACGTCGTTCTCGCTGCAGCAGCTTGTTTCAGGCTATCCAGGTTGGGTCAAGGTGCTGGTATTGGCTCACAATCAAGGCCCATCTGCCGCGCGCAACACAGGGTGGGAAGCTGCGACCCAGCCCTACGTGGCTTTCTTAGACGCAGACGACTCCTGGCATCCGGAGAAAATACGGATTCAGTATAGGTTTATGCATGATAACCCAGACATCGATATTTCAGGTCATCGATGTCTGTGGGTGAGAGCTGATGAGACACTGCCTCAAGTCCCCGATGAGCTGACGATCACGAGGATACGCGTGCCGGATCTGGTGTTTGGGACCAGGCTTTCTACTCCGACAATCATGCTGAAAAGGCAGATTCCGTTTCGATTTGAAGCGAATAAGCGGTACGCCGAAGATGTCCATCTTTGGCGGCAGGTCGCGTGCGCAAACAGCAGCGTCGTCAGAATTGAAAGCCCTCTGGCCTATATGCACAAGGCCCCTTACGGAGACGCTGGGTTAAGCGCGGAGCTGTGGCCTATGGAAAAGGGAGACCTGAGTAGTCTGTTTTCGCTTTACAAAGCACAGCATATCAGTTGGATGCTGTTTGCCTTAGGCAGCACCTTTTCTCTTGCAAAGTATCTGAAACGAATCATGCATGTTCAGCTTACGCGGCTATCAGGATTTTCTCGCAAATAGTCTTGTAGGGACTCAGGAGTAAAATCAATACTGTCCAATGCAGAGCTCATTTTCGCAACCGGTTCTCTGTGGCAGCATTGGATTTATGAGACCCATCCGACAAATTTCCAAAAGATTGGTCTCGATGCTCCGGTTGCACGGACAAAGAGCGTATTGTCATCGACGGTCCTTGTGGCCAGTGCATGATGGGTTCGACGCGAGACCGACACTGTTTCATTGAGCGCAGGCATTGAGATCCATTTGTTTTGTTGCAACCACCCCTTTTGTCGTCAATGCGTTCCTGCTGACACACATGAAGGCCTTAGTAGACTTGTACTCGGTCACACTCTGCGTGAATGGTTCGCTTTATCCACTCTCCGATCGCATCGATCCGCGCATCCGAGTAGTTGATTTAAAAATTGTGAGGGAAGTGTCTCTATTCAGAGACCTGCGTGCATTTCTTTTTCTTTTCTCCTTATTTCGCAGGGAAAAGTTCTCGACGGTGCACAGTATTACCCCCAAAGCCGGTCTGTTGGCCATGCTCGCGGCTTGTTGTGCAGGGATCAGGTTTCGACACCATACGTTTACCGGCCAAGTCTGGGCCAATAGAACGGGGATTGTTCGGTATATATTGAAAACATTCGATCGACTGATCGTTCAATTGGCCTCGACCGTCTTCACGGATAGCCCGTCACAGAGCCGGTTCCTCAAAAAGGAGCGGGTTGTTGGGTCTGACGGCATTTCGGTATTGGGGCCTGGTTCGATCGCTGGTGTTGATGTTTGCCGTTTTAGGCCGGACCGCGAATCGCGGCATCAGGTACGTACTGAGTTCGATGTGGACGAAGACCAGTGTGTGTTTCTGTTCGTCGGACGGCTTACTAAGGATAAAGGTATTCATGATTTGCTCCAGGCATTTGACAAGGTGTCGGCCGCAAACCCACGGGTTCAACTCTGGCTCGTTGGACCAGATGAAGAGGGGTTAATGGATCAGCTGGGGAGACGGAAGTTGAATGTCCCTGGATTGGTACGGTGGCTTGGGGCGACCTCTGAGCCGGAGCGGTATATGGCGAGTGCCGACGTACTGGTATTGCCGAGTTATCGGGAAGGGTTTGGTTCCGTGATTATTGAGGCCGCTGCCTGTGCAATCCCGACTGTTGCCTATCGTATCGACGGTGTCATTGATGCGGTGGTTGAGGAGCGGACCGGAGTCTTGGTCGAGGTTGGTGATATCGAAGCGCTGGCTGCAGCAATGCTGGATGTTTCGCGAGACCATGAGGGACGGAAACGATTGGGCAGCGAGGCGCGGGATCGCGTATCGAAGGAGTTTTCCAGCGCTGTTGTCACAGCGGAATGGGTAGCGCTCTATAAACCACTCTTATGAAATCATGTGCCGCAGAGAGACATGTGTTCGGCTCGAACGGCTTCTCGTTCGCTGTAGGTTTCAGGGGGGGCACTAGCCCCGCGTAGTTGCCGTAGTATGGCGCTATGGTCAGTGTTTAGGATGGTGGAGTCAATGCGAATGTTCTGTTGTGATATGGTGAACACGGCTTCTCCTCATCACCGTTTACGCTGGTCTATATGCCTAAAGTTTTGGTAACCGGCGCAGGTGGGTTTCTCGGGAATACTCTCGTCACCGAACTTTGCCAGGAGGGTATTGCGGTGCGAGCGGTCGTGCGTGAGGCGAAACAATCTATACTGCTTCCTCCTATGGCTGAGACAGTGTGGAGCGATATTCGAGATACCCGGAAAATTGGGGAGGCGGCATCGGGGTGTGACGCACTTGTGCATCTCGCGGCCAAAGTGCATGCGATAGATGAGCCTGGTTTAGAGCAGGACTACGACGCCATCAATGTCGAAGGTACGAGATGCGTGATGGATGCAGCAAGGGTTGCGGGCGTGAAGCATGTGGTCTTTGCCAGTTCAGTCAAAGTCTTTGGCGAAGAGACGAGTGGTTGTGTCGATGAAACACAGACTCCTGCTCCCCAGACGGCCTACGGTCGATCAAAATGGCGGGCGGAGCAATTTGTCTCGGAGTATGCAGGACGACACGGTCTCGCGGCGGTCTCGCTCCGGCTCCCCATGGTGTATGGCCCAACTCGGGTAGGTAATCTTTATCAGATGATCGAAGCGATCGATAAGGGGCGATTTCCTGCCTTGCCCCGTCTCCCTATGGTCCGAAGCCTGTTGCATGCCAAAAATTTCGTGCAGGCGGTGTTGCTGTGTCTTCGCATGCCCTCTTTTCGGCGCGCGGTATACATCGTTGCGGATTCCCATCCCTATTGCGTGACAGACCTCTATGATTGGCTGCGGGCGGGGTTAGGGAGATCACCCGCAAGGTGGCGAGTGCCTCTCTGGATACTTAAGGGAGGCGCCCGGGCTGGAGATTTGCTCCAGCTATTCAGTGGAAGGCATATCCCTCTCTCATCGGATCGTCTGACGAAGCTCATTGGTGGTGCCTGGTTCAGTGCTGCGGCTATTACTCATGAATTAGGGTATCAGGCGACGCACTCTTTTGCGGAGACGGTTCCTGAACTGATAGCCTCGTATCGTAAAGCGGCAAGCGTCGGATCCTCAACGAATTCGTATCGAGAGAATCGTTTCATCAGGTAATACGCGAGACATGCAGGTCGTGATGGTCATATTACCGGCCCTATTAGCCTTCGTATCGGCCTGGTTGATCACCAGAAGCTTGTGTTCGCCGAAGTCGTTTCTTTCGATATTCGCCCATCCGAATGATCGGACGCTGCATGCTACGCCGACTCCCCAGACGGGAGGGCTCGCCGTCATTGTCAGCGTGGTGATTGCCCTCCTGGCTGCTGCGAGTGTTCTTGCGCTTGTGCAGCCGTCCCAACCGTTGTTGCCGAAGGGTGTTGCATCAGGCAGTCTTTGGATTGTGGTGTCCATGCTTCTGGTCTTTATCGTGTCGTTTATCGATGACTGTATTGGGCTCCCGGCCAGTCTTCGTCTTGGCGTCCAAGCAGCCGCTGCGTTTATCATTATCGGCGGTATTGGATTGACATTGTCATCCATCCAAATTCCCGGAGGGCTGACGATAGAACTTGGACTGGCGGCAATCCCGGTGAGCGCCCTTCTTCTGATTTGGATGGCCAACCTCTATAATTTTATGGACGGTATGGACGGTTTCGCCGGGGGAATGACGTTTTGGGGGTTCGGGTTTCTTGCCTATTTCGGATGGCAGACGCATTTCCCGGTTATGCTGATCATCTCCACATTTGTTGCGATGGGTGCGCTGGGATTTCTCATGCATAACTTTCCGCCTGCGCGTATCTTTATGGGCGATGCAGGGAGTATTACGCTTGGATTTCTGGCGGGAACATTCATGATTCTTGGAGTTCGTGACGGAATATTCGACTTGTGGGTTCCGATCATGATCTTCTCCCCTTTTATTGTGGATGCCACGGTGACGCTGCTCAGACGAGCCCTTCGTCGAAAGCGGATCTGGGAGGCACATCGGGAGCATTATTACCAGCGTGTGGTTCTGAGCGGCTGGAGCCATCGTCGGACGGTCCTTTCAGAGTACGGAATCATGATTCTGTGCGGAGGGCTAGCCGTTGCTTATCACCATTCGACGGACAAAGGTCGACTGATTATTCTGGGTGCATGGGCGGGGATATTTGCCCTCTTCGCGATACTTGTTCATGCGTTAGAACGGAAAAAAACACTGGCTTGCTCCGTTCCGGATTCTAAGGTGGCGGGTAGTAGAAAGACGGTACAGGCTTTGCCGGCCGAGGACTCTTCGAGGGTGACGGTCAACACATAGTTTGATCGTGCTCGGTTGTTGCAGTCTGTCAACCGAAGGTGAACAGTTATTCTTATGGCTTGCCATCCGGTTACAGTCTGCGGGGTGCCGGTTCCGCCGAGACAATCTTGCACCGGAGAAGTTTCTTTCCGGGAGCGTTGTCGCTACTGCGAGAGGAGTAAAAGGAGAGAGTTTGTGGGGGCGACAAGCAAAGACCTGATCAGCACATCCCGGATTGCCGTGGCATATACATGGTGACTGTGTCCCTCGAACGATTACAACTTGAAGCGAGACGGGCGGCAGGTTGGACGACGACCGCGCTGGGCTTCACGATACCTGTTTGGGTCGTGGCGGACAGCATCCTTGTCGTGCTGCTTCTCGTCTGTTGGGTTGCCGGTGGAGAGTGGAAGGAACGGCTTCGTCGAATCACCGCGAATCCAGTGGCGGTGAGCGTTCTGTTGTTGTTCGGGTGGCTCTTGCTCGGAACTCTGTGGGGTGGTGGATCGGTGCAAGAGAGGGCCCTGGGGATAAAAAAATATGCGGATCCTCTCATTATCCCAGTATTAATCTCGATGGCAATGACTGTACAGGAGCGAAACCGTGCGCTTGTCGCGTTCGCAGCTGCGCTACTTGTGACGTTGTTCCTATCCTTTAGTTTGTCTCTGGGGGGCTCTCTCCCACTCGGCGAACCGACTGCTTGTAGTCAGCTGAACTCCTGCGTTTTCAAGAAGCATACGACTCATAACGTGATGATGGCATTTGGCGCATTGCTTTTTGCCGTATTTTCCTGGAAATCTCAGGATCGGTGGATGCGATGGGGGTGGGGGGGCGCTGCCGTGTTGGCTGTGAGTAACGTCCTCTTGATGGTGCAAGGCCGCACCGGGTACGTCGTGCTGGCCGGGCTTGCCATGTTGGTCTTTCATGTGCGCTTCGGATGGAGGGGCATGCTCGCAGCGCTTGTGGTGCTCTGTGTTGCATTTTCATCTGTGTATCAGGTTTCGTCCTCCTTTCGTCAACGCGTGGAAGTGACGACTGCCGGCATCACTCAGTGGGATCCTAAAGTGGCGGTCGTGGAGGACTCGATCGGCTGGAGATTGGAATATGCGTATCACACGGCTGAAATTATCCAGGATCACCCCTTAGTCGGTGTCGGTACGGGAGGGTTTGTTCAATCATATCGGGCCCGGACACTGCAAGCCGGTTTCGATGTTCCCCCGCATCCTCACAATCAATACCTTTTCATCATGGCACAAGTGGGAATCGGGGGGCTTGGTCTCCTACTGTGGTTATTTGTTCAACAATGGAGACTGACAACTTTTCCCGGCGATAGGGCCACGGGACTTCTTGCTCGGGGAGTGATTGTGGCCATTGTCATCACGTGTTTCTTTCAGCCTGCGCTCAATGACCATACCGAGAAGCTATTCTACTGCCTGTTCTCCGGTCTGATGTGTTCGGGGAATGATCTGCAGGGTGAAATGAAGACATGAGCCTTTCTGTTTATATCATCGCGTACAACGAAGCGAAGAAGATCGCCGACACCATTAATAGTGTGCTGTGGGCGGACGAAATAATTGTCGCTGATTCGGCCAGTACGGATGAGACCACCCGAATCGCGGAAGAATTGGGGGCTCGCGTCGTCCAGATCCCCTTCCATGGATTTGGCCATCTGCGGAATCAAGCCATCAAGGCCTGTACCCATGAATGGATTTTCAGTCTCGATACGGATGAACAGTGCACGCCGGAAGTCCGAGATGAGATTCTCAGCACTCTTGCCGGAAGTCCCGCGCACGACGCCTATCTTGTGCCGAGGCGGAACTATTTCATGGGGCGCTGGATCAAACACTCCGGCTGGTACCCGAACTTCCGCCAACCGCAATTGTTTCGAAAAGGGGCTATGAAGTATGCGGAGTCTCCCGTC
>CXWK01000113.1_pt1 | contig 13276 bp, 12 predicted proteins | sample 590851 | NCBI WGS metagenome assembly CXWK01 (sample SAMEA3498364, study PRJEB10139) | wastewater metagenome | biome: wastewater treatment plant; material: activated sludge | place: Denmark | collected 2014-08-01
CAAGATTTCCATCGCTTCAGCCTCGTGACCGCGCTGGAGCAGTGTGATGCCGCGCCAGAACGAGAGCTCGACCTGCTCCGGGTAGAGCTCCTCGGCGCGCGCGTAAGCGGCGAGCGCGACCGCGAGATCGCCGCGCTCCAACGCCGCATCGCCCGCGTTCGCGGCTTCGTAGGCGCGCTGAATCTGCATGAGTCGGCGCAGTTCCCGCAGCGGCTCAGGATGATCCTCGACGCGCAGCTCGAGCTCCACGCCCTGCCAGGATTCCGCTCCTCGCTCGCCGCCGACGATCAAGATCGCCGCGCTCTGCCTTCCGCGCAGATCTCCTCCCGCATGCTGCGCACCCTCCAAAGCGGCAAGCAAACGCTCAGCGAATGCCCCTTCCGCGGTTTCGTAAGCCGCCGCCATCGCCGGCACCACGCCGTCATCGAGCATGATGTTGGCCTGACAGGAGTAAGCCGCGCCAATGTGATGACCCGCGCTCGCGATGCAGGAAGCTCCGGTCCACGCCGCCACGCGCCCCTGCGCGTCCACCACCGCGACTTGCCGCACCTCGCGCCCGCGATCGGCCTGCGTGCGCGCATCGAGCGCCTCCTGCGGTGCCATGCCAGCGCGCAGATCGGCCAACAACTCCGGCCCATATGCGGCCCGCGCGAAGGATTGCGTGGCCACCGCCCCGACGCCGGCTTCGGCCCAGGTCACGATGCTGCCGACCGAGAACCAGTGCGACTGCACCGCCACGCCCAGAGCTCCGGTGGCGGGATCCCGCGCGACGATCGAGTAGGTGGAAACTGGCTGCACCGGCACGGGCACCGGCAGAGGCTGTTGCAGCGGCGCAATCAGGAAGGCAAACAGGCAGGAGTTCATCATCAGCGCAGAGAGAGTTCGCGGCCGAGCACCCGCTGGAGCGCAGCGAGGAATTGATCGCGGTCGAAGGGTTTGAGCAGGAATCCTTCCGCGCCCATCGCCGTGAAGGCCATGCCAAGACTCTCGCCGCCGGAGGCGCCGGAGATTCCGAGCACGCGCGGACGTTGCGGGAGGCGCGCGAGGCGCCGCAGCAGCTCAATGCCGTCCATTCCGGCCATCACCAGATCGGTGACCAGCAGATGCACCTCGCCCCGCTCGATCCGCTCCATCGCCTCGCGCCCAGATGCGGCGGTCTGCACTTCGACCTGATAACGGCTCAACCATGCTCTGAGCAACTGCAGGATGACCGGGTCGTCGTCCACCGCGAGCAAGCAGATCGCGCCAGCGGTCCTTGAGGTGGGCATGGTCGCGCCCGCAACGCGCGGCTGCACCGGAAGTTGGGGAGCATTCCCGGCGGATCGCGGCGCATCCTGCTCCCTAGAAGCCTCGAGCAGGAGAGCGGCGGAATCGGCGCGGTGCATTCGATAGGATGCTATTGCCGAACGGGGTTCAGGCCAAGCCCATTCATGGCAGATCGTGCCTCGCCATCCGAAACGCCGCGCCAAGGTTGGCGCGAATGGTTCGAAGATTCCTACGCGTGGAGCCGGGCGCGTCGTGCGCGTCTCTTCACGCTGATCGCGTCCGCGCAATTCGCAACCCTCGCGCTGATCGGCGGCATCGTCGCGATCTTCGGCTCGGAGAAGCTCGGCTTCCGCTGGACCGGCCAGGCACTGCTCCTGTTGAGCGGAACCTGTGCCCTCCTGTTTTTACCGCTCGCATGGCGCGGACTCGTGCTCGAACGACGGCAAAGCGAGGCGCGCGGCTTTCTGATCGGCGTCTCTCATTTCTACGGACTGCTGATGGGCGTCTGCCTGTTCCTCGCAGGCCCCTTCAGTGGGGTGACTTGGCTCACCATCACCGCTTCGTCGCTGTCAGTCCTGATCGGACTCGGTACCGCTCCGGCGCTGCGCTTGCTCGGCAGCCTCGCCTTCGCGCTGCTCGCGGCGACCTGCGCCGGCATCGCCGGTTGGATCCCGTACGCGCCCCTGCTGCAGATTCCGATCGGAGTCGAAACGCATCCGATGCGCTTCGCCGGCACGCTCCTCGTGCATCTCTTCGCCGCCGTGGCGAGCCTCGCTCAGCTCGGGCTCCTCACCATCCTCCTGCGCAACCGCGAGCGGAAGTTCCGCGGCTTGTCCTCACGCGATCCGCTCACCGGCATCGCCAACCGACGCATCATGATGGAGCGACTCGAGGAAGCTTGGTCGCGCGTTCAGCGTCACGACGAACCGCTCGCCATCGCCGTTGCCGACGTGGACCGTTTCAAAGTGGTGAACGATCAGTTCGGGCATCCCACCGGAGATCGAGTGCTGCGCCACATCGCCCAGCTCTTGCGCACGAGCCTGCGCGGTGAGGACGCGGTCGGACGCTGGGGCGGGGAGGAATTTCTGATCCTGCTCCCATTGCAGGGCCTGGTTTCTGCCAAAGCTGCGCTCGAGCGCTGCCGCGTGCGCATCCAAGGCGAACCGGTGGAGGCCGAGGACGGGCGCAAGGTGCAAGTAACGGTCTCCTTCGGGTTGGCCGTGTTGCCAGGCACCGAGGCCGCGAGCCTGCAGGCGCTCGTCGCCGCCGCCGATGGCGCGCTCTACCGCGCCAAACGCGGCGGACGCAATCGCGTCGAAGTGGCACCGACCCTTCAGCGCACGCCGACCTGAGGCAAGCCCCAGCCGAGGCTGAGATCGCGCTCGAGGTCGCGCCAGCAGGCGTGCACGTGATTGGCGTCACCCTGCACGGTGGTCCACTCGATCACGAAGCGCGGAGTCTGCACACGGAATCCGTGCTGCTGCCCGCGCTCTGAGGAGCCCATCCAGGCAAAGCGAATCTCCGCCATCTGCTCGCGAGCCTGCTCGAGCAGCGCGTGACCCGCAAGATCCGGGTGCAGGTCGCCCAGAAATTGCCGGATCAAGCCCAGCAGCTCCGTGCGCTGCTGCTCCTCGAGTTCCTTGCCCTTGATGCCCACCGGCGTGAGGCGGTCGAGCGCTTGGCCCGGCAGCAGCGCGATCTCGCGCGGTGCTTCGGCGGCAACGTGCGCCGCTTTGCGCTGCTCGACGCTCAAGCTCGCCAGCAGATTGCGCCCAGCCTCCTCGCGGGCGCTCAGCACGCGCTCTCCCGTGCGCGCGCCCTCCGGAATGCGCAGAGGATTCGCACCGAGAAAGCAAGGGCTGAATGAAAACGCGCCATGGCCGTCCGTCGCGACCGAGATGGAAACGTGGTGTCCCTCGAAACGGAAGGCCCACGCCGCCTGGGCAGAGGGCTCGCCGAAGATCGCCACTTCGTAGAGCAGCGGATTGCGGTAATCCGCCTTCTGGCCTTGCCGCTCCGCCATCTCGCGAAGCACGGTGTCGAGTTCTTGCACCTTAGCGACCGTTTCGCGCCCCTCGCTGCCGAGCGCCGTGCGCAGCAAGCCTCCGACCGCGACGCGCTGTTCGACGCTGAGGTCGAGCAGCGGCAGGCCCGGGCGTTCGCGCGGCGTGAAGTGCCAATCGAGCCGCTCCGGTGCGTCGAGCGGATACTGGGCGCGCGCCCGTTGCTCTGGAGTGAGCGTTTCGAGCAGGGCACGGGCGGCGTCGGCGATCGCCTCCGCGGGGGACGGCTCCTGCTCCGGCGCAAGCCAACCCCAGGACAGTGAACTCAGGGAAGCGAGCAGCAGGAGGCGGGCGCGCATGGATCTAGTCTAGCCAGCACCCCGGCGACCGCTGCTAGAATCCGGCTCCCTCACAGAACAGGATTTGTGATGAAGACCGAATGCCCGGTGTGCGGCGCGACCATCGCCCGCCAAGTTGACATGGTGGAAGGTGAACTGCTCGAGTGCACGGATTGCGGCACCGAGCTCGAAGTCCTTTCCCTAGATCCCTTCGAACTCGCCGAAGCTCCGCAAGAAGAAGAGGACTGGGGCGAATGAACCCAAGTTCTCCGAGTCCGGGCGCCATCGCGCGCGCGGCGCCTCGCGGCGCGCGGCTGCGGGTCGGGCTGCTCCACTCGCTGATTCGCAAGGACGAGAAGCTGATTCTCGCAGCCTTCGCCCGACGACCGGAGGCCGAGGTCGTGCCGGTGGACGATCGCGAGATTCACTTCAACATCGGCCGCGAGCGCTATCCCTTCGACGTGATGCTCGAGCGCAGCATCAACCATTCGCGCGCGCTGCACGCGATCCGGCTCTTCGAGAGCGCCGGCGTGCCGTGCGTGAACCGCGGCGACGTTGCGCGCATCTGCGGCGACAAGTTGCTGACCTCGATCGCGCTCGCCGATCACGGCGTCGCACAGCCGGAAGTGCGCGTGGCCTTCACCGAGGAATCGGCGCTCGCGGCGATGGAGGAAATGGGCTATCCGGTGGTGCTCAAGCCCGCGGTGGGCTCCTGGGGCCGCCTGCTCTCGAAGATCAACGATCGCGACGCCGCCGAGACCGTGCTCGAACACAAGACCGTGCTCGGTTCCTATCACCACTCGATCTTCTACATCCAGAAGTACATCGAGAAGCGCGGGCGCGACGTGCGCACCTTCGTGGTCGGCGACGACGTGATCGGCGCGATCACGCGCACCTCACCGCACTGGATCACCAACACGGCGCGCGGCGGCGTCACGGCCAAGTATCCGGTGAGCACCGAACTCGCCGACCTCTCGCTCGCAGCGGCACGCGCCGTCGGCGGCGGAGTGGTGGCGATCGACGTGTTCGAAACGCCCGACGGCTACATGGCCAACGAAGTGAACTACACCATGGAGTTCAAGAACAGCGTGGAGGTGACCGGCGTGGACATCCCCGGGCGGATCGTGGACTTCGCGCTGCGCGCGGCGCGCGGAGCCGTTGGGATCTGAGCTCCGCGTCTCGATCGCCGGAGCCTCGGGCTACACCGGCGGCGAACTGATCCGGTTGTTGCTCGCGCATCCCGGCGCACGCATCCAACAAGTGAGCTCGCAGCGCTTCGCCGGCAAGTCGGTCGGCAAAGTGCATCCGAATCTGCGCAAATTCAGCGACCTGAACTTCAGCCCGCTCGAGGAGCTGCAGCCCTGCGATCTGCTCTTCCTCTGCCTCCCCCACGGCGAGTCCTCGAAGCGCGCCGACTGGGCCGCCACGCTGGCTCCGCGCGTGATTGATCTCTCGGCCGATTTCCGGCTCAAGGACGCCGCGCTCTACGAACGTTGGTACGGCAAGCCGCATCTACGACCCGAACTGCTCGGCGCCTACGTGTACGGCCTTCCCGAGCTGCACCGCGCCGAGATGCGCAGCGCCAGCCACGTCTCGAGCGCAGGTTGCAATGCAACCGCCACCATCCTCGCGTTGCATCCGCTCTACGCCGCGGGAGTGGTCGAAATGGATCGCACCGTGGTGGAAGTGAAGGTCGGCAGCAGCGAGGGTGGCAACGAATCCGGCCCCGCCACGCACCATCCGGAGCGCGCGAACTGCGTGCGTTCCTTCATGCCCGCTGGGCATCGTCACAGCGCCGAGATGATTCAAGAACTCGGTCGCGGGCGCCCCATGACGATTCATTTTTCGGCGACCTCGATCGACATGGTGCGCGGCGTGCTTGCCACTTGCCATGCCTTCCTGAAGGAGGATCTCGATGAGAAGGCGATCTGGAAGCTCTACCGCGAGGCCTACGCCGACGAGCCCTTCGTGCGCATCGTCAAGGAGCGCGAAGGAAACTACCGCCTCCCGGAGCCGAAGATCCTCGCCGGCACCAATCTCTGCGACGTCGGCTTCGTGCGCGATCCAGGATCGAATCGTCTGGTGGTGATCTCGGCGATGGACAATCTGATGAAGGGTGCCGCCGGGCAGGCGTTGCAGGCCTTCAATCTGATGTGCGGCTTCGAGGAAACGACGGCGCTCGGCTTCCCCGGCCTGCATCCGATCTGAGCCGCGATGTGCCGGCTCCTCTACGCCTCCGCCGCATCCCCCTTCGATCCGCGCGAACTCTTGCGCCCCTTCGCTGCGCTCTCCCGCGCCAGCAAAGAATTCCAAGGACACGGCTGGGGCTGCGCGTCGTGGCGGGATGGCGCATGGAGCACTCACCACGACGTGCGCCCGATCTGGGAGTGCGCGCTGCCCGAGTTCGCACCGACCACGCGCTTCCTCGCGCACGCGCGCAGCGCCTTCGAGGACCGCGACGTGCGCGTCGAGAACAACATGCCCTTCGTCGAGCACGGCTGGGCCTTCGCCTTCAACGGCGAGCTGCGCGGCGTGAAACTGCGGGAGGAAGGGCGCATCGGCGCGGAGAAATTGTTCCGCTTCGTGCAGCGCTTCGTCGCAAGCCACGGCATGGAGGCGGCGCTGCGCAAGGCGCTGCCGATCCTCGAACAACGCTCAGCGCGCGTGCGCGCGATCAATCTGCTGCTCGCCGGTCCCGACGGTGCCTTCGCCGCCAGCCTGCACCGCGAGGACCACGATTACTTCACCTTGCACCGCAAGCGCGCGAACGGCACCCTGATGCTCTGTTCGGAGCCTTTCCCAGGCGAGAGCGGCTGGCAGCCCTTGCCGAACGATTGCGTGGAGGTCTTGGCGTGATTTTGCTCAAGCTCGGTGGCGGTGCAAGCCTCAACCTCGTCGGCGCGGCAGACGATCTCGCTGCGCTCGGCGCTCCCTGCGTGCTGGTGCACGGCGCCAACGCGCTGCGCGACGAGCTCGCGCGCAGACTCGGCGTGGAGCGGCGCACGCTCACTTCGGTGAGCGGCATCGCCAGCGTCTATACCGACGACGACGCTCTCGACGTGATGCTGATGGCCTACTCCGGCCTGCGCAACAAGCGACTGGTGGAGCTGCTGCAGACGCGCGGCGTCAACGCGGTCGGGCTGACCGGACTCGACGGCCGCATCGTGCAAGGACGACGCAATCGCGGCATCCGCGTCCGTGAAGACGGCAAGCAGCGCATGGTGCACGACGTCTCCGGCAAACCTCAGAGTGCCGGACCGCTGCTCCACACTTTGCTCGAGCACGGCTACCTGCCGGTGCTGACCGTACCGATCGCCGACGAGAACGGCCACGCCATCAACGCTGAAAACGACGACGTCGTCGCGGTGCTCGCGGAAGCGCTGCGACCAGAGACCGTCGTGCACTTGATCGAAGCTCCTGGTTTGCTCGCCGACCCCGCGGATCCGTCCTCCCTCATTCGCGCACTCCCGCGCGCCGAGTTCGAGCAGCGCGAAGCGGCCACCGAAGGCCGCATGAAGCGCAAGATGATGGCGATTCGTCGGCTATTCGACGGCGGCGCGCGCGAGGTGCGTATCGCCGACGGTCGCACCGAACACCCGCTGCGCGATGCTCTGGCCGGCGCCGGCACCCTGATCCGATGAAGCCGGACTTCGCCGCCCTCGAGCAGGCGCACCTGCTGAACGTCTTTGCCAAACGACCGGTCACGATCGTCCGCGGCGAGAACGCCCGCGTGTGGGACGATCAGGGTCGCGAGTACCTCGACTGCGTGAGCGCGCACGGCGTCAGCAATCTGGGACACGGGCATCCGCGCGTAGTTGCTGCGGTGCGCGAACAAGCCGGACGCTTGATCGCGCTCTCCAACGCCTTCGGCAACGATCGTCGCGCGGAGTTGGCAGCCAAACTCGCCGCCATCGCGCCGGCCGGTCTCGACCGTGCCTTCCTCTGCAACTCCGGCACCGAAGCAGTCGAAGCCGCGCTCAAGTTCGCACGCTTCAGCACTGGCCGCACCGACTTCGCCTGCGCGATGCGCTCCTTCCACGGCCGCAGCTTCGGTGCACTCAGCGCGACCTTCCGCAAGGAGTATCGCGAGCCCTTCGAGCCGCTGGTGCCGGGCTTCGCTTTCGCTCCCTACAACGACCTCGCCAAGTTCGACGCGCTGATCACGGAGCGCACGGCCGCGGTGATCCTCGAGCCGATCCAGGGCGAGGCCGGCGTGCATCTCGGCGATCCCGCGTTCTTCCAAGGCGTGCGACGGCTGTGCGACGAGCGAGGTGCGCTCCTGATCCATGACGAAGTGCAAACCGCCTTCTGCCGCACGGGTGCTTGGTTCGCAAGCGAGCGTCTCGGCGTGACCCCGGACCTGATCTGTCTCGCCAAGGCGATCGCGAACGGCCTGCCGATGGGCGCGGTGCTGTGCAACGCGCGCATCCAAGCGCCGACCGGACGCCACGGCACCACCTTCGGCGGCAATCCGCTGTGCAGTGCCGCCGCGCTCGCCACGCTCGAGGTGATGGAGAGCGAGGGGCTCGCGGCGCGCGCGACGCAACTCGGCGACCAACTCGTCGGGCTCCTGCGCGCGGCGGCGCCGAGCAAGGTGCGCGAGATCCGCCATGCTGGCCTGATGATCGGTCTGGAACTGCGCGAGAAGGCCGGTCCTCTGATCGGAGAGCTGATCGAACACGGACTGCTGGTTTTCCCCGCCGGTGCCACCGTGATCCGCGTCTATCCGCCGCTCACGCTCGAGGAAGAACTGGTGAAAGAAATCGCGGCGCGGCTGCTGCGGGTGCTCGGCTAGTCCAGCGCCGCGGCTTGTCCGCGCAAGAAGGCCACCGCCGCCGGCAACTGGCGCTCCGGCGCCTCCCAGCCGCACTCCAGAGAGAGCAGACCGCCGTAGCCGATCTCTTTCAGGGCGCGCAACCAGGGAAGGAAATCGTCGCCGTCCACCGCGGGCGCGGTGCGGGCGCGCTTCTCGGCCACGTGGAGATGGGCCACCAAGGCACCGGCCTTACGAATGGCGTCGGGTTCCTCGCCCGCGCGCATCATGTGAAAGATGTCAGCCGTGAGCCGGATGGACGGATGATCCACGGCCGCCACCAGCCTCCGCGCCTCCTCCAAACGATTGAGGAAGTTGCACTCGCTCGCCTGCAAGGGCTCCACCCCCAGCGTGATCCCGTGTTCGGCCGCGGGTGCGGCGAGGCGTGCGAGCAGCGCCGTGAACTGCAGCTCCGCGTCTTCCTTGACGCAGCCCTCCGGAAGTTGGCGCGATCCCGCGCTGCCAAAGGTGATCATGCGCACTCCGATTTCCGCAGCGCGCGGGAAGGCGTGCTTGACGTACTCGAGGATCTCCCCGTGATCGGCGGCGTCCCCGGTGGAGCGCAGGGATCCCGGCAGAAAGCTGTTCGCGGCCCGCAGCGGCAGTGCGCAATCCTTCAGGCGCGCGCGGCGTTCGCGCCATTCCTCGTCCGGCGCGAGCGGCACCAGTTCGCCCGCGCAGGAGATCTCGAGGTACTCGGCGCCGCCGCGCGCGAAAAGTTCCGCATCCTGCGGGCCGCGACAAGCACCGATGACGAGTGGAAAGCCGGACGCCACGGAAGTTGCCGCAGCAGCACGCAGCGGGCGCGGCAGCGTCGCCGCAGCCGTCGCCGCGAGCCCGTAGCCGAGGAACTGCCGCCGCGTCGGCCCGCGCATCAGCCCTCCTTCTGGAACACGAAGGCCCCACGCCCCGGCCGCGCGTTGAGCGCATTCGCTTCGGCGGCGCGCGCACCGGTGAAGGCCTCGGAGGCCGCGTCGAAAGGCAGGGCTGCACAGGCGCGCAGATTCGCATCCTTCGCAATGCCGTTGACGTCGAGATGCGCCTGAAAGCGCGCGAGCGCTTCGCCCGCCGCATCATGTGCGCCGAAGGGTTCGCGGAGCGAATCGCGGCCGCGCATTTCACCGAGCCGCCACGCCACGTTCCCGAGATGGCAGAGCGCGGAGGAGAGATGGCCATCTTCCGCCGGTGCCGTGACGGCCGACGGAGTCCCGGCGCGCGCCGCCTCCACGAAGTTCGCGTAGTGATCGCCGCCGCCCTCGAAGACCTTGATCGGTTTCAGATCGCGATCGAGCGCGACCGCGCGCGCGTAGTCCTCGATCACCAACCAACCCGCTTCGCCGTGGAAAATCGTCGCGACGCGCGCGCCCAGGAAACCGTCGGTCGGCAGACCGCGCACCTCGAAGAGCACTTGCTTCTCGCCCCAATCGTAGAAACAGAGCTGGGAGTTGGGAGTATTGCCGTCGTCCTCGTAGCCGAGGCGTCCGCCAAGTGCGGCCACGCGCGCGGGATGCGCGTCCAGCCCCAGTCCCCAGCGCGCCAAGTCCATCTGGTGCACGCCTTGGTTGCCGATGTCCCCGTTGCCGGTGTTGAAGTCCCAGTGCCAGTCGTAGTGAAGCGATTTGCGGCGCAGCGGTTCGAGTGCCGCCGGACCGGTCCACAGATCGAAGTCGCAAGTCTCGGGCGGCTTCTGCGCGCCAGCCAGCTTGCCGATGGTCTCGCGCCTTTTGAAGCACAGACCGGTTGCCACGCGCACCACACCCAGGCCGCCGGCCTGCATCCACGCGATGGCCTCACGGCAAGCTGCGTGCGATCGCGCCTGGGTGCCGTGCTGCACCACTTTTCCGCTGCGGCGCGCCGCCTCGACCAGCAGTCGCCCTTCACGCAGATCGTGGGAGAGCGGTTTCTCGACGAAGACGTGCTTGCCGGCCTGCAGCGCCCACACCGAGGCCAGAGCATGCCAGTGATTCGGCGTGGCAATGCTCAGCGCGTCCACCGACGGGTCGTCGAGCACCGCGCGGAAATCCTTCACGTATTTCGCGTCGGGCACCGCGCGCGCGGCCGGACCGATCACGGCCTCGTCGGGATCGCAGATCGCCACCACTTCCGCATCGGGCAGGGCGCGACAGCTCGCGATGTGATCGCGCCCGCGCCCGCGCACACCGATCACCGCCACGCGCAACGGCTCGTCGGAGCGCCGCGCGAGGGAGCCGCTCGCAGCGGCAGCCAGCGGGCGGGCAGAGACTGCCGCGGCGGCGGCGAGCAGGAGCGACTCTTCGAGGAAGCGGCGGCGGGAGAGCGTCATGGGATCCGGGTCAGCGTCCCAGATCCTCGCACAGCACGCGGAAGCCGAGGTGGTCGCCGTCCGGCACCCACCATACCCCAGGCGGAAAATTCGAGTCGCGCAGGGTCCAGTTCTCGTCGAAGAGCAGGCGCGCGGACGGGCTCAGCGCCTCCGGCAGATCCTGCCAACTCCCGCCCCGCAGGACGCTCCCGTCGCCGACGTACTCCCAGAGATTCCCGAGCAAGTCGTGGATGCCAAGCACGTTCGCCGCCTTGCTGCCGACTTCCTGCGTGCGGCCTCCGGCATTGCCGGCGTGCCAGGCCACGGCATCGGGCTCGACTTCTGCGCCGGCGCTGGCGCCGCCGTGCTCCGCCGGGCGGCCACAAGCGGCTTCCCATTCGGCCTCGCTCGGCAGCCGGAAGCGCAGGCCGGTGCGCTGCGAGAGCCATTCGCAGTAGCGCGCTGCCGCCTGCCCGCTCATGCCCACTGCCGGTCGGCGGCCGAGACCCCAACGGCGGTCATAGGGAAAGGTTTCCAGCGGGCGCGAGGGGCGGGCGACCCCGTCCACGCCATCGGGGGGGCCGTCCCAATTGCAGAAGAGTTGGTACTCGTCCCAGGTGACCTCGGTGCGGCCGATGGCCTTGCCGGAGGCGTCCGGGAGCGCCACCAGCTCGAAGTGCACCCCGGTGCCGGCGATCACCACCGTGTGCGTGCGCGCCGTCGCCGGTTCCGGCGCCGGCCGCGCGCACGCGGCCAGCGCCAACAAAGCGAGCGTCGCCGTCCTCACACGACCGGAGTCACGGAGATGCCGGTCACCACGCCGTTCTCGATCAGCACGCCGAAGTTGAGGGTCGGGTAGTAAGTCCAGGTCTCCTCTTCCAGCGCTTCGCCCTCCGGACCGCCAAAGGATCGGCGCGAGAGGAGGTAGGACATTTCGGCGCCGAGTCCGCCGCCGCCGGCAGGCGCGAGCAGTTGGTTGAGCTCCGCCTCACTCATGCCGACCCGGATGAGCAGAGCGGTCTGGATGCCGGTCTCGCGCGTGGGACGCAGCTCGAGGCTGCTGTCGGGCACGTAGGAAGTGAGCTTGAGCAGGGTGTTGTTCTCGTCGGCGATGCCGATGATCGAGTTGTCCTCGCCCCAGATCAGGAACCGCAAGCCCGGGAAACGCTCGTTGATGGTGCCGGCGCTGGGGAGCTCGCCGAAGGCTTGCGTGACCTTGCCGAAGCTTTCGAAGAGTGCGATCTCCTTGCCGTGAATCTTCATCACGGCGACTTTGCACAGCGCGATCGGGCGCGACTCCGGCGTGGCGATGTCCTGGAAACCGTGTTTCTTGGTCAGCATGCCGAGCGCGCGCTTCGCGACGATGGCACCCGGTGCGTCGCTCGGCGTCCACTTGAGGAAGTGCGCCAGCACGTTGATGGCGGTGACGGCGTCGTCCTTGCTGAGGCCGTCGAAGGGCAGGCGCGCGAGGTTCTCGGCCGCGGACGGCAAATACTTCATGCTTGCCGCTTGTTCCACGACAAGCAGCTTGAGGCCGCGCGGGCCTTCGCCGAGGCGCTGGAGGCCGAGGGCTGCGTTGTTGGCGCAGGAGAGACGCCATTGATCGAATTCCCACTCCCCGGTCTTGGGGGCGGCGGTGAGCAGCTTCTCGAGCTCCTTGACGCCGTTGCGCAGCAAGTCCTTGTCCTCCGCCGGCGCGATCACCATCGCGGTGCCGAGCAGGAAGAACTTCATCCGCGGGTAGAGCATCTCGGAGACGCCCATGATGCGTGTCAGCGCGGCAGAGAGGCGCGCGCGGTCCTCATCGTTGAAGGCAACACCTTTGCGTGCGAGCAAGTTGGTGTCGCTGAGCACCGGGCCGAATTCGGGACGCAGCCATTCATCCTGAATGGCAATCGGGAGACGGTCGTAGTAGTCCTGGAGCGCGCAGGAGGCGGCGTTGAGGGCAGCCTCGTGGAGGCGCGGCTCCATCGCGAGAGCTTGGTCGAAGAAGGCGATGGCGGCCGTCCAGTTGCGGCACTCCATCAGTGCGAGTCCGATCTCGTGCATGCGCACGGCTTCGTAGATGCCTTGGTCGCCGGTGAGCGCGGCGGCGCGTGCGATCGGCGAGGTGTGGTCGCTGCCGACGACGTCGAGCCACGGCGCGTGGCTGACGCGCGTGTGCTCATCGAGCATCAGCATGACCTTGACCATGTCTTCCACGTCGTGCCCGAGTGCGAGCAGGTATTCGGTGCCGACGCGGTCGGCCTCCTGTTCCTGGAAGCGGGAGTGGTGGTTCTGCAGGTCGCGCAGACCGAAGCCCTCGAGCGAGTGGCCGAGAGTGAGGTGGGCGACTTCGTGCGCGAGGATCGCGCGGATGACGTCGCGATCGCCCTGGGCGAGCTCGACGATGCCGCGGAAGAGCTCCAACTGCGGAATCAGAGCGTCGTCCCCGTCACGAACGCGCAGGAAAGTCCACGCGTTGACCGTGGGGTCGTCCATGTAGCGGGCTTCGATGGGGTAGACGTAGCTCGGATTCTGCGGCGCGACGGTGTAGATCTCGTCGAGGAGTGCGCGCATGTCCGCGTCGGTGAAG
>CXWK01008901.1_pt1 | contig 13259 bp, 4 predicted proteins | sample 590851 | NCBI WGS metagenome assembly CXWK01 (sample SAMEA3498364, study PRJEB10139) | wastewater metagenome | biome: wastewater treatment plant; material: activated sludge | place: Denmark | collected 2014-08-01
GCTACGGCATCGGCGGCTACGGCTCCGTCCCCATGGGTTCGCAGGTCTACTACGTTGACGACGTGACGATCTACGGCAACACGGGCGGCGGCCCAGCGCCGCTGCAAGCCCAGTTTGCCCTGACCCACTACACTGTGACCGAGGGCGGGCTGGCTACTATCAGCCTGACGCTTTCGACCGCGCCTACCCAGACGGTGACAGTGGGCTATCGAACGGCCGAGGCGTACGCCCGGCCCAACCGGAACTACATTCCGACCAGCGGCAGCGTGATCTTCGCCCCGGACGAGACCGAGAAGACTTTTACCGTGCAAACCCTGGCCGACGGTAAGCCGTCTGGCGATCAACAGGTCATGCTCAACCTGAGCAGCGTCACCAACGCCGCCTTTGGGTACCGACGCCGCGCGCTTCTCACGATCACCGACACCAATGCCGCCAATCCGGCCATGGTGGATGACTTCGAGGGGCATCACCCCTTCCAGGCCGAAGGCCGCGTCAGGCTGACGATCAGAGATATTCCTGCGGGCAGCACCCTGGCCGTGCCTGGCCAGGGGCCGTATGAGCAGGTGCTGAAGATCAGCGTGCCTGCCCCCGCTGAGGCGAGCAGTACGGCCAGCATCACTCGCACCTTTGCCGCCGGTCAGAACTGGAGCGGCTACGGCAACCTGGCATTCTGGTTCTACGGCGCCAACAGCGGCGTCCCCGTCAAGGTCAAGCTGTTGGACAACCAGGCGCCTACGCTGCCGCCCCCCTCGCAATGGGTGATGGCCTGGAGCGACGAATTCAACGACGTTGCCGGATCGCCGCCCGATGCCAATGCCTGGGGCTATGAGCTCGGCGACGGCACCATGAACGGCATTCCGGGCTGGGGCAACAGCGAGGAGGAGTTCTACTCCGACAGCCCCGACAGCGTAGCCATGGACGGCAACGGCAACTTGAGGCTCCGCTTGCAGTCGCTCGATCCCGCCACCACAGACAAGGTCTGCTGGTACGGCCCCTGCAAATACACCTCGGCGCGGCTGCTCACCAAGAACCGCACGGAGTTCCGCTACGGTCGCATCGAGGCTCGCGTCCTGGTGCCGTCGGGCGAGTCCGGCCTCTTGCCTGCTTTCTGGAGCCTGGGCACCAACATTGACCAGGTTGGCTGGCCGCAAGCTGGCGAGATTGACATCATGGAGTATGTCAGCCGCATACCGACCGAAATCTTCGGTACGATTCATGGTCCGGGCTACTCCGGCGGCAACGCCTATGGCAATACCTACAACTTTGGATCGCCGGTTGCGGCCGCCTACCACACCTATGCCGTGGAGTGGGCGCCCAACGAGATCCACTGGTACGTGGACGGCATCAACTACCATAACGCCACCCCGGCCAACGTAGCCCCCAACGAATGGGTCTACAATCATCCGTTCTACCTGCTGTTCAACCTGGCGATCGGCGGCAACTTCGGCGGCTCAATCTCGCCCAACCTGACCTTCCCACAGGATATGCTGGTTGACTATGTGCGGGTCTACCAGGCGGCGGACACGGCCGAGCGCTTCGAAGCGACGTTTGTTGACAACATTCCTGGCTGGCGCCAGATCGTCATCCCGTTCTCGGCCTTCACGCGCAGCGCGGTGCAACCGGCCGGCGCGCCCAACGACGGCCTGACGCTAACCAACATGACAGGCTACGGCTTCGATCTGCAGGTTGGCCAGAACGCCGCCCCAGACAGCCGCACCTTCCACCTCGATCAGGTGCATCTCACGATCACCGCGCCGACGGCCGTGACCATCGCTGAAACCAGCCGGACTCAACCGGCGCCGTGGCTACCCCTGGCGGCGGCGATGACGGTCCTGGCGCTGCTCGTCGCGGCCCTCGTCGTGCGACGGCGCCTCGCCTAGCTCTTCCGACGCCAGACGCCGGGCCGCATGTCACTATGCGACCCGGCGTCTGGTGGTCATCCCCTCCTGCAAACCGATTGCGATCTGGAATGCGACCCATGATGCACCTGCGACACTTTTGTACGGCCCAGAACACCGCCTATCGCCTCACCGAGCTGCCGCCCCTCACCCCAGGCACTGCCGCCGATGCGCCCGCATCCGTCCTGGTTGACCCGGCGGTGCGTTACCAGGAGATCGAGGGCTTCGGCGGCGCGTTCACCGAAGCCGCGGCGCTCACCTTCTTTCGTCTCCCGCCGCCGCGCCAGGCCGAAATTTTGCACGCTTACTTCGATCCTGTCCACGGCCTGGGCTACACCCTGTGCCGCACCCACATCAACAGCTGCGACTTTTCCCTGGGCAACTACGCCTATGATGAGGTGGACGGCGACGTCGATCTGCGGCGCTTTTCGATTGAGCGCGACCGCCGCGCGCTGATTCCGCTGATCCGAGCCGCGCAGGCGGCCGCGGGCCGGCCGATCCGACTGCTGGCCTCTCCCTGGAGCCCGCCCGCCTGGATGAAGACCAATGGCGATATGTGCCACGGCGGCAAGCTCAAGCCAGAATACCGCGCGGCCTGGGCGGCCTATTACGGCCGCTACATCCGGGAGTACGAGGCTGAAGGCATCCCCATCTGGGGCCTGACTGTGCAGAACGAACCACTGGCGACCCAGGTATGGGAATCGTGCATTTATACGGCCGAGGAGGAGCGCGACTTCGTGCGCGACTACCTGGGCCCAACCCTGGCCGCGGCGGGGTTGGGCAAAGTGCGCTTGTTGATCTGGGATCACAACCGCGATCTGATGGTCGAGCGCGCCAGGGCAGTGCTGTCTGACCCGGCCGCGGCGCAGTACATCTGGGGCATTGGGTTCCACTGGTACGTGCATGATCGCTTCGACAACGTGCTGTGGACGCATGATGCCTTCCCCGACAAGAGGCTGGTCTTCACAGAAGGCAGCCAGGAAGGCGGGCCGCACCTGGGCGAGTGGCACGTGGGCGAACGCTACGCGCACTCGATGATCAACGATCTCAACCGCTGGACGGCAGGTTGGATTGACTGGAACCTGCTGCTGGACGAAACCGGCGGCCCCAACCATGTCGGTAACTTCTGCAGCGCGCCGATCATTGCTGACACACGAACCGGCGAGCTGCACTATCAAAGCTCCTTCTATGCGATTGGGCATTTTGCCCGTTTCGTCCAGCCGGGTGCACGGCGCATCCTGTGCGCGACCTCGCATGACGCGCTGGAAGCAGCCGCATTTCTGAATCCCGATGGGCAAATGGTCGCCATCGTGTTGAACAGATCAGACGAGACGATCCCCTTTGCGCTGCAGACGCCTGGCGCCGAGCGCACCCGCGACCCTGACTTCGGCGAGCTCAGTCCAGCCGCGTGGTCGGCCGCCGCCCTCCCTCATTCCATCGCGACCTATGTTTTCAGGACAAAGTGAATTCACTTATGAAATCATACCATTTCGATCCTCTCGACCGTTTCGTCATCGAAGACTACGACACGATGCCGCCGTTCTCCAGCTTCCTGCCCGGCATCGCGGGGCCACTCGGCATTCCCCTGTGGGCGTTTTATGTCAACAGGGGTCAGGCCATCGCCAGCTTCGGCGTTGGCAGCAAAGATATGCCGATCATGGAGTTCCAGCCCGCAAACAAAGCCTATCAGATGGCGCCGTACACCGGGTTTCGCACCTTCATCAAACGTCGCGACGCCGCAGGCGAGTGCTACTATGAGCCATTTTCTGCGCTGATCCCGGCCTCATCGCAGGACGCAGCGCAGCGCAGCGAGAGCGTCCGACCATCCCGCCGGATGTCTATTGGCCCAAACGAGCTGGAACTGGAAGAAACGAGCGCGGCGCATGGTTTGCGCACCACCGTCCTCTATTTCACCCTGTCGGGTGAGCCGTTTGCAGGACTGGTGCGCCAGGTGACAGTGACCAATGTCGGGGCCGCGGCGGTGACGCTCGATCTGCTGGATGGCTTGCCCATTGTCATCCCCTTTGGCATCAACGACAGGCTCTTGAAAGATATCAACCGCACGGCTGAGGCGTGGATGGCAGTCACAAACCTCGAGAACGACGTCCCGTTCTACCGCGTACAGGCCAGCGTTGGAGATGAGGCTCAGGTAGAAGCAGTGGAGGCAGGGAATTTCTACCTGGCTTTTGCCGATGGGCCGGGCCTTCCCGGTCTCGGCCGCTTTGTTGATCCAACCATCGTCTTTGGGACCAACACAGCCCTCAGCTTTCCAGACCGCTTCCTGGCGCATCCGCTGGCCGAACTCCAGACCATGCGCCAGATCACCGTGGGTCGCACACCGTGCGGCATGGGCAGCGCGACGGCAACGCTGGCGCCTGGTGAAGCCATGACGCTGTATGCGATCGTTGGTCACGCCAGCGACGTGGCGCTCATCAATCGAGCGCGCGGCCGTCTCAGCCAACCCGCGTACATCGCCGCCAAACGCACGGAAGCGCAGGCGTTGGCGCGATCTCTCAGCGATCCTATAGCCACGCAGACCAGCGATCCCCGGTTCGATGCCTACTGCCGGCAGAGCCTGCTGGACAACACGCTGCGAGGCGGTTGGCCGGTGCGCCTGGGCAGGCACATCTATCATCTCTATGGTCGCAAACACGGCGATCTGGAGCGAGACTATAACGCCTTCTACCTGGCGCCGGAGTTCTACTCCCAAGGCAACGCCAACTACCGCGATGTCGCGCAGAACCGGCGCAGCAACGTGCTGCTCAAACCTGCCATCGGCGATTTCGACGTGCTGGCTTTCCTCGGGCTGATCCAGGCTGATGGCTACAACCCCTTGGTGGTCAACGGCAGCCGCTTCACGGTGCCGCCTGACCGCCAAGGCGACATTCTCAAGCTGGCCCGGCAGCCAGCAGACCTGGCGATCCTATTGGGCAGGCCCTTTACCCCCGGCGGGCTGCTGCAAGCCGTCACCGATCGCGGCATCGGGCTGACTGTCTCACCGCAAGAGTTCATCGCGGCTGTGCTGACGCAGGCCGATGCAAGCTTCGAGGCCACGTTTGGCGAGGGCTACTGGGTTGACCACTGGTTCTACATCCTCGATCTGCTCGACGGTTACCTGGCGGTCTACCCCGACCACCAGGACGAGCTGCTCTTCGGCAAACCGGTGGCGCCCTATTTCGACAGCCCCGCGTTCGTGCAGCCCCGCGCGGCCAAGACCGTGCTGGCCGATCATGGGAAGGTGCGCCAGTACGGGGCCGTGATCGTAGATGACGAGAAGGCCGCGCTGATTGCGGCTCGCCGACATACGCCTAACCTGGCGCGGACCGCGCACGGTCTGGGCGAGGTTTATCGCACGACTGTCTTTGCCAAGCTGCTGGGGCTGGCGGTGATCAAGTTCGCCACCCTCGACCCGCTGGGCATGGGGATCGAGATGGAGGCGGGCAAGCCGGGCTGGTGCGATGCACTCAATGGCCTGCCCGGCCTCTTCGGCTCATCGTTGTCCGAGACGTACGAACTGGGGCGGCTGCTGGATTTCCTGCTGGCGACGCTGGCCGAGAAGAGCGCCGGCGCGGTGGAGTTGCCGGTGGAACAGGCCGATCTGTTAAGGGATGTGGGCGCGCAGTTGGTCGTGTATCATGCTACGCTCGATTCCGGCCGCGATTTTCGTTATTGGGATGCGACGGCGAACGCGCGCGAGGCCTATCGCGAGCGCACCCGACTGGGCTTCGACGGATGCACGGAGACCATTGATTTCGCAACCCTGACGCCGCGGTTGCGCGCCCTGCGAGACAAAGTGGCCTCAGGCATCGCCCGCGCAGAGGAGCTTACAGCCGGCATCCCGCCCACTTACTTCACCTACGAAGCCCTGGCTTACGACACCCTTGCCGACGCCAGCGGGCAGCCGCTCACGGACGATCATGGTCGCCCAGCGGTGCGCGTGCGGCGTTTCGCTCAGAGCGTCTTGCCCTCCTTTTTGGAAGGCCCGATGCACGCCCTAAAAACCAAAACGGACCTTGCCGACGCCCGCGCCCTCTACCGCCAGGTCAAAGAAAGCGCGCTGTACGACCGCAAGCTGGGCATGTACAAGGCCAATGCGCCGCTGGAGGCCTGCTCGCGCGAGATCGGCCGGCTGCGCGCATTCACGCCGGGCTGGTTGGAAAACGAATCGGTCTTCTTGCACATGGCCTACAAGTACCTGCTGGAGGTGCTGCGTGCAGGCTTGTGCGACGAGTTCTTTACCGATATGCGCCGCGGCCTGGCGCCGTTTCTCGATCCCCACACCTACGGCCGCAGCCCGTTGGAGAACTCATCCTTTCTCGTCAGCAGCGCCCATCCCGATGAGTCGCTGCACGGTCGCGGTTTCGTCGCCCGGCTGACCGGCGCGGCAGCCGAGTTCATCAGCATCTGGTCGCTGATGATGGCCGGCCCGCGGCCATTTTTCATGCAAGATGGGGATCTTTGCCTGGCCTTCAGGCCAGCTTTGCCTGGCTGGCTCTTCCGTGAGGATGGTGCACTTACCTTCACTTTCCTGGGTCAGTGTGAGATCGTTTACCACAAGCCTCCGGGCGCAGGCGACCCATCCACAGTCACAGCCGTAAAACTGCACTTGCCAGCAGGCCAAGAGATCAGCCTGCCAGGCGGCCTGATTGGCGCCCCGTATGCTGCCATGGTGCGCAGCGGAGAGATCAAGCACATTGAGATGACTTTGAGTGAGAAAACGCAATGACAAATAACAAAACCCTGGGCTGGCAGTTCATAGGCGACGACGGCGCCTTTGTCTTGGACGCGCCCCACAAGAACAGCTATCTCTATTTCCCGTTGGTGAACGAGGCCGGCATGATGTCTGTCGCCACGCCGACGCTGCATGGAGACGTCAAGACCGGGCAGAACACTTTTTTGACGATGCCAGTTTCGGTCGAAGATCTGCACAACACGCGTAGTGCGCGCAATTTCTGGGTGGCCGTGCCAGGCGCGTCCCCCTGGTCGGCCACCGGCAACTCCGCTCCGCAGATCAGCCAGACCTTTGTGGAGGATGGCGATGAGACGGTCATGCTGCGCGCCGGGCTGCTGTGGCACCAGGTCACGCGGCAGAACCGGCGCCTTGGCCTGACCGCAGAAGTCCTCAATTTCGTGCCTGCGAGTGATGACCAGGTGGAGCTGATGCAGGTAACGCTGACGAACAGCGGGCGCGCGCCCCTGACGCTCACCCCGACCGCGGCCATTCCGCTCTACGGTCGCTCGGCCGACAATCTGCGCGACCACCGGCACGTGACCTCGCTGCTGCATCGCATCCGCACTGTCCACCATGGCGTGGTGGTGCGGCCAACCCTCACTTTCGACGAGCGCGGTCACCGGCCCGATAGCGTGAGCTATGCGGTCTTGGGCGCGGAGGGGGACGGCGCGCCGCCGGTGAGCTTCTTCCCCGTGGTCGAGGACTTCATCGGCGAGGGCGGCAACCTGGAATGGCCGGCGGCGGTGGTGCAGCCGGGAATGGCCGGCCTACCTGCGGGGGCGGCCGTTGACGGCTATGAAGCGATCGGCGGGCTGCGTTTCGCGGAGGTCACGCTGGCCCCAGGGGAAGCGCGCACTTACATACTGATCCTGGCCGTGGACTTCGGCGAGCTCAGTCGGGCCGCAGCCGAGGCCGAGCCAGGTGAAGAGCTGGTGCGCCGTTACGGCAGCGCGGCCCAGACCGCGCACTGGCTGCAGGTCACAGCGGCCCACTGGCAGGACATGGTGCGGCCGCTGGCCTTTCACAGCGCAGACCCTCGCTTCAACGGGTGGCTCAAATGGGTGGCCGTGCAGCCGTTTCTACGCCGGTTGTTCGGCAACTCCTTTGTGCCCTATCACGACTATGGCCGCGGCGGACGCGGCTGGCGGGACCTGTGGCAGGACTGCCTGGCGCTGTTGATGTTGGAGCCGGAGCCGGTGCACGATCTGCTCTTCAGCAGCTTCGCGGGCGTGCGCGTGGACGGCAGCAACGCGACCATCATCGGCAGCCGGCCGGGTGAGTTCCTGGCCGATCGCAACAACATCCCGCGCGTCTGGATGGATCACGGCGCGTGGCCCTATCTGACCACGCGGCTGTACCTTGATCAGAGCGGTGACCTGGCGTTTCTGCTGCAAGAGCAGGCTTACTTCAAGGATGCGCATATCAACCGCTGCCAGGCGCGGGACGCGAGCTGGACGCCAGAGCAGGGCACGCAGCTGCGCACCCGCGGGGGCGAAATCTACCACGGCAGCGTGCTCGAACATTTGCTGATCCAACACCTGACCGCTTTCTTCAATGTGGGCGCGTCCGGCAACAACATCCTGTTGGAGGGCGCTGACTGGAACGACGGCATGGATATGGCCCGCGTGCGTGGAGAGAGCGTCGCCTTCAGCGCGCTCTACGCCAGCAACCTGGCCGACCTGGCCGAGCTGGTGCGCGCCCTGAAGCGATTGGGGGTGGCCGAGGTCGCGTTGGCCGCGGAGCTGCGACCGCTGCTCGACACCCTGGGCGCAGCCGTGGATTACGAGGATCCGGCCGCCAAGCAGGCCCGGCTCGCCGCGTACTTCGCGACGTGCGGACAGGCCGTTTCGGGCGACAAGGTCGGCATCACGCTGTCTGATCTGGCGCATGATCTGGAGACCAAAGCCGCCTGGCTCAGCCATCACATTCGGACGCAGGAGTGGATCACCGACAGCCACGGGTGCGGTTGGTTCAACGGTTACTACGACAACGAGGGCCGCCGCGTCGAGGGCGATCACCCGCACGGCGTGCGTATGACGTTGACCGGCCAAGTTTTCGCGTTGATGGGCGGCATCGCGACCGACGCGCAGGCGGCCGCGATCGTGTCCGCAGCCGATCGCTACCTGTACGACCGACGCGTCGGCGGCTATCGGCTCAACACCGACTTTGGCGGCATGCAGTTCAGCTTGGGGCGCTGTTTCGGCTTCGCGTTTGGTCACAAGGAAAACGGCGCGATGTTCAGCCACATGGCGGTGATGTACGCCAACGCGCTCTATCGGCGGGGGATGGTGCAAGAGGGCTTCAAGGTGTTGGATGAGATTTATCAGCAGTGTGCGGACTTTGGGGTCAGCCGCATCTACCCCGGCATCCCGGAGTATATCAGCGAGCGGGGTCGCGGCCTCTACCCGTGGCTGACCGGTTCTGCAAGCTGGTATCTGCTGACGCTGCTGACCGAGGCTTTCGGCGTCAAAGGAGACCTGGGCGATCTGGTTCTGGAACCGAAGCTGGTGGCCGCGCAGTTCGACGCCGCCGGCGAGGCTTCTGTGCGTTCGCAGTTCGCTGGTCGCGACCTCGATGTGATCTATCAGAATCCGCAGCGCCTGCAGTACCCCGCGTACCGCGTCCTGCAGGTGACCGTGGACGGCGCGGCTGCGCCGATCGAACGGCCGGGCGCGTCGGCGCGCCTCAGTCGCGACGTCATCGCGCAGTTGACGGCCGGCGCCGTGCATCGGGTGACCGTGAATCTAGGGGCGTGATGCGCGGACGTTTGAGCGTGCCAGGCTGCTGACAGGCGCCTGCCACGCGTGGCTGCCGTTAGTTCAAGCCCGCCATGGGAGCGCAATGTGCACCCGCGGCGGGCTTCTGATTATTCAATGTGGGATAGACATGGCAAATCAGAACAGGAACAGCCAGGGCCGTGACCCTGCGGCCAGCAGTATCCCGCTCACGAGCGTCTACACCAACAATCTGCCCGCGATCCTCGACCACTTTGGCATCAGCCTGGTGGTCAGCACGTACCAGGCGGGAAAAGTGATTCTGGTGCGCAGCGATGGCGGCGGGATCAACACCCACTTTCGCGACTTCAACAAGCCGATGGGCATCGCCGTGGATGGCCAGCGGCTGACGGTGGGGGGACAGAACACGGTTTGGTACTTCCGTAACATGCCGGCGGTGGCGCCCAAGCTGGAGCCGAAGGGCAAACACGATGCCGCCTATCTCCCCCGCCAGGTCCATGTCACCGGCGACATTGATATCCACGAACTGGCGTGGGGCAAGGAGGACCTCTGGATTGTCAACACCCGCTTCTGCTGCCTGTGCACACTGGAACCCGATCACAGCTTCACGCCGCGCTGGCGGCCACATTTCGTGTCGGCGCTGGCGCCCGAAGATCGCTGCCACCTCAACGGCCTGGCCATGGTGGGCGGCAAGCCCAAATACGTGACCGCGCTGGGCCAGACTGACACACCCGGCGGCTGGCGCGCGAACAAACGCGGCGGCGGCGTGCTGATGGATGTGGAGCGCAACGAAGTGCTCCTGGAAGGGCTTTCTATGCCGCACTCACCGCGCTTGTGGGCGGGGCGGCTGTGGCTGTTGGAGTCAGGGCAGGGCAGCCTGGCCTATGCCGACCTGCCGAACCATACCTGGCACACCGTGGCCACATTACCGGGGTTCACGCGCGGCATTGACTTCGCCGGGCCGCTGGCCTTCATTGGCCTTTCCCAAGTGCGCGAGACCGCGGTTTTCAGCGGCATCCCCCTGGTCGAGCGGCAGCAGGAGCGCATCTGCGGCGTGTGGGTGGTCAACGTGGAAACGGGCGAGACCGTCGCGTTCTTGCGCTTCGAGACGGGCGTGCAGGAGATCTTCGCGGTGCAGATCGTGCCGGCGCGCTACCCCGAGATGCTGGAGTTCGGCGACGAAATCCTCAACCACTCCTATGTGCTGCCCGACGCGGCCATGAAGGACGTGCCCGCGGTGCTGCAGGAGCCTTTGCCCGCGGCCGGCCCGGAGCAGCCGGCCGGCTTCGTCGAGGAGATCAACCGCGGCGCCGCGCGGCTGGACCAGGACAAGGTCGCCGAGGCGATCGTCCACTTCGAGCGGGCCAAGGCCCTCGCGCCGGAGCGGGCCGAGGTCTACAACAACCTGGGCAACGTCGCGACGGCCGAAAACCGGCTGCACGACGCGGTCGCGCACTACCAGCACGCCATCCGCCTCGACCCTGCCATGCCCGACGCGCACATGAACCTGGGCATGGCCCTGCTCAAGCTGGGCGATCTGCCGGCCGGCTTCCGCGAGTTCGAGTGGCGCTGGCAGACCCGGCAATTTACCCCCTTCATGCCGCCGCACCCGCGCTGGGACGGCTCGCCGCTGCCCGGCAAGACGCTGTTGGTGCACACCGAGCAGGGCGCGGGCGACGCCATCCAGTTCGTTCGCTTCGTCCAGCAGGCGCGGCCACGCGTGGGCAAGGTGCTGCTGATCGCGCCCGACTCGCTGAGCGCGCTCTTCGCCACCGCGGCTGGCGTGGACGAGATTCGCGGCGCGGGCGCGATTGCCGAGCAGGCTTTCGACGTGCACATCCCCCTGCTCAGCCTGCCGATGGTGTTGGGCGCCACGCTGCAGACGATCCCGGCGCAGACTCCGTACCTCTCGGTTCCACCCGATCGGCAGGTGAATGTCTTGAGGATGGGCGACGGACGACCAACGACGGGCGGTAAGTCGCCGCTGCGGGTAGGGATCGCCTGGGCCGGCAGCCCCACCCAGGGCAATGACCGCAACCGCTCCGCCCGCCTGGCCGATTTTGCGCCCCTCTTCGAAATTCCGAGCATCGAATGGCACAGCCTGCAAGTTGGCGAGAAGTCTGACGATCTGGACTCCTCATTCCTCATTCATCATTCATCATTCATCAAAGACTGGGCCGACACCGCCGCCATCGTTAGCCAGCTCGACCTGGTGATCAGCGTGGACACGGGGGTGGCGCACCTGGCCGGCGCGTTGGGCGTACCGGCGTGGGTCCTGCTGTGCTATGCCCCCGACTGGCGCTGGCTGCTGGAGCGCGCCGACAGTCCGTGGTACCCGTCCGCCCGACTCTTTCGCCAGCCGCGGCCCAAGGATTGGGCCAGCGTCATGGCCGAGGCCGCCGCAGCGCTGCGTGCGCTCGCTGCCCGTTGACGCCTTGCCAGCCGGCCTCAAAGGGGAGCACAGCATTCTCCTGGGTACTTGTACGCTATTTGCACAATACCCGGTTCTGCATATACTGCGCGCGGCAAGAAACCCACGACAGGAGGAGACACACCATGAAGGAAATCGAGCAAGGCGCACGGCAGCCGGACGCCCGGCAGGCCTGGCAGCAGGCCCTGGCCGAGGTCCCCGCAACCCCGGCTCTGAGCGGCGCGCTGCGGCGGCCCAGGGATGATCTGTTCAGGCGCTTCGCCGNNCTGGCAGCGCCAGCTTGGCCTGAGCCTGGCCGGGATCGCGCTGCTGCTGGCCGTCAACGGCGCGCCGGCCGGCGCGATGGCTCCGGGGGCGACCATCAACGTTGATGGGGTCACATGCACGCTGACCGATGCCATTACCGCCGCCAATACCGACGCAGCCACAGGCGGCTGCACCGCCGGCAGCGGCGCAGACATCATCAACCTGCAGACGAACGTGACCCTGACGGCGGTGAACAACACGACCGACGGCAACAACGGCCTGCCGGTGATCGCCAGCGCGATCACCATCGAAGGCAACGGCAACACGATCAGCCGCAGCAGCGCAACTGCCTTTCGCATCCTGGCCGTGGCCGGCGGCGCCAACCTGACCCTGAACAGCGCCACGGTCAGCGGCGGGCTGGCCAGTGGGGGCGGCGGCATCTTGAACCGCGGCGCGCTGACGGTGCAGAACAGCACCCTCTCCGGCAACTTGGCCAGCAACGGCGGCGGCATCAGCAACTTGAGCACGCTGACGGTGCAGAACAGCACCCTCTCCGGCAACTCGGCCACCAGCACCGGCGGCGGCATCAGCATCAGCAACTTCAGCACGGTGACGGTCTCGAACAGCACCCTCTCCGGTAACTCGGCCACCTTCTACGGCGGCGGCATCCACAACCGCTACGGCACACTGACGGTGCAGAACAGCACCCTCTCCGGTAACTCGGCCAGGCGGGGCGGCGGCATCAGCAACTACGGCATCGCCAGCAGGGTGACGGTCTCGAACAGTACCGTCTCCGGCAACTCGGCCACCTACGTGGGCGGCGGCATCTATGCCGGCAGCGCGGCCACGGTGACGGTCTCGAACAGCACCCTCTCCGGCAATTCGGCCGGCATCAGCGGCGGCGGCGTCTTGAACAACGGCGTGTTGAGGGTGCAGAACAGCACCCTCTCCGGCAACTCGGCCGTCAACGGCGGCGGCATCTTTAACGGCAACCCTGGCGGCAGCGGGCTGACGGTCTCGAGCAGCATCGTAGCGGCGCAAACTGGGGGCAGTACAGATTGTGCTGGTTTCCTTGTCGCCTCCGGCGGCTACAACATCGAGAGCGCCACAACCTGCGGGTTTGCCGGCACGGGCGACCTGCAGAACCAGAACGCCGCAGCGCTGGCCCTGGGCGCGCTGGCTAACAACGGCGGGCCGACGCAGACGCGGGCCCTTGG
>CXWK01003832.1_pt1 | contig 13247 bp, 15 predicted proteins | sample 590851 | NCBI WGS metagenome assembly CXWK01 (sample SAMEA3498364, study PRJEB10139) | wastewater metagenome | biome: wastewater treatment plant; material: activated sludge | place: Denmark | collected 2014-08-01
CTTCCAAGAAAGATAAAAATTCCAAGTTTTGCATTTGCCAAATTATTAGCCATTGCTTCTCCTGTGTTGATCTTCAACTATTTCGTGACTGAAGAAATTTCTTAAAAAGGAATCTCTGGATGTTGTGAGTTCTGTAATTGTGCCTTCGTACTGCACAATTCCTTCATTTAATACAATTGCACGATCTGCAATAATTTCTGCACAAAGTAAATCGTGTGTAACAATTATAGAAGTCATCTTTAATGATTTTTGTAATTCAAGAATTAAAGAGCTTATTTCCTTAGATGTAATCGGATCGAGTCCTGTTGTGGGCTCATCATAAAGCATAAGTTTTGGTTCTGCAATAATTGATCTTGCCAGACCAATTCTCTTTTTCATTCCTCCAGAAAGTTCAGATGGCATTTTATCTATAGCCTCTTCTAGTGAAACTTTTTCTAAAACTGATTTTACTTTTTCCTCTCTTTCTTTAAGTGTAAAATTAAAATGCCTTATCAACGGAAATTCAAGATTTTCTCTAACAGTCATTGAATCATATAATGCAGCACCCTGAAATAGGAATCCTAAATTCTGTCTCATCAAATTAAGATCTTTAGGACCAAGATTAAGCACATTAGTATTTTCAATAAATATTTCACCAGTATCAGGTTCAAGTAATCTAACCATACATTTTAGCAACACACTTTTGCCGGTTCCACTTTGTCCAAATACAACCATGTTTTCACCTTCTTCAACCTTTAGGGAAACATCGTTAAGCACTACGTGAGAACCAAAAGCTTTAGAAACATTTTTTATGTCAACAACTATTTTCATAATAGATTTATCAGATTGTTGGCCATAACCATAAAGTTACTTTTACAAGCACCATATCAAATATTAAAATCATCAATGAAGAAACAACAACAGCTGTTGTAGCCGCTTTGCCAACACCTTCAGTTCCATTTGTTGCAGTATAGCCTTTATAAGTTCCAACAACTCCTACAATAAAACCGAATACAAATGTTTTTAATATTCCAGGAATTGCATCACCAAATTGTACAGAAGCGACAACAGAATCTATATAATACTGGTAGTTCATATTCTGCACCAAAACAACTGCAATATAAGATCCAACAAATGCAATGAATATTACGTAAATAGTTAGTATTGGTAAAATAAATGTACAAGCAAAAATTCTTGTTACCACAAGGTATTTAAATGGATTTACTGCAGAAACTTCCATTGCATCTATCTGTTCTGTTACGCGCATAGAACCAAGTTCTGCACCAATTCCTGAACTTACTCTTCCTGCAAATATTAATGCAGTAATTACTGGTCCAAGTTCTCTCACAATTGAAATACCTACAGAACCAGGCAAAAATGCTTCTGCACCAAATCTTACCATGACAGGATGCATTTGCATTGTTATAACTAATCCAATTATGAATCCTGTTACACTTACAATTGGAAGTGTTTTTATTCCTAATTCATCCATATGTTTACGAATTTGATCGACTTCGTAAGGTGGAACAAAAATCTGTTTAAAGAATTGCCATTGAAATTGCCAAAGTCCGGCTATCATAATGAAAAATTCAGCAAGCTTTTTATCCATTGAACCTGAAACCTTTTTAGAATTTTTCATTACTGATAATACTTTTTTAGAGAAGTTTATTTTATTGATTTCAAACTAAGAAAAATTTAGGAATATTTATTACACATTTTCTCTGTTTGTGAAACATATCATATGTGTTTTAATAAAAAGCGTTTTCATAATGAGTGATTGTTGGTCCGGAATTATCACCAAGGACTATTGCAACAACATCAAATCGACAATCAACTTCATCAATTTCTTTATCAAATAAATATAGCTCTGCCATTTTTTTTATTTGCTTAATTTTCTTTGGATTAATTGCATACTCCGGTTCACCATACTCAAGATTTAATCTTGTTTTAACTTCAATAAAAACTATTTGCTGTTTATCATTAGCAACAATATCAATTTCTCCGTGGCTGTAGTGATAGTTTCTTTCAATAACCTCAAATCCTTTTTCTTCAAGATATTTTGCAGCAATATCTTCGCCTTCTTTACCAACATCTCTTTTGTTTTTGTCATTCATAAATGATTTTCAATCATTAAATATTAATTCAGTTTGATTAGCACGTTCAAATATTTTAGTTAGAAATGTCTTCCTATGAACTTTACAAGCTCCGAATTTTAAAATTGCTTGTATGTGCTCTTTTGTAGGATATCCCTTATTGTTTTCCAAGTTGTAATATGGATAATCCAAAGCTAATCTCATCATAATTCTATCACGTACAACTTTTGCAATAATTGATGCTGAAGCAATTGATAATGATTTTGAATCTCCTTTAACAATCGTAATTACTTCAATTTCTGAAGTGAATGATTTATTGCCATCGATAAGAATGAGATCCGGTTTTACCAAAAGTTTTTCTACAGATTTTTTCATGGCAAGTAAAGAAGCTTTTAGAATATTAATTTGATCAATTTTATTTTGTGAAATAATTGTATAAGCGTAACTAACTGCATTTTTTTTAATGACTTTAAATAATTCTTCTCGCAAACTTGCAGAAAGTTTTTTTGAATCATCTATTCTTTCATCATAAAAATCTATTGGTAATATAACTGCAGCTGCAACAACAGGACCAGCTAATGGACCTCTACCGGCTTCATCTGTTCCAGCAATATATTTTACTTTATCCGATAAATATTTTTTATCAATATTTTTCATTTACCAACATAAATTGCAATAAGTCCTATTATCATATTTAGCTTTAATAAACTACTAACATTGGATAAGTTTTTTTCTTCGTTTTTATCAGATAAAAACTTTAAGCAAACAACTAGTATGGGATTTAATATCACCATCACAACTATAAAATATTCAATTCTATAAGATTGATTTAGGAATGGATAAAATGTAAAAACAATTAAAAGAAATGTTAATACAGTTACTAATTGTTTTGATTTGGGAATTCCGAAACGAATTGGAAAAGTTTTGATATTTATTTTATTGTCACCATCAATATCCATAATATCTTTTACAAGTTCTCTTATTGCGTTTATGAAAAAAGCAAAAATTGCTGGGATAAATGATTCATTTAGATTACCTGCTGTAACTCCGCCATAGACAAATGTTAATCCAGTTATAATAGCAATTGTAAAATTTCCCACAAGAGGAATTTTTTTAAGTGCAGTTGAATAAAAATACAATAAAATAATTGTGACAACTACAATAAATGTAAGCTTAAAAGAAATCAATGCTGCAATTATTATTGCAATAATATTTAATGATGTGTATTCAATCCATGCCTCATTTTTAGTTATTGCACCTATAACTAAAACTCTATTGGGATGAGAAATTTTATCTGTTTCAATGTCATATATATCATTTATAATATTTCCGGAAGCGGCGACCATTGCAGCTGCCGTTGATGCAAAGAAAATAATTATAAGCCTTATCTGATCAGATTGAGAAATTAATATCGCAACTATTACTACCAAAAATGTAATAATAACATTTAATGGTCTGGTAATTTTTATATAATAAAATATTTTATTTGTGAGGTTCATCTAAAAGTTAAAATGCTGCACCAAAATAATTGAAGCAGCACTCAAAGTGAAACTTGAATAAAAATAATTTCAAAACTCATTTAGGACACCAAAATGGATTTTACCATCACTAAAAGTGTCGCCTTCACCAAGTGCGTAGCTGACTCTTAGAACCCCGAGTCCAGTTTCTAGGTTTAGACCTAAACCAAAACCGTACAAAAACTCCTCTGCTCTTTGAATATTTTTATCACTTTCTTCAGGACGTAAATAATATCCGGTATCAAAAAAAACAAAACCATAGGAACGTCTGGTAAGTAATGCTCTATATTCAAGATTTGACCAAAACACTCTTGAACCTAAAAATTGCTCTTCTCTATATCCGCGCAATGAGTTAGTTCCACCCAACCGATATAAATCACTGTTCTCAAATGTCGGACCTCTAAGCTCTCTTCCATTCATACCAATTGCAACAACTTGTCTTGAAAATAATTCGTAAAAGAAATAAAAACTTAATGAGAATCTTTGAAGATCGAGTGAGGTTTTTAGTTTTGGCGTAACGTATTCAATTGGTCCATTGATTGTTTTTTTTGTATAAGAATATGAGTTGATAAATAAAAAACCTTCCGTGGGCGAATAAGGATCATCGCGGGTATCAATTTTTAAATTTGCTCCCGTTGTTAGATATGATGAATTAAAAACGGTAAATACCGGTACAGTACGTACAGTTGGAACTACTGATTCACTTGCGACCAATAAACTTGCCGAAATATCTTCAGTCGCAAGATATTCGATCGATCCTTCAATTTTGCGCTGTACATAAGACGAATCCTGAACTCTTTGATATAAACCTAGATTTATATTTAAAGGAAAACTTAAAAACCATGGTTCAAGATATTTTAGATCTAATTCCTGCGAATCGCGGTTATACTTATTCCATTTTATTGCTGCAGCTCTTCCTGTACCAAAAAGATTTCTTAAAGAAATATTTACTAAACCGGTTATATAACCAGAACTCTCATTTTTACCCGGCGGGATGTATCCAATTATTCCATCAAAATTATTTGTATTTTTTTCTTTAACATCTACAACTAATACACCTTCTTGTTTTGAATTAATATAAAACTGTGGATTGCTTACCGGTTCAAAAAAGCGTAATCGGTTTAGTCGTTTTGGAAACTCTTCAATTCTACTTTGCTTATAAGGTTCACTTACTTCTAATCTCAATTCACGAATAATAACATAATCTTTTGTTGATGTATTACCTCGTATCTCAACTTTATCTATTTTGTTCTCTTTACCACTATCAACTTTTAAATATATGTCTGCATAATTTTCATTGTCTGTTGAATCATAATAAAAATTAACCGAATTAATTGTTATTTGAGCAAAAGGATAACCGGTATTTTCAAAATGAGTTAGCAATTGTTCAATATTAAATTCTATTTCTTTTTTATTTAATACCTGTCCTTTTAAGAAATTAAACTGTTCAAATATATTTTGATCAATCAATGAATCAGATTTCTGGTAATAAATATTTTTTACAATAATTGAGTTACCCTCTTCAATATCAAGTACAATTTTAAATGTTAATGAATCATCTGATATAGTCGAGTAAATATTTTTAAAGTTAAAAAAGTAATATCCTTGAAATAAAATATTCCTTGCAATATTGGATTTAACAGAATCAAGAATTCCGCTAAATATTGGTTGATTTATGCTAAGTCCTGACCACTTAAAATACTGCTGGTCATCAAAACTGGAATTTCCGTTCACTTCAAATGAAGATAGCTTTTGAGCATTTAGAAAGGATGTAAATACAATAACAAAAGCGAGGCTAAATTTCGTGAGGCGAATCATCGATTGTCTTTGTTTTTTTTCCAACCGGTAAAACTTCAACTTTATCCTTAATTTTTATCGCATCATTTATTTCAACATTTGCAACCTCAAATGATTCAGCATTTAATGCTGCAACAGCAGTGGCAAACTTTAGTGATTCTTCAAACAAATCAGAATTAACCCAGCCATTTATAATTGAGGCAACAAAACTATCGCCGCTTCCAGTCGGGTCAATTTCCTGAATTTGTAATGGCTTAATCTTATAAATGTAATTAAAATTAGAAGCGTAAAAATTTTTACTCCCATTTGTTAAATAAACTCTCTTTACATTTTTTTTATAAATCGAGTTCAAGAAATCGACAACATATTCTTCATCATCCAAACTTAATTCTAAAGAACTTGATATCTCGTTAAAATTGTTATGAATAATTGTGGGTTCAGAATCAATACAAGCGTGTAAATGGCGACCATAAGTATCGCAAATTGAAACTTTATCGTACTTATTGGCAAGTGATATTGCGTATGGATAAATCGTATCTGTTTCAGGACAAGGAGAACTTCCCGCCAGAACAACTATCTCACAATTTTGGATCATTTTATCCAATTTTGATTTGAATTCTTCAACTTCGCTAAGTAGAATTTTGGGATCTTCTGAAAAAAATGATGTAACATTTTTCTCTGATTCAGATGTTATAACTGCTGCGTGTCTTGTTTCAGATTTGGTGGGAACAAATGAAAAATCTAATCCTTCTGTCTTTAAAGTTTCGCGAAATAATTTTCCATTAATTCCACCGCTAAAAAAATAATTAAATGATTTTACATTAAATCTATTTAATTGACGACTTATATTTATTCCTTTACCGCCTGCCTTTAGACATGTTGATTGAGGATTTCTGTTTACATCGCCAACTTTAATTCCAGTGAAGTTAAATCTTCTTTCTAAAAGAGGATTGAGCGTAATAATTAAAATCATATAAAAAAACTTTACCTATAGTTAGACTAATATCTATATCGATATAAGTCTCCACTTAATGGAGTTACCAGTCTGTAATCTCCAAAACCTGTTTGATCTAGAAAAATAAAACTTCTGTTTAAATCGTAATACTCCCAAACTTCATAAGGCTTGGAATCATACTCAAAAGGATGTCTGTCGATATTGTTTGGTGAACCCAGAATCGTATAAACCATTCCTCTGTCAGATCTCCAGCCTTCAATGTAATTGGAAAAATTTTCATTTGAATAAGCTATCCTTCGAAAGTATTCATCAAATATTTCATTCTCCTCATTGTTAGGTGATGGATCCTTTTTTTTCCAATAATCTAAAAATCTTTTTGTTTTCTCCTTAGTATTTTCACCGTCTTCCATAAATTCCATTTCATCCGGATTGGCGATGTAAACAGTTTGTGCGATAGCTTTATCGATATCAGTTATTACAGAAGGTAGCCCTTTCCAGTGAGAATAAAAAGATTTTGTTGTCTTGGTTAATACCGTTTGATTTGAATCAAGCACCGAAACAATAAGTGTATAAACACCTAATTCAAAAGGGAACTCTTTAAGTGTATAGACAATTTTAGTAACTCCGGTTTTTAGATCTCTATCTTCAACTTCTTTATGAATAGTTAAGTTATCAGAATTAACTACTGAGTATTCAATAGTGTTTCTTGTTCCAAGCGTATCAAGAACATAAACTTCAAAATAAAATTTAATTCTTTGTTTAGCAGATGGTATGTTTCTGCTTACGTTGGGAATAATTTCATTCTTACGTTGATTAAGATCAGAGTTCGAAACAAATAATATATCGCTTAGTAAAATATTATCTTTATATGTTTTTACAATAAATAAATTTTCACCGATGGCTTCCTGTTTAGAATCTTTATCCTGCAGCATTGTTCTGATAATATAAACTCCGGGCGTAAGATCGAATGATCTTTTACTTAAGTTGTAATTATCTTTTGATGTTGCGAGATTATAATCCATTACGTTTACTGTTTCGTTCCAGGTTTTTTCCACAATAAGTTTCTTTTTTGTGCTGTCAAAAACAGAAGCCGTAATAGAATATTTTGCAGTAAATCCTTGACTAGACTTTACAAACTGAACATTTTTATATGGCACCTGAATAAAAACATCAACCTTTGACAAACCCGGTTTATCAGATAAAAAATTTACATAATCCTGATAATATATTGCATCTAATATGCTTTTATTAACTTTTGAAGTGTTGTTTTCTTGCGAAAAGATATTCGAAACGTTTAGAACTAACATTAAAGAAAACAAAAATATTTTCATTTACTTTTCCTTTCTATTTTCAAAACATTGGCAAATAAATCATACTCATCAAAGTCAACTATCTCAACATCATAAAAACTACCTGTTTTTAATTTATTATTTTTTTTATTTATCAATATCTCTCCATCTACTTCCGGAGCATCTCGATAAGATCTGCCAACGTAATACTCACCTTCAATCGAATCAATTATAACCTTTAAAGTTTTTCCAACAAACTTTTCATTGATTTTTAAGGAGATGTCTTTCTGTATTTCCATCAAAGTATTTTTACGTCTTTCCTTTTCTTCCTCGGGAACAGGATCACCAAGTATAAAGCTTGAGGTATTTTCTTCAACACTAAATGTAAACGCACCAATTCTATCAAATTTTATTTCACGAATAAATTCACAAAGTTCATCAAAATCTTTTTCTGTTTCGTTAGGATAACCCACAATAAAAGTCGTGCGTATTGTTATTCCAGGAATTTCTTTTCTAAGTTTTACTAGCAATTCTTTAGTTCGCTCTGCAGTTACTCCTCTTCTCATTGATTTTAAAACATCATCAGAAATATGTTGTATTGGAATATCCACGTATTTACAAACTTTGGGATTTGTTTTTATTTCTTCAATTAAATCATCTGCAAATTTTGTTGGATACGCATACATCAATCGTATCCATTCAATTTCTTTTATCTCACTAAGTTTTCTTAATAATTCTGAAAGATTTTTTTTGCCATAAATATCTTTTCCATAATCAGTTGTATCCTGCGCAATCAATACAAGTTCTTTAGTCCCATTTAACGCTAGAAATTCAGCTTCTCTTATCAATTCTTCTATTGGTTTTGATTTATGTAAACCGCGCATTAAAGGGATTGCACAAAATGAACAAGGATGATCGCAACCTTCAGATATTTTTAAATAAGCTGTGTGTGAAGGAGTTGTAATTAACCTTTCACCAAGTAATTCTTTTTTAAGATCACCGCCAAGTTCTTTAATAATTTCTTCATACTTTTCTGTTCCAAAAAAAGCATCTACTTCCGGAATTTCTTTGAGCAGATCATCTTTATATCGCTCTGATAAACATCCTGCAACAATAACTTTTTTTATCTTTCCAGATTTCTTTAAAGCTACTGCTTCTAATATTGTGTTTACAGATTCTTCTTTCGCTGCATCGATAAATCCGCAAGTATTTATTATTACAGTTTCAGATTTATTTGGATCATCGACCAATCCAATTTTGTTAAGCTGAATCTGCTTCATCAATCTTTCAGAATCTACCGTGTTTTTAGAACATCCAAGTGTTACTACAGAAACTTTTCCACTCATATTTTCTTTTCCAAATTCATCATGCAAAGTATGTTAAGTACAAATAAATTACTGGAGCTGAAAACAATAACGAATCAAATCGATCAAAGATTCCGCCGTGCCCGGGAATAAGATTTGACGAATCTTTGACACCTGCATCTCTTTTTAATAGTGATTCTGTGAGATCGCCAATTTGTCCAATTGTTCCGGTTATGAATCCGATTGCAATAGCATTTTTAATCGAAAGGAAATCGAGCACAATAAATTTTGCGAGTATCATTGCAAGGATTGCAAATATAAATCCAAAGATTGCACCTTCCCAGCTTTTCTTAGGACTTACACGAACAAATAACTTATGTTTACCAAGTGCAGTACCGCCAAAAAATGCTGCTGAATCACAAATCCAAATTGATGCAAAAATTGAAATAATTAAATAACCTCCATTGTAATATAATTCATCGACGTTTGGATAAAATTCTCTTATTCCTATTAATGTTGATCCAAATATTCCAAGATAAAATATTCCAAGAAGAGTTGATCCAAGATTCAAAATTGCTGATCCGTTATTTCTGAATAACTCATATATCAACAACATAACAAAAAGAGCAATTAAAAAATGATATTGGCTAAAGAAAAATTTGTACTGATTAATTATCAAAAATATTATTGCAAGCAATCCAATATTAATATTTACATTTGCTCCTTTTTGTTTTGCCATAACGGAATACTCATAAAATGAAATTCCTGATATGATAAGTACAAAACTTAAAAAGTATACGCTTCCAAAGTAAGCCATAAGTACTAAAGCAGGTATTGCAACAATGGAAACTAATATTCTAACAGCAGTATTTCCTAATGCCATTATTCCTCTTCTTCTGGTTTGGAATTTTTCAGTTCATTAATAAAAGCAATGGCGGAAGCAGCATCTTCATTTTTAACTAAAAGCTTAATAACCGCAAGATCACCTGTAGCAGGGAAACTGCTATCTTTTTGAGACAGGATTGTTGCAGATATTTCTGCACTTTCCAATTCATCTTTAATCATTTGTACTTCATAAAGCTGATCGGAAGTGTAAACAATAACCCAATCCTGATCAATTAGTTCATCAACTAATGTGGCTCCACAATCCGGGCATATCTTAATGCCTTCAAGATATTCATATGAGCAATTTGGACAGAATGGCATGGTCAGTCCTCCTTAACTTTGTTTAATAAATAGTACTTGTTGATTAAAATAATCAAGCCAACGAATAAAACTGTTAAACCTAAAAATAAAGTTATATAAGACGAAAGTTCATTTGGATTTATTGCAGTATCGGATTTAATCAAATCATCATCTCCAATAAAATGATAAAGAATTACTGCTGAAAAATTATTCAAAAAATGTAAAAACATAGGTATAATTAAAGACTTACTTTTATAAGCAGCAAATCCAAAAAATCCTCCGAGTATAAACAAAGGCAGAAATCCGTAAGGGTTGAAATGATACAAACTAAAAAACAATGCAGTTACAACTGCGGCAATATATTTTTTAAATTTTAATTCAAAACTTCTTTGGATAAAGCCCCTAAACATAGTTTCTTCTGATAAAGCAGGAACTATTGCGACTACCACAACAACCAGCAGCAGTTCAAAAGGATTGGAAGCAGTAAGCAAGTTGCCATAAGTTTTTTCAACCATTTCATTTAATGAATCAAAAAAACTTTTTGCTGAATTGACAAATGAAAAATTCTTTGCCCAGATTTCCAAATAGTAATTCTGGATATATAAAAAACTTTGCAGTAGTGGTGTCAGGATAATAATTCCGATTGTATAAAGAATTACTTCTTTAACCTCTGGTTTACGAATACGAATAATTTTTCCAACATCCGAATAAATCCATTTTGCAAACAATAAAGCAGGTAATAGAATAAACAAAATTTGTCCTGCCATCGTCATTAATCTTAAACTATCAACCGGTACAGATTCTAAATCCACACCAAATATCAATAGTGTTAATAAAGCGCCAACGATCTGGTAAAGAAAAAATCCACCCGCTAAACCAATAAAGGCTGCAGCTATTGGCGAAATCTCAAATGTTAAATCGTCATCAGGATCATAACCAGGTTGATCTTCTTTTCTGATCAAAAGTATTTCTTTTGGTTCCTGATCTTCCTGGTTTATAGGATTATTTTCGTCTTTTAATTCTTCCATTAAATAAAATATGAGATGAATAAATATGACTAAAATTACGGATATATCACCTTACACTCAAATGCAGATATTTGGCTGGATATAAAAAAAACGGATAGAACTTTCATTCTATCCGTCTTAATAATTTGATTATTGACAACTACATTTCATCAATTATTTTGTTAAGTGTTAAACTAGGACGCATAACTTCATTAGCTTTCTTATCATCAGGCAAATAGTAACCGCCAACATCTACAGGTTTCCCTTGAACAGAAAGCAATTCGCTTACAATTTTTTCTTCGTTTGATTTTAGTTCCTGGAACATTTTTGTAAAACGTGTTTTTAATTCTGCATCTTTATTTTGTTCTGATAAAGCCTGTGCCCAATAAAATGCTAGATAGAATGAACTTCCTCTGTTATCAATTTCACCGGATTTACGTGAAGGATAACGAGAGCTTTCTAAATACTTTCCGATTGCAACATCTAATGTTTCAGCTAGCACTGCCGCTTTTGCATTCCCGGTTTTATCAGCAATCATTTCAATAGATGGAACAAGAGCGCAATACTCGCCAAGAGAATCCCATCTTAAATGATTTTCTTTTAATAACTGTTGAACGTGTTTTGGTGCAGATCCGCCGGCACCAGTTTCAAATAATCCGCCGCCGTTTAATAATGGAACTATTGATAACATTCTTGCACTTGTACCTAATTCAAGTATTGGGAATAAGTCTGTTAGATAATCACGAAGTACGTTTCCTGTAACAGAAATTGTATCCAAACCTTTTCTTACTCTTTCTAAAGTATATTTCATTGCATCAACAGGTTTTAGAATTTTAATTTCCAGCCCTGTTATATCATGTTCTGGTAAATATTTTTTTACTTTTGTAATGATTTCTCTATCGTGCGCCCTGTTTTCATCAAGCCAGAAAATAGGCTGGAGTATTAGAAGCTTTTGCTCTATTTACAGCTAGCTTTACCCAATCTTTAATTGGTTCATCTTTAGCCTGGCACATTCTAAAAATATCACCGGTTTCAACTTGCTGCTCAAGTAATGTTTTTCCTTCTGAATTTACGACACGAATAACACCATTTCCTTTTGATTCAAAAGTTTTATCGTGTGAGCCGTACTCTTCAGCCTTCTGCGCCATCAAACCAACATTAGAAACTGCGCCCATTGTTGCAGGATCAAACTGCCCATTGGCTTTTGCATCTTGAATTATTTCCTGGTAAATAGTCGCGTAGCAACGATCGGGAATCATAGCAATACAATCCTGAAGCTCATCTTTTTTGTTCCACATCTTTCCGCCATCACGAACAACATTCGGCATAGATGCATCAACAATTACATCATTTGGTACATGCAGATTTGTTTTACCAACTCTCGAATCAATCATTGCGAGTTCCGGCTGATATTCATATACTTTATTAATATCTGCTTCTATCTCAAGTCTTTTTTCTTCAGAAAGTTTTTTAAGTTTTTCAATTACATCCAAAAGACCATTGTTTACATTTGCTCCAATTTCTTTTAGTACATCGGCGTGCTTATCAAGAGCATCTTTATAATAAACTGATACTGCATGACCAAACATAATTGGATCAGAAATCTTCATCATTGTTGCTTTAAGATGAAGTGAAAGCAAAACATTATCTTTTTTTGCTTCTTCAATCTGTTCAGCATAAAATTTTCGTAACTCTTTAACATTCATTACCGTTGTATCAATTACTTCTCCGTTAAGAAGTTTAAGATTTTCTTTAAGAATGGTTGTGTTTCCATTTTGATCAACATATTCAATTTTCACAACATCATTCTTTGTAAGAGTTAGTGCCGTTTCATTTCCATAAAAATCTTTTTGTGTCATATGTGCAACGCGGGCTTTTGAGCCAGTTGCCGGCCATGGTTTCATCATTTTATGCGGATGTTTTTGAGCAAACTTTTTAACTGATAAAGAAGCTCGTCTATCTGAATTTCCTTCTCTAAGAACAGGATTTACAGCAGAGCCAAGTACTTTTGCAAATCTTTCTTTTAATTTTTTCTCTTCATCATTTTTTGGTTCTTCGGGATAATCAGGAATTTTAAATCCTTTATCCTGTAATTCTTTTATTGCTTCTTTTAACTGCGGA
>CXWK01033362.1_pt2 | contig 13239 bp, 13 predicted proteins | sample 590851 | NCBI WGS metagenome assembly CXWK01 (sample SAMEA3498364, study PRJEB10139) | wastewater metagenome | biome: wastewater treatment plant; material: activated sludge | place: Denmark | collected 2014-08-01
CACATCGCCCATGATCTGGGCCTGATCTTCGTGCACCAGGCGCAGCTCCACCTTTCCCTGAGCCATGACCAGGCCTTGCCGAAACACGTCCAGCAGCAGGGTATCCAGCTCCACCGGCACGCGGTGCAAGGCATGGCCCGCATCGGCCTGCGCCAACAGCAGGAGATCGCCCACCATGCGAGTCATGCGCTTGGTTTCGGTTTCGATTTCGCTCAGGGCTTCCTGACGGAGTTCCGGGTCATCAATCGCGCCCCGCTTCAGCAGGTCCAGGTTGCCCTGAATGGTGGTCAGCGGCGTACGCAGCTCGTGCGACACATCGCCTACCAGCCTTTGTTGTGTTTGAAAGAGTTGATCGAGGCGCGCGAGCATCTCGTTGAAGGTTTCAGCCAGGCGGCTGACTTCGTCGCCGGTGTTCGGAATGGCGATGCGTTCGGCCAGATGTTCGGTGCGACCGATGCGGCGGGCAGTCGCAGTAATCTCGTTGATGGGTCGCAGCGCGGAGCGGGAAAGCATGCCGCCGCCTATCGTGGTGGCAAAGACGCCCAGGATACTGACCAGGTAAAGCGCCGTGCGCACCCGGTCGAGTGTGGTCTGCACATCCACCAGCGACTGGCCGATCTGCAGCACCCCTACGATCTTTCCGTCGGGGCGATGGATGGGCATGGAGTAGATGTGAATCGGCTTCCCTTGCTGATGGAGGGTGTAGTAGCCGCTGCGTCCTTGCAGATTTTGGTCTAACATCTCCTGGCTGATGGGCAGAATCTGGTCCACATCTTTCAAGTTGGACGAGCGTTGGTAGATGGCGCCGTTCGGGGTCAACACCTGCGCATAAACTTGCGAGGCAAACACAACCCGCGGAGTCAGGGAGGTATTGTCGCGACTGAGCGCCGCCATTGGGTCAAGCTCCTGTTCGATGACGGCCGCGGCCCGCTCACCCTGACTCTTCAACGTGTCGCTGACATCAGCCAGCAGGGCGTTGGTCAGGAATGAGTAGAGCCCGAGGCTGAACAGGAAGAGCATCGCGCCCAAGAAGGCGCTGTACCAAACCATCAGGCGCAAACGGATAGACATAATGATTAAGCCTCGCCGCGTAGGAATTGGCCTGCACTGGCGGATGCTTTCATGAGACTGCTACTCTTCGCGCAGGACATACCCGACTCCGCGAACCGTCTGCAATAAACGCGGCTCACCGTTGGCTTCCAACTTGGTGCGCAGATAACGAATGTAGACCTCGATGATGTTCGATTCGCCGCCGAAATCATAATCCCAGATGCGCTCGTAGATGATATCGCGGGTCAGCACCTGGCGTGGATGCTGCATGAACAACTGCAGAACATCGAACTCTTTTGCGGTCAAATCCAGGCGACGGCTGCCGCGCTGCACTTCACGCGTGGCGTAGTTGAGCGAGAGGTCGCCAAAGCGGATTTCCTCGCGTGCGGTGGTGTTGACACGCATGCGGCGCAGCAGCGCGCGGATACGCGCGAGCAGTTCTTCGAAGCTGAAAGGCTTGGAGATATACCCATCCGCGCCGCTGTCCAGCCCGGCCACCCGATCAGGAATGGAGTCCTTGGCTGTCAGCATCACAATCGGCACATCGCTCGCCGCGCGCAAGCGCCGGCAGACCTCCAGCCCGTCAATACCCGGCAGCATGACGTCCAGGATGACCAGGTCAGGCGGAGTGTCACGCGCCAGCTGCAAGCCGCTTTCACCGTCGCCGACCACATCTACCGTGTAGCCTTCGTAGAGGAGGCCGCGGCGCAGCAGGTTGGCTATTTTGGGTTCGTCTTCAACGACAAGGATTCGATCACTCATAAATGGCTCGGTGTCCGTACATTGAGAAATTCAGGCGGCCGCGCTCGACTTTGGGCGCGGGACATAGCGCGTGAGATAGCCTTCGACCAGGCGATCGAACAGCACGGGCTGTTCATCCATCGGCAAGTGGCTCGCTCGCGGCACGATAGCCAGGTGCGCGCCAGGAATACGCTGCGCAGCCAGGCGCGCATCCGCCACCGGAATGGTGCGATCATGCGCGCCCGTGATGACCAGGGCCGGCATATCGAGTTCTGCTAAGCAGCCGCTGACGTCGCTTTCTAAGATAGACCGCAGGCAGCCGGACAGCGCTTCTGGCGCGGATCGGGCGAGGTCCGTGATGGTACGCTGCGCCGCAGGGCCGCGGAAAAAGCGCGGATCGGCCAGAAATGCGCGCTGACCCAGGGGCGCAAGCAGGCGCGAATGTTGTGAAAGCTGCAGGATGCGCTGCCCCATGCGTGACCGCAGAAACGCGCTGAGACCAGGCCCAATGTTGCCCGTAATCACCGGATTCGAGAGCACCAGGCCGTTGACCTGGTCGGGGTGACGCCGCGCGAGATGGATAGCAATCAGACCACCCATCGAATGACCCAGCGTGACCGCCGGGGCGCTGGCTGTCTGCGCAAGAAACGCGCTGACCACGGCGGCGTAGTTCTCGGCGGCAAAATCGAAGCCGGGGCCGGGCAGACTGGAGTCGCCGAAGCCTGGCAAATCCAGGCTGATGACCCGGTAGTGTGAGGCCAACTGCTTGCTGATGCGCTGCCACATACGCAGTGAACTGGCCCAGCCGTGCAGACACAACACCAGCGGTCCTCGACCAATGGCCTGGTAATTGACCTGGATGTCTTGAATGAGTATGGTCGGCACAACAGGATTATAGCACAGGGTAAAACGAAAATGGAAAAAGCAAACATTAAGAATTCATTAAGAAGGTCAGAATGGTATAACCCTACTGGCAAATCTGGGAACACCTGCTATAATGCCACGATTCTAAGCGTTGTGTAAGCAGAGGAGAAGTATGAACCCAGTCGAATCCCTGGCTGAGCGCATGGTGGCCAATGTTGAAAAAGTGATCATCGGTAAGCGCGCCGAGGTCAAGAGCACCTTGATTGCGCTGCTTTGTGAAGGTCACTTATTGATTGAGGATGTGCCAGGCGTTGGCAAGACGATGCTGGCCCGCGCCATGGCGCGTTCAATCGGTTGCAGCTTCAAGCGTATTCAATTCACGCCGGACATGCTGCCCAGCGATGTGACCGGCGTCTCAGTCTTCAACCAGCGCGACCGCGAGTTTGAGTTCCGCCCCGGCCCCATCATGGCCCAGATTGTCCTGGCGGACGAAATCAACCGCGCGACGCCGAAGACCCAGGCGGCCCTGCTGGAAGCGATGGAGGAGCGCCAGGTGACGGTGGATGGCATCACCCATTTGCTGCAGCGCCCCTTCCTGGTATTGGCGACCCAGAACCCCATCGAATATGAGGGCACCTTTCCACTGCCGGAAGCGCAGGTGGACCGTTTCATGATGCGCATCAGCCTCGGCTATCCGAGCCAGGCCGATGAGATCGCCATTCTCAATTCGCAGCAGACCCATCATCCAATCGAAGACATCGAGCAGGTAATTACCGCAGATGAGCTGATCGCGGCGCAGAAGACGGTCAAAGAAGTCTACATGGACGATCTGATCAAGGAATACATCGTCCTTCTGACCAATGCCACGCGCAAACATCCCGATGTCTACCTGGGCGCCAGCCCGCGCGGCAGCCTGGCCTTGTACAAGACCGCACGGGCACGGGCGGCCATCGAAAGCCGCAATTTCGTGATCCCTGATGACATCAAGGCTCTGGCCGATTTCACGCTTTCACATCGAATCATCATCAGCCCGTCGGCGCGCATCAAGAATGTGGATGCCCGCGCCATCATGGGCGAGGTGCTCGATTCGGTGCCGATTCCTGGCACCCGCGTGAAAGCCCGTTGATGATCACCGTTTCCGCTGTGGACATGTAATTCATCATGCACCGTCTTTGGGCAATTCTGCTGGGCTGGCTGCTGAGCCTGGCCTTTGCGCTGAACACTGGGCGCGAGCTGGCCTGGAATATCTTCTATTTGCTTACGGCCGCGATTGTGCTGAGCGCACTCTGGGCGTATGCCAATGTCAACGGGGTTCGTGTCGCGCGCTTCACGCGCGCGCGCCGCGCCCAGGTGGGCAAAATGGCCGAGGAACAATTCGAGGTGCGCAATCTGAGCCGGCTGCCCAAACTCTGGCTGGAGGTGCGCGACTTTTCCACCCTACCCGCGCACCACGCCAGCCATGTCGTCAGTTCTCTGGGCGGCAAGCGCCGCCAGCGTTGGATTGTGCGCACGGTCTGCCAGCAGCGCGGTCGTTTTATGCTTGGCCCGCTGACCTTGACCAGCGGCGATCCGCTGGGCCTCTTCCGCTTCAGCCGCACCCTGCCGGCCACGTCGCCCATCGTCGTCTATCCGATCACGGTTGATATTCCGGCCTTCAATCCGCCCATCGGCATTTTGACCGGCGGCGACGCCATGCGCCGGCGCCACTATGTGACGACGAATGTCTCCGGGGTGCGCGACTACGAGCCAGGCGATAGCTACAACCGCATTCATTGGAAATCGGTGGCGCGCACCGGACGCCTGGTGGTCAAAGAGTTCGAGCTCGACCCTACAGCCGATCTCTGGTTGATCGTGGATATGGATCGCAACGTGCATGTCAAGGCGCCGTGGCATCCGGTGGAGCGTGATGAAGGCCCGGCCGTCCTGTGGAAGGAGAGCCGGCATGGCATTGCGCTGGCGCCGAGCACCGAGGAGTACGTGGTGTCGGCGGCCGCCTCTCTGGCTCGCCATTTCATCCTGCGCAATCGCTCGGTCGGCCTAATTGCGCATAGTCGTCACCGCGAAGTGATCCAGGCGGACCGCGGCGAGCGGCAGCTGACCAAAATCCTGGAGACGTTGGCGGTCATCGAGCCGTTGGGCAACATTCCCTTCAGTCAAGTGCTGACGGGCGAAGGGCAATCGCTATCGCGGCACACCACGTTGATCGTGATCTCCTCATCGCCTGATCCAACCTGGGTGGCCGCGCTGCGCGACCTGCAGCGGCGCGGTGTGTACAGCGTGGCCGTCGTGGTGGACGCAGCCAGTTTCGGCCCCAGTGTGCCCAGCACGCCTGTGTTGGCGGAGCTGCTTGCCAGCGGCATCGTCACCTACGTGGTCAAGCGCGACGATCCACTCAACGAGGCGCTGACCGTGCCCGCGCACGCGCGCACGTAGAGTACAGACCAGAGATCAGAGATCAGGTACGTGAGAATACGGATGATGTGTGGACTAGAGTTTCCGGTCTCCGAATTTTCTATTTTGCGCCAATGGCGCGCCAGGCCGTGATGACCGCCTCTGTCGGGATGTTGTCGGCCATCTCCACCTGTCCAATCTGGCGCGGGACGATGAAGCGCAGGCGGTTGTCCTTCTTCTTCTTGTCGCTGCTCATGGCAGCCAGCAGCTCCTGCGCAGTGGCCTTGATTGAGTCCGGCATGTCCACCGGCAGCCCCAGGCGCTCCAGCAGGCGCACGATGCGGTCGCGCACCTGGCTGTCGCACAAGCCCAGCGCCACGCCCAGATGACTGGCAGCCGCCAGGCCGATGGCCACGGCCTCGCCGTGGCGGATGCTGAAGTTGGAAACCAACTCCAGCGCATGGCCGAACGTGTGCCCCAGGTTCAGGTGCGCGCGGATGTGCTGCTCGAACGGATCAGCCTCCACCACGTTGACCTTGACGCGCACCGCCTCCGCAATCAGGTGGGGCAGCGAACGGGGGCCGCGGCCTTCCAGGTCGGCGAAGAGGTCTGGCGCGGCCAGGATGCCGTGTTTGACCACTTCCGCCAGGCCGGCGCGGAATTCGGCCGGCGGCAGAGTCTCCAGCAAAGCCGTGTCCGCCGCCACGAGCAGCGGCTGCTTGAAGGCGCCCACCAGGTTCTTGCCCACGCCCGGCAGATCAACCCCCACCTTGCCGCCGACGCTGGCATCCACCATCGAGAGCAGGGTGGTCGGCATTTGAATGAAGGGCAGGCCGCGCAGATAGGTGGCCGCGGCAAAGCCGGCCGTGTCGCCCACCACACCGCCGCCGAGGGCGATGACGGCGCTTTGGCGCTCCAGTTGGGCTTGTGCAAAGCGTGCGTACAGATCGCGCACGGTGTCCAACGTCTTGAATGGTTCGCCATCGGGTATGGTGCAGAGCACCGGCGCCAGGCCGGCCGCTTGCAGCGCCTGCATCACCGCGGCGCCGTGCAGCGGCGCCAGCGTGTCGTTGGTGACGAGGGCCGCGGTTGGGCCGATGCGCAGGCCGGTCAGTAAGCTGGGCAGATGCGCCAGGGCGCCGTCGCCAATAACGATCGTGTAGTCAGCGCCGGGCGCATGCACCGGCAGCGCATAAAATTCGCCGTCGGTCAGGCCCAGCGCCAACGCAATGACCCGATCACCCACGGCGGCGACCGACAGGCCCTGGGTGTCCAATTGCAGCGGAATGGCGCCGTACGCGGGGGCGCGCTGCATCAAGAGGCTCTCCACATGCTGGCGCGGGTTTTCCACGTTGAGCAGCGGCCGCACGCCGTTGCGGCCGACGCGGCGCAGCACCTCGTCTACATCGGCCTGCAGGCAGACGACCGTGCTGGTTGCCAGGAACGCCTCGCGGTGGGCCGCATTGAGCAGCGCGCCGCCGCCCGTGGCGATGACCAGCCCCTCTTGTGCGGCCAGCTCGTGCACCAGGTTGCTCTCATAGCGGCGGAAGGTGGTCTCCCCTTCGATGGCGAAGATGGCGGCGACAGTCTGGCCCTGGCGTTCCTCGATCAGGGCATCCATATCCACAAAGGGACGCCGCAAGCGGTCCGCCACGTAGCGCCCGACGGTGCTTTTGCCCGCGCCCATGAAGCCGGTGAGCACGATGTTGCGTGTGGAAAGGGTCATGGTTTGGCCTATCCTTCTGCCAGTGGATAATCGAACTGCCACGGCGCGTTGTCCATCGGCAGGTCTGCCAGCCGCGATTGGCGCAGGGCCTCGAAGCGCGGGCGCATCTCGGCCAGGCTGTCGCCGCCGAGCTTCTCGATCAGGGCGTCGGCCAAGACGAAGGCCACCATCGCTTCACCCACGACGGCTGCGCGCGGCACGGCGCTGAAATCGGAACGCTCATAGACCGTGACCGCCTCCTGGCCGCGGGCCAGGTCAACCGACCGCCGCGGGTTGAGGGTGGTGCTGATGGGCTTCATGGCCGCGCGCAGGACCAGGGGTTGGCCCGTGGTGATGCCGCCCTCGAAGCCGCCGGCGCGGTTGGTGCGCCGCGTCAGCGCGCCCTGCTCACCCAGGAAAATCTCATCGTGCACTTCGGTGCCGACCCGACCGGCGTTGGCGAAGGCCTCGCCAATCTCAACGCCCTTGATGGCGTGGATGCTGGCCAACGCGCCCAGCAGGCGGCCGCTCAGGCGCCGGTCCCAATGCACGTGCGAGCCGAGGCCAGGCGGCACGCCCAGCGCCGCCACCTCGAACACGCCGCCCGCCGTATCTTTGGCCTGCATGATCTCCCAGATTCTGGCGTGCATCGCTTCCACCGCGGCGACATCCGGGCAGCGCACGTCGTTCTCTTCGGCCAGCGCAAAGCGTTCGGGATACGACAGGCGCCCCAGGTCGCCGGCGCTGACCCCGCCGATCATGACGACATAACTACCAATGGTGATGCCAAATTCGGCCAGCAGACCTTTGCACAGCGCGCCAACGGCCACGCGTGCGGCGGTCTCGCGCGCGCTGGCCCGTTCCAGCGCCAGGCGCAGGTCGCGATAGCCGTATTTGATGGCGCCGGTCAGGTCAGCGTGGCCGGGACGGGGAATGGTCATCGGCGCGATGCGCTTGGTCTGCCAGCTCTTGTAGTCGCGGTTGGCGATGGTCAGGGCAATGGGCGCGCCGGTCGTCTGGCCGGCCGCGACGCCGGCGGTGACACTGACGCTGTCCTTCTCGATTTTCATGCGGCCGCCCGCGCCGTAGGCCACCTGGCGTCGGGCCAGGTCGCGATCAATCGTCTCCAGCGTCAGCGGCAGGCCCGCGGGCATCCCTTCCAGAATCGCGGTCAGGCACGGGCCGTGGGATTCGCCCGCGGTCAGGAATCGCAGCATGACTCTCCCCTCGATGTCGTGACATAGGCAGCCGGGTTGGCCGCGGGGAGATTCTAGCATTAGAAGGGCAAAATCAGAAATGAGGAATGCTGAATGCTGAATGCTGAACGAGGAACACAGAACGGAGACTGGAGACCGGAGACCAGAGATTCGGAATTGGAGACCTGAAGCACTAATCCACACATCATCCGCTTTCCACATACCCGATCTCTGGTCTCTGATCTCTAATCTCTAATCTCCACTCGGCACTTTGCACTTGGACATTACCTGGTCTACAATCCGGTCGTCGGAGGTGACATGGTGAACAATTTGGCCTTGATCGAAACGATTCTGCGGGACCGTCAGGCGGTCTTTGCGGAGATTCGGCGCGGCGCCAATCTACGGGCGTCCATTCGCACGATGCTTCTGTTCAGCGCCGGTTTCCTGGCGTTGTACGGCGGCGTGATGGGGTCAACGCACAGTGTGCTGCAGGTGCTTAGTTCAGCCCTCAAGCTGCCGCTGCTCTTCCTGGTCACGCTGGTGGTTTGCGCGCCGGCCCTCTACTTCTTCAACCTGATCTTTGGCTCCAACCAGAGCCTGAGCCAGAACATTGCCCTGATGCTGACCGCGATCACCGTCACGTCGGTGGTGCTGCTCAGCCTGGCGCCAATCGTGCTCTTTTTCCTGCTTACCAGCAGCAGCTACCAGTTCTTCAAGCTGCTCAACGTCGGCGTCTTCACCGTCGCGGGCTTTGTCGGGGTCAGCTACCTCTCGCAGGGGATGCGTGCTATCTCCGGCGGTCGGGCCGACGGCGCACGCGCACGCGCCAACCTGGTGCGCCTATGGATCTTGGTCTACGCGTTCGTCGGCAGCCAGGCCGCGTGGACGCTGCGCCCCTTTGTGGGCGCGCCCAGCATGAAATTCGAGTTCCTGCGGCCGCTCGGCGGCAATTTTTACGCCAACATCTTCGTCAGCATCGGCGAGCTGCTTGGCTTTTTCACGGTGAGGTGAGCCATGAGCGCCAATGACCGGCCGCGTGCGGATGATCTGCTCGAGCTGCTGGCCGACGAGGTGGCCGCGCGCCTGGCGGCGCGCAAAGCCGTAGGGACGCCCGCCCCGACGTCGGCCATGCCTGCGGCCTCGCCACCCTCACCCGTCCTGCCAACTTCCCCTGCGCCGCTGCCCCCTGCCAGCGACGCGAGTCCAGCGCCCGAAGAAGAGGCAGCGCCGGACGTCACGCTTGACGAACCTGTTCCCGTGGTTGCCACGGGGGCTAGCCACCTGATACGCCGCCTCGCCCTGGGCCTGCTTGTGATCATCGTGCTGATCAACCTACCGTTCAATCGCCATGGCACCAGCCTGGCGCGCGCCTTGCCAGGCAGCGCGGCGCTCGTCATTCGTGACGGCCTGGTGGTCAAAGAGGCTGACAAGGAACCCATCTACGTTTTCCGCCATGAGCAGTTCCACTGGATCAGCAGCCTGGATGCGTTCGAGCACTATGGCTACCGCTGGCAGCAGGTGCGCATCGTCGAGCCGGGATTCATGGCCAGCTTCGAGTTGGGCGCGCCGCTTCATGTCCTCTTGAAATGCCAGGACAGCCCGCACATCTACCGCCTGGAGAACGACCGCAAGCGTTGGATTGTGGATATCCCCACCTTCGAGGCCGAAGGGCACGCATGGGACGACGTGCGCATCGTGGATTGCGACTATCTGCGCAGCATTCCCGACGGCGAGACAATCCCGCCGGGGCGCGGGCCGGCGCCGCAGCCGTGAGGGAAGGGCAAAGCGCAGAGTGCAAAACGCATCGAAGGCTTTTGGACGCACGCCGGAAAGCTGGCTGCAGATCCAGATGCAGTATGATTTGGCCCAGGTCAGCCAACGGGTGAACCTTGCCCAGATCAAGCCGTTTGTGGTGAGCACAGACGCTGTTGCTGCCGTCAGTGGCGAACAACACAGTGCGTCGGAGGATCTCACCATCCGACGCACTTGAGTGGACGAGCCAGGCGTCGGCTCGTCCGCGAGATGCAACTCAGAACTGCTTTCGCTTGTGCCCTATGCCTACTTCAAGCTGTCCAGGTACTCCTTGCACAACCCAGACTCGAGCTCGCCCAGCGCCCTCCCAGATGGGGGATAGGCGGCTGGCGACCACACTCGCTTCAAATCGTCGGGCCGATTAGCTTCGGCCCAGTTGATGAGCTTCCGGTAGGACGCCACCCAGGCTTGGCCAGACTCGGAAGTCCTTATCGCACTGAATAGCCGAATCTTATTCTCCAGTGCACCGAGCGTGAGGTCATACCTCCACACATCCAGGCCGGACCAGGCCTTAACGCAGGACTCGTCAAGCCACTCCAGGGTGCAGACGAGCGCCTTGCCTTTCGGTTTGCAGTCGCTGACGGTTAACTTGACGCCGCGTCCGGTCATGTATTCCAGTCGGCTGCGCACGTCCTCCTTATTGTCTATCTTTTCGCCATCCCACATGAAGATCAGCCCCTCGTCCCTGAAGAGGGCCAGGGCGGTGTCCAGATTGCGCTTGTTGAATGCATCCTGGAAGGCTATGGCCAGATTCTCCAGGTCACTTGCGGGTGCGGGGGTGGGCGGCAGCGGCGTGAGCGCAGGCGGAACGGCGGTCGGAGTGGGCGGCAAGGGCGTGGCGGTCGACGGCGCTGGTGTGGGCGTGGATGCCGTGGGCGCTGCGCAGCCGGCGGCAATCAACAGGTAGATGGTTGCGACGACGAACAGTCCTAGCATTTGCCCTTTCATGGGTACACCTCCTTGTGGGTACGAATGGGCGGCTCAGGCTCTGATGAAAAAGAGGCTACAATAAACGGACAGCGATCAGGGTGGGCGTGTCAGAGGTCGCCGGGGCAAAGGCAACCTGACGGGTGCCCCCGATAGATGCCTGCGCGCTCAAAGAGGAAACTGGCAACGCGCCGGCCAGCGAGGTCACAGCCGGTGAAGCCCGGCCAGCGCCAGGTTCGCGCAAGAGGTGGGCGGGCAGACCGATGATGTGTGAACGGCGCTACCATAATTATAGCACGGGGGGGGGGCAAATGTCAATACTTTTTGTGNNACTTTTTGTGTTTTATTTCACAATCTGGGGTTAATGTGGCGACGGGCTCGACCAAGGCGCGGTTCCGGGCTTGAGGCGGGAGGATAGCAAGGGCGGGAAGAAGGGGTAGGCTGAACTATAGCACAGGTTGATAGCTTGAACAACAACTGTGCTCACCAATTGGTATGAATTTTGAGGCGGCGCTCTTTGCGGTATAATGGCGCTGTATCATTGCTAAGCAGCTATGGCCGACTGGAGGTTACCGATGCAGAGCATACCTATGCGCAAGATCACAATCTCTCTACCGCAGGATCTCGTCGAGTTTGCCGATCGCCTGGCGAGCCAGGTGGACGTCAGCCGCAGCCAGGTGATCAGTCAGGCTCTGGCGGACGCGCGCGCGCGCAACGAGCAGCGCCTGGCTGAAGAAGGCTATCGCTTCTATGCCCGCGAGTCTGCTGAATTCGCCCAGGCCAGCGCGCTCGCTGTGGCAGAAGCAACGGCGCCATTTCCAGTTGGGGAGAGCGAAGATGGCCGTGATGCGTGGTGAGATCTATTGGGTGGAATTCGACCCGGTGAAGGGCAGCGAACAAGGCGGCCTGCGGCCGGCGTTGGTGGTGCAGAACGACATCGGCAACCGCACCAGCCCAACCAACGTGGTCGTGGCGATCACCCGCACGATTCCCCTGCAGCCCTATCCGTTCATCGTCATTGTCGAGCCGGAGGAGAGCGGCCTGCCGGTGCGCAGCACGATCAACTGCAGCCAGATGGCGACCATTCAACAGATCGGGTCTGCCAGCCGGCTGCGTGCGCCACGCGGCGAGACGACCGTGCGGCCCGTGGGGCGGCTGTCCGGCGCAAAAATGGCCGAGGTTGATGCGGCGTTGAAGTTCAACCTGGGAATGCGTTAGGGCGTTATCCATCACGTCGGCAGTTGACAACAAATGCCGACGTGATGGATAGAGATTTGGGTTCATCCGCTGTGACCGCGCAGCTGCCCCGCACCTCACGGCGCATGCAGCGCGTACGCCAGCAGATCGTCCAGGCGACAGGTGGCCAGACCGATGACGTGATCGGCGCCGCCGTAGTAGACGTAAACCGTGCCGTCAACAACCGGATTGGCGTTGCTGAAGACAACGTTGGGCACATCCCCGCGCAGCTCCCACATCTCTTCGGGCCAGAAAATCGGCGCGGCCGGCCGCCGCAGGACCCGCGTGGGGTCATCTAAATCCAGCAGCGCCACACCCAGGCGGTAGACGTGGTCGTCGTCGTAGGCGTGGTTGAGCTGCAGCCAGCCCTGCGGCGTTTCGATGGGCGCGGCGTTGTTGCCGACGCTCAGGCTGTCCCACCCATTCTCCGCACGCGGGCCGTAGATGGGCGCCATGTCGGCTTCAGGCCAGGTGCGCAGATCATCAGACCAGGCCAGCCAGACGGACGGCCGGCGCCGGTGCAGCGCGGCGTAGCGGCCGTTGATCTTGCGCGGGAAAAGTACATGATCCTTGTTGTCCTCGCCGCGCACGAGCGGGCCTAGGCGCTCCCAGGTGATCAGATTCCTGCTGGCCGCAATCATCGGCAGGATGCCGCCCCCGGCATGCGTCGGTTCGCCGCGGCCGTGAAACTCGCGCCCGTACGCGGTGTAGGTCATGTAGAACACGCCCTCCAGCTCGACGACGCGCGGGTCTTCGACCCCGCGCGCGTCGCTGGCATCCACCGGCTCCAGCACCGGCCGGCGCAGGCGATTCCAGTGGATGCCGTCCGCGCTGACCGCGTAACCAATCCGACTAATCCAATCCAACCCCTGCGCCCGGTAGTGCATGTGAAACAGGCCGCCGTGGTAGATGACCGACGGGTTGAAGAGGTTATAACATTCCCAGTCTGAGGCAGGATCGGGGAGCAAAATCGGCGTTTGCCCGTAGCGTTGCAGTTTCATCAAGCCCTCCGTTCGTGGTTCCCGGTTCTTGGGCGCCGCGCATCCAGGCGGTTGGCCACGACCAGGTTTCCCCACAACGCCAGCCAGGCCATCATCACCGCGCCTAACAAGAGGCCCGAGAAAATGCTGACCGCGATCAAGAGCAGCGCCAGCAGGCTGTAGACCAGGGTGAAACCAGGATTGAGCAATATCATCTTGCCTGCGTTGCTCAGTGTAGTCGCGACGCGACGATCTTCCTGGACCAGGTAAAGCGGCCAGTAGTAGAGGTTGAGCGTGAACCAGGCGAGGAGTAGGAGCGTCCACGCGTAACGCAGGT